>Ga0082335_1006270_pt1 | contig 15490 bp, 15 predicted proteins | sample Subgrocontami58m_FD_72375 | JGI IMG/M metagenome (GOLD analysis project Ga0082335, IMG submission 72375) | Subsurface groundwater microbial communities from S. Glens Falls, New York, USA - GMW37 contaminated, 5.8 m (SPADES assembly) (version 2) ...
GAGGCCCAGGCGCCCGGCGTGTCCCATCTCGCGTGACGATCCGATCTCGAAGCGGTCGCCCGCGATGACGAACGACTCGCCGCGGTGGACGCGCTCGCGGAAGTCGGGCATGAGATGGCGGAACGCGCCCGCCTTCCAGCGCTCGTCGAGCGTCTCCAGCGACTCCGAGACGCAGTCGGTCGTCGGCGTGATCTGATCCGTGTCGATCGCGTCGCGCTTGCGCGTCGGGTCGCCGGGGTCCCAGAAGATGAGCGCCCGCCCGCGGACCTCGCCGCCGAGCACGGCGTCCTCACCGGTCGCCGCGGGCAGGACGCCGTCGAGCGCGCCGGGCCGGACCGGCCGCGGTCCGCCGATCCGAAGCACGTCCCCCACAGCGGCTAGTCTCGCACCGCGGGACGGTCTTGGCCGGGACAGCGGGCCTCATCGCGGGAAAGCCATCGTATGCAGCCTTGAGAGCGATCCGCTCGACCGCTGCGCTCAGACCGAACGAAGGGGTCCCGATGAGCTCGGGATCAGCACGTTCGCCGTCCCGCCGGGACACGAACGCCACGGCGTCGTCGTAGCATCCGTTGCGCTCTCCTCGTTGCGAGTCGCGGAAGTCGTCGACACGGAGGTCCGAGAAGGGATAGGTGGGATGGGCGATCACGACGCCGGGGCGGACGTCGAGTTCGTTTCGCTGCCGGGCGCCTACGGCGGCGCGTACTCACACGCCGTGCGTGTCGGCAATGTCGTCTTCTGTTCGGGCGTGACGGCGCGTGAGCCGGACGGGTCCATCCACGCACCGGGAGATGCCGGAGCGCAGGCCCGCTACTGCCTGGAAAGGTTGCGGTCGGTCCTCCAGTCCGTGGACTGTACCTTCGCCGACGTGGTCAAGATGACCACGTACCTGACCCGCCCCGAAGACCGCGCGATCGTGGGCGAGGTGCGTCGGGGGTACTTCCAGCCACCGCTTCCCGCGAGCACCCTTGTCGCGGTGGCGCAGCTATCCCACCCGGATCTGCTCGTCGAGTTCGACGTCATTGCGGCGATCTCCCGTCGCACGAGCGCGCGGTCCTGACCGCGATGAGCCGGAACGAGCCCGACGGACGGAGCCGCTTCGCTTCCGTCAACGGCCTTCGTCTCCACTACCTCGAGTGGGGCACGGCCGGAGTGCCGATCGTCTGCCTCCACGGCTCGTCCGGGAATTGCCACGTCTGGGACAGCTTCGCTCGCACCTGCACCCACGATCACCGCGTGTACGCGCTCGATCAGCGAGGCCACGGTGACTCCGACAAGCCCGCCGCCGGCTACGCCGCGCGGGACTTCGCCGACGACCTCGATGCCTTCGTCGAGGGGCTCGGTCTTGTGCCCTTCGTGCTCGTCGGTCTCTCGCTCGGCTCCCGCGCGGGCACGTTCTACGCCGGGCTCCGCTCCGAGAAGCTCCGCGCCCTCGTCCTCGTCGATCCGAGCTTCGACATGAGCGAGACCGTCCAGCAGGAGTTCATCCGAGGCGTGTCCGAGCAACCCGAATCCTTCGGCTCCTACGAGGAGCTCGTCGCGCACCAGCGCGCGCGGCCGCTGTCGCGCTACCGCTCCGACGATGTGCTGCGCGAGGCCGCCGTCATGGGCACGAATCGCCGCCCCGACGGCCGGCTCGTCTGGAAGTACGACCGCGGCGCGGTGATCCAGGGCTTGCGTCACGCCCGCGACGATCTGTGGGCCTCCGCGGAGCAGATCCGCGTCCCGACCCTCCTCGTGCGCGGAGCCGAGAGTCGGGTGACCACGAAGGAGAGCGCGGCGCGGATGCTGGAGACCATCCCTGGTTCTCGCCTCGTCGACATCGACGGCGCGATCCACGGGATCCCGCAGGACAACCCGGTCGCCTTCAGTGCCGCGGTCCGGGCCTTCCTGAAGGAAGTTCTCTAGAGAAGTTCGCCGGCACCAACGGGATGCGACGGTCGACCTTCCGGGTCGTTTGGAGGCGTCGTGCAGGTAGGCGTCAACCTCATCAACTTTGGCCCAGGGGCCTCCAGCTCATCCCTGCTCCAGTGGGCCAAGATCGCCGAGGACCTCGGCTACCACTCCGCGATGATCTCGGATCACGTCGCGCTGACCGCCGACGTCCGCATCAAGTATCCCGAACCCTTCTACGACGCCTTCGCCACCCTTTCCTGGCTCGCCGGGCAGACCAGGCGGATCAAGATCGGCACGACGGTCGTCGTCGTGCCCTACCGTCATCCCGCGCTGCTGGCCCGCCTTGGAGCCAACCTGGACGACCTGAGTGGGGGGCGCTTCATCCTCGGCGTCGGCGTGGGTGGCATGCCGCTCGAGTATGCCGCCCTCGGCCTGGCCTTCCACGAACGCGGCGCCATCGCGAACGAGTACCTGGCGGCGATCGAGGTCCTGTGGACGAGCGAGACCGCGTCCTTCCAGGGCAAGCACGTGGCCTTCACCGATATCTCCGGGATCCGCCCGCTCCAGCGCCCGCACCCCCCGATCTGGGTCGGCGGGCGCAGCGACGCCGCGCTCCGGCGCGCCGTCCGCTTCGGCGACGCTTGGCACCCCAACCACATCAGCCTCGAGTGGCTCCGCACGACCGGGCTGCCCCGCCTCCGCACGTTCGCCGAGCGTGCGGGTCGCCCCGTCCCGGCGCTGGCGCCGCGCATCGCGATGGAGGTGACCGACGCTGCACTGCCGGAGGAGACCCGGCAGGTCGGCCAGGGCAGGCTCGACCAAGTTCGCCGCGACGTCGAAGCGCTGCATGCCTTGGGCGCGACGCACGTGTTGCTGGACCGGTACACCGGCGACCTGGAGGCGACGCGGGACCACGAGGCCGGCTGGCGCACGCTCGAGCTGCTTGCGGGCAAGGTCTTCGATCTCGAGCGCGAAACGTTGCGTTAGGAAGGTCCGCCCAGCTTCAGGGGAGGAACGCGTTGTAGAAGCCTTCGCGCGTGAGGTCACGCACGAACGATTCGTCCAAGAATTGCGTTGGCTTCGCTCCGACCGCCTTGGGCTCGCGCTGCGCGACCTCGGCGATGATGGTCTCCATGCCTTCCACGAGCGGCGTCTTGCCGGCGAGGTACTTGGAGAATTGGAGCCAGGTGTCCTCGAGCACCGACGTATCGGTGAGCTTCAGGTATACGTTCATCGCCTTGATCCCGAAGTCCTTGTCCGTTTTGAAGCGCTGCACGCCCTTCCCATAGGCACGTACAAAGCGCTTGACCACGTCGGGGCGCTCCGCGATGTACTGGGCGGTGGTGGACATGACGATGTTCGGATAGGCGGGTCCCTCGGTCGCCAGGTTCAAGAGCTCAGTGAACCCCGCGGCCTTGGCCCTCGTGTTCGTGGGCGGAGAGAGCGCGGCCGCGTCCACCTGGCCGCCCTGGAGCGCCGCGAGGATCGCCGGGACGTCCAGCAGCTGGATGAACGTCACGTCACGTGGATCGACCCCGTACCTCTGGAGCACCTGCAGGGCGGCTGTCTGCGTCGACGAGCCGAGCCGCGTGATGCCGATCGTCTTGCCCTTCAGATCCTCGCCTCGCTTGATCTTCGGCGAGACCATGAAAGAAAAGATGAGCCGATTGGTGATCGCGATGATGCCCTTGATGCTCGCGCCGCGAACGTCAGCCTCGACGAGGCCGGTGAGGTCCGTGCCGCTGAACTGGAGATCGTTCGCGACCAAGGCCGTGATCGAGGTCGAAGATGAGGTGATGCTCACAAGCTCGACGTCGAGGCCCTCTTCCCTGAAGTAGCCGCCCTCATAGGCCGCCCAAATGCCGCCCTGCGTACCGCTCGCCGCGGTCCACGCGACCTTCACCTTCACGGCCGGCGGCGGTGATGCCGTCGCGGCTGACGCGGTCGCCGCCGCGGCGACGGTCGGGGGCGCAGCGGCCGGGGCAGAGCTGCCGCACGCACTCATGACGATGGTGACGACGAGAAGCAGACCGAGCTTCTTCACGAACCCCCCTTTGCCATCTGTCCGCGCACGATCGCAGGGATCTCCCATCTCGTCACGAGTGCCCTGCTGCGATCTGCCCGACGTACTGTTCGACGAGCTCCAAGTTGTGCGCACCAACTTGCAGCTTCCCTTGTTCGATCTGATCGACGACAAGGACCACTGCCTCATTCACCGGTGTCGGTATGTTCAGCTCCTTCCCTTTCTTCACCACCAATCCGTTGAGGTAGCCGATCTCCGTCACGCGCCCCTTCAGGATGTCTTGTACGTTCATCGAGCGCCCTCGTCCACCTGTGTTGGAGATGTGCCCCGACCGGATCTTCTTGAACGTGTCATCTGTGATGTTCATCAGGTCCTCTGCGGCAAGCCCGAAGATGGGGTCCAAGGTGATCCCCTGCGCGAGGGCTACCTTCACAGATTCCCTTGCCAGCTTGAAGGAGAGGTCGAGCATCCTCGGGTTCTCGGTCTCTCCCGAGAATGAAAGACCCGTGATCGGGGCGAGGGACATGCAGTTGAAGACCATCTTGGTCCACTTGGCTCCCCAGATATTGCTCGTGAGCACTGTTCTGCCCACGTCGCCGAGGATCTGCGCCACCTCCTGCAGGCGGGGCGTGATCCTGCCGTCCAGCTCACCGAGCGTGAACCTCGTGTGGTCGCGATCCGTGTTGCGCTTCACCCGCCCCGGACTGAACACCTCCGCGGAGAGCTCCATGGCGCACGCGATATCTCGCTCGGAGCCGATTAGCGGGGCGATCGATTCGTCGTTGAGACCGTTCTGTAGCGAGACCAGGACCCCATCGGGCCTGAGATACGGCTTGATGAAGGGCACCAGCCAGGCCGTGTCGTAGGACTTGCATGCAAGGAAGACGATGTCGAACTGCCGCTCGGGCGAGCAGTGTCGCGCGGATCTCATCTCGGTGAGGTGCACTGCCTGCACTCGCACGTGCAGTTCTTCGTTCGGTAGATTCACATACAGCCCGTCGGCTTTCATGGCCTCCACGTGAGCCGGCCATTGGTCGATGAGCAGCGCGCTGTGTCCCGCCCTGGTGAGATCCGCCCCGACACTGCTTCCGATGGCGCCCGTCCCCAAGACAGCTATGTCCTTGTTCATCGCGTCCTCTCTCTCGCCCCGCCCCTCGGGAAGTTCACGCACGCCGACCGCGCGGCGCCCCTCGAACGTCTGGCCTCCAAGCACGCGGGCCGCCGGCCGCCGCCGGTCCGCGTCCACGGAGGTGGTGCGGGGGGACCACCGAGCCTACGCGTCGGAGCATTCAGCTGGGGATCACCAAGCAGGACTCCGGAGGCAACAACGCATGGACGTATTCCCCGCTCTGCACGGCATCCTGAGGGCGCATCTTCACGAAGAGCAGCTGATCTCCGATGCGGATGTCGACGGCCAAGGAATCCCCCAGGAACTGGACCCGCACGACTTGCGCCTGGAACTCATTGGGGCGAGCCTCGGGGACCGAGCGCGCGACGGTGATGCTTTCCGGGCGGATCGCGATCTTGACCTGACGGCCTTCGGCGAGGCTCGCGTTCGAGCAATGGATCAGCCCCACAGGCGTTTCCACGACCGAGTCGCCTTGTGGAGCGCGACTCTTCACGCGCCCACTCAGGAAGTTGATGTTGCCAACGAACCCGGCAACGAAACCGTCCACCGGACGTGAGTAGATCTCTTGGGGGGTTCCCTCTTGCACGACACGCCCGTCCAGCATCACGGCGATCCGGTCCGACATGGTCAGTGCCTCCAGCTGGTCGTGCGTGACGTAGACAGCCGTCGTGCCCAGCTGGCGCAACAGATCTCGCAACTCGACCCGCATCTCCTCACGCAGCTTGGCATCCAGGTTGCTGAGCGGCTCGTCGAGCAGCACGATGTTCGGGCGACGAGAGAGGGCGCGCGCGAGAGCCACTCTTTGCTGCTGCCCGCCACTGAGCTGGGTAGCCGAACGCTTGGCCAGATGATCCATGTGCACCAGGCGCAAGACCTCGAGCACTCGGCTCGCGATGTCCTTTTCCGGCATGCGCCTCGCTGAGCCATACCGAAGCGGGTAGGCCACGTTGTCGAAGACGTTCATGTGAGGCCAGATGGCGTATGACTGGAACACCATCCCGATATCGCGCTTGTGCACCGGGACCGCTCGGTTCTGCTTCCGCGAGAGGACGACCTCGCCATTCAGCAGGATCTCGCCTTCGTTCGGGATCTCCAACCCCGCGATACAGCGCAAGGTCGTCGTCTTTCCACATCCGCTCGGTCCGAGCAAGGAGTAGAACTCCCCAGCCTTGACCTGCAGGCTGACGTCGTGCACCGCAAACACTTCGGCGCCTTCCGTGGCAAAGGTCTTGACGATGTTGTGCAGTGTGAGCATCCGAGCTACCCACCCCCCTCTCTGGAAGCTCTAGCGCAGCTCAAGACGGCCCCCTAGACGGATCCACAACAACGCGACCACGCTCATGACTCCCATCAACAGCACACCCAGCGCGCCCAACGGTCCCAGCTGACCTTCCCGCCACAGCTGCCAGACCTGGAAGGCCAGGACGGTGGTGTCGGGCGTGGAGAGCATGGCGGGTATGGAGAACTGCTTCACGCTCAAGATGAAGACATACAACCCACCGGCGAGAAGGGAAGGCATCATCAGGGGCACCACGATGCGCCGGAGCACGGTCCAGAAGCCCGAGCCGGAAGCCTGCGCGGCCTCCTCCAGTTCCTTGTGGATCTGCACCAGGCCGGCGTTGGTGAAGCGAGTGCTGACGGGCAGGTACGACACGATGTACGGGAGCACGAGGATCCAGATGGTGCCGTAGATGGGATTCCTGAAGCTGAGGAAGAAGACCATGAACGCGATCGCGACGACCAGCGAAGGCACGGCATACGGGAGGAAGGCCAGGGTGTCCAGCAGCCCTCGTCCCTTTGCCTTCGTCCGGAACACGATCCACGAGATCAACAGCGAGAGAGCCATGGCCGCAAAGCTGGTCATGACCGCCACGATCCCAGTGTTCGTGAGCATTTGGAGCATTCTCGGATCCTGAAAGATCCTGAAGTAGTTCCGCAGCGTGAGATGGGAGAGTGCCTCCACCGATGGGACCTCGTACGTGGGTAGAAGCGAGACCCACAGCAGCATTCCCAGGGGTACCGCCAGACCGACAAGCAGGTAGAACGCCATGAATGCCACGCCCAGGGGCTTCCACTTGCCCAGGTCCAGCGTTCTGGGGCGATACCCCTTGCCGCCGACGACGGCGTACTTGTCGGCGCGCAGCAACACCCGCTGATACAGGACGAGCCCCACGACGGTCAGAGCGACGAGCATGACCGCGTAGCTGAAGCTGAGGCCGTAGTGGGGCGGGAACGTTTCGTGGACCGAGAGGAAGATGTTCGTGCTGAACACGACGATACGTGCGGGCAGACCCAGGAAGAGCGGCGTCTCCATCGCCTCCAGCGCGCGCACGAACTGGAGCAGCGCAACGCCGGCCAGCGCCGGCAACATCAGCTTCGCCGTGATCCGAAGCATGACCGCCGAGGGAGACGAGCCACTGGTCAGGCCGGCCTCCTCCAGGGAGGGGTCCATCCGACGCAGGCTCGCTCCGAGCAAGAGGAACACCAGTGGTGACGCGCCGATGCCTTGCACCAGCCACATCACCGGCATGCTGAAGGCATCCACGATGGGGTCGCTGAACCCCATCGAGAACCAGAGCTTGTTGACAAGACCGATGCGCGGACTCAGCACGAGGACCCAGGCGACCGCCTCCAGCACGCCGGGAAGGATGAGCGAGGGGAGGACCAGCAGGAACCCATAGCGCCGAAAGGGAACGTTGGTCCGCTCGACGAGGAAGGCCAGCGTACCGCCCAAGAGGAGGGAAACCCCCATGGCGCCTCCGGCAAAGATGAGGCTGCTTTGCAGCATCCGCCAGGTGAGGGGATTGCTATAGGCCTCCAGGTAGTTCTTCAGGGTGAGGTTGGTCAAGGAGAATTCGAGCTCGCCAAAGCTGATCTCCCGGAAGCTGTTGACCACCAAGAGTCCCAGAGGGACCAATACGAATAGTCCCAGCGGGACTCCCACAGCCAGGAGGACGATCGCCTCGCGCGCGCTGCTCGACCTCAGACCCGGCACTCGGAACGTACCCAAGCGCCTCAAGGTCGGCCGCTCACTCAACACCTACGGCTGGCGATCGCACACGATGCCGCTCTCTACTTGACCCCGAGCATCTTGCTCCAGTAGTCCGACGATCGCTTCGTGTTCTCCGCGGTCAGCAGCTCTATGGGGATCGTGTAGAGCTTGATGTTCATGAGTGAGCGGCTCGTCGCGGACAGCGCGACGGCTTTGGGATCGCTGGGGGTCTGTACGGCGGCCTCCGCGAATTCCACCTGCCCCTCGGTGGAGGTCAAGTAGTCGGCGACCAGCTTCGCGGCGTTCGGGTGCGGAGCATCCTTGACGATCGCGATACCTCTCGAAGGCCCGGCGATCGGACTGATCGGCGCCAACGCCAGTGGTGCGTTGTCATCTCTGGCCATTCTCGAGACCACGGAGGTGGGGGCCGTGACCCAGAGGGAGTATTCCCCTGAGGCGATCATCGTCGCAGCCGTCGTGTGGGAAGCTGTCGTTGCCGGAACGACGACCCTGAAGAAGTCGTCCCAGTACTTGGTCGCCTTCTCCCAGTCCAGCTTGCCGTCCTTTCCCCACATGGCGGCGCTGAGCAACAGCTGCTCCGTGGGACTGAGCGAGATGACGGTCTTGCCCTTCCACTTGGGGTCGATCAACGCCTCCCAGCTTGTGGGCGCGTCCTTGGCGGCGACCAGCTTGGTGTTGTAAGCCGCGGTGTTGTAGACCGCCATGAACACGCTGTAGTAGCCGTCTCCGCTGTTTCGAATGTCCTCCGGCCAGCCCGCCATGTTCCGCCATGCATGCTTCTCCAGCAGGCCCGCCTGTTTCACACCGAGCAGCTGGGCGACCGGGACGTGGATGACGTCGACATTGTGCGTGCCGGCCCTGTTCTCGGTGAGGACCCGCTGGGCGATCTCCGTGTTGCCAAGCTTCAACGCGTTGACCTTGATGGCGGGGTAGCGCTGCTGGAACTTGGCCATGGCCTGGGGAACGTATTCGCCGCTCACCGACCAGATGGTCACGCTCCCCTCTTTCTTGGCCGCCTCCACGAGAGCCGCGTCTTGATCGGGGGCAGCCGCCACCGGAGCTGCAGGGGCACTTGTCGGTGTAGCCACGGGGGCCGCCTGACACCCGACTGCCAAGATCAGAAGAACGGTTGCCAGCAAGCTCGATCCACGCGATCGGAATCTCACCATCACCTTGCCCCCTCCCGGAACTACTGCTCGCGGTAGATGTGGAGGTACTTGATCCGGCCGTCCTCCATCTCGTACACGTTCGCACCGATCATGTCGATCGGCGTGCCGTCCGCCTGGGTGCCCGTCGTCCGCCACTCGACCGCGGCGATGTCGCCACGGAGCACGACGCGGCCGTGCTGCATCTCCATGTTCTTGCGCGGCTTCGTCGCCCACTCCACCAGGAGCTTGTCCACTTCCGCCTTGCCGACGTACGCCTGGCCGCCCCGCCAGACCGTAGGCTCGTCGGCGAACACGGCGCGCAGCCGATCGAGGTTCCAGGTCGTGTGCTCGACGCGGTAGATCTCGACCGCCTCGAGATTGCGGCGCTCGGCCGCGGTGAGCCCCGCGCCGTCCGCGGTATCGGCGTGCTCGTCCGTGACGTTGCGGTAGCCGATCAGGGAGGCCCGGCGCAGGTGCGGCAGCCAGCGCTCGAAGTCCCGCGTCCCCGATTCGTCGCGCGGACCCCCGTCGCCCTCCCGGGGAGCCTTCTCGAGCACGATGAGATTCCGCGGCTGCTCCGCGAGCGACGTCACCGAGGCCAGGTACGGTGGCATCTTCCGATCCTCGGCCACGTACCGCCGCACGCTCCGGAACCCGCGACCAGGCCGCAGCAGGTGCGGGGTGTGCACCCCGTCGTACCACTGCAGGAACGCCTCCTCCTGCTCAGGGACCACGTCGAACCGCAGCACCGAGATCGACTCCACCGCGCTCGCCTCCTTGCGCTTCGTTCGCTACTGGACCTTGTAGCTCTTCGCCAGCGCGACGACCTCCGGCTCGCTCCACTCGTTGGCCGCCTTGACGAAGGCGGTCGTGTACAGCGCGTCGGGATTCGGCAGGGCCGCCGAGAGGCCGAGGAAGTCGATGTAGGCCTTCATGCCCTTGCTCGTGAACTCGCCCCACCGGCCCTCCCTGCCCGCGTGGTCCATGCCGACCTGGATCTGGCGAGTCCCGTCCGCCAGCGCTTTCGCTTCCGCCAGCCCGGTGGGCTTGGACTCCGGAGCGACCTTCCAGTGGATGCGCACGGTCGCTTCCGGATTCGTCTTCGCGAAGAGCACCGACTTGGCGACGACGCGGAAGTAGCGGCCGAGCCCCTCCAGCTTCGCCGGATTGGTGAGCACGTTCTCGTGGACGTAGAAGCTCGCGCCGAACAGGTCATCCAGGCCCTTCGGCTTGGCGAGGTACCGGTACTGGAACCCGGCGTTCTCGAAGGTGACGAAGCTGTTGGCGATCTGGAGCATGGCGTCGATCTTGCCGTCCTTCAGCGCCGTGGCGGCGGCGACCGAGTTGCCGACGACGACGGTCGTGACGTCCGTGGGCTTCAGGCCGGACTCGCGGAGGTAGGACTCGAGCGCCGGTGACTGGGGTACGCCGAGCGAGCTGAGCCCGACCGTCTTCCCCTTCAGCTGGTCCGCCGTCTTCACCGGGCTGTCCGGCAGCACCGCGAGCCAGTACCAGGGCCGCGTGTAGTACTTGTAGGCGAACTTCACCCCGGTCTTGGTGCCCTTTGCTTCCACCGTCAGCAACGATTCCGGCGCACCGATGAAGAAGTCGATCTCGCCTCGCGTGACCAGGGTCAGCGCGACGGCCGTGTCCAGGTTGTCGATCTTGACGTCGAGAGCCTCATCCTTGAGCCAGCCGAGCTCTTTTCCGATCGTCAGGTAGGGCGCGAACGCGACCGACGATGCCGTGAGCGACGTGCCGCCGCGCAGGGCCACCGTCGCGAGCGGCGGCTTCGCGGATGCCGCCGCGGACGCCGCCGTGGTCGGCGCCGCGGATATGGCGGCCGGGGCCGCGGCGCCCGGAGGTGTGGCGGCGCACGCCGCCATGAGCAGTGCGGACACGAGCGCGATCGTGACGGGCCGCAGCGCGTTCCTCATCGCAGAACCCGCATGTTCCAGCGCCATCCCTCGACCTCCAGCGGGCCCCGATCCGATCGGAGTCCCCCGCGACCTCTTCTGACGCCGCTGACGCCGCAGCTCGCCTCAGTTCCTGACGCCGCAGATCGCCTCAGTTCCTGACGCCGCAGATCGCCTCAGTTCCTGACGCCGCAGATCGCCTCGGTCCTATCCCGACTGACCGCCAGTGGCGGGATGCGCGCTATCGTCGCCCCCTGTTATGTCAACATGTGTCAATCTGTCAATAGAGCGCTCTTCCCGTCTTGCGAGACGAACCGGAGTGGCGCATCCGTTGCGTCTCGGAGCTCCTCTTGGGTCAGTCCGGGTGCCATCTCTCGTACCGCAAAGCCCTCGTCGGTGATGTCGATGACGGCAAGGTCGGAGTAGACGCGGTCGACGCACCGCTGGGCGGTGAGGGGATACGTGCATGCCCGGACCAGCTTCGGACGCCCCTCCTTGTCGAGGTGCCGCATCATCACGAACACGCGTCGCGCACCGACCGCGATGTCCATGGCGCCGCCAACGCTGCCGAGCTTCTCGCCGGCGACCCGCCAGTTGGCGAGGTCTCCGGATGCGGAGACCTGAAGTGCGCCGAGAACGGCGATGTCCAGGCGACCGCCACGGATCAACGCGAAGGAGGCGGCGTGATCCACGATCGCGGCGCCCGGGACCAGGGTGACGGGCGTCTTGCCGGCATCGACGAGATCGGGGTCGATGGCGTGCGGTGGTGCCGGCGGGCCGAGACCGATGATCCCATTCTCCGAGTGCAAGAGGATCTGGCCACCCGGTGGTAGGAGCCCCGCCACGAGCGTCGGGAGACCGATGCCGAGGTTGACGAGCGACCGGTCCGGCAGGTCGGCCACGAGCTTCCCGGCCATCTGCTCCGAGCTCCAGCCTTTAGCCACCTGAGGCTCCTCCGCTCACGAACATGCGATCGACGTAGACCCCGGGCGTGTGGACGTCATCGGGATCCAGCGCGCCCAGCTCGACGAGACTCTCGACCTCGGCGATCGTCAGCCGGGCGGCCGTCGCCATGATCGGATTGAAGTTGCGGCTCGACAAGCGGTAGCGAAGGTTTCCCGAAGCGTCGGCGACATGCGCCTTGACGAGCGCGACGTCCGCGTGCAGCGGCTTCTCGAGAAGATACGGCCGGTCATCGACCACGATGACATCCTTCCCCTCGGCGACGAGCGTGCCGACGCCCGTGGGCGTCAGCACGCCACCGAGTCCCGCTCCGGCAGCCCGGATGCGCTCGACGAGCGTGCCTTGCGGCACGAGGACGAGCTCGGTCTGCCCGGATCGATAGGACTCCGCGAAGTGGTGATTGCCGGGCTGGGCCGGGAACGACGCGAAGACGCGCAGCACCATTCGATGCCGGAACAGAGCCGCCAGCCCTCGCTCGCCGGTCCCGCAGTTGTTGGCGATCACCGTGAGGTCCTTCACGCCCCTCTCGACGAGCGCGTCGAGCAGGGCGAAGGGGACACCCGCGTCGCCGAACCCGCCGACCATGAGCGTGTCGCCGTCGCGCACCTCGGCGATCGCGGCCGTCGCGGAGCTTCTCAGCTTGTCGAGCCGAACGCCCACCAGGTGCCCCTTCCTCTCGAAACCGTGAGCCACGCCGCCGACGAGCTGGGTCTCGACGATCCGTCTTGCGGACCGGTCGTCTCCTCGGGCGAGCGTACGAGCTTCCCGTTCATCGTCAACGTCCTGCGCGGTGCTCTGGCGGCGGCCAGGCTGCACGCGCGATGCGGGCGGCTCAGCCGCCGATCGTGCGCGGCGGCGCGGGCACCAGCAGGCGCGGCTCGGTGATCGCCTGCACCGCGGCGGGGTCCCAGCCCGGTGCGACCTCGCGCAGGACGAGCCCGGCCGGAGTCACGTCGATGACCGCCACGTCGGTGAAGATCGTCGTCACGCAGGCGATCCCCGTGAGCGGATAGTCGCACGCACGGACGATCTTCAGCGCGCCGTCGCGCGTGACGTGCTCCATCATCACGAACACGCGTTTCGCGCCGACGGCGAGGTCCATCGCGCCTCCCGGATTGCCCAGCTCCGCGCCCTTTACCGTCCAGTTCGCGAGATCGCCCCCTTCCGACACCTGGTACCCGCCGAGGATCGCCACGTCGAGGTGCCCGCCCCGGATCATCGCAAAGGACTCGAGGTGGGAGAAGAGGCTCGCCCCGGGCAGGAGCGTCACCAGCTCGCGACCGGCGTTGACGAGATCGGGGTCGGCCATCTCGGGCGCGGGGGTCGGTCCGACGCCCAGGATCCCGTTCTCGCTGTGGATCACGATCTCGACCGCCGGCGGGAGGTGGTTCGGCACGAGGGTCGGCATGCCGATGCCGACGTTGACGTACCAGCCATCCTGCAGCGACGCGGCGACGCAGGCGGCGATCTGGGCGCGGCTCAGCGTCGGCCGCTCGGCGCCGCTCACCCCGCTTGCCCGTAGACGCGTCGCGACGGCCGGTCGTCCGCCACGACGACGACACGGTCAACGAAGATGCCCGGCGTGGCGATGACTTCCGGATCGAGCGCCCCGGCCGCGACCACCTCGTAGACCTCCGCGACCGTGGTCCGGGCCGCCGTCGCCATCGCCGTGTTGAAGTTGCGCTGCGCCCGCCGGTAGACGAGGTTGCCCGTGCGATCGGCGATCGCCGCGCGCACGAGCGCGAACTCCGCGACGATGGCGGTCTCCAGCACGCAGGCGCGACCGCCGATCGTGCGGATCTCCTTGTCCCGCGCGAGCATCGTGCCGGGCCCGGTGGGGGTGTAGAAGGCGGGGATGCCCGCGCCGCCCGCACGGATCCGCTCGACGAGTGTCCCCTGGGGGAGGATCTCGACCTGGAGCGCGCCCGCATGGTAGAGGTCCCAGAACGTCTCCATGCCCTCGCGGACGTGCCGGCCCAGGGGGAACGAGCAGATGAGCTTGCGGACCTGACGGTTCGCGATGAGGACGCCCACGCCCGTCGCGGCCGTTCCCGCGTTGTTCGCCACGAGCGTGAGGTCGCGGGTCCCGCGCTCCCTGAGCGCCGAGACCAGCTCGGCGGGATACCCGCTACCGCCGAACCCGCCGACCATCACGGTCGCGCCGTCGGCGAGGCCGTCGAGCGCCGCCGCGAGCGAGGCGACGCGCTTGTCGATCACGGCGGCAGTGTACGTGCCGACGTGCACGCGCCTCGTGCTCTCGCGGAGCGCGAAGCGCACCGTGTCAGACCGGCGTCCAGGCAGGACGACGATCGTCGTTGACACGTCAGGAGCCGGACCCTACCTTCGCCCCGCGAGTCCACCCCAACAGCCCGGCCGGCGTGGCCGATGGGGATCTTCGGCCTCGCACAGCGAAGAGCGAAGGTGGGTCGATGGGAGCCGTGGTGAACTCGTTGCTGGGTGAGCTTCGTCCCGAAGACGTCGGCGTCGCGTCGCTGAACGAGTTCGTTCTCCTGGGGCTGCCCGGATGGGACCTCGCGCCGGAGGCGGACTTCGACGAGGCCGGCGTCTTCGAGAGCATCAAGGAGCGCCTCGCCGAGTTCAAGAAGGCGGGTGGCCGCACGCTCTTCGACAACTCCGGCATCGCCTCGGGCCGCCGCGCCGACTTCCTGGCAGACCTCGCTCGCGTCTCCGGCGTGCACATCGGCGCCTCCACCGGCTTTCCCGACGAGCTCTTCACTCCCGGGCACTTCTTCCCCGATCGCAATCGCGACGTCGAGTACATCGCCAAGCTATTCGTCAACGAGATCCGCGTGGGCATCGTCACCCGCGGCATGGTGCGCACGCAGATCAAGGCGGGCCTCATCCGGACGGGATACCTCGAGTGGCCGATGACGCCGATGGAGGAGATGTGCCACCGCGCCGCCGCGCGCGCCTCCAAGGCGACCGGCACGGCGGTCTATAGCTCCGGCGGCCGCACCAACGCCGGCGCGCTCGCCTGTCTGCTGTCGGAGGGCGCGGATCCCGGACGCATCGTCATCGGACACTGCGATGACGGTCGCGTGCTCGATCCGGCGCGCGATCTGGCCGTGGCCGCTGGTGGCTCGTACGTCGCGTACGACCACGCGGGCTGGGAGGACGAGCGTCTCCATCCCGGCGCCATCAGCGACGACCGCCGCGCCGATCTCGTCGCCGGGCTGGTCAAGGCGGGCCACCTCGAGCGCGTCCTCATTTCCGCGGGGGCTGTCGGCGCGCGGCTCGACGGCATGCCCCGCGGTGCGCACGGGTACGCCCACCTGCTCACGAGCTTCGTGCCGAAGCTCAAGAAGCGTGGCCTGACCGACGCGCAGCTGCGGACCATCGTGCAGGAGAATCCCGGCCGGGTGCTCGAGGTCGCGGCGTGACCTT
>Ga0082335_1006271_pt1 | contig 15489 bp, 12 predicted proteins | sample Subgrocontami58m_FD_72375 | JGI IMG/M metagenome (GOLD analysis project Ga0082335, IMG submission 72375) | Subsurface groundwater microbial communities from S. Glens Falls, New York, USA - GMW37 contaminated, 5.8 m (SPADES assembly) (version 2) ...
GATATTTCACGGATCGGCGACACTCCTGTCGCCGTTCGCTCGCAGGCGGCGGCAAGAGTGCCGCCGATCCGTCGGACAGCCTGGGTCGTCGATTCATTCGGAGTGTGAAATTTCCGGGCTAAACGGTGTGTCCACCGTTTGGTGTTCGCCGCCGCGAAGGGGAAAAGCCTTCAGGATCGCAGCCGCCATGCTCGCCGTTACAATGCCGGCACGGTGAGCCGAAATACCGTGCCGCGGTCATCGCTCCGCACGAGCTGCAGTTCGCCCGCGGCGTGCCTGGCCAGTCGGTGGCTGATCGCGAGTCCAACCCCGCCGCCTCCGCGCTTCGTGCTCCGCACCGGCCGAAACAACGCCTTGCTCACTTCGGCCGGCAAACCGGATCCGCGATCAGTCACGACGAAGTCGATGCGACCGTTGCTCCGCAGTGCCTCAATCGTCACGCGGCCGCCGGCCGGCGACGCTTCGATTGCATTTGCCAAAAGGTTCGCGAGCACCAGCCCGGCCAGATTCGCCGTGCGCCCGGCGATCTGCGCATCCGCCAGCGCCGCGACCTCGAGTTGCACGGCCGCGCGTTCGGCGACGACCACCGCCCGCGCGCGCGCCGCGTCGACCACTTCACGCACCGGCACGCCGTAGTCGCCCGCACCGTCAGTTTCATCGCGGAGCACGGTCGTGACCTCATTCACCAGCAGTCGCAGTCGTTGGGTCGTTTCCATCGCTGTCCGGCACGCCTCGCCGCTCGGCGCATCGCTGCCGGCGCTCGCGGTCTCGGCCACGAATCCCTCGAGTCCCGCGAGCGGATTTTTCAACCCGTGAATCAGGTGCGCGCTGATCGCGCCGAGCGCACCGGTCTTCGCGGCGAAATCGAGTTCCTCGTTCGCGCGCGCGAGATCGGCGCTTTGTGCGCGCAACCGGCGGTTCGCCTCCGCCAGCCGCGAAAACGCGAGGGCCAGGACGAGGCCGACGAGCGCCGAGCCACCGATGAACGCCACCGCAAGTTGCCGCCACAACCGCGCATCGATGCGCGCGAATTCCGCCCGCACCGGCTCACCGTCAATCCAATAGCGAGCGACGCCGAGCGACTCCGCCAACCGATCACCGCCGCGCAGCGGCACCGCGACGTCGAGCAAGGGCAAGGCCGCATGCGTCGGCGTCTTCAGCGCAAGCTGAGGTGAAACGAGCTCCAAGGTCCCGTCCGCGAGGTACCGCGCCTGCGCGTCGCGCAAACCGGCCGGCCACCAGCGCGTCGCCGCCGCATCGTCGGGCGCGATCGGCTGGGCTTTCCGCAGCGCGCCGCGTGGGTCGAAATACTGCACCGCCATCACACCGTGGAGTTCCGAGGAGCGCAGTACGGCCGCGAAGGTGTCGTCGATCGCGAACTCCGCGCCGAATTGCGCGAGCTGCAGGCCGGCGTCGCTCGACCGCAACTGCATTTCCGCGACGGCGTGGATGGCGCGCGCCTCGCGCTGGAGCACCTCGCCGCGGAGCTGGTTGCGCAGTCGCCACGTGATCCCGGCAATCAACGTGCCGAAAATCGCCAAAGTCGCCACGGTGACCCCCAGCAGCATCCGGCCGGGATTCGGCTCGGGCACAGGCGTTGATGGAAAAGGATCGCGAGTCCGCATTTGGGTCGGACGACTGGAACGATCCTTAGAAGCTCACCTGCACACCGGCGAGCACCGTGTTCGCGCGGTAGCTGAACTCGAGTTCGTTCGATCGGCTGCGTTCCCAGCGGTGTTCGGCAAAAATCGTCCAGCGGGGGTTCAACTCCCTTTCCCCCCGCAGCGTGGTCTCGTAATCTTCGGAGATCCGCGGCGGCGGCGCGATGCCGGCGCCGACCGTCTGCACGAGGTAATCCATCCGTTTCGCCTCCGCATCGATCGACAGGCGCCAGCGGCCGCGGCGCCAGTCGGACTCGAGTCGCGCGCGTTGCTGGTCGTAATCGAAATACCCCGACGCCCCATCGCGGTTCTCGAGCCGACCGCCGGTCACCGCGAGAGACCAGTCACCGGCGGCCGACCATCGCGTGCGTGCCTTGAGCTCGCCGTCACGCTGACGGAAGCGCAGGTGGGTGTTCGCCAGCTCGCGTCCGCCGGCGGTGAATTGCTGGCGCTGCGCATAACCGCGGCGCACCTCGTACCACGCGGCGGAGAGCGCGAGGGAGTCGGTCCGCCGCCATTCGAGCCGGCCGCCGCTGCGCACCTCGTCGTAGTCGCCGGCGTACGCGCGGTAATCGGTGCGTTTCACCTGGACCGACGGCTCGAACCCAAACCCCGCGGGCAGCGCCAGGCGTGTCGTGGTTCCGACGATGCCGCCGCGCACTCGCGTGGGGGCGACGACGCGGCGCGACTCGCTTTCCGACAAATCGATCACCATGTCGCGCAGGTAACCCGTCGCCTTCAAGGCGAGCCGCACAGCGTCGATCGGCTGCCACCGGCCCTCGGTGTGCAGCGACCATTGTTGCTCACCGCCGGTCTCCGGTGGCGGCGAGAAATAGCGGAGCACGTCGCCGTTGAAAAACGAAACGAACTCCCAGTGATCGCGCATGGGCCGCAGGACCATCGCATCGACTTCGCCCCGCGCGAATTCGCGGGCCATCGGCGCGAACGGCGAGAGCAACACATTGTCGCGCCAGCCCACCGAGGCGCGGGCGCTTGTCGAGGGGTACCACGTCCGCCGCTGCAGCGCGTCGAGTTCGGCCTGGAGATCGGCCGGGAGCCCGGTGGCCGTCGAATCCGCGGCCTGCAGCCATCCCGGCGCCAACGCGCATGCGATGAGTAGGAAGGAACGGGGAAGTCGCAGCATGAAACCGAAGTGGACGACTATTGGAAACCATCCGGCAAAAAAAGTGGCAGGGCAAAGTGGGAGAACTTTGCCCTGCCTTTGCTTGCGGGAGGCCGCGTGCCGGCCCACGCGGAAACTTTCAGGCCGAATGTTCCATGAACCGATGATCCATTCCGCCGTGCAACTCACTCAGCTGCCGCCCGGCTTGCGTTCCGCGTGAAGTTTTTTCAGTTCCTCGCGAATCTGCTTCCCAAGCGAGCGCTCTTCGTCGTCGCGCGCCTGCTTGTCCTCACGAAGCTGGTCGAGGATGGCCTTCTTCTCGGCTTCCGTCGCCGTCTTCAGTTTCTCGATGAGCGTCTTGCGGTCGGCGAGGTACTGGTCGCGCTTCATCTGAAAGTCGGCGATGACGGTATGAACGGTCTTGGCGGTATCGGAGGCATTCTCGTTCGGGCCCTTCGCGTGGCTGTTACCCTTGCCATTGCTGTTGCCCGGGCCAGTCGAAGTCGTGGTCGTACCACCGGTCGTGGTCGTCGTGGTTCCCGTGCCCGCGGTCGTGCCGGTACCCGTGGACATGCCGGTGCCAGTCGTCATACCGGTGCCACTGGTGGTGCCCGTACCCGTTGTCGCACCGGTGCCAGTCGTCGTGCCACCCGCGGTGGTGCCCGATGTCGTACCGGTACCCGTGGTGCTACCGGTCGTCGTTCCAGTGCCGGTGGTGGTCCCGCTGGTTGTGCCAGTGCCGGTGGTTGTACCAGTGCCGGTCGTCGTCCCGGTGGTCGTGGTGCCGGTAGTCGTGCCCGTCGTCGTGGACTGGGCAAGCAGGCCCGTGGAAGTCAGAACGGCCATCAGCGCGAGGATGAAAAGGCGATTGGAGAATTTCATTAGGGGAGGATAATATTCTAGACCGGTCACCCTTTGCAGCGGCCGTGCCAATCGATTGCGCCAACATCTAGCTGTTGAGATACCATCGCTTACAGAATCCCCACCCATTGCGCTGGCACCAATTTTGGGAATTTAGGCCCAAAATATCCGCCGCTGGCGTGGGTGTAAGTTCCAAAATCCGCGGTGATGCTCCCCTCACGGCGCCGAGCGCGAGCGTGGAGGGATTGAGATTCGACCGAGGGGAATTACCGGGTGCCTGTTCGAGCCACCTTCGAGGTGTGTTCGAGCTGACTTTCGAGGCGCGTTCGAGCGGCAGGGCGCTCAGCGGTCTTTCTCTGCAGATCGAACGATACGAATCGCCACTAATCATTGGTTAATGGCCTATGCACTTGACGTAAGCAGGCGATGGCGAGGGATTGCCACCTTTGCGATGCCTATGGATGTGAGGTGATCGCAATTATCGTTACCACGGCGACCCGCGGCTTACCTTTCACGACTTCATCGGGCCCGTAGTGCCAGAATATCCGATATGCACCAGGGGTTTGGTTCTGCGCGTAGGCTTCAAAAACTTTCTCATCTCGTGCACCGCGCATCGAAGTGTATTCGTGTGTTTGCAGGCTCGGATGCCGGGGATTCATCTCCAGATATCCGAGCGCCTTTTTGACGGCTTTGAAAACCGACGCAGCGTTCAAATCATTCTTGAGCTCCGCGAACGTTGCGGCCGCAGTCGGCGTGAAAACGAGTTTCGGCACGGCCGATCACTTCGCCTCGTCGGAGAAAGATCCCAAATAGGTCGTTTTGCCCTCGGCCGATTCTTTCAGCCCTTGACGGACCGCAGCCAGCGCCTTCGGGTTTTCCCACAGCCACGCCTCCGCCGCGGGAATCGTCTTCACGGGGTCGAGAATGATCTGACCGACGGCATTCGTGTAAATGTTGAACGCCGTGGCCCCCGCCGACACTAGCGCTTCGCCCAAGGTAAGGCGTTTCTTCGCGTCGGGTCGGACAAACTCCGTCACCAGCTCGAAGTTCGAATTCTTAATGACGGTGTTTGGCATACGCTGAGATTACCGCGGTGGGCAGGTGTGTCAAGTGGGACTGTCCCACCGGCGCACCACCGGAATCCGCAAGCGCGCTTACGTCAAATGCATAGCCCGTATTGGTTATACCTTGGAGGGGCGACCTCCCGTCTTCGCCCTGCGGCCTACGCCGTTTCGCCAGGCTGCTTCTCCGACTCTTTCAACCGATAGCGAACATAGTCGCGCGTGACTCCCAACAACCGCGCGGCAGCCGACACATTGCCGTCGGTTTGGGCGAGCGCCCGGCGGATCAGGGCATCGATCGCCGCCTCGATCGAGAAACCGCTTTCCGGAATCTGAAACTCCGGGCTGACCCACGTCGCCGCAGCGGCGGAAGCGTCAGCACCAACCCCCTCGTGCCCCACGGCGAGCGACGAGAACGTCAGTTGGTCATCGTCGAACACCAGGGAGCGTTCGATTTCGTGCGCGAGTTCCCGCACGTTGCCCGGCCAGCGATGTGCGCGCAGTCGTTTTTGGCCGACCGGCGGAATGGGCCGCGGCGGCAATCCGTAATTGCGGCCAATCCGCGCGACCAGCGCCTCCGCGAGCGGCACGATGTCCTCGCCGCGTTCGCGCAATGGCGGAATCCGCACGCGAAACAAATCGAGCCGGTGCAGCAGATCCTCCCGGAATCTCCCGGCCGAGACCTGCGCCCGCAAATCGACATTCGTGGCGGCGATGATCCGTGCGTCGATCGCGAGCGAGCGATTGCCCCCCACGCGCCGAATCGAGCGATCCTCGATCGCTGTCAGCAGCTTCGCCTGCACGCCCGGCGAAAGGCTGGGCAGTTCGTCGAGGAAGAGCGTGCCGCCCTCCGCCGCCTCGAGCAGCCCAATCCGCGCCTCCTTCGCATCGGTGAACGCGCCACGCTCGTGGCCGAAGAGCTCCGATTCCGCGAGGTTCTCGGGCAGCGCCGAGCAGTTCACCTCCACCAACGGGCCCTCCGCGCGCGGCCCGCGCCGATGCAACCAGCGCGCGAGGGTCGTCTTACCGGTGCCAGTCTCGCCTTCGATCAACACCGGCGGCAACCCACCCTGTACGCGGCGGTCCGCGGCGAGGATTTTTTCGAGCTGCGTGGCGACGCCGGCGAGCGCGGATCCGAAAAAGAACGCCTCCTCATTTGCGCTTTCCGCTTCCTGCTTGTGCTGCTCGCCGCGGCGCGCTCCGCGGTCGCGCCGCGCCCGCGCCAGCCGCACCGCGAGTTCATCGAGATCGAACGGCTTCACGAGGTAGTCCGCCGCGCCGCGCCGCATCGCCTCGACGGCACCGGTGACTCCCCCCTCCGCGGTCATCACCACGGTGACAACACTGGCCGGGATCGCCTTGTCCGCCAGCAGCCCAAGGCTGCGCCCATCCGGCAGGTTGACGTCCAACAGCGCGAAATCGAAGCTGAGGTTTTTCAGGGCTTCGCGCGCTTCGGCGAGCGTGGTGGCCGACGTCACTTCCACCCCGAGCTTTTCCAGATGCGCGGCAATCCGCCGGCGCAACAGCGGCTCGTCCTCGAGCAAGAGCAAGGTGGCACCGGACAGCTTCATCGCAGCAATGCTTGCCACCTTCGGCGAGCCGCCGGTCGGCGCAACGAGGAAATGCTTTCCGCGGACTTGGTGGGCACTGCTCTCCCAGTGGTCTCGGTTGCAGGTCTCGGCTGCAATCCAGGCCGGCTGGGACACCCGGCCCCACCGCTCACCGCCGCGCCATCAATTCCCACATCAACACCGCCGCGGCAACGGAAACATTCAGCGACTCCACGCGGCCACTGCCCGGAATCGTCACCAGCCGGGTGCACGCGGCGCTCACCTCCGGCGCGAGCCCGTGCTCCTCGTTGCCCAGCACCAGCGCGACCGGCTTCGCGATGCGAGGATGGGCCGCGTCGGGCCGGCCGCCCCGCGTCGCCGCGCCGATGACCTCGTAGCCCGCGCGCGCGATTTCGCGGATGAACGCCGCGAGCTGCGGCACGCGAAAAACGTCGACGGCTTCGAGTCCTCCTTCCGCCACGCGATACGCCGCGTCGCCCGGCACCGCGGCGGACGAATCGTTCGGCAGCACGATCCGCGACACGCCAAAGAAACCCGCGGTCCGCGCAATCGCGCCCAAGTTGTGCGCGTTGCCAATCCGATCGAGCAACAACAACGGCGAGCGCTTGGCGGCCCATGCGGAGATCTCTTCCGGCCGCGGCGCGCGCCACTCGGGCGCTGCCACGACGGCGACGATGCCGCCATGGTGGACCGTGCCGGCGATCTTCGCGAGCTCGGCCGGCTCGACGCAGCGGTACACCTTCTTCTGCGCGGCGAGCGCCTTGCACATCATGCCGACCTTCCGGCCGGTCTCGTAATCGAAAAAGAGACGCTGGATCGAGCCGGCGTCCCGCGTGAAACGCGCCCGCACCGCGGTCAGCCCGCAGATATTAAGTTCCTGCTGCTTCATGGACCGGATCCCCGGGCATTCGCTGCGGCTCGGGTTTCCGAAGCCACCGCGCGCGTGGCGGATTATTTCCCCGGAATCTTGACCTGTACCGCCGGCGAACCGGTTTCCTTCTTCGCCCCGCCCGCCGCCGGTCCTTTCGACGCCGGCGCCGCGGCCGAAACCGGCGGCGTCGGGTTGCTCGCCTGGGCGGGCATCGTGGCGCGAATCGCCATCGCGCGCTGCGTCCACGGGCTGGTCGCATCGAGCTGCATCAACTGCTCGACGTATTTCTGCGCATCGGTCGCGTTGCCTGCGTCGACCGCGAGGCTGGTGAGATGGTAGGCAGATTCGGTGCGCACCGCCTTGAGTTGGTTGGTGTCGTCCGCGAGTTTCTTCAGGTCCGCCTGGCCCTCGGCCGTCTTCCCCGCCTGGATCTTTGCGAGGGCACGGCCGAGCTGCGCCCGCGCCACCAGCGGGCCGCTCTTCAGCGCGGCGATCGCCTTGTCGTATTCGGTCACCGCGTCGGTGGACTTGCCGGCCTTGTAGGCGTCGTCGGCCATGCGCAGGTGGGCGATGCCGCCGAGCGCGTAATCTTCATGCGTGGCCGCAAAGGACTTGAGTTGTTCCGGCGTGGTGGCCGCGACGTAGGCCTTCTCGACCTCGAGCTCCTTCTGTCGCGCGAAATATTGCCACACTTCCTTGGCCGCGAGGGCGAGGACCACCAGCACGCACAACACGATCACCACGTTGCGGTTGTTCTTCCAGAAAAGGCCCACCTTGTCCTCGAACGTCGTGGCCGTGGTCGGATCCACCGCGACCAAATTGCGGTCGTCGCCGGCGGGAGTAGGATTGGAGGGAGTGGCGGGCATGCTCATACGGCTGGTTTCGAGTCTGAGAACCGTCGACGAGAGCAAAACCAAGTGGCTGTGTCCATCCTCGTGTTGTTGGGGTGAAAAACGGCGCCGCCCGCACTCAACACCCCGGCTCAGCGCGACTTCAGTCGAAGACGACCGTCTTGTTGCCGTAAACCAACACGCGGTTTTCCAGATGCCAGCGCACGGCTTGCGCCAGGACCAGCCGCTCGAGGTCACGCCCTTTGCGCACGAGGTCTTCGACGCCGTGGCGGTGCGTCACGCGGGCGACGTCCTGGTGGATGATCGGCCCCTCGTCGAGATCGCGGGTGGCATAGTGGGCGGTCGCGCCAATCAGCTTCACCCCGCGCGCATGGGCCTGATGATACGGCCGCCCGCCCGCGAACGCCGGCAAGAACGAGTGGTGAATGTTGATTACCGGGATGCCGAGCCCCTCGAGAAAGTCGGCGGACAGGACCTGCATGTAACGGGCGAGCACGACCAATTCGGCGCCCAATTTCCGGAGCAGCGCCAGCTGCTCCGCTTCCGCCGCGGATTTCCGGTCGGTCGCCACCGGAATGTGGAAAAAGTCCAGCCCGTACCCCCGCGCCACCTCGGCCAGGTACGTGTGGTTGCTCACCACGCCGACGAGATCGCACGCAAAGTCGGCGGCTTTCCACCGCAGGATGAGATCGTGGAAACAGTGGTCGGCCTTCGAGACGAAGACCGCCACGCGCGGCCGGTGCGTCGATATCGCAACGCGGGCCTGCATGCCAAGCGACGCCGCAAAGACCAGGAAATCGTCGATCTCGCGCGAAGCGACGCCGCTCGCGCCGAGCGGCACCCACTCGATGCGTTGGAAAAATATGCCCGCCTCCATGTCGCGGTGCTGGTCCGCATGGAGGATGTTGCCACCGCGCGCGAAAATCCATCCCGACACTCGCGCGACGAGGCCGGGCTGGTCGGGACCATGCAGCAACGCGATGAGAGTGGCGGGCGCTTCAGGCATGAAGCGTCCACAGTAGGCAAGAGGCCCGCCGTTGTCACGTCGTGTTGTAGTGGCGGTCTACGACCGCCGCTACACGCCACCCCTTCACAGCCGCTTCTCGATCGCCTCGTAAAGTTTCTGCGCGAGCGGCAGGCTCGGCGTCAGCACGCCGTAACGGATTTTCACGCTGGTGCGGTTTTTCGCCACTTCCTTGATCTTCACGATGATCATCGTGTCGGCAGCGTCGCGGGCGCGCAGTTCCCCCTCGATGACCTTGCGGTCATCCTGGGTGAGGAACAGGTTGTTGTCCTTGAGCCCCGCCTTCGCCGCCTCGTAGACGCGCGCGAAATCGCGATTGGCGAACACCTGCAACTCGCCGAGCTTGTATTCACCGCGGGTGGACGGATCAAGCTGCACCTGGGTGCACCCACCGCCGAAGAGAAATGCCGCGAGCAGCACCAGGCCGCCGCGACTGAACCAGGAAATCCGATGACAGGTCTTCATTGGAGAAAAGGCGTTGCGCCGGAAGGACAGCCAGAATCGTCCACAGTGCAACCGCCGCCGTGCGCTGATGGGGCGGGCGCCAGCGCTTTACCCCGATTTAACGGCTGCCGCCCTCCGCGTTCGCCGCAAGCTTGTCCGCGCTGAGGCCGGCCGCGGCCAGCGCCTTGGCGATCGCGCGCAGTTGGTCGCGCAATTGGGCGGTGACGCGCTCGGCATCGGCATGCGATCGCTTTTCCGCCCGCAGTTCCGTTTCGAGCCGCGCCATGGCGACGCGGGCCTGGTCCGCCTGCTCCACCGCCGATTTCAAATTGCTGCTGAGTCCCGCGTTCTCCTTCCGCAACCGCTCGAGGTCCGCGAGCAGCGTCGTCATCTCCTGCCGAAATTGCCCATACGACTTCATGCTTTGCGCCAGCTTGTCATCGAGCGCGTCATTCTTCGCGACCGACGTCGACGCCGCGGGCGCGGGGGGCGCGGCCTTTTCCGCGCGGAGCTTGGCGTTCGCCGCCCGCAGGGACGCCAGTTCGCGCGAGGCCTCGTTGAGCTGTTCGACCAGCTTGGCATTGTCGGCGCCGCCGCCGCTCGAAGCCGCGCGGGCTTCACGTTGGGTGTCGCGCTCGGCCCGCCACGAACTTCGCGGGCTGTCCGCCTCGGCTTTCGTTGCCGCGGTACTGGTTGACGCGCCCTCGCTCCGCTTCGGCTCGGCCGCCGTGCGCGATGACGACGCAGTTTCCTGGGTCGCCGCCGACGACGAGGGGGAGGAACTTGAGGTGGTGCCGTCGGTGCTCTCGGTGGAAGTCGACGCGCAGCCACCAAGCGCGAAAACGAATGCAGCGACGCCCGCGAGGGGAAGAGCACGAGAGGTCATGGGGCCGAGCAAAGAACCCGCGAAGGGAAAAGCAAACCCTTCGCGTCGATTCGCGTGATTCGCGGGCACTCTTCTGAACTTTTCCGGCTCAAACCAGCGTGACGTTGCCGCGATATTGCTGGATCGGACGCACGCCGACGTGCTTTTCCTTCAGCGCGCGAATGCCCTCCACCGCCGCCGCCGCGCCGGTAATCGTCGTCATCAGGCACACGTTGTGGGCGTACGAGGCCGAACGGATCGCGTTCTCGTCGCGCCGCGGAATCATGCCACCGGGGGTGTTGATCACCATCTGGATCTGTCCGTTCTTGATCAGGTCGACGGCGTTCGGCCGGCCTTCCTGAATCTTCGCCAGCTTCTTCACCTTCACGCCGGCCTCGGTGAGCGTGGCGGCCGTGCCACTGGTGGAATAGATCGTGAAGCCCAGCTGTTCGAGCGAGCGCGCGATGCTGACCGCCCGCGGCTTGTCGTCGTCCTTCACCGAGAGGAAGACATTGCCCTGCGTCGGCAATCCCGGCTTCGCCGCCGCCTGCGCCTTGGCAAACGCGACGCCGAGGTCCTCGTCGAGTCCCATGACTTCGCCGGTGGAGCGCATCTCCGGCCCGAGCGCGATCGTCGCCCCCGGAAACCGCACGAAGGGGAAGACGGCCTCCTTCACGCACCAGTGCTTCGGGGTCTGCTCGCGGGTGAAGCCGAGGTCCTTCAGCTTCGCCCCCGTCATCACGCGCGCGGCGAGTTTGGCCAGCGGGACGCCAATCGCCTTCGCCACGAACGGGACCGTGCGGGAAGCACGCGGGTTCACCTCGAGCACGTAGAGCTGCTGGTCCTTGATCGCGAACTGGACGTTCATCAGTCCCACCACGTTCAACTCCCGCGCCAGGGCGCGCGTCGCCTGCCGCACCGTCGTGAGCATCTCGGCGCCGAGCGTATGCGGTGGCATGACCATCGCGGCATCGCCGGAGTGCACGCCCGCATACTCGATGTGTTCGAGCATGCCGCCGATGATCGCCGTATCCCCATCGCTGATGCAGTCGACATCCAGCTCGATTGCGTCCTCCAGGAACTTGTCGATCAGCACGGGCTTGCCCGGCATCACGTCGAACACCTGGCGGACGACCGCCTTCAGGTCGTCCTCGCTGTACAGGATGAACATGCCGCGGCCGCCGAGCACGAAGGACGGTCGCACGAGCACGGGATAACCGAGTTCGCCCGCCGACTGGATCGCCTCCGCCTCGCTCAGCGCCGTGCGGTTCTCCGGCTGCTCGAGATTGAGCTTGTGCAGGACGGCCGCGAACAGCTTCCGGTCCTCCGCGACCTCGATGCTCTCCGGCGAGGTCCCGATGATGTTCACGCCGTTCGCCTTCAAGGCCTGTGCGAGGTTCAGCGGCGTCTGGCCGCCGAACTGCACGATCGCGCCAGCGCAACCCTCCTGCTGATAGATTTCCAGCACATCCTCGAGGGTGAGCGGTTCGAAGTACAGCCGGTCGCTCGTGTCGTAATCGGTCGAGACCGTCTCCGGGTTCGAGTTGACCATCACCGTCTCGTAGCCCGCCTCGCGCAGCGCGAAGCTCGCATGCACGCAGCAGTAGTCGAATTCGATGCCCTGCCCAATCCGGTTCGGCCCGCCGCCGAGGATCATGATCTTCTGCTTGCCCTTCGGCGGCAGGATCTCGTTCTCGTCGCCGTAGCTGGAATAGTAATACGGCGTGAACGCCTCGAACTCCGCCGCACACGTGTCGACCAGGCGGTAGGTGGTGGCGATGCCGCGTTTTTTCCGGTCGGCGCGCACCGTCGCGAGCTCGCTCTTCAGCAGGTGGGCCAGTTGCGTGTCGGAGAAACCAAACTCCTTCGCGCGCCGGAACGCCCAGTCGTCGATCGTCGCCAGCGCCTGCTGCTTCAACGCCGCCTCCATCTCCGAGATTTCGCGCAGTTGATGGAGGAACCACGGGTCGATCTTGGTCAGGTCGAAAATCCGCTCGACCGTATAGCCGGCGCGGAACGCATGCCGGATGAAGAAAATGCGCTCCGCATTGGGCGTGCCCAATTTCGCATTGATCACCTTCTCCTCCACCACTTCGTCGCCACCGTGCCGGCCGCCGCCGCCGAACCCGCGCGCCCCGATTTCCAGCGAACGCAGGCATTTCTGAATCGACTCCTTGAACGTGCGGCCGATCGCCATCGCCTCGCCGACCGACTTCATCGCCGAGGTGAGTGTCGCGTCCGCGTCCGGGAATTTCTCGAAGGTGAAGCGCGGGATTTTCGTCACCACGTAATCGATCGTCGGCTCGAAGCTCGCCGGCGTCAGCCGCGTGATGTCGTTCCTCAGCTCGTCGAGCGTGTAGCCCACCGCGAGCTTCGCCGCGATCTTGGCGATGGGGAAACCCGTGGCCTTCGAGGCCAGCGCCGAGCTGCGGCTCACCCGCGGATTCATCTCGATCACCACCATCCGCCCGGTCTCCGGGTCGACTGAAAACTGGATGTTCGAACCGCCGGTCTCGACGCCAATCTCGCGAATGACCGCGAACGACGCGTCCCGCATCACCTGGTACTCCTTGTCCGTCAGCGTCATCGCCGGCGCGACCGTGATCGAATCGCCCGTGTGCACACCCATCGGATCGAAATTCTCGATCGAGCAAATCACAACGCACTGATCCTTGTGGTCGCGCATCACCTCCATCTCGAATTCCTTCCAGCCGAGCAGGCACTCCTCGACCAGCACCTCGTGGACCGGCGACAGGTCGAGCCCGTTGGCCACAATGCGCTCGAACTCCTCCTTGTTGTAGGCGATCCCGCCGCCACTGCCGCCCAGCGTGAACGACGGCCGGATGATCAGGGGAAAAGCGCCGAGCGCCTCGGCGGCGGCGAGGCCCTCCGCGAGCGACTTGACGGTGCGGGACCGCGCCACGTCGAGGCCGATTTTCAGCATCGCCTGCTTGAACAGCTCGCGGTCCTCGCCTTTCGCGATTGCCTGCGGCTTCGCCCCGATCATCTCGACGCCGTGCTTCGCGAGCACGCCGCGCTGGTGGAGTTCCATCGAGAGGTTGAGCGCGGTCTGGCCGCCCAGCGTCGGCAACAGCGCATCCGGCTTCTCCACCGCGATGATTTTTTCCAGAAACTCCACGGTGAGCGGTTCGATGTACGTGACGTCGGCGAACTCCGGGTCCGTCATGATCGTCGCCGGGTTCGAATTCACCAGCACCACCCGATAACCCTCCTCCTTCAGCGCCTTGCAGGCCTGCGTGCCCGAATAGTCGAACTCGCAAGCCTGGCCGATGATGATCGGGCCGGCGCCGATGATGAGAATGGACTTCAGATCAGTGCGTTTGGGCATGGGCGCAGATTCCGTGGAGGGTTGAGTGCGCCCAAACCCGCGGCAAGAGGGAAAAGGGGCCGGCAGGCCGCAGTCGCAGAAAACTTTGGCGGCACCTCCCAGCCTTCACCTGGCAGACAGCGCGGTCAGGTTGACCGCGCTATGTCATGGAGCCGCGTGCGGCCTCTCGTAGCACGGTCAATCTGAACGTGCTCTGGGCGCGGCTTATTTCGCGCTGGGGCATTCCTGGAAATCCGAACTCGCCGTGAGCGGTCCGGCCCGGAGGTTGATGAACCACGCCGTGGTCGCCGCGGGCAGATCCGCCTGGACGACATAAACATCGCCCCGACGATCGAGCCGCACCGGCGCCTGGGTCCATTCGCGCGTGCCGGTGAACCCCGTGCCTTGCGTGGAGACGAACACCGCGCGTTCCACCGCCTTGCGAGAGACAAACGTCATCCGCACGCGCCCGCCGGAACTCGTGAGTCCGGTTTGCCGCAGCCACGGACCGCCCTCGCGCACGACGCTCTCGGCGAAGGCGTAACTGTCCGGCGGGTTCCAGCCCGCGGGGTGGCTGTGCTTCATGCCAGGAATCAACGCGACCATGTGCGGCCCGGGAGCGGCGCGATAGCACGCAGCCTGGGCATCGAGCGGAAAGTGCTGGTCCTCGGGCCACGACAGCCACAGGACAGGCAGCTTCGCGCGTTCGAGCCGGCGCATCGGGTCCCAGACTTGCTGATACAGTTCATTGTCGCCCAGCGCGCGGCCGTACTGGTTGCCGGCGCGCGCCAGGTCGCCGCAACCGTAGATCGGCACGGCGAACGCGAATCGCGCGTCGATCCCGATGACCGTGCTCGTGATCACGCCGCCCCACGAAATGCCGACGACGCCGACGCGGGCCGCGTCAACCGGCGGCAGCGAACGCAACAGTGAATTCGCCAGCACCGTGTCCGCGACCGCGTGGTACATCCACTGATCCGCCAGCGGCCACGCGCTGTCGTGATAAATGCCGCTGCGCGCCGGGCCGGCCCAGGCGTGGCGTTTCCAAAAAATATTCCTGGCGCGGTCGGGCTCGACCGCGGGCTCGTCGGTCTGGCCTTCGACGGCGATCGCGAGGGCCGCAAAACCGCGCTCGTTCCACTTCTTCACCCACTCCTTGTACGCCGTGCCACCGCCGCCGTGGACGAGCACGACCCCGGGCAGCCTGCCGCTCGCGGTCTCCGGAATTCCCAGCCAGGCGAAGACTCGCGTCGGTTGTCCCTTCCACGGCAGCCCGTCGAAGAAGATCGGCCGCAACCCGCCTTCGGCCGCATGGCCCTCCGCCCCGTGCTGCACCGGCGCCTGGTCCAAACGGCCGAGCGCCAGCACGTCGGCGCGCAGCTGCACCCAGTCCGGCGTGGCCGCGGCGACGAGCGGAAGCCAGACGAGCGCGAGGAAAACGAAGGCGCGGGAGTGAACCGCAACGCCCCTGCCCAAATACTTTGCGACGATTTCCTGGATGACTATTCGCACCCACGAGCACACACTCCGTCGTTCGGGCCACTGCCATTGAATAAATGCCGGCAGCAACTGTAGGCGGGGTGCCCTCACCTCGCGTTGCACGGTGGCCGCGCGAGGTCCGGCGGGGTGAGGGCACCCCGCCCACAGGGTAGGCATTGTCATCATGCAGCGGCCGTGGTCCCGAGGCTGGCCCCCTTCCAAACTCAACGGCGTGGTGTGCCAGGCCCGCCTCATCTCATTTCCTCCACTCGATTCGCGCCTGTTTTCGCTCGAGGTCGATCCACACCGAGGCGTGCGCGAACTCGCGAGTCGCGGTCAACCCCTGCCAC
>Ga0082335_1006272_pt1 | contig 15488 bp, 14 predicted proteins | sample Subgrocontami58m_FD_72375 | JGI IMG/M metagenome (GOLD analysis project Ga0082335, IMG submission 72375) | Subsurface groundwater microbial communities from S. Glens Falls, New York, USA - GMW37 contaminated, 5.8 m (SPADES assembly) (version 2) ...
CGTGAGGGCCGAGAGGCCTCCCCGACGCGTCGTCACGAACGGCCCGCCCCGAAACGGGCGGGCCGTTCTCATTTGTTCAGGCCGAGCGCCGTCCGAGTGCACGATGCTGCGCCCGTGAGTGACGTCCGCAATCGCGTCCGCGACGGGGTTGGCGCACTGCTCGCCGCCAACTGGCGGGAGGGCATCAGCCGCAGCGGTGCGCAGTACGGCTACACATGCCCCGACGGAGAGAAGTACCCCTACCAGTGGTTCTGGGACTCCCTCATGCACTCCCTGGCATGGGCACAGATCGACCCCGCGCGAGCCGCCACGGAACTGCGCTCCCTGGTGGCCGCGCAGACCCCGAACGGCTTCATCGGCCATACGATCTTCTGGCATGAGCCCGTGCGCCTTGCCCGGGCGGCGTTCTACAACGTGCGCCGACGCTCCGATCTGACCACGGCCACGATCCAGCCACCCTTCCTGGGATGGGCCTGGGCAGAGGTGGCCGCCCGTCTGGATGACCCGGGGTTCGCCGCGGAGGGGCGTGCCGCCACGGTTCGGTACCACGCGTGGCTGGAACGCGAAAGGATGGGTGCGGACGGCCTGATCACCGTGATCCTTCCCGACGAGACCGGTTGCGACGCCTCGCCCGTATTCGCCGAACCACTGGGCTGGCAAGCGCACGGGGGACCGGGGTTCGCGGTGCTCGTACACCGCGCGCGGCGGCTCGGGTTCTCGCTGGATCGCATACGCGCGGCCGGGGCCTTCCACGCCGAATGCCCCCTGGTCAACACTGCCTGGGCACTGGGGTATCTCGGGCTCGCGCACCTCGGGGAGCCGGGCGCCCGCGAGCGCGCGCGCGAGATCACCATGTCCCTCGTCGACCGGCTGTGGGATGACCACGCGGGGATCTTCCGCCTGCGAGGCCCAGACGGGCAGTTCCTCGTTGGCGACGCATGGATGGGCATCGTCCCCATCGCGCTGCCGGATCTTCCACCGCAGATCGCCACGCGCCTGATCGACGAATGGATCCTCGCGCCCGATCGCTTCTGGCCGGCGCACCCGGTGCCCTCGATGAGCGTGTCCGACCCACTCTTCCGGCGCGACGATGGGCGCGTCATTCCCCAGTACTGGCAGGGCCCCTCATGGCCCTTCAGCCCACCATTCGTGATTCCCGGGCTACTGCGCACGGGCCACCATGCCGAGGCCGCGATCCTCGTGGCGCGCATCGAGGAGCGCCTCGACGCCCAGGGATTCCGTGAGTACACGGACCCGCTCGACGGAACCGGCATGGGCGCACGGGCCTTCTCGTGCCAGGCCGTGGCGGTGACGCTGGCTGCCTGGCTGGAGCGCCCGCCCATCATCGTGACGACCTGAGAGTCAGCCCCCGAGCGAGGATCGGAGTGCGAGCACCCTGCGCAACGAGGTGCGAGCGGCGGCGGGGCTCAGCGATCCGTCTGTCAGCGCCCGGGCCACCCCGCGCGCGGCATCGGCCCCGGCAGCCTCCGACCCGGCCACCAGCACCAGATCCATCCCCGCAGCCACCGCCGCAGCGGCGGCGCCACGGGTGCCGCCCCACGGCGTCAGCGCCGCAGTGTCGAGCGCATCGGTCACGCTGACCCCACGGAACCCGACATCGCGCCGCAGCAGATCAGTTGCGATCCGCGGAGAGAGCGCAGCGGGGCGAGACGAGAGAGCCGGATAGACGGCGGATCCCACCAACCCCATGCGCGTGCCCGCCGCGACCGCCGCGCGGAACGGGCTGACATCCCGCAGCACCTCGGCCCGCGTCGCGGTGATTCGCACCGGTGCATCGTCGGTGTTCGCTCGCGCGCGCCCGAATCCGGGGAAGTGCTTCGCAGCGGCGGCCACCCCACCGGACTGCAACCCGGTGGCGAAGGCCGCGCAGTCCGCACCCACGGGGCCGGGGCTCGTGCCGAAGGCACGCTGATCACGTGCGATGTCACTGCGTGGCGCGGCCACGTCGCACACCGGGGCCAGATCCACGTTCACCCCCAGCCGTCTGAGGGCCCGCCCCGTGCTCGCGCCCTGGCCGCGAATGGCGGCCGGTGCCAGCGTGCCACCCATGCGCTGTGCGCTCGCGCCGGGTGGCAGTGATGGCAGGCGCTTCACAAGCCCCCCCTCCTGATCGATCATCACGAGGAGGGGCTCATCGAGACCCGCGGGGCGCGGAACCGCCTGGAGCTGCTTCACCAGACGTGCAAGCGTCGTGGGCGACGTGGCATTGCGGCCGAAGAGGATCACGCTGCCCACATCGCCCCGGACGATCCCGCTGCGCATGGAAGGACTCACGGAGGTGCCGTCCACCGGCCACACCACGCGCTGGCCGGCGATCTGCGCGGGGGTGGTGGCACCGGAGGCCCCGGCAACGCCCGCGGCTGCGGTGAGCGCCATGGCAATCGCGACGTATGCGGATGCGCGCATTGCCCGACGCTAGTGGAGCGACCCCCAACGTGTGCCGGTCCTACGGGGATCCCGACGGAACCACGCGGCGGGCACCATCGCACTCGCCTCGTGGGTGCGCACCGACGATCAAAGGCGACTGCACGGCAGCCCGGGGAACCGGCCGCCGATCATCCGCGTTCACAACCCGTGTGGGGAGGGCAGTTAGCGCACCACCGCGGTGAGGGCGCTCAGCACGACTCGGGTGCCCACGGAGTTGCGCGCGACCCACCTGACGCGCAGGCGCAGTCCGCGATCGTCGGGCACGGGCACGTAGGTGATCCGCGTCGCACCCGGGATGGTCTTCCAGGCGACGCCCATCCGCCTCTGCCATACCCGTGTGATGCGCGGCGTCGGGTAGGCGAGCAGTCGCGGCGCCACGGCGACGAGGCGGCGGCGCACCGCCGGCGCCCCCGTGATGCGTGGTGCCACGCGCGAGGCCGGCCCGGGCGGCATCGTCACGACGGACGTCACGCGTGACACGGCCGTCGCCGACCCCAGGGGATTCGACGCCGACGACACCACCCGCAGCCTGTGCCCCCGGTCTGGAGCGACGGGGCGGTATGTCGCGGCACTCGTGCCGGGAAGATCCGCCCATTCCGTGCCGGACCGCCGCTGCCACCTGATCGCCGCGTCCGGTGCCGGCGTGGCGCTCCAGACGGCAGGGGTCGCCCTGAGCCGATCGCCCACCTCTGCCCTGCCCGCAACGATCGGCACGGTCGTCGCCACCGGCGGACCCAGAGGTATCACCGACGCAGTGGCCGCGTCGGGCGTCGCTCCCGCCGTCGATGCGATACGCGCGGACATCACGTAGGTCGCCCCCGCATCCAACCCGGACACGGTCGCGCGCCCGGCCGAGAGGGGGGCCGACACCGTGGTCCCGCCCGGACTGGCGACCACCGTCACCACCGGGTCGCGCCACGGGCACGTGCCATCGGGTGTCCACCCCACCTCCGCCGCCCGTGACGCCGCCGACACCGTGATGGCCGCCGGGGACGTGACCCAATCGCAGGCCCAGTCGCGGGCGGCAGCCACCCGGGAGTAGATTCCCGGATAGCCGGACAACGCGCACCCCTTTCCCCTGCTCACGATGCCCACAAGCCTTGCAGCGCTATCGATTGAAAGCGCGAGCGGACCCCCGGAGTCGCCCTGGCAGGTATCAGTTCCACCCCCCTGATAGCCCGCGCACAACTCCGTGCTGGTCGATACGTTGGAGTAGTCCCCCGTGCACTGGACATCCGAGATGATCGGCAGCACGGCCTGCATCAGGGTCGGGGTACCGACTCCCGCCCCAGACACCAGGTCGCCCCAGCCCGCCGACGCAGATGACGCACCCGCGACGACCGACGCGTCGCCCACCGGGCTCACCATGGGCATCGGCGGTGCCGACGTGGGCGAACCCAACTGGAGAAGCGCGGCATCGACGCCACCGAAGCCGTAGCCCGGGTACGGCACCACGCGGGTGATGGCCACGCGATCGGAGGCCGTGACTGAATTCAAATCTCGCACCCCGGGCGCCACTTGCACAGATGCCGGCGACGACGTGCTGAAGCCATCCGTCACGCAGTGCGCGGCGGTCATCACCCATCGTGGCGCGATGACCGTGCCCCCGCAGAACTGCGCGCTCGGCGCGGATACGTCCCCTGAGTGCAGGAGCGGGGTGATGGACGGCCATGCGCCCGCAGGCGCCAGGGTTCCATTGACCACACGAATACCCACGGTGCCGGCCCACGCCGCAGGTGCAAGGACTCCGGCCAGTGCGAACCCCACGGCACAGATGGCAAGACGCCTTCTCACCGGCCAAACGTAGCCGCCATCGCTCCCGCGGGGCCGCCACCCAGGTCTCCCGGGCACCGAGGCTGCGGCAATGGCACGCGATGTCCTTGGCGGCGAATTCCTCGAGTGCGGCCGCGACCCCCTGACCGGAATCCACCGCACCGACTGCTGCGACACCAACTCGGGGGATTCCGGGGTACACGTGGTGGGCGCGGTGATGACACAGGGGTTCCTCGCCTTCAGCAGGGCGTCCGGAAACGACCTCTCATCCCCCACCCCGTGGTTCCCGGGCCCGAAGCCCGGAGACCGCTGGTGCCTGTGTGCGCCACGCTGGGCCGAGTCCCGGGAAGTCGGGATGGCACCGCCCGTGGTGCTCGAGGCCACGCACGCCCATCCGTTCGACTGGGCCGACATGGGCGACCCGCGTCGTCACGGGCATGACGACGCGGAGTCCGCCGGGTAGCGTGGACGGCCCATCCCGCGGAAGGATCCCATGACCGAGAACCCATCAGGCCTCGTGGCCGACGGCTTCACCGAGACTGCAGCCGATTACGACGACGCCCTACGATTCAACATCGAGGGCGCGCAGCGCCTGGTCATGTCCCTCCCCGGCGGCCGCTACGACAGCGTGCTGGACATCGGGTGCGGCACCGGGTTCTCGTCGCTGGCCATGATCGACCGCTTCCACCCCGCACGCGTCGTGGGCGTTGACCCCGCCGAGGGAATGCTGGAGAGCTTCCGCGCCAAGGTGGGTGCGATCGACGGCACCGAGATCGAACTGCACCAGGCCGACGTGGAGAACATGCCCGTGGCCGACGGTTCGTTCGACGCCGTCATCTCGAGCATGGCCTACCACTGGTTCCCCAGGAAGTGGGCGGCCGCCACGGCCATCGCGCGCACCCTCACGCCCGGTGGGATCGTGGGAATCCTGTGCTCCGGCCGCGGCGGCGAGCAGGAGTTCCGTGACGTCCTCGCGGGCCTCGAGCCGCCCAACTACGTCTGGCTGGGCGCCTTCGATGCCATCCAGCGGGACATTCCCGAGATGGAGTCGTATCTCGTCGGCGCCGGCCTGGACATCATCGACATCTGGATGGAGAAGCGCATCCGCCACACGTCGGTGGACGCCTACCTGGAGCGCATGCGCGTGGTGGCCGGCCACCTGAGTGCGGGCATGGACCCCGAGGAGCGCGACCGTCAGATGGCCGCCGTGGAGCAGGGCATGCGTGCCGTCTCGGGGCCACGTGGGTGGGAATACACATTCACCAAGTTGTTCGCGATCGCACGCAAGCCCGCCTGATCCCCAGACGGGCCCCGTGATGGTCCCGACCAGCACGACCGTCGCCGCCCCGGCGACGGTCGTGCTGGCACGCCGGGAGCCCCTCCGGACGGCCACCACGGCAACAGGGGCACGGCCTAGATTCGGTTAAACCCCACGGTCGGCACATGCGAACCGCATCGCCAACCCCTAGGCTGCCCGCCGTTCGTGGCTGACCAACGCGCATCCGGATACCGATGCCCGGATGCTTCACGTGCCCCAGGGGGACATGGTGGAGAAGATCACTCGCTGGGTGCTCGCGCACCGGAAGACCGTCGTGATCTTCTGGACCATCGTGACGCTGGTCGGTCTGGCCACCGCCGGCGGCCTGGGCGACGTGCTGTCGAAGGACTTCTCGCTCCCCGGGCAGCCGGGTTATGAGGCCAACCAGCAGATCGTGAGGCAGTACGGATCCGGCGGGCGCGTTCCGCCGATGGTTGCCGTGGTCACCGTGCCCAAGGGCACCCGCGTTGACGCCCCCGCCAATCGGGCGCAGTTGGCATCGGCGCTCGCATCGATTCAGAGGTCGGCCCCGGGCCTGCGCGTCGTGGGCTACCCCGAGACGGGCGACACGCGATTCATCACATCCAACGGACGCACGACGTTCGCGTACGTCTATGGCCCCGTCATTCCGGGCTTCGCCGCCACGCCGGTCGGCCTTCCCGCCATCAGGGCGGCGGCTGCACGGGCGACCGTGGGCGGAGCACCCATTCGATTCACGGGCATCCCCGTGTTGACCGGAGATGGCGGGAGCGGGGGTGGCCCCAGCCTGCTGCTCGAGGTGACCATCGGTGGTCTCGGAGCCCTGGCGGTGCTGACCTTCGTGTTCGCGTCATTCCTGGCCCTCGCACCGCTGCTCATGGCCATCGTGGCCATCCCGGCCACATTCCTCATCATCAATGGCCTGGCACGCATCACCGACGTGTCGTTCATCGTGCAGTTCCTCGTTGCGCTGATCGGCCTGGGTGTGGCGATCGACTACGCGCTCCTCATCGTCACCCGCTGGCGCGAGGAGCGCGCAAACGGGGCCGAGGGCGAGGAGGCCGTGGTGCGCGCCATGCGCACGGCGGGGCGAGCCGTGGTGACATCGGGCGTGACGGTAGGCATCGGCCTTCTCGCGCTGGTGATCCTGCCCGTGCCGTTCCTCAGGAGTATCGGCTACGCCGGGCTGCTCATTCCCGTCGTGAGCGTGATCGTGGCCATCACCCTGCTGCCGGTGCTGCTGGCGACGATCGGCGCCAAGATGGACTGGCCGCGCATTCGCCATGAGGACAACGCCAGTCGGTCGTGGACCCGCTGGGCCAAGCTCGTGGTGCGTCGCCGTTGGATCGCCGCCGCGGTGGGCGTGGGAATCCTCGCGCTGCTGCTCGTGCCGGCATCGCGGATCGTCATCGGCAACCCCGGAGCCGACTCCCTGGCGTCGACCGGCCCCGCGCACACCGCACTCATGCAGCTCGAGAACAACGGCATCGGCGCAGGCGCGCTCTCCCCGATGGAGGTGGTGGCCACACCGGCGACCGCGGCAAGGACCGCCGCCGCACTTTCCCGGGTGCCAGGCGTGCGCACGGCCGTGGCACCCGCCAACGGGTCGTGGCAGGCGGGTGGATCGGCGATCGTCGAGGTCATCCCCACGGACGACGGCGCCACCGCTGCGGGTCGCGACACCATCAGTGCAGTGCGGGTCGCCGCCCAGACCCTGCCCGGGTCACCCGGCGTGGGCGGAGGGGGCGCGGAGAACGACGACTTCATCTCGTCCGTCTACGGATCGTTCCCATTGATGATCAGCATCATCGCCATCATCACCTTCATCGTGCTGGCACGCGAGTTCCGCTCGCTGCTGCTGCCGCTCAAGGCGATCCTGCTCAACGTGCTTTCCGTGCTGGCCGCATGGGGAATCATGGTGTGGGTGTGGCAGGAGGGCCACCTTGCCGGAGCCATATGGGGCACCCCGCCCACCGGTGCCATCACAGCCTTCGTGCCGCTGATGGTGTTCGCGTTCCTGTACGGCCTGTCGATGGACTATGAGGTGTTCATCCTCGCCCGAATGCGCGAGGAGTTCGACGCCACGGGGTCCAATCGCCAGGCCATCGTCACCTCGATCGGCCGCACCGGCCGCCTGGTCACCTGCGCGGCGCTCATCCTGTTCCTGGCATTCACCGCGCTGGGCGCGACGCCCGAGACCAACGTGCGCATCTTCGCGACGGGCCTGGCCGCGGGAATCATCCTGGATGCCACCGTGGTGCGTGCCCTGGTGGTGCCGGCGTTGGTGTCGCTGTTCGGCCGCTGGAACTGGTGGCTGCCGGTATGGGCGGCCAAGATCCTGCGCGTGGAGCCGTCGCTTCCTCCGCACGGCAGCGACTGAGCCCACGGCGGGGGTGCCCCCCGAGCCCCCGCCGCCGACGCCGGGTCACGACGCGTGCGTGCTCACCACCGGCGCGGCCTGCACATACGACGCCTGACCCGCAGGCGCGGACACGGGCGCGGACACGGGCGCAACCCCAATGGTGCCCTGAGCGATCTGCGCCTGCAGCCGATTGGCGGCCGCGGTGCGCGTCGCGATCGCGCCCGCACTGACGGTGGGTGCGTCCGGGCCCAGGGGCAGCCTCTGCACCCCGGTGAGCCCTGCCACCACGGTGAGCGTTCCCGCCGCCACCCCCACGGCCATCGCTGCCCGTCGATTGATCACGTCCCCTCCTCTGTCGTCTTCACCATGCGATTGACAGTAGGAGCGCGCCATTGCGGGTCGATGGCGGGGTCTCCCCGCTTGGACCCGAAATGGGTAAGGAAATCCCCATGGTCACCACGTCGGACCCCGGACCCATCCGTATGGGTCAGGCGGGCCTCGTCGGAAATGGTGAATACGGCCCCTGGGAGATGGGCCCCCGCATAAAGACACGCGTGATCGTCGGCTGACGAGTGCGTTCGGCGTGGCGAACGATCCTCGCCACAGGCGTGCCGTCGCTGGCCACGACCATGCCATCGCCTCCGGCGACCTGACGTACCGGCCGCCCGACGCCCGTGGTCACCGTGCGCCCCCGCGGTCATGCATCCCGGCGACCGATCCCCTCGGCGACTGGGCGTGTCCACGTCCATTCCGAGATGACGAGCGAGCGTCCTCACAGTGCCGAAGGAGCGGCCTCGGCGCACTCGCCCTCGAGCCCATGCCGGATCAGGCGGCGGACGGTACGCCAGCCGAGAAGACCGCTCAACTCCGGGAGGCTGATGGTCGCGTCACGCACATGACGAGCATGCAGGGGCTCGCCGGGCAGCGCTTGATTCTCCGCAGGCGATGGGAGCCGACCAGCGGCTCGGCAGGACGCGACGCTCCCCCTTACGCAGGTTCCCAACACTGTCCGACCGCGCGAGCCCAGGCGGCGTAGGTTCCATATGACCAACGCTACGCACTCTGTGCGCGCACCAGCAAAAAGGAGATCAGGATGAACCACATCCCCAAGAGTCGCTTCGTCGCTTGGCTGGGAGGCGTGCTCGCATGCCTCGTCCTCCTGGGCGCGGGCGTCACCTACATCGTCGTCGGCGTCAACGGACGCAGCGAGGTCAACCGCACCACTGCACGCGAGCAGATCGTCGGCTCGCCCGATATGAATCCGACGGCCATCCGCGAAGCGGTGGCGAAGGCCGGGCTGAAGAACGTGTCCGACATTCCGACCTGCACTGTGGCCAACCAGCCCATCACCAACGGTGATGAGGCTCGCTGCTTCGCCAGCTACATGCGCATCCACGCCCTGGAGGCGTCGGGCGGTCTGACCTACGCCCAGATGGGTCAGTTCCTGACCAAGGCCGGCACGGCGACCAGCGACGTGACGAAGGCGGCCATCGACCCGCAGACCCACAAGCCGGTCCAGAACGCCGCGCGCCAGACGTGGGTCACCGAGACCGCGCTGACCACCGGCCTGAACATGGCCTACTTCGCCCAGCAGGTCTCCTACTTCGCCATCGTGATGGGCGCCTGCATGCTGGTGATCGGCATTGGCCTGGGGGTGCTCACCGTGTTCACCATCGGCCTGACGCCCTGGCGCACCGCCGAGGCCCAGACCGGGGGGCCCCCGGTCACCAAGTAGGGAACAGGCTCGCCCCGCCCCGCTCCGCCCCGCCTGGCACCGCCTGGCGCCGGGCGGGGCGCGAGCGGGGCCGTCAGCAGGCCGCCACCGGGGCGCGCGCCAGGTCGTCCCTGACCATCCGTGCGAGAAGACGGGCGGGACAATCCAGCGTGCCGGGCTCACCAGCGCCGCCCCCTGACCGCCACGTAACCCGGGTGTGACACACGGAGTCTCGCATCGGCCGCGGTGATCGCCGGGGCGACACACGCGGTGACCAGATCGGCGTCGATGGCCTTTTGCCGGGCGTTGGCGCGAGCGGTGGGAAGGAGATCATCGGCCGTGCAATAGGCGACTGCACAGCAGCTTGGGGAACCGGCCACCCGTCAGCCGCGTTCACAACCTGTGTGGGTAGGACATCTAGGGGAGAGCCTGAGCAGCCGCCCGGAGTGTGGGTGCGACCTCAGGGCATGCGGAGGCGGCTTCCCTTTCCACGGCCTCGCGCATCGTCTTGTCACCGATCGATACGCCTGGGTGTCGTTGCGCAAATCTGACCACCTGCGCGGCTCGCGCCCGTACAGATGCTTCAGCCCGTGCCCGAATCATGAGCCCCTGCGCGGGGGCAACGGAACCTGTGGCAATCGCGTCCTCGGCCGCCTTGACTGCCTGGCAGTAGCCCGCGATTCCCTCTGCGGTGAGATCGAACTGCAACTCGAGTTTGGCCTGCTTCATGGTGTCGGCTGGCGATGGACCCGCGCCGCACGAGGCGGCGAGCCCCACGACAGGTAGCGCGAGCACAAGGGCGAGTTGCCATTGGCACCGGTTCATGGAACGGACGCTACGCTCCGCGCGATGCGGCGCGATGCGGCGCGATGCGGCCGGGAGGGTTGGTCCGCGACGGAATCCCAAGACCCCTGAATACAATGGTTGCGCCGTCCCGATGCGGTTCAGGCTATGGTCCGTGCCAAGTGTTTGACCTCTCGCCAGTACACCTCATCATCTTCCTCGTCGTCGTCGGGCTCGTATTCGGCCCCTCACGCCTGCCTGAGTTGAGCCGCGCCCTTGGCAAGGGGATACGAGACTTCAAGAACGGCCTTTCAGGAGTCGGGTCCCCGGAAGAGACTGCAGCACCGGGGATGACTGCGATAGCCCAGCCCAGTGCACCACCCCCCGACCAGGCGCGCCGTGCGCCTGAGTCTGCACGTGATGACGAGTCATCGGATCCGCCCGGGTAGGTGACGCGAAGTGGTGGTCGCTGGTCGTTGGATCTCTGCTGGTCGGACTCGTTGCCACGCTGGCCCTCGTTCCGGGGCACGCCACTGCGGCGTACCACCGGGACTTTCCCGATCAAGCAGCAGCCCAGCGTGCCGCGAATGCACCGTCGTGGGCGAGGACCGCGTAGACGAGCGTACGTGCCCATCTGGACTCCTGCGGGGTCGTCAACACCCGCTGGAGGTACTACCCGCCCAAAGCATCAGCGACTCTCGCAGGAGTGGGACTTGTCGATCGCATCCATGGGCAGAAGGGTGTCGCGCCCAACGGGGTCGAGATTCATCCGGTTGACGCCCTCGTGGCGCTCAGATACGGCTGAGAACCTGTTTCGGAATGGACCGCGGTCGGCCTGCCACGAGAATTCCGCAAGGCCAGGACGCGGGGAGGGTGTGATGCCCAAGGGCATCGCCCCGACGAAGGACCGCCGCATCGCGGGATTCTCGTGGCTGCCATTCCGAAACAGGTTCGAAGCCGAGGCCAGTGCATCGTGAATGGCGTGGCCGAAAGGGCGTGCCCTTAGCTCCTGCGTGACAAGTTGCCCGCGATGGGCAGCCCCACGCCGATCCCAAGCGCAACGATCATGGCCAGAATGGATGGAATGAGCACCATGAGAGCCTCCCTATCGCAGTATCTCGGACACGAGAGATGCTGACGGGTTGTCGATATGCACCGCTCCGGGAGCTGTCTTCGAGTCACCCCGGGTACATCAAAGATTTCCCCACGGCTGGCGAGCTGCCCCGGGAGCACCCGGGGCCTTGACCGGCGCCTCACCGCGGCGGTTCGGTGCGGCGTCAGAACCCTGCATTCATGCGGGTTCCCGGCCACCCGGAACTCAAGTTGTGTCTGCCACATGGTGGCCAGCGCCCCCGACGGCGTCGGTCGTCAGGGAACGGGTTCCTTCATTTCGATTCGAGTTCCACGCGCAGACGATGTCGGTGAGTCCGATGGTCTGGACTTTGAGGAGCAGGCCGCGATTGGCGACGGCGTGCGGGGTGGGTGCGAGCAGGATGCTGCCGTTGCGGTTGGCTCCATCGATCACCCCGCCGATCGGGATGCCGAAGAGGTCGGTGGCGATCGACAATTTCCCGCATCGGGTTCATCGGACCGCTCCCGTAGCTCGCTCGGCGTCGGTCGGCAGGAGGTAGTCGGCGAACCAGTCGCTCGCCAGGCTCGCGGCCTCTGCCAGGGTCCCGGGTTCTTCGAACAGGTGCGTGGCACCCTCAACGACCACCAGCTGGCTCGGGCAGCGCAGCTGGGCCTGTGCCCGGTGATTTAGCTCGAGGACCGCCTCGTCAGCGCTTCCCACGATCAGCAGTGTGGGGGCCCGTACGTGGGCAAGCCGTGGCCCGGCCAGGTCCGGACGGCCACCGCGCGACACGACCGCCGCGATCTGCGCCCCCGCCTCGGCCGCCGCCCACAGCGCCGCTCCGGCTCCCGTGCTCGCACCGAAGTAGCCGACGCGGCACGACGCGGTGTCGGGGCGACTGCCGAGCCATCGGGTCGCCGCGGTGAGCCGATTCGCGAGCAGCTCGATGTCGAACACGTTGGCGCGGCTGAGTTCCTCTTCCGAGGTGAGCAGGTCGAGCAACAGCGTGCCCAGACCCGCCTGGTAGAGAACATCGGCGACGAACCTGTTGCGCGGGCTGTGGCGGCTGCTGCCGCTTCCGTGGGCGAACAGCACCACACCAGCCGCCAGTTCGGGAAGGTGCAGGTGTCCTTTGAGGGCGATCGCACCGACGGGGATCTCGACGTCGATATCGCAGCCGGGTCCGTCGCCGACCGGCCGACCGCGCCGCATGCGCCGAGCGGCCGCGTCGAGCAGGACGATCACCTCCTCGTCGCTCGTCGGCGAGAAGTCGCGATAGTGGTTGCCGACCGCCATGAACGGCTGGGGCACCGAGACACACACGACCTCGTCGGCTCCAGTCAGACTGTGGGCGGTCTCGGCCGGAGCAACCGGCACCCCCAGGATCACCTTCGCCGCGCCGAGGTGACGGGCCACCTCACACGCCACCCGCGCAGTCGACCCCGTCGCAATGCCGTCGTCAACGATGAGCGCGATGCGACCGTTCAGGTCGATGCGCTCACGGCCCCTCCGAAGACGTGCGACGCGCGCGTCGAGCATCGCACGTTCACGTGTCTCGACCGCGCGCAGTTCCTCTTCGGTGACCTGGGCGTACGCCAGCACCTCGGCGTTGAGAACCCGGACGCCCCCCTCACCGATGGCCCCCATGGCCAGTTCGGGCTGAAACGGGACCCCCAGCTTGCGCACCACGATGACATCCATCGGCGCGTCGAGCGCCTCCGCCACCTCGAACGCCACGGGCACCCCGCCTCGTGGCAGACCCAGAACCACCACATCCTGGTCACGCAGGTACTCCAGCCGCTCTGCCAGCCGTCGGCCGGCATCGACCCGATCAACGAACACGTCCATCGCCATTACCTCCGTTTCGTCCGCTTGCCAGGCATCCGCCCCGAGAGCCGCCTCAGTGCTTCTCGAAACGCCCGATCTTCTCGGCCAGGCGTCTGCAGGGAGAGGATTGCTTCCTTTCCGGCGGTGTCGGCGCGATGGGCCCCGGGGGGCACACGCTCGAGCCCGAGACCGTGGCCGGGCTGCGCGGTCGAGTTCGCCATGAGGGGCGTGAGCGTGTCAAGCAGGGTTCGCATGCCGGCCGCGGTCGTACCGCCCTGCAACTCATCGAACGAGCCCCACGCGATGGCGCTGCGCCAGCTCGCGAGGTCGTCGACGTGCTCGACCTCGAGGCACGCCGACGGGTTCGCTCGCCTCAGCTGGGCTTTCATCCCTGCGGCGGTCTGCCCGTAGAGGTACTCACCGTCGTCGGCGTACATGATCGGCACGATGTCGGTGCGGCCATCGACCTGGCAACCGATGCGGCCGGTCACGTCCGCGTGCAGCACGTCCTCGATCTGTTGACCGTTCAATTCACCGAGCATTGGTCAATCACCGCCCTCGGTACGGCATTGCAACAGTGCCTTCGGTCCCTGGTCCCCCGACGAAGGCGATCGACCGTTCACTCGAACGTCAGGCCGCCACGCGCCTCTGACCGCCGCACCTCGCCTCTTCCAAACAGGACCCGCGCACCCGTGCGGTCCAACTCCTCTCGCGCAGCCTATACGCGCGCGCCCGGAGAGAACGTTCAGCGCACGATTCCCTCGCGATTTCTCGTCACTGTCGGTTCAGAATGGCGATTTTTCGCAGTTCGCATTGGCGGTTTCATTCACAGTTTGCCGCTGCCCTGGCATCGATGCAGTGGAGAGCCTGGCGGCACTGGCATCCCGGGATTGGCCTACTGCGGGCAGATCCGTGGCGGGGATGGCGGCGCCCCGGCCGGTGGACCTTGGAACTCGATTCACAACGAGCGGCGGCGCCTTCTGACGCAGACGAGGCAGCAGCCGATGGCGAGGAACACGTCGTGGATCTCGTGGCGGCTGCTCGTCCATTACGACCGTCACCCCGAGATGCACACAGCGTTCCTGCTTCTGGCCTGCACGATCCTCTGCTGACGGCTGGTCCAGGTCATTGTGAAACAGGTTCTCAGCCTCTCCGAGACGCTGTCGAAGGGCACCCCAGTGGTGGGCGGACGCGCCGGGGACATCCCTCAACAGCTCGGAGAGGACAGCAAACCGGTCCTCGATGGGGTCAGGGAATGCAGGGAGCAGCGCGTCGAGGATCTGGAGGGCGAGCGACTCCAGCACCGTGTTGACCGCGGCGATCTGGGTGAGGATGCCGATGCAGCAGCGGTCCTCCTCGACCCCGCGCGCCTACCCGGCGATGCGATGCAGGCGCATGATGAGCGCTTCCGTGTCCTTGGTGTCGCCGTGAACGTGACTTGCGGTCTTGGTCATGTGGTCACTGCTTGCCGGGTGCTGCGGAAGCGCCGCAGACGCAGGCTGTTCGTGACGACGAACAGGCTGGAGACTGCCATTGCCGCGGCGGCGATGATCGGGTTCAGCAGGCCGGCGACGGCCAGGGGGATGGCGGCGACGTTGTAGGCGAAGGCCCAGAAGAGGTTGCCCCTGATCGTCCGCAGCGTGCGCCGGGCGAGCCGGATGGCGTCACCAGCACCGCGCAGGTCGCCGGAGACGAGGGTCAGGTCGGAGGCCTCGATCGCAACGTCGGTGCCGGTGCCAATCGAGATTCCGAGGTCCGCCTGCGCCAGCGCCGGCGCGTCGTTGACGCCGTCGCCGACCATCGCCACGGCCTCCCCCATCTCCTGCAAGCGCTTGACCTCGGCGACCTTGTCCTCCGGGTAGACCTCGGCGAGCACACGCTCGATGCCGACCTCCTGGGCGACACGCTTCGCCGTCTCCTCGTTGTCGCCGGTGAGGAGCACTGGGGTCAGGCCGAGGCGCTTCAGATCGGCGATCGCCTCCGCGCTCGTCCGCCTGACCGTGTCGCGGACGACGAGCGTCGCCCGCGGCTGTCCGTCCCAGGCGACGGTGATTGCGCCGTCGCGGCGGCCGACCTCGACCTCGTGGCCGGCGACCAGGCCGCGGACACCGACACCCGGCAGGTTGCGGAAACCCTCGACGCGCGGTAGCTCACCGACCTCCGCCCTCGCGGCCTTGGCGACGGCCTGGGCGATCGGATGCTCCGAGGCGGC
>Ga0082335_1006273_pt1 | contig 15485 bp, 11 predicted proteins | sample Subgrocontami58m_FD_72375 | JGI IMG/M metagenome (GOLD analysis project Ga0082335, IMG submission 72375) | Subsurface groundwater microbial communities from S. Glens Falls, New York, USA - GMW37 contaminated, 5.8 m (SPADES assembly) (version 2) ...
GTGAAATCATGCCAAACAGAGAACCCGACACTTTACAAAAGATTCTTGAAAGGCTCATGCATATTGACCCGCCGATCAAGAAGTTTCCGGTAGCCCCGCCAGATCCGGACATGGGGCTTTACTTCGTGGATTTGAAAGACGTTTGTTATATCACCACGAAAGCTGACCAGGGGCGGGAGGAAACTATGTTCATGACTTCCGCGAAGGAAGCGTTTTACAGCAATCTCGGGCTTTCGGAGATCGAGAAAAAACTTATTGAACATCCGCATTTCATGAGAACCAGCAAGTATTTTCTGATAAACCTGACGAAAATTCGGGCTTTGAAAGTCTCTTCCGCTCGTGATCTGTGGTTTGACGGGCTTGAAAAACCGGTAGTGAACGCGGTTACCAGTACATACCTGGCCGAGTTCGAGAAGCGTTTCCAGTGACGGAGGATCTCTACAAGCGGGTAGAAAAGTATTTTCTTCCCGAAAAGATGATCATTTCCCAAGACGGGGAAGTGGTGCGGGTCAAGGATATTGTCTTTTTGACCATCGAGGGCAAGGATTCCGTAGCGGTATCATGTAACAACAACAAGTACAAACTTGTACAGCCATTAAGTTTTTATGAAAAGGAATTCGCCGGGTATTTTTTGCGGGTCCACCGTTCGTTTCTAGCCGCGTTCGACCGTATCAGGGTCGTTTACGAACGATACCCGGAAGAAGAGGAACCGGAAAGCATTTCCCGGGATAAAGGCGGGGCCGCCGATGAGTGTGAATTAGCCCTGCGCGGGACTGAAACGCGGATTCCGGTAACCAACACCTATTCCGGGGTTTTGAAAAAAGCGCTCGGGGTTTCCACTTTGCATCACCTGGTTCCGGAACATCCCGACGATAAAAAGCTCCGGAGGCTGGGAATCATTGATTTCGCCTGGCGCGAATTGTTCAAGCTGGATCCGAAGGACACCGCAGCGGTAAAGGCTTATACCGACGTCTGGCGGGTTCTGGGGTTCGGGAAAGAGCGGACGTTACGCTATTTCCGGAGGTTCGGAGAAAACCAGATCGACAAGCGGCGCCTGGCCAAAAACATTATTTGGCAGACCTGGCGATGGATCAAGAAAGGCATTCGGAAGCTGTTTGACGGGAATATCCGGTCATTCTGGTATGAGGTAAAGAACGCCCTGGGCGGCGATGACATTCTTGATTCCGATGATGTAGGCATGTTTTACGATACTCTGCGGGAAATGATCGAGGACCAACGGCTATTCCGCTACAAGGATTTCGGGTTCATGGACATGAACAGCCCATTTCACGGGATCGGGAAACAGCGCCCGGAAATCATTCTAGGCGTCGAAAAAGCCGGGTTGGCGAACATGGCGCGGGCTTTGGCTTCGGAAGCGGGAGCCTCGCATATCTGCACGCGAGGAGAGCCTGCGGTGCTGACCATCGAGTATTTCACCGACAACCTCAAGGCCGCGATCGCGGGCCGGGAAGTGACGGTTTTTGTGATGACCGACATGAACCCCGCCGGGGTGTCGATCCGGAATAGCCTGATTTCGGGGATCGAGGCCCAGGGCGTGAAGGTGGCCCGGGTGGTGGTTCTCCTGGAAACGAAGGATTTTTCTGATGATGTGTTGCCCGGATCCAAGGCTAAGGTGGTTCGGTATGAGGTGAAAGGGTCCGTGATAACGCCGGTGCCGCCGGCGAAAATGGGTCAGGTCACTAAAGCGTTGAAGTGGTTCGAGAGCATCGGAGACCCGCGCATGAAGACTGAAGCCGATTACCCGGGCGGGAAGCATATTGTGACCATCTGGGGAATCGACAGCGATACGGCCGACCGGGAGATGGTGCGGAAGCGCTTTTTGGATGGAGTGAATTCTTGCGGGAGATGATTTTATGAAGTGTCAGAATGTGAATTGCAAATATTTTTTACAGGAAGTTCCCCCGGATCATCAGCATACTTGCCTGTGCAAGGATACGACTTGCAGGAGATTCAACGAATGGGTTCCGCCTGATCACATTCATGAGAAAGCCGGGGGGTAGGAACCCTTCACCATCAGCGGAGCCGCCCGTCGGTAACCCCATCGTGCCCTCCGACGTGAGGACGTCAAGGAGGGGACCCAAAAAACATCTTTTCGTTTTTTGGGGAGTAGCCTTGACGCCCGGAGCGGCGGAGGGCATTTCCAAAAGATCGACGGGCGGCGCAGCGTGGAGAAGGGTTCCGGTCGTTGCTTTTCCCTTTCACCTTCAGTGGTGAGCCCCGAGGGGTTGGTTCCTCTCGCCGGAGGCGCGGCGGCGGATCGCTGACTAACTCCGCCGGAGTTTCCCAACCTGGGGATGGCCGGAAAAGTTGGCTGTATCATTCCCCTTCAGAAATTTGGTCAGGGCGAGAGGCAGGGGTAAGGCTCAAGCCTCGTAGGGCTTACTGGCGTAAAATGGGATAGAAAGAGGGGGTTTCGGGGGTAGAACCGCAGGAGGGCTGGCACGTACCCCCAAGGGCTCACACAGCGGCGGTAGGGCTGGCTGGGAGTGTTCCGGGCCTGAAAAAGGGTTCCCCGTGAAACCCTGTGTCGGCTCTGGGGGGTGCTGTAATGGGGTAGGCCGGGGCTGAGTCGGCCGTAGGGGAATCGTAGGTTTTTTAGAAATAGTGAGGGCCTGAATTTAGCCGGATCAGATTACCCGGGAAATAGAGAGGGAAAGCCAGGACTGCTTGCCGGGTTTCCTCGGCTGCTGGCTGTCGGCGGGTGGGAAAGTCAGCCTACAATGCAAGTATGAGAACGTCGACTAGGACGAGGCCAATTAGGTCTTCGAAACGAACTAGGATGGCCAGATCAACTACCTGACCGGATGGGACCGGAACTGCTGCGGAGAGCGGAAGACACAGGCCGGGGAGCCAAAATTGGCAGTTAGGCCGGTTAGGCCGCATAGCATACACCGGTCTGATTTTTATAGGCTATTGACAAAGTTAACATGTTTTGTTAATATCCTTTCTAGGACCACATTTTAATTGGAGGATATCAAGAATGGGAAAGCCGTTTGGGGAAATACTGAGGAATATCCGCATCAAATGCAGGATTACACTCAAAGCCCTGGCTGATTTCTTGAAGATGACTCCGGCGTATCTGAGTCAGATAGAGACGGGAAAAAGGAACCCGCCAAACGAAGTCATTGTTCAGGAAATGGAGGAATTTCTTCATACCCAGCCGGGGACTTTAAAAGAGGCTGCAATTCACGACAAAATTCTTGCTCATCTTGGACTATCAAGGGCAAACCCAACCAAGGCAGATGTTGCGTTTCAACTTGCCAGAGATCTTGACTCTATATCTGATAGAGATATTGCGGAGATTAAGGAAATCCTAGAGAAGAACAGAAAAGGCCGTAAGGAGTAAATCATGTCCAAGCTGCTGCCCGTACCACCTTTGTCATATAAAAAGATTGGTGAAATTGGAAGAAGAAACCATGTCAATTTCTTTCCGAATAATCAATTGAAACCTAGTAGGATCAACATACTGGACTTCCTAGAATTCGAATTGGAGACAAAGACGGGCTTCAGATTTAGGGTTGAAGATTACCACAATCTCAAGGAGGGGGAAACCAACTTTCTCACCAAAGAACTTTTTCTGGCCAACACCACCTATGAGCAACTTTGCCAAGATGCACCCAGAGCGAGATTCACAGCCTGTCACGAGCTTGGACATGTAATTGTTCATGCTGGATACATCGTTGGGAAACTCGAAAACCAAAGCCCGGCAATTACTCTAGACCGATCTGATATCCCGGTTTTCATGGACCCAGATTGGCAAGCGGAAGTTTTCGCGTCGACAATTTTGGCGCCAAGTCACCTTCTCCGGAAAGTATTAAAGGAAAACCCCATTGAACAAGTTGAAGCTGTAATCAGAATCTTCGGAATGTCTTATAAGGCGGCAATGAAAAGAATACAAATTGAAAGCAAACTTAATTGAAGAGCCCCAGGTGCTAGTAACACCCAGGGCCCCTTGCAATTGTCTCACCAAGTAAACCCCTGGCAAGACCTGTTGCGGTAACACCCGAATATTACGCCATATTTGTTTGGGTCGTCAACTGGTTTCACGCCGGGATTCCAGAAAGGAGGTGAAACCACATGGAACGGCCCAAAGAAACTGAGTATGAATACATCTACGTAAAATGGGTTCGGAATCGTCGAACTGGCCAGAAGATCTACCCCAAGAAAGGGAAGGTCCTCCGTCTAAAGGTCCGTCGTAAGTAGCTGTTGACTAAACCCCACCGATCTTAAGATCGGTGGGGTTTCTCATTCCCGTATGGTTGTGATAGGGGTTACCCCACCAAACGGAAATTTACGCTTGCCGGGTTTCCTCGGCTGCTGGCTGCTGGCTGTTGGCGGGGGTGGAAGATAGGCCCGTAAATATACGCTAAGGTTTCTGGTAAATTTTGTTTCAAAAATTCATCTTACCCTTTGGAATACCGTTTAATTGAGGGTTTATACAAGTTTTGCAAACTTCTAAATTATTGTGAAAAGGAACGTTTTTACGATAACAAAAGTTAAATGAAAAGCACTGAATTTTGTTTAACTTTTATTATCATAAAATGCAAAGAATAGGTTTTCATCGAATCGTGGCTTGGGTGGCTCTTTCGAGGCAAAAAGTTTTTGTCAAAAGCATCGGTTTCCTTTGATTGAACTTTTTCTTAGCGTATATTAACGCAGCTATCTTCCCGGGACCCTGATTACCCCAATTTAAAGGAGTAGCTCTCTTTCTAAATGATCAACTCTTTTTTGCACGATATTGGTGATAATTTCTATTGAATCTTTCGATGCAACTGGACCAAGCTCTCTTATTCTTTCGTTAGAATCGGCTGGTTGCAGCATTTGGTAATAGTTTTTTACTAATTCAATTTCCCTCAAATCGTCTCTCCAGCCACAGTTAAAAACTGAAACAAGCATACACACAGTAATTTGAAGAGGAATTATATAAACCAATATCTTTATATTTGGAATACACCTGCCATCCCCTTTTAAATCAATTATTAATGCCGAAGAAGGCAAATTTGCAGATTGCCTCACAGAATAACTAACCCTCGTTTTCATTTTTTTCGGATAAAGAGCATAAATCGCACCCATACTGTATGGATCCTCATACTCTTCTTCAAATCGCTCCAAATCATGGCGTGGCTGGATGCTTATTTTTTTTGCAAACTTGACAATAAAAGGATGCATCTTTTCCGGGATCTCATTCGCTGACATTTTGGCACCCAATGATATAGCGAAATTTAAGATATTTTGACTCGTGAAATCCGAAAGACATTGTTCAGATAGGACAGATAAAACATTCTCTAAAACCTCGTTAGTAAGGATGTCTTTAACTTCCTTTAATTTTGCAATTCTTAATCCTAAGCTCTTTGGGTCTGTATCAACTGCTTTTTCAACTTGAGCAACTACAACATTGGCCCCTTTTGTAGCTATTGATATGTTGCCTGATATTGATGCATTCATTGTTGGCGTTTGGGTATAACCTAAGGTCTTTGAATGTTCAAGCACCCTATCGGCGATTTTAACTTTTAATGTTTCAGGATAGATTACCTCAGCATTTTTACAGTTAGAAATTTCTTCACAGAGGTAATGAGTAAATAAGCCGTGACCGATTTTTGGATCGCTTATCGAGTATTGATCTTCATTACATGCCGCGATCGTAACCCAACCTGATGCATCGTGACTTATCGACCTAATGAAACCATTTGAATTCAGCCGGTCCTCACCGTCTCTCACATCAATTCCTGAATGACAGGCATCAAAAAGTCTAAAACAAGCTCTTTCAGGCAATCTCAACTCCTTGCTTATGTCATCAAGCGGCAATGCGGTTGTTTCATATTGGTCTGGGACAGTGTTTGGTAAAATTAAGTAGGTTTTGCCTTCATAAAAGTGACCGTGGCCAGCGAAATAAAATAAGATGCTATCGCCCGAAGTTGAATTTGACACCACATTTCTTATTTCCGACAAAATATCCGATGGTGACTTTGTAGCATCAGGGGAAAGTTTGAAAAGTATTGTGTGTTGGACCGCATAATCGCACTTCTTAGTAAGGGTATCAAATAGCAGATCACTATCGGCATGGGTAAATTGGGTGGGGGTAAAATGTTGGTATTTTTCGGCACTCATTATAATGGCATAGCGTGTCATTTTTAACACCTCATCACATTTCGGCATTCAAAGAGTTTTCTTGTTGTTGGCCTGATTTTTTGCCTTTTTAATGTTTGTTCGCTGTTTATTTTGCTGGTTTATTATTGTCTAGGAAAAGATCGAACAAAAATGCTACCCGTTCTGCCTCAGATCGGAAGGATTTACGCCCGTATGCTGCATCAACTAATACATCAAGATGGTGATGTGCTTTTAAAAGATCTGGCGGCATTGATTGTGGATCATATAAATCGGCAAGTGTGGATGTTGTAAATTTTGCGCGACAATCTAATATCAACTGAGCCGCATTCATCATGTTATGTAGTTGCTTTTTTGTGAGATCCTTTGGCCATGGGAAGTTATTGTAAACAGCGGGAGCATAACTATAACGGCTTTCCAATCTTCCAGCTACCGCTCTAATCCAGGCATTATGCATTGTGCTTGATAAAATCGCGAAGTTGTAAAGGGTTCCGCCTTCGATAATTTGAAGTTTGTTACTACCGATGATGTCTGGTGACAGAAAACCAATCGGGACATAGTGTCGATTTTCGGAAGACACTTCCGGAACAGCAAGGTAAGCACTGTTTGGTTGTCGATCCTGGGTAAACAGCGTGGGGTAATTGGCAAAGTCCTGGACACTCTTTGTAGGACTTTCTTTCCGTGATTCTGCGACCGCCTTTATACGCTGCATTACCAGCGGCATTCTGCGCAGTTCCGCAGGTTCGGCATCTTTTAACCACAAACACCACCGACAACCACCGTTAATTAATTCTTCGCCACCGATGTATGGCTTTATATATTTATTTGCTCCCGGTTCTGCTGCGACCAGCTTCGTTTTTTCTTCTTCCGTGAGTATTAGATGCCCGCCATCAGTAGGTTGACTTCCCTTTTTTAACTGGAGTAATCCTGGTGGAGGATCGTTTCGTGATGGTAAAAACACATTCGGAGCATCAACCAGATATGCGTTGATATTTGATGCTTCTACTGCGTGGGGATCTGAATCTACCTGCTCATAGTCAAAAATAGTTTTTCGGATATTCTGAACTAGTGAAAAGCCAATAATCACACAGTGAACTGTTGCCTTGCCCCGTGCCTCTGAACTCCATTTGAATGTTCGGTGGGCAAAATCAAAATGAATGCTTTCCTTAAATAGACTAGGCCACATAATACCAACTTGCTCGCCTTGTGTTATGGAATTTGTTGAAACGAATGCAGATCTGACATTTGGGTGCTGTCTCATGAAATCCGTCGCTTTCTTATACCAACACGAAACATAATCGAGCCGCCCAAACCTACCAGCAGAACCCCATATAATGGCCATGTCAGCAACTTGCTCCTGATTGCGCCATTGATGGCCAACAAACGGAGGATTCCCGAGGACAAAGGAAACCGCGTTGTCTCCAACCGGTGATGCCCAGTCGATTCTAAGCGCGTTTTCGCACAAGATTGAACTACTTGTGATTAGTGGAATTCGGGCAAAATACATTCCAAAACTTTCTGATACAAGTAGATTCATTTGATGATCCATCAACCACAATGCAACGCGGGCAATTTGGACTGGGAATTCTTTTATCTCAATCCCATAGAATTGGCTTACATTCACTTTTACGAGGGAACCAATATCAAGCGTCATTTGGCCACTATCGCGAAGGGCTTTTAGAATTTCTAATTCCAGGATGCGCAATTCTCGATATGCGATGACAAGAAAATTGCCGCAGCCACATGCGGGATCAAGGAATGTCAGGCTTTGTAGGCGCTGATGAAACTCACGCAATTTGTTGGCGCGTGATGTGCTTCGATTTTTTTTGATTTTATTAAATTCTTCCCATAAATCATCGAGAAATAACGGCTTGATAAGCTTTAGGATATTTTTTTCACTGGTATAATGTGCGCCAAGGTTGCGGCGAGCATCTTTGTCCATGATGGATTGAAACAATGATCCAAAAACAGCGGGTGAAATTTTACTCCAATCAAGGGCGCAACAATCTAACAGAGTTTGACGCATAGATGCGTCAAAACAAGCTGTTGGCAACAATTCTTCGAACAATCTTCCATTAATAAACGGAAAAGCGGCAAGTTGTTCATCTAGGCTTTTTTGGCGCTTGGATTCTTCTGTGTTCAACGTCTGGAACATTATAGAAAGATGGTTCCCAAGATCCGAACCGTCTGGAGAAGTGCGTTCTTCTATATAAATTTGAAACTGTTGACGTTGATAAATGCCAGTATCTTCCGCAAAAAGACAGAACAGGAGTCTTACCAGGTAAAGCTCTAGCTGGTGACCAGAATAGCCAATGTTTTTGAGTTGGTCATGCAGCACGCCCATTTTTTCGGCGGCATGAATATTTACGGGGTCTTGATCTACAAAGCGATGGGTTTGATAACCAGCAATAAAGCTAAATAGGTGAACATTTTTATGAAAATTACAAATATCAAATTCCGTTTGTTTGTCTTCTTCCAAGTCATACAAACGGAACCGTGCGAAATCTGACACAAGTATATATCGCGGTAGATCTCGTTCATTGATACCAGGAAAATAGTCAAGTGCTTGTTCGTGGGCTTTGTCTAGGCTTTTACCCCTAGATTTGTGTTCTACAATAAGAACACCCTTCCAAAATAAATCTATGTAACCCTGTTTGTCTGCAAGCTTTTTTACTGGTTCCTCAAAAGAAGCAACTCGTTTGCGTGTAATGCCAAATACATTGAAAAACCCATCCCAAAATGATTTACCCTCTGCATCTTCCGAAGTTTCATGTTCCCATTCCTTCGAAAATGCAAGCGCACGGCTTTTGATCTCATTCCAGCTTAGTGGCATGAAGCAACCTTTGTGAAGGAATATGAAGTCATCACGAACCCTTTTCTACATCTAGCTTTGTGGGAAACGGATATAACCAGAATCCCCGGTATTGTATCACTTGGAATAGCTGGCTGGGGGAAAAAAACTTACAACCCAGCCTATATCCGGAAAAAACGTAAAAAGTAAACCAAAGTTTTGAAAGATAGCCCTCAGAGCGGGGCCGAATGTGTCGCGGTGGAGACGTGCGGGAAGGGATGCACCGGGGGGAACTTGGCATACCACGAAACATTGATGGCGCCACAAAAGCCGGGGACGGTCGGCCGCGCGTGGCCGAAGGCTACGCCAAGCCCCACCCCTTCACCTGGGCGCTTGCGACCAGGTGAAGGGGTGGACGAACGAAAGGATTGAGAGTCGGGGAGGTCTGATACGAGAGTCGTAGGGATCACTGGTGGAAAAACTCATCCTAGCTGTTTAGATGGTTGATTGGCGGCTGGTGTCAGAATTGTTGGGTTTAGGCCCTTTAGGCCGATTACCAAATTTTTCTTATCGCATATTTTTGAAGTTATCTTCGTGATACCCTAATCAGCAAGAATTTTTTTTTGAGGGCTTGTGAATGATGATTACTTTTTCAAAAGAAAAAGGCGGTCGGGTTTCTTCATTTTTTTTCTTCATCTTTATTCTTTGTTTTTTTATCCACGGTTGTAACGATACCGAGAAAGACGCAATGAATTTATATTTTCAGGGCAGAAATGTCTTAGATGAAGTCAACAATAGAAAACATATTGGTAATGAAGTTCAGAAACTAAAGGAAGTCCTTCTTACTTTTGAAAAAGTGGCTAGGGAATATCCTGCAACTCAAGTTGGAATGCGTCTCCTTAATGTTAGCTCTGACCCTTATACAATTTCCTCGATAAAAGGGGAAATTTATAAATTCGAGAAGATCATCGCGAATATTCAACCCCTTTCCCAACAAAATGCTAGTGGGGGTCAAGCAGAGCTTATTCTTTCTCAGCCCAAAATAGCGACAGAAATTAAAGAGCCAAATGCTTCAAATCCGAAGCAAATAATTCCTAACCTTTTAACAAGTGATGCATCAACTACAACATCCGTAAGCAATTCAACATTTTCAGTTTCAGCCGATGATTTTAATAAAATTTCCAAGGTCCTGAATGAAAAAGGCTTCCAGTTGCCAACCATAGAAGACTGTTTGTTCAATTATGTAGTAATGACAGATGGAATCCCATTCAGCAGTTCTGCTGCAAATGGGAAGAGGATTTTCAAAAAAAATAGCGACAAATGTAAAGATTTTGAATTCTTAACCCAGCAAACAACCGAAACAAGGATTAACAACGCTATTGGTTCATTTTCGCAAGATTTTGCAATTCTGCCTCTAGACTTGAACATGGATGGCTATAAGGAATTTCTAGTTGAGACAAAAAAAGAAAGTAAGCGTTCACTGACTATCCCCGGTTGAAAACCGGAGGAGAAAAAATATTCGTGATTTCAGAACTGAATTTATCCACTTGGAATTGACAGGAGGGAAGGAGGGACGCTCCCAGTCCGAAAGGTGGTCAATGCCTCGCTAATGAAACTCAGTATCCTTCGTCCCTGCCTTCTCAAACTGGTCACTACCGTCAACATTCGCTCTACAAAACGCAAACCTCGTTCCGATTGAGAGCCCAACGAGAGACCTCTTCCGATAACCGCCGGGCGAACGCCCTGCTCCGCCGGATTGTTTGTCGGTTGAAGAATATCTGGCCGGCGAAGGAAATTCCAGAGGGCTGGCCAAAGATTGAGGAGTTTCTGACAAAAAGTCCCTGCCTTCGGGTCTGTGGTCTTTTTCCCCAATCTCAACAAACGGCCAAATCGTGCCTGAATGGTAACGAATTCTTGCCTGAGCTTCTTTTGAGTGATTTCTCCGTCAAGGTAAAGATGCCACAGGCAGAACATGACCTCAATCTCCTCCAAAGCCCGCTTCCCGATTCCTTCGGCACCTCCGTGGCGGTCCACCAATTTTCGGAAATCTCGAATCAGATGAGCCCAACAAATTTGCCGGTCTTCAGGAGAAAGTTTGGAATAAGCGGAAAAACGATCCGAAATAACAAACCCCTCAAATTGCCCGAGGAAACGTTCAAATGCTGCTTGACTCCGGTTCGGATCGATGAAAAACACAGACAGGGTATCGGTAACAGCAACCCAAAGCCACATGAGCTTGTGTTTCAAAAACCAACTGGTTTCATCAACGTGGGCAGCCTCGGCTTTTTGAATCCGTTCTCTGGCTTCCTGATAGGGTTTTTCAAGGGCTTTGGAGATTTCTTCCTCAGCCTCACTGATGCAACCCGTAGAGATGGTTGCATCTTCACCGAACAGATCAATCATCAATTCCTGAATCAAAGATTTACTCATACGGAATCGGCTGGCCAAAAGAGCCATCATTGCCTTCATTCGAGGCCCGATCACCGTATTTCCAAGTTCGGCGGGGATGATCGCCGAAACCGATTTCCCGCAATCACATGCAATGGTATGAAGGCGAAACTCAGTCACCAGCAGCCTAATTTCTTCGGGAAGATCAATCTGGTGAAACAGCCTCATGGAAAGACTAACAGGGTCATCCTTGGAAAACCTCGCCATGCAATGAGGGCATTCGATGGGGAAGATGTTCAAAGTATGATCAATTCTCTCGGGAGGAAAGAGCTTTCGCCCAGCGCCTTTGTGCCCCTTTTGCGCTCCTTGTTTTCGCCCGGTTGGTTTTGTTGTTGGAGAAGGAGTTCCGGGAGGATCCTTGGATGGAGGTTTGCTACTATTCGAGGAATTGGTTCCCAGTTTGGACTTCAGTTCTCGAATCTCATTTTGGGAACAATCAAGAGTGTCCTTAAGGCTCATGATTTCAACCAAGGCATGCTTCATCGCAGTTTTCAATTCCTGAATCTCACCAATCGCTTCACTCGCGAAAGCTTTCGCATCAGAGGGCCATTGCTCAGGAATTTTAAATTTCGAAACATCCATGACCCAATGGTAAAATATTCGGGTAAAAAGTACAATAGGGAAGTGACTGAACGGTTACAAAAGAAAGTGAATTTTATTTGTTACTTTTTTGGGGGAATTCGAATAATTGGGAAATATTGAAGCCTTTGTGGGAAATCCAAGGGGAATCAAAGCCCTTATCTTCTCGAGATGGCGCATATGTTGTAAGTTTTGATCCGGAATATAAAGTAATAAAATGTTTTGCAAATTCTTTTGACGTGGCAAATTTAGCTTTTATCGACGGGGAATTTCGAAAAATAACCTTTGACTTTGGTGATTTCGAGGGTGGAGTTGAGGTTTGTATTACAAATAAAGATTGCAAGTATGAGGTTGAATACTCTAATGAAAATTGGACAAAGATTAAAGAAACTTTCCAAAAAACCGTTTCTTTTTTGTACCTACCAACTAAATACTATAAATCAAAGGGTTTTTCCTGGGGTGATAAGGTTAATGTGAGAGAGGGTTGTGGCAAAGATTATGAAAAGAAAAAGGTTTTATATCAATTACCTCTAGGCGCTATCGTTGAAGTTTTCGAATACAGAGATGGTTGGTACAGAATAAATCCTTCTTTTGGGGAACCAAAATATTGGCCAAAAAGTTTATCCTATAATTTGGAAAACCCGGTCCCACAATGGGTCAAGGAAGATTATATTAAACATTTCCCACCTCAAGAAAGGGTGCCAGATAAAAAGGACTTTCAAAACAGAAAGGAACAATTAATTGCATATTCGAAGGATGGCTTTAATAAGCGTTTTCAGCGTTTATTAGACTTATTTCCAGATTCGGAAAAAGAGAAGGCAAAAAAATTTATTTTTAAGGAAGAAGATTTAAAAGAGGTTCTTTCAAAGCTTCAAAAAGAAATAAGTGAGGCTGTTTCTGAGGAGAAGCTAATTGCTTTAGAAATTGAAGCAACTAATACTTTTAAAGAAATGGATGAAGATCTCAATAATCTAAAAGAAAAGCGGGCTTTGGCGATTTCTAGTGCGAATGCCCTTAGAGCGAAGGATAAACCAACTAAGCCAAGTGATTGTGAAAACCTTGAGGAAGTCTGGAGTATGCCTTCAAATTTTCTTGGCCGGAAAATAAAAATTTGGGTTAGAGTGTCGTCATTAAGTGAGTCTGTAGAAAAATCTGAAATACCTGATATTCAAAAATACTCTGTTATTGTAGCTGACCCTGAAACATCGAAAATTTTGAGTCCTCTTAATTTGGAGGTCCGGTGTTTCAAAAACTGGGCCAAATCGATTTTCGAAGAAAAGGATAAATATTCATCAGTAGTAATTACAGGGTATATCTATAAAGAGTCCTATGGCTTATACTTGGAGATTCACGGGTTGGATTGGGTTCATTGAGTTAGGCCAATTAGGGCCGATTCTACTTTTCAATTGAGCTAATTTCTTCTATCTCCAAAAATTTCACTTGAAATTCCGGCGCATCCAGACTCCCTCTTTCGGTTAGCGCCACTGGAGTTACCTCCCCCTCCCCCTTTTTGAAAAATTCACAGGAAAAGTAAACCCAATCGCCCTCTGCTAGATTAGACAACTCGTTATATGCTTGCGACCCAGCATAAATACCATCATTGCTGAATATTTCATATACTGGAGTCATATAATATACCTTGCTACCAGACTGCTCACTTACTAGCTCAAGGTCAACTCGGCCACCCCCTTTGTTTGTTTTTAAAGAATAAATTTTGCCTTTCCATCTATTGGCACGATAGTTGTATGATTTCATCATTGCGGCAGTTGATGAATTAATGCTATTCCATATTGCTGACTGTTTAATCTCATTCTTGGCGCTATCATATTCATTCCAGCCACGTTTTCTCAAATCTTCAAAATCACATTGTTTTTTTGGAAATTTAATTACTACTTTGTCGCTAAACCACCCAGCCTTGGCTATTTCTCTTTCTATATACTCTTCAGCCTCAAAATGAGGCTGAACCGCTACAGAGGGCTTAGGGGGAGTGTTCGAAAAATCGAGATAACCACCGAAAACCCAACCGGTTTCACCTTTAAATTTAATTTTGTACCAAACGGAATCTATTTCCTCAATTGTTTCTCTTTTAGAGGATTTTTCCACTATTTCAACTGAGTCGCCGTTCTTGATTTTTGTTTTCTTTTCACCAGCCTTTGATGGCTGGTCTCGCATGTAAAGACCTGATTTAGCCGTAACCCTAGCAAGTTCAGCACACAAAAAATTAGAAACTAGAAGAAAAAATAAGACAGCAAGAACAATTTTTTTCATAAACCCTCCCACTTTTCAATTACCACAGGATAGCGTTCAGGACAGACTTTATCAAGTAGCCAATTCTTCAAAAGAAAACTCATTCTCACAATCAAGAACCCTTTCCGGTATATACAAAACCTTAATAGGTGCGGTTTCCGTGTCATTCCTTGAAACCAAAATTTCCCTTAGCGTATATTTCTACACGTTTTTGGCTGGGCCCCTTTGCTCATGCCAAGGACATTTTTCCCAGTTTTTTCTTTGAAAAAGAAGACAGCTTGTGTTAACCATGCTGCAACTTAGCCCACGCTTTTGAAGAGTTGCACGCATTTCATCCCTGACTTTATCATCGCTAGCCATTAGTGAACATATTGCATCTGGCTGCGGCTTGGAATTAATAGTAGGGCTTGTTATAAAACTAATTTTGCAAAATCTACACATAGTTTGGTGACCTCCTTAAATTGACTAACCTAAACATAGGTTAATTCATTTTGGAGAATTTGGCAAGTTATAAATGTATTGAAAATGGCTTGTATTCAATACTTACGTATTTAATTTTAAAAAGTAACTGGTGTTTAAATTTAATCTTTTTTTGTGGTTTCTTTAAAAAAAAGCTATCTTATCAATGCTTAAGCACTTTATGATTTGTCTCTGAAGCGAAAATTCTGCCAAAGATGGGTTTATGATAATAATCTTGGGGAATGGAAACAAGTAGAAAAGCTTATGGATTGTTTTTGTTATTCCCCGCACTCCGGATTCAGCAAACAGAAAAAATTAGAATTTTGCAACTGAAAGTCAATAAAAGAAAGCTATGGTTTTCGCTATGGCAATAAAACCGCGAACAACCACAAAACCAGCCCGCCAGGTCTGTATAACTTGTTATACAGAGGCCGACTGAGCCCCCAAGCCGTAGGCGGTGGGGAGCGAGGGAGTGCCGGAGGGTTCAGGGGCAGGCGGGGAATGCCGTCTAATGGGCCGATTAGACGGGCAAGCGGCAATAGCAAAAGACATGACAGGTGGGGGGCCGGGGGGGACCCGCCTGGCGTGGCTTTTGCGCCGCGGTTACCCGCCGTTTTGCCCCTGAACCCGGAGCTGGCGGGCGTGCGCCGGAGCCACCCAGACATCAAAATCTTGTGCGCGGACGGAGGCACGGGCCGCCCGCTCGGGCGCCCGACCAAGACCGCGCTACCTTTTGGTTTTTTTGTTTCTTGGATCTCAGGTAATCGTCGGTGGTTCTTTCTTTTGGTTCCCGTGGTGGGCGTCCGGCGGACGACCGCCACGGTTTCGGCTCCCG
>Ga0082335_1006274_pt1 | contig 15485 bp, 16 predicted proteins | sample Subgrocontami58m_FD_72375 | JGI IMG/M metagenome (GOLD analysis project Ga0082335, IMG submission 72375) | Subsurface groundwater microbial communities from S. Glens Falls, New York, USA - GMW37 contaminated, 5.8 m (SPADES assembly) (version 2) ...
TCATCGAGGACGCGGCGACCATGGCGCCGGTGGATGCGGCGGTGTACGGATCCTTGCGCGACGCCACCAAGGAAGTGCTGGACTCGCTCACGCCGCGCGAAGCGAAAGTACTGCGCATGCGCTTCGGCGTCGAAATGAACACCGACCACACGCTCGAAGAAGTCGGCAAGCAGTTCGACGTCACGCGCGAGCGCATCCGCCAGATAGAAGCGAAGGCGCTGCGCAAGCTGCGCCATCCCTCGCGCTCGGAGCGGTTGCGCAGTTTTCTGGATAACGAAGCATAATGAACCCCCCTCCTCTCCCAGGGGAGAGGAGGGGGGTGAGGGGTCTTCCCCAAACCCTGTATCATTTCCCGAAGGGCCTATAGCTCAGTTGGTTAGAGCAGAGGACTCATAATCCTTTGGTCCCTGGTTCGAGTCCAGGTGGGCCCACCAATTCGACGTGTTTAGCGATAGTAGGCGCTAACAGCGCTAAATATCACCGCCGTTGCTCAATATTCCCGTGGGCTATGCCCTGCGAATATGAGATTTAGGGACGCCGCGGCCGGAGTTGAACCGGCATCGCACTTGCGTTACGATCTAACAGACCCCTCTGACGATCGTAGAACGATCTCCGCGACCGTTCGACACAAGGCACTCTATCCAATTAAGTTACGCGGCGGTGGTTTCACTCAGCCACAATCTTCAATCGCGGCCTTTTCCTGCTTAGCTTTTCCAAATTCTCGCGCTTACGCTCGGCGCGCCTTACCAATTCCTCCTGGGAATACGGCTCAGCCGCTTTAAGTAGTGGCGCAAGATCGTAGGCGTTAGAGCTGCTCCCTCCGAGGGCAAGCCTGCGGGGAATCCGCCGAATCAGCCCACCCTGCTCCAACTTTTGAATTCTTTTCCTCACCGTACTCACGTCGCATCCAATCGCCTTCGCAATAACTTGTTTTGACGGATACGGCTTGTCATCGAGGTGCCACCAATAGGTAGTCAACACCATGATGATATTAATGTCCAAGGAGTCCAGCCCAAGCGCTCGCTGCCTCTGGAACAGGACATTTGGCATCGCCGCCCATCCTGCTTGAAAATGCACCTTGCCGAGCTTCTGCTCCAAAGTGCGCCGCTCCGCCATCTCAGGCTTTTTAAGTTTTACAGTAACCATATCTGCCCTTCACCATGCTAGACTTTCATGCTGCAGTATTGGCTTCTGAAGGGCGGATTGCAAGAAATGCGGGGGGGCCCACTGGCCCTCACCCAAGGGCTACACCGCCTTGCCCTTGAGGCCCACCGGCCCCCCAAATAAGCACATAGGTAACATATACCCGGCAAGCGGGACATAGGATATAAAACGGGAGGGGGTCCTCGCGCCTCCCTCCCACGCCGTTTTCAGCCAGGTCTTTTCCGTAGCGGATGCACTCGCTCAACCTGGCGCGATTTCACGTACCTATCCGTCATGGCGCGCGACTTATGGCCCAAGCGCTTCTGTGCAAACTCAGGATCATCCGTAGCCGTCTTTGCACGGATATCATGTTCTGTGAACCGCTGCCGCAGCACTCCCGCCTTAAGTACCTTCCCCATTGCCCTCTGCCAGATCGAATCAAAGCCGCTTGTGCTGTAGGGCTGGCCCCTACGTGTGCAGAAGAGATATAGACCCCGAATAGGCCGAGGAAGCGCTTTAACCCGATCTACCGCAGCCCTTAGCGCAGGCTCCCAAAGGTAGATAAGCCGCCCGCCTGTTTTGCTCTGAGTAACCGCGATACCCTCATCGGTCAGCGCGTCAAGCCGCAGCTTGAGAATGTCGCCCTTCCGTAAACCGGTCAGATATTTGAAATCGACGTATGCACTCAGAAAATCACCCGCCATGGCTTTGAATGCCTCGAGCTCGGCATCCTCGACGTAACGTTCACGCGGCTTTTCCGGATTGCGCTTAACGTGCCTGCAGGGATTGTCCTTGACGACGCCCCACCGAATTGCATAGCTGTAGACATGGGACAGCAGCGCCTTCTCACGGTTAGCCCTCACAGGAGCGCCGCGCGCATCCATGTAGCTGTAGATATCTGGGGCCGTGACCTCATCGGGCCGCATATGCCCGAACACGGCACGCAGCTTAGCCATTTCCTTGATGTTGTCTCCGTAAGTCTGTGGAGCCTTATTTGGAGCGACTTCCAACATATAGCGATCCATGACCTCGGCAAGAGTCGTCATGCGGGAAGGACGCCCTACAATCTCCGCCCACTTAGCCATGGCCCGAGGGAAATCCCGCCCCAGGTGAACCCATCGCCCTATAGGAGGCGCGAAGTAGTAACCCCCATGGCTGAAATAAACTCGCTGCGGCAGATCAAGCCGTGTTTTGCGACGACGCCCCATCAGTGCACCTCATTTTTCAACGCTGCGAGATTTGGCCGATTCCTGGGCTTCATGGGTATTCCACAAAGCAGAGCCCGCACATGCTCTTCCAACACACGCGGGTACCCGTCCGCCCCGACTCGAAACGCAAAGCCATTTGCCTGCAGCCACCGGATGATGCAGCTACGGCGTTTATAGCCTGTGAGAGAAACCAGATCGGCAAGAGAAAGGAACATTATGCAAACCCGAGAGCTCGCTGGATTTCCGCAAGCCTTTGCTGATGCTTGGGACTGAGCGTTAAGGCCACGCCCTCGCACAGTTCATCGAGGCTCACGCCTAGACCTTGCTTTAGTACGCAAAGGGAGGGCAATAGGCGGTTCAGATAGCGCTTGGAACGGTCCAAGATCTCAAGTCCGGCATCCCCACGCTCAAAGCGCTTGCTGGCCCTTTCCGCACCCGCCGCGAAAGCTGCCCACCACGGAAGGAGTTCCGCCCGCGTAATGCTGCCACCCGTTCTAGCGTCTACGAAATCCAAAAACTGGCGCAAATAGCCAAGGACCAGGTCCCGCCACTCGGAATGTGGAGCCCTGGCAATGAGGAGCGCTATCCCCTCACCCCACGGCCCTTTGAGCTCCATTTCAACCCTAGTAAAGCCGCGCCTATCGTAGATTCGCGCAAAGCGATCCGATGTCCTGGACCCGATGTAGAGCGTATTGCCATCCTCGCTTTCGATCCACTTATAGGATTTTCGACTTGCCGCACAGCGCACATCACCCCGCACCCATGCATCAAACGCCTGCCTAGGCGTGAATGGAACCCGATCGAACGCAATGTCAATTCGAGTTACCCGCCACTTTACCGGCCTGGGCTCCGGCTCTGGCTTTTCCGACCGCTCCACATCCGTATGCGTGAGCTCTTGCATCGACGCGAGGAAATCAACGGTTGCGACTTGGCCCAAATGCTCAAGTGCTTCGCCCGGAATCTCCATATGACAATGAATTTGTGTACCCGGAAAACCATAAAGGCGCATCCCGAGTGGACCCGCAAAAATCTTCTTGTAGCGTCTGCCTGATCGCCCGGTATCTGCGAAAACCTTGTCCCACTCCTCAGGAGAAGAAAGCGGCTGGCGCAAGAGCTCGCCCATGACATGCCGGACAAGATTTGAAGGATTTGTAAAAGCAGTAATCGAAAGCCAATGAATCCCTATTTCAATTGTGGATGGTTTGTCCGTTGCAACTATTACTCCCCTATTAGTAACGGGGAGTAATAGCACGGCGTCCGCTGCCGGCGCGCGCTCCGCGTGCGTGCGGCAGCCGTCCGCCGCGCTCGGCTCACCGGCTGAATCAGAAGAAGAAGGTGCACGGGTATCCATTACCCGCGATCCTACAGGGGATTCAGTACCCGTGTCAAGGGTACTGATTACCTCGCTTCGGGCTAGGCTAACTCGCGGCGATTCTCTACGGGTATCTCCCCGCTTACGCCTTTCCAGAATTTTTGTAGCTTCTGGACGACCTCATAGCCCAAAGACTTGTAGGTGAACGGCCCCTCAGGCGGAAAGACTTCACGGATATTGATACCCAGGATTTCCTCGTACTTGCGGATAGTTCGCTTGTTGTGTATCAGGACAAGCACCTTCCAGCCGATCAGGGGCCCGAGAAAAAGCAGGCCAATAGCGCTCTCCAGTTCATCGAAATTACCCGAGAACTCGTATGCCCTGTCTTCAACGAGTTTGAGCAGGGCTTGGGCTTGTTCGTTCGTGGAACGAGGGATATGTGGGCGGGGGCGCTTACGCGGTTTCGTCATGGGGGCGGGTCCGGGCGGGGGAAGGCAGAACGATACACCATGAAAGGGGTATTCATCAACCATGCCGCACAACCCCACAGACCCGCCGCCGCCTTGGCTTTATAGGAGCCGTCGGCAGCGGGCCTGTGGATTTGTGCTAGCCTAGCCTTTGCAACAAAATGCGCTGCAGATAATTCCTCTTGTACAACGATATGGCCGCTACATAGAAGGTGCGATCTATTCTAGTATGGCTACGATGAGCAAATCGCAAATTGACCGCCTGGGGTCTCGACTAAAACAGGGTGACCTTGGTGAAGCACTATTGCGAGAATTAGACGACTATCGCCGTTCATACCATCCAGCTTACGATTTCGTCGTACGAAGAATTGAAGCAGAACTTCACCTCAAACCAACAGGTCGTCCTGCAAAATCGACTATAGCGCTTATTGAAAAACTTACGCGCGAAAGTATACGGCTGACGCAAATGCAAGATATCGCGGGGTGCAGAATTACGGTTGAAAACCCTGTTGAGCAAGATCGAACAGTTGCCTCGCTTACGAGCATCTTTGACCAAGTGTCGATTGTTGATCGCCGCGTGCGTCCAAGCTATGGGTATAGAGCCGTTCACGTTATCGTGAATTTGGATGGAAAATCGATAGAAGTGCAGGTGCGAACAAAATTGCAGCATCATTGGGCGGAGTTCTCAGAAAAGTATTCAGACGTCGTTGACCCTGACATCAAATACGGGGGCGGGCCAAAGGAAGTGAGGGAAATACTTAGCTCACTCTCGGAACTAATTGGTGAGCTCGAAGGTGCGGAAATAGAATCCGTAAAGATGCCCGACCCCACCGATGTCGTCTACGATACGTTACCGGATTCAGCAAAACGAGCGATCGCCGATCTTCGGAAATCCATTGACGAACAAAAGCAACGAATAGCCCGCTTAATGCAGCAAGGTGTGACAGACCTGTCCGAAAGGAACAAGCAATGATCTTCCTGATTGAATATAGTAGACAGAACGGCAAAATTATCCAATTGCTTGAGTTCAAGGACTCTGCGCAGGCCGACGCCGAGAATGCAAGGCTCAATTTGGAAATGAAGATTTCCAATGCTAAGATTCCGCACGAGATTGTCCTACTTCAGGCTCACACACTGGAAGCCTTGAAGCAGACGCATAGACGTTACTTCGAGAACTTAGAGGAGCTTGCAAGAACTACTCAGTAGTGAAGATTCGCTGTGACTACCAAAACAAGCTGCTAATTATCGTTTTGCTGCAGCAAGCACTATCAAGCACTTGCGCCTAGCTGCTCAGCCTGGATATTAAGCGGAATAGATTGCGAATGATCCATGAAATCAACTGCCTTAGTAGCATTTTGGGGCTGGACTCATAATCCTTTGGTCCCTGGTTCGAGTCCAGGTGGGCCCACCAATAACAATGGCTAAGCCAGCGCCCTACATGACATTAAAAGCATTCCTAAGACTGGTCTTGCCGCCGTTCGTTCTGGAAATCTACAGGACGCTCAGGCGCACGGCGAACCCTTCCGCTGATCGCTTTGTCTACGCACCGCTTGGCTGGGAAACCAAGCTGTCCGCAGCGGCGGGGGGGTATGAGTCCGCCAGAGCAATTGCTTTTTACCGCGATGGCTGGGCACCGTTCGTGGACGCGCTACGGAACGCTCACACGAAGCTGGTGACGGATCTGGGCCCTGACCCGGACAAGTGGACCATGGCCTGCGAACACAACGGTTTCATGACGTTCGGCTACGTTCTCGCACTCGCCGCGCGGCAAAAGGGCACGCTCAAAATCCTCGATTATGGCGGTTCTCTCGGGACATTCTATTTCATTAGTCGGGCCTTGATCCCGGATGTGACTCTTGAGTACCACTGCAAGGAGCTTGCGGAAGTGGCGCGGGCGGGCCAAGAAATGAGTTCGGAGGTCATATGGCACACGGATGATTCGTGCTTCGACGAGCAGTACGATCTGGTGATGTTCAGTGGAAGCCTTCAGTACGTCAGGGACTGGCAGGTGGTATTGCGCAAGGCCTCGCAAGCGACGCGCGCGTACCTTTTCTTGTGGGCAGTCCCGGTTGTGGAGCGCGCCGCCGCTTATGTAGCGCTACAAAGACATGCCGGCGCGCTGATGCTTCACCAGCAATTTAACAAGGCCGAACTTCTTGCGGCAATTGACGGCACAGGCTTGCGCTTGATCCGGGAATTCTGGCTGGAAGACCCCCCGCGCATCGCCGACGCGCCCGAGCAGCCCTCCTTCTACGGGTGCCTCCTGAAACGCGAGGCGTGAAATGAGCGGTCCCGGAGGATCGGACGGGCGTGAAATTACGGTTGTCCACGAAGACAGGAAAAGTTCGGCGGTGTCCGGATCATGGTGGGGTCCGTGCAAGAAACTTGAGGATCGGGCTGAAGTCCTTTCGGGCGTCCGGAACGCGGCCTGCAAGAAACTCCGTGCCATAGACGAAATCAAGCGAGATCCATCCGACACGTCGATACAGATTACGCGCCAGCCTTTTGACGATACTACCCTCGGGCAACCGGACAAGACGCCTGACGATCGGGACCACGGTGGACATCGACAAGGTCACCGTCGGCTCCTCGAGAATGTTCGATAGCAGCGCGGGCGCCACCAACATCCTGTAGCACGCGATGACGCAATCCCTGGCGTCTTCCTCGGATATGCCGTCGGATGCGGCAAGGAAGGCCGACGCGACGTTCACGAATTTCGTGAAATCCTCCGACCACGATTCCACCAGCATGCGCCCGAACCAGTCTCCGAATCTCTGCGCGTGACTTCCTCCACTGCTGGCCGGTGAGTTACTCTGGCGGGCGAGGTAAAGCGTGTCCAGGCGCTTGGCCTTGCCCGCTATCGCCGTGAGGAAACACACTACCTGTTCGAATATGAACAGGTCCTTCGGGCCGAGGTCTCGAACGATCTGGTAATGTTTTCTCGCTTCCCCCGTCCTCTTGACATCGTAGAAGAAAGTGTCGGCGGTGCTGACTGCCTGGGCCCGTATGCGCTCTCTGGCGCTATCGCCGTCGATGGACTTGGTCTCACGGGTGCATTTCCACTCAATATTGTTTCCGTAGAGCAGCCCCTTATCTCCGCTGGAAGGGGACGGAAGAACCCAGAATACCGCGCCTTGACCTCCGCACGTGGCATAGTCGGGATGGGCCGACAGGAAGCGCACCGCTTCGCCGAGCGCGTCGGCGAAGAAAAAGTCGTCGTTGTCCGCCATGGCGACGTATGGGGTCCGCACTCGCCCGAGCGCGTCCGCAATCTTCGAGTAGTAGTCGGGGTAGCTCCGGTCTGGCGGGTAGCGGACATATTCATAATTCACGTTCGGGAACATCCTCCGGTCCGACAGCGGCAAGCTCGCCCCGTCGTCTGTCCCGCCGTCGGCTATCAGCACTTTGAACGGGAACAGGGTCTTTTCGGCATAGCTCATCCAGCGCAATGTGAATGGGACTCTATCCTTCAGCGTCAGCAGAATGGTCAAATCTTCATGAACGCTCATGGTGGAGTCGGTTCCGTCTAGGAGGCCGATCGTACGGCCACGGTCAGCGAGGGGTATGGCGCCAGGACTATGATGGTCCAGTCCGGATGGGCGCAACGAATCTCATCGATCGCCGGAACGATCGGAGGTTTTCCGTACTTCACCATCCATTCGACCCGATCCCGGTTGGCGCTGCCTCCTTCCATGACGATGGCCTGCCTCACCCTGCCCGCCCAGTGCCTGAACACGAAGCGGTAGGTATCGCCGTCATTGGACAAATCAACGTGCAAGTAATCGAGATCCTTGTGGCGATCATGTGCCAGGAGCGCGTCGGCCTTCGTGATCGCCGACCAATTCTCGAGCCCGCACGCCCTGATGTGCTTGTTGACGTCTGCATGCTGCGCATGACGATAGGGATAGTCCTCGAACAGGTCGACTCCCCGGATGCTTCCGGCGCCGTTGTCCCGCAGCGCTGCCGCGACAGCGAGGAGACTGAAGCCCTGGAGGACCCCGAGTTCGACGCAGCGCCGGGGCCTGATCGCCCGGACCAGGGCGTAGAAGAAATGGCCGTAGCCGTGGTCCTTGTATGTCGAGTACACCGCCTCTACGCGTTCCTGCCCCCGATAGGTGGGCCTGTTCACGTCGGGGGGCAGGTAATCGCGAAGGGCCTCGAGCGCCTTGCAGCGCTCAAGGAGGGTTGTGAAGCTGCGATCCCGCCAGCAGGGCGTGCCAACGGGAACATCAGGGCGTGCGCGATCAAACGGTTCGCGAAGCCGCGGCATGATCCTGTCCGATCGTGTTCCCCCCTGTTCCGGAGGCGGGCGTCCGTAACAGGCGTAGCGTTTCCCCGATTCCTCCCTGCATCGTCCCATTGGATTCGAAACGGCGGTTCGCATGACGCAGGTCCCCGCTTCGCGCCAAGGAACCCAGCAATTGGTCGGTCCCCAGCTTGGATTCGGCGCAGGGGTCCTGGGGCCGCAGGTTCGCTTCGGGATGGTCCTCGTCGACAAGTTCGCTTTGGGTCCCGCGGATCTCTTCGTCGATACGAACGCAAGTGCGGCGCCGGTTCGGGCGAAGACAATTCCCCTTGGCGCAGATAGTGAGTTCCCCATCCTTTGACGCGTTTCGGATGATCCTGTTCAATATTCCCCTATCGCCGCGACTGCTCAGAGACCACGGCCCATAACCATTTGGCAGACGCAAGATTACCCCGGAAACGATCTTCTCGTCCGCATTATATTTCAAATGATTTCCGCTCATCAGCTTGTGCACGTCGTCGACCGTGAGCGGTTTTTCCGCATGGTCCGCATCCACGGGCGTTCGGATCGCGATGCCCGATTCCGTAAGCGTTTATAAGTAGTTGATTGTGCTAGTTGTCAATAACTCTATCTTCGCCTCATAATCCTTTGGTCCCTGGTTCGAGTCCAGGTGGGCCGCCAATAATAGAGGTGTTAGCCGATAGCAACTGCTAACGCTTTTTTATCTGCGGCACTGGTGGGGCACTTGCAGGCAACAAATTACCCTGTTGAGCAGTCACCCGAGGGGATAAGCTGGTGGCGGAACACCTGTAGCAATTATGGGGGGACAATGCGTAGAGTCATTTTTACGATGCTACTGAGCATTGTGAGCAGTAGCGCGGCGGCGGCGTGGGAGCAGTGGTTTGTGCCTAAGAGCAATTTGTCGGAATGGGTTGTGGCCAACTACAATGAAGCCGTCACCATCTACGCCGATACCGCCACCGTTCGCAGGGCGGGCAACATGGCGCAAATGTGGGATCTGACCGACTTCCGGACGGGCAAGGCGCTTAGTGGAGATAAGCGGTCCCTGTCATTCAGGAAGGAACAGGAATACGATTGCAGCGGACAGCGAGCGCGAATACTTTATATCTCCTGGCACTCGGAGAATATGGGAACAGGTGAAATACTTGGCAGCGACCGTACCCCTGGCGATTGGCGACCAGTCCTTCGGGGCACGATACTCGAAAGATTGTGGACAACGGCCTGTGGAAAATAGGCGCTAGTGATCTTGTCACCGACGGAATCGGAGCGGCCCGCGGGAAAGAGTGCGACGCGTACAGGCCGTCAACGACCCGCGCGCCGCTGGGGCAAGGCGGGTTATGTAGCACTTTTCATCATCCTTGCTCTCACCGCCGTGCAGTGCATCAGGCTGGGTATGGCGGGACTTCTGGTGCAAACGGCGCAATTCGAAGTCGACCGGTGGACTCCTGCGTCCAGAACGCCGGGCGTGGCGGAAATCAGCCGAACCGCGAAATATTTGACCGAGAGCCTTGGATACACCCCGGACAACCCTTGGGCGCTGGAAGGCGTCGGCGCCTTGGACCTGGCCAAAATGCGGGCCTCCAGAATCCCGCGCCAGGCGCACGCCGCCGCGAGGGATGCTCACGCGCGGTTTCGCCAGGCCCTGCTGCAGCGGCCGACCTCGCCATTCCTGTGGGCGAACCTCGCTTTGACCAAGCTCTATCTCGACGAAATCGACGACGAGCTTCTGACGGCGCTGCGGCACGCCGATGAACTGGGCCCGTGGGAACCAAGCGTGCAGCAGACGACGCTGTTCGTAGGGCTTGCCGTCTGGCGCGATCTCGATCCTGCTCTGCGGCAGGTGCTGGCGCGGACAGTCGAGCGCGGGGCATCGCGCAATGCCAACAAAATGTTCGAAATCGTGAAAAGTTACACGCGTTTTGACCTCATTTGTGCTATAGAGAAATATCAAGCGATTGCCGCCGCGGATTGCGGAAAAGCTGCGGAAACAGCCAAATCAGCCAAACCGGCCGCACCGACGAACAAGGGATATCGTCAATGAATGCCACAAGGAATGTACACAGCGGGGCGGCAAGCGCGTTTGGCGCGTGCTGCGTATTGATCGCGTTTGCCGCTTTTTCATCCGCGGCATGGCCGCAAGCCGGATATTTGCACAAGGTTTCGGGTCTGGTTTCCGTCCAAAGACAGGCAGGCAAAGTGGAGGCGGCCAAGGCCGGGGATAAGTTCGACGCCAACACGGTATACCGCGCCGGCGCCGATGGAGCGTTGATGCTGAAGTTCGCCGACGGCCAGGTTGTCGCACTGGGCGCAAACTCCGCCTTGCGTGTCGATCAATACCACTACGATCCAGCCAGCCGCAGCCAGAACCGTTCGACCATAGAGATGATGCAAGGCGAGATGCGTTTCGTGGCCGGCCTCATCGGCGCAGCCAACAGCGAAGGCGTGCGCGTTATTGCGGGAAACACGGTGATCAACATAAGCCCGGGAGGGGCCGACTTTAGCGTGGGAGTCACCCCCGGCGCGCAGGAGGCCGGGTACATCGCGGTCGCGCTCGGCGAGATTTCCGCGCGCACGCCGAGCGGCGATATCGGTAAAATCTCGGCCGGCCAGTATGCCCCATGGCAACCCGGGCGCACTCCGGGGCCACCGGTGCCTCTTGCGGCGGCGCCCGCCGCGATCCAGGCGAGGGTTGGAGCGCTGTGGGCGGCGATATTGCCGGCGAGCACGCCGGTGGAGATTGCATCGGCGGCACGTACAGCGGCGACGGTGGCCGCGCTCGGCCCGGCAATGGCTTCCGTGGGCGTCGATGCGAGGCTAGCGGCGGAAGCGGAGGCCAACCGGGCGCAGGCCGCCGCGAACGCCGATCCGCAGAACGCGCAGTTGCGTGCCGCGGCACAGGGGGCCAGAGAACTGGCGAATCTGGCGGCCCAAGAAGAAGCTGCCGCGAGCGAGGCCGGCATTGCGGCGAAAGCAATTGCGACCATGCTGCAAGACTTGCCGCCCACGGCCGCAGGCCCGGTGCTGGCGCAGGTCCCGGCAGCCGCAGCGGCGCGCCCGGGGGAATCTATGTCGATTATCACATCGGTAACGCCAGGCGCGGGAGGCGGCTGTACAGGTAGTAGGTGCTGACAGCGACCCGAAGCTGCATCGGGCCCGGCAACGCGGGTTTCCGGGCCTGTTCATTTCCGGGCTCGTTCGTCTGAGCGCTCGCCGTGCACCATAGTCCTGATGACAGCGGAGGGATGTTTGTCCTTTATCTGGCACTGCTCGCCTGGGCTCCCGTCCCGTTGGGCAGCAACCGCCCCTGGGCATGGGCCTTGCTCGCTCTATGGGCATTGGCGCTCGCGCTATGGTGGCTGGCCGGCTGCATCCGCGGCAAGCATTCCTACCCCGCGATAATCAAAGATAGCCAGCCGATACTTCTATGTGGGCTCCTGTGGCTGGGCTACGTCTGGCTGCAGCTCGTCCCGCTCCCTGTCGAGATCCTGAAAATCCTCTCGCCGCAGGCGGCCCGGTGGCACACTGCGGCCGCCGCCCCCGCCACGCTAGTCTTGGCGCCGCTGACGCTTGATCGTTACGCCACGCTGGAGGCCGCGTGCAAGAGCACAGCGTACCTCGCGTTTTTTGCGCTGAGCCTGATTCTGTTGCGGGACCGCGACCGGATTCGCTACACCGCCTATGCGTTGATCGCATCGGGGGTGTTGCAGGCCTTGTATGGCGCCCTGATCAGCCTGCAAAGCGCGGGCGACGTAGCGTCCGGCACCTTTGCCAATCGCAACCACTATGCCGCCTATCTCACCATGTGCCTGTCCGTCGGGATCGGCGTGCTAATTGCGAGCCTCACGGGTGCGAAGCACCGGTCGTGGGGATCGTTTTTTCGCAATCTGATGCAATGGATCATCACCCCGAAAATGGGCTTGCGGCTCGGGCTGGTGATCATGGTCATCGCCCTGGTGCTCACGCGCTCGCGCATGGGGAACAGCTCCTTTTTCATCAGCCTGCTCATCACCGGGGTCATCGGCCTGCTGCTCGCGAAGCGGGCGACCAAGTCCATGGTCATCCTGCTCGTCAGCCTCGTCGCCATCGACGTATTTATCGTCGGCACTTATTTCGGCACGCGGCGCGTGGTCGAGAGAATCACCCAGACCACGGCGGAAACCGAGGATCGGGACGAGGTCGCGGCCTACGCGTTAGAGATGTGGAAGGATTACCCGGTGTTCGGATCGGGCCTGGGTTCGTTTCCAGTGGTGTTTCCGCGCTATAGCGCGGAAGGGACTCTTGTGTCCTATACGCATGCGCACAATGACTATCTGGAATTCGGCGCCGAGGCCGGCGTGGTCGGCCTGTCGCTGCTCGGGCTGATGGTGCTCATGTCCTTCGCGGCCGCGCTGCGCGCCCAGTACCTGCGCCGGGATCCGCTGATGCGAGGTCTGTCGTTCGCGGCCATGATGGGCATCCTGGCGCTGATGATCCACAGCTCCGTGGACTTCAATCTGCAGATACCGGCCAACGCGCTGACATTCATGCTGCTGCTCGCGTTTGCCTGGATCTCGCTTTATCACGAGAGGTGAGAACCCGGAAGGCGCAGTCCGGACACTGTGTTCGCGAATTCGCCACAACCGCCCTGTCGCGAGCGCCGCGCAGCCTATGCGGAAATTGGCGCACGCGCAAGTTCGCTCGCGGCATGTAACCTTATTTGAAACGCCCTATAGGAAAACTCAGCGCTTCCCGAACAGCGCACGCGCAAGTTTCGGGTGCGCGGCGAAGCGAGCGATGTACTCGGCCTCGTCGCGGCCGCCCTTGGCGCGGATCACGCGCGCCAGGGCGCGCCGGTCGGCCTGACTCCAGCGCGCCACCCCCGGCAGCGCAAACACCACCAGGGGACTCCAGCGCCGCCAGGCGAGGCGCTCGCCCGCGGAAAAGCCGCGCAGCGAGCGCACGCCGGTTAGTCTCATGGTTTCGCGGCTGCATTCGGCGAGGACGCGCTCGCGTTCACCCGCCGCTCGTGCCGCGAGACCGTCGCAGACACGCAGGCCCAGTTCGGCCACCGGCGGCAGGCTTGGTGCGCGCGAGCGGTCTAAATCGAACAGGAGGTGCGACTCGGCTAGAGCGCGCAAGGTCGCCGCACGCGAACGGTACGCCGGGTCGGCGCGCATGCGTGCCAGTTCTTTGCGCATGAGACGGCGCGCGTCCGCGGTCAAAGGCCTGAACCCCAGTTTGTAGTAGAACCACCAGGCGCCCGAGGCGATCGCTTCGTCGTTGCCCTTGCCGAGCTGATACGGATCGAGGCTGAACGACTCGGCGCCTAACAGGTGCCGCACCACCGCCAGCGCGCGGGCGAAGGTGTAGGCTGCCTCGGCGCCGCGAAAGCTCGCGAAAATGTTGAACGTCATTACGGCCGAGCGCCCGCTCACGAACGCTTCGCCGTAGCCGATCGGCACGCCGTTATGCAGGATCAGGTAGCCGCAGGTCGCGGGGACGAGCGCGCGACGCTCGGGGATGACGCCGATCAGGACAAAGCCGAGCCCGCCACCGTCGTCGACCAGGCGCACGTCGCGGGCATTGCCATAGGCGAATGCATCGAGGTCGCGCGAGCGGGTCACCATCGCGCCGCGCGCAAGCTCGATCAGTTGCCCGCCCTCGCGCGCGGACGCGAGGCGCACGGCGCGAGGAATCCGCCCCAGTTCCTCGCGCAGATCGGGGCGCGCGCGCCGTAGCGGCTCGCGTTGATAGGCCATCGGCGCCGCCGCATGTTTGGCGCGGGTGCGCGAGGGCGTGTCCGGGCCGGGTTTCAGTTCGTAAGTCGGCTCGATCGCGTCGTGGAACGCCTCGCGCGTGAACCCGTCGCCCGACATGACGTCGATGCGGCGCGCAAGAAACGCCGCATCGCCCTCCCCGCGTGCGCGCAGCCGGTCTATCGCCGCGAACACCGGCGGGTCGAGTTCCTTTAGCGCAGCGGTTTCAGCCCAGGTAACCAGCAGCGGCAGCGCCGCACCGAGCTTGTCCGCGACCTCGGCTTCACTGCGGTCGATTTCGATCCTGTCTGGCCAGCGCCGGGCAAGCCAGCGCAGGGTGGACCAGAAAAAGCGGTAGCGAATCGCCGTGCCCGCAATCCCGGTGTCGGTGAGCGCCTCGCGCTGACGCCTCAGATCGGCGCGCCCGGCGAAGCGCGCGAGCATGCGTTCGACCTCGGCGAGCAAGCGTTCATCGTCGGGATAGGCGCGCAGGAAGCACAGCACCTCGTGCAGGCGCAGGATCGCGCGCGCCGAGCCTAGCTTTGCGTGCGCGAGCCGGGCGAGCAGCGCCAGCTTCGCCTCGGCACTGCCCGCGCCGTAGCCTTCCTTCGAGCGTTCGAGCGCGCTGAGTATCCTGATCGTCATGAATTTACCCAATCGCTGAGGCCCACACTGCAGGACGGAAACGAGATGCGACAGCCACTCGCGCGGAAAGCTTATCAGAATGGCGTCCCTGGTCGGGAATGTCGGCTTATGGCTTCTGCAGGGCGCGGACAACCGGTGCATAATATGTTACACGGTCGAACAAAAACCGGCAGGCAAGCATTCACGCTTGCAAGCATTCACGCTTGCATCGCTTTTGCGGTAAACCTTAAACATTCGATCATTGCTTCCACATCGGGTGTCGATAACCAAGCTTAGGGGGCATTGGCTCTACCCTGCAGGAGTCAACTTCGGGAACGCAGTGGGATCCTATTCCAAGGCAAGCGTAGCGTCCGCAAAGACCGCGATCTTCAGAATTGCGGCGTTTTTTTCTTTGCTCGTCGCGGTCTGGGTATTCATCCAGAGCGGGATTCCCTTTGCCTTGGCGCTCGACATGAAGATCGAACGCGCCATATGGATTCAGACCTTCAGCGGATGGTTTTTTGTCATGGCCTCCGGATGGCTGCTATATCTCCTGGTGCATCGAACCTTGACTGCAATTTCGAGCGCCGAAGAAGACCTGAAGTTGCGGGACCGCGCGATCGAATCCAGCGTCAGCGCGATCTGCATCACCGACAATCTGGCCCCGGACAATCCCATTGTCTACGTCAATCCCGCGTTCGCGCGCATCACCGGGTATTCCAGCCAGGA
>Ga0082335_1006277_pt1 | contig 15479 bp, 24 predicted proteins | sample Subgrocontami58m_FD_72375 | JGI IMG/M metagenome (GOLD analysis project Ga0082335, IMG submission 72375) | Subsurface groundwater microbial communities from S. Glens Falls, New York, USA - GMW37 contaminated, 5.8 m (SPADES assembly) (version 2) ...
GGATTAGAATGAGAAGCTGGTTGTGGCTTGAGTATTGGTGGAATTGAGACATGATGTTGAGGTAATGCCGGAAGAATTCGGATGTTTTTGTTTTGTCGGTGAGTTCTGCTAATTGTTTTATGGTGTTGTGGATTTGCTTTTCTAATAATGCTGGTGTGGTTTGCATTTTTATCTTTCTCCGAGAAAAAATTTTCTCAGAATGAAGGAAAAATTTTTTGAGGCGAGAAAGAACTAAGATTACAGCACTTTTAGAATCTCACTTGTATTTAGAATTTTAATTCTTGATTGTTTTTTTAGTTTCTTGTCATCAGACCAGATAATACTGTTTGGATATGCCAATGCGCATGCAATAAATAAGACATCATCAGGATCTATGTCTTTTATTATTTGTAATGCCTCTGTTCTATAACTATCAAGAATATCATTTGGGACAATAAACACCTTCTTGAGTACGAGATTAATTAATTGTTGCATGTCGTTATCATCCATGCCTGTTTTTTTTATTAATTCCTGCTTGTGTTTTTCATATTCTTGAAATATGTATGATGGAAATAGAAATACGCCTTCATAATCAAGTATGAGTTTTCTTGTGAGAGAATCTTTTATCAGTGCAGAAAACAGAACATTGGAATCAATTATTATGTGCATCAAGATACCTCCTCGTTGCCGAGGATTTTATTTTTTTGCTGAATTCTTCTACATCTTTTGCAGTTAGCTTGCTTTTCTTGGACAGCTTTTCAGCTATTTGTAATGTTTCCAGCTTTTCTACGATTGCTTTTCTTGCGACTTCACTCCATTTTACTTCTGAAAATTGTTTCATTTCTTTATGTATCTCCTCTGGCATGGATAATGTTATGTTTCCCATTGTTATCACCATAAATAAGTATGTGGTGGCACATATTTAAATGTTTCTGTGTTTGGGCTATAGTATTTTCTTGTCCATGTCTTCGTTTATCTGGAAGAGGGTTTCTGCGAGTTTTTTGTATTGTGCAGAAGTGAATTCTGTGCCTCTTACGTTTAGTATTTGGATGGCTCCGTTTTTTGCCATTCCGAGATTTATCTCTCGCCTTTTTTGCTTGTTTATTGCTTCCCAATCTGTCATTTTTTGTTCCTCCGAGAAAAATTTTTCTCATGGAAAGGGAAAATTTTTTGAGATGATACAACAAGAAACATTAAACCTTACAAAACTTTCAGAATCTCAATTGTGTTTAGAATTTTTATCCTGTTTTGCACTTTTAAGGAAAATCAATCATGCCAATATTTCATTTTTATTTACAACCTTTACTTTATCCTTTGTTTCAATATCTTCAATGAGCGCGCTAAGTTTTTCTTTTCCAATCAGCTCTTTTAATGTATAAAGGATAATTTCCAAGTCTATTAGTTACACCTAATCTATTTTCCTAAATTCCCTGAAAATTAGGCATTAGTTTCTTGTTCTGTATACCCTTCGTCGATATATATTTTCCAGAATAGAAAAATATATATACTACCTAATGCCTATATAGGCATTATGAGCTTCATCCGTTATAAGCAATTCGGAAAAAAAGAATATGCATACGAAGTAACCTCCTTCTGGGATAAAAAAAATCAAAGACCATACCAAAAAACAAAGTATCTTGGTGTTGTAGTTGATAAAAAGAAAAAAATATTCGAGCGCAAGGTACGCAGAAAAGAAGAAAAATTGATTCTCGATTTTGGTGATACGTATCTTCTCAATCGTTTTCTTGAAGAGAAAACATTCGTTCAGCTTGTTAGGAACATCTTTGCAGAGCAATCAGAAACAATTCTTGCCCTGCTTTATTATAGAATTTGTTATGGTTCCGCAATGGTTTATGCGCAATCGTGGTTTGAAGGAAATTATGCAAAACTCCTCTATAAAAATAGCAACCTTTCATCTCAGCGCATCAGTTCTTTTCTTGATTATCTTGGCGATGAAAAACTGCAACGATCTTTCTTTGCAGAATATATTCCACTTTTTTGCAATGCAAAAAAAGGAGTGATCATTGATGGGACATCTCTGCCTAATCAGATACATATGCCACTGACAACATGGGGGCTGAGCGGCGAGGAGATAGATAAGCAAATCCGTTTCCTTCTCATAGTTGATAAGGACACAAGAAATCCACTCTTTTTTCGCTTATTGCCTGGAAATATGTTAGATGTATCAACGCTTCGCAACACTTTAAATGAGCTTGAAAGACATAATATAAAAAATAGTTTTGTGTATGTTGATGCGGGTTTTTTCTCTGAAGAAAACATCAATGAAATGTATGGGCACAATATAAACTTCCTTACACGATTACCGTCTCTACGCATCATCTACAAGCAGCTTATCGAGAAGGATTTGCATGACATAGAATCAATTCGATATGCGGTGCGCTACGGAAAGAGGGGAATGTTTGTCAAGCAAAAAGAAATAAATCTTTTTGGAAAAAAGGCATATGCCCACATCATTCTGGATCCCGAGCGCAAAGGAAGAGAAATGAAAAAATTTCTTCTTAATGTTACTGATGAGAAAGAGAAGCACGTAGAGCATGAACTTGAGTATATGCTCAAGACTCGAGGAATAATGATTCTCGTATCATCCTTTAAAATAGACAGAAGTGAGGTGGTTCCGACGTATTATGTAAGACAGACTGCTGAAATGTTGTTCGGATTTTCTAAGGACGATTTAAAGATTATTCCTCTTAGGGTGCATTCTGAAGCAACCCTGAGAGGATTTTTATTATTACAATTTCTTGCACTCATTGCATTTATTCAGATTAAAAAGAAGATAGGCAAAGAATATACTGTCGAGGAGATAATGCTTGCAATGAGAAATCTCAAGTGCAAAGTTTATGAAAGTGAGATAGTTATTCAAGAATTGACAAAACAGCAGAAGGAAATTGCTACTTTGTTTGGATTCCTAATGCCTAAAACTCTGGGAATTTAGGAAATTTCTGCGTTGAAATGATGAATCCAGAAAAAAGCGATTTAGTTATAGACCCTGCTTGTGGCTCTGGCGGTTTTCTGCTTAATACTCTCGATAGAATGCGAAAATTTGCAGAATCAAATTATGATTCATTGGAAGCTCAGGAGCATTGGCATAAGTTTGCTATGAATAATCTTTATGGAATTGAGATAGGCGACAAGATAGCAAGAGTTTGCAAGATGAATATGATCATCCACGATGATGGACATACAAACATCATCAGCACAGATTCATTAAAAAATGTTGATGAGATTACAAAAACGCACAAGGCATTTAAAAAAAATAATTTTGACATTCTCCTGACAAATCCGCCATTCGGGGCAATAGTAAAATCAACAGAAAAAGATTATTTGGATAAATATGAATTAGGCAAGGACAAGAAAAACCAGAAAACAGAAATTTTGTTTATTGAAAGATGTCTGGATTTCTTGAAGCCAAATGGAAAAATGGCGATTGTTCTGCCCGACGGAATTTTAACAAATTCGTCTTTACAATATGTTAGAGATTTTTTAATGGAAAAATCGCAGATTTTAGCAGTTGTTTCACTTCCTCAAATCGCATTTACTCATTTTGGGGCAGGAGTTAAATCCTCTCTTGTGTTTTTGAGAAAGAAGAAAGACAACGAGAGAGCAGGTAATTCTCCTATTTTCATGTCAATTGCCAAACATATTGGCTATGACGCAACAGGCAGAAAAGACCCAATCAACGACTTAAACACAATTCTGGAAGAATACAGAAAGTTTGAGAAAAGCCCTAAAAGTTATCAAGGAATTTGATAAAAAGAAGAAAAAGCTTATAAGTTTGTTGTGTTTATAATGGGATTATGGAATCTGAAATTATTAGTATTAATAAAAAATTGGATAGATTGGTAAAGGATGTAGAATTAATTAAGAATATAGTTTCCGAAGAGGGTGAATTAACAGATTGGGCTAAAAAAGAACTTGAAGAGGCAAGGAAAACTCCCCGCTCCGAATATATTTCTCATGACGAAGTTAAGAGAAGGATACTTGCTAAAAAATGAGTTATTCAATAGAATGGCATCCAAAAGCATTTAGATTTCTTGAAAATCTGTCTGTAAATATTGCAGATAGAATATTAGAAAAATTAGAAGAGGTTAAAGAAGAGCCATTTAGGTTTTTACAGCATTTTGAAGGAGAGTATTATAAATTAAGGATTGGAGATTATCGTGCGTTGATTGATATTGATTTTGCAAGGAAGATTCTTATAATTCAGGTTTTAGATAAAAGAAGCAGAATATATAAGAGGTAAAATATGGAATGCTTTACAGTTTATGCTGATGAAATTGAGGGAAGAATAGACCCGCATTTTTATAGACCAGAATATACTAAATTAGATAAGAAAGTAAAAGGGATTTCAAACAAAAAACTGGGAGATTATATTATCTCAATTTCTGGGGGAGCAACGCCAGATATAAAAGAACCAGAGAAGTATTATTCTGATGAAACTGAAGGCATTGCATTTTTACGAGTACAAAATGTTACGCCAGAAGGATTGAATCTTGAAGATGTTAAGTTTATCAATAAAGCAACTCATAAGGGGATGTTAAAGAGAAGCCAAGTACAGGAATTTAGTCTTTTGATTAAAATTACTGGCGTTGGAAGAATGGCGGTTTCTTCTGTTGCACCCAAAGGTTTCGTTGGGAATATAAATCAGCATTTAGTCTTGATTAAAACAGAAAATGAAAACACAAGCAAAATACTAGCAGTATTCCTCAATTCTGACATTGGAGAAAAATTAGCTACAAAAAGAGCGACTGGCGGAACAAGACCCGCATTAGATTATGAGGCATTAAAATCAATTCCAATTGTGTTTAAACCAGAAATAGTAAATATTTATGAAAACGCCATAATACGAAAAAAGAAGATAGAAATAGAAGCCCAGAAACTTCTTGATTCACTCAACGATTATGTTCTTGATGAATTGGGGATAAAACTACCTGAATTAAAAGATAAAATGATTTATGTTGTTAATTCTGATGAAGTGCAGAACAAAAGAGCAGACGCTTATTATTATCAGCCGAAATTTGAAGAAGTTGAGAACGCTATAAAGAAAGGGAAGTTTGAGATTAAAGAGTTGAAAGAATTTATAACAAAAATACGTTACGGAGCTTCTGTAAAAAATGAGTATATTGATGAAGGAATTCCGCTATTAAGAATAGTGAATATTAAAGAGAATAAAGTTGTTTTAAGAGATGTTGTAAAACTTCCTGAGCCAATGAGGAAGGAATTAGGAAACGCATTTGTTCAAGAATGTGATTTATTGATTTCAAGAAGTGGAACTGTGGGAGTAGTTACAGTTATTCCAAAAGAAGCAGAGGGTTACGCTTTTGGCTCTTTTATGATTAAATTCTGTTTAAATGATAAAATAAATAAAAATTATGTTTCTGCTTGGTTAAATAATAAGTTACAAAATCTTCTTACCCAAAGAGAGAAAATTGGGGCAATTCAGGGAAATATTACAATTGGAACAATTGAAAGTTTTAAAATCCCCCTGCCTCCTCTTTCTGTTCAAAACAAAATCGCTGATGAAGTAAAAAAGCGGATGCAGAAAGCCGAGCAGTTGCAGAAAGAAGCCAAAGAAGAATTAGAAAAAGCGAAGTTGGAAGTTGAAAGAATTATATTAGAAGGATAATTTAAAATACATAATCTTGAAATTGGAAAATATGACAACAAAAACAATAGACCCATACAGCTCAGCATTGCCTGAGAGCTATGAGAGAATCGTCAAGAAAAAATGCCTGAAATAAAATATCCAACTGTTGAGAAAATTATAGAATATAATATTCTAGTTTTAAACCTGATTAAAGTAAAGAAGGCAGATAAGCCTGAGGTTATTAATAGGAATGTATTGTATCCAATAATTAACGGCTGTAAAAATTTGGATGGGGATATTTACAATAAGGCAGTTTTCCTTCTTAAGGGCATAATACAGAAGCATCCCTTTGCAAGCGGGAATAGGAGGACTGCATTTATTACAACTAAAGATTTTATCCTTTCAAATAAAGGAAGGTTTAAAATTAAAGACGACCCAGACTATGCAAAGGCAATGCAGGGAATCAGGGAGAATTTTTATAAAGATTCCGATATTAAGGAGTGGATATTGACAGGTGAGATTCATGAATTTAAAAGATGAAGAGATTTGCGAAATAGTATCAGAAGAGGTAAAAAAGTTCAATAAGTTAGTTGATGGACATAGAAAGCTTCTCGAGGCAATCGGAAAACTTTAGAATATGACATCCAAAACAATAGACCCATACGGCTCATCATTGCCTGAGAGCTATGAAAGGATTATCAGGGAATTTGGCTTGGAATCATTTGACATAGAAAAATTCCCGTCTCCAAACAGGATGATGCGCCGAGGAATTGTGTTCTCTGGAAGAAATTTGAATCCTATATCCAATGCAATAAAGGAAAAGAAAAAATTTTATGTCTTGTCAGGAATAATGCCGACTGCTGAAAGAATTCATTTTGGAACTAAGCAGGTTATAGAGAACATAAGATATTTTCAGGAGCATGGCGCAAAAACATATATCCTCGTCGCAGATTTGGAGGCGAATGCTGCTCGGGGAATTGAGCTTGAGACTGCAAGAAAAAACGCATTGAATTTCCAGATTCCAGCGTATATTGCTCTTGGACTTGACGCAAAAAAAACAATCTTCTATTTTCAGTCGGAGAACAAGGATGTGATGCATCTTGCTTATAATTTCTCGAAGAGAATCACCCTTAACGAATTCAAAGCAATTTACGGTAATGCAGATCCCGGAAGGATTATCTCTGCTGTTACACAGGCAGGAGACATTTTGTATCCTCAGCTTGAGGAGAGAATGCCAGGTATTATTCCTGTCGGTATAGACCAAGACCCCCATATAAGATTAACAAGGGATATTGTATATAGGACAAAGGAGATGAAATTTTTTGCTCCGAGTTCTATTTATCATAAATTCACTCCTTCTCTCGACGGAAGCATGAAAATGTCAAAATCAAATCCTAATTCTTTTATTGAGCTTCCTGAAAATCCTGAAAGCGCATGCAAGAAAATCAAGCGGGCTTTAACAGGAGGCAAAGACACTTTAGAGGAGCATCGCAGATTAGGCGCAGATATCGAGAAGGATATGGTGTTTGAGCTGTTGAAGATTCACCTTATTGAAGATGACAAAGAGCTTGACAAAATTTACCATGAATACAAATCAGGAAAAATGCTTTCGGGAGAATTGAAGCAGATTGCCTGCGAAAAAATGACTTCATTTATGGAAGATTTCTTGAAGAAGCTTGAATCTGCGACGAAGATTGTTGATAAGCTCGAGTTTGTGGAGTTTGGTTGAGTAATTAACTGAACATCCTCACAACAGCCATCAATGCCTGAAACCCGTCGAATCCTGGAATAGGGATTACATTGAATATAAACAAAAACAGGTTTACTTTTTTTCCTATCATGAACATAGGGATATGTTTTTTCTTGACTAACTTAAATTTCAGCAGAATGCTTATTGTCACCCACAGCAGAAGATTTGTCAACGGTCCAGCTATTGCAATCAAAGCAAACTGCCAGTTAGCTGCAACTCCAGTTATAGAAACATAAGCTGGCACAAAAAAAATCAGCCCGAAATTAACCAGTTTCATCAAAACTCCGAGAATCAAAAACAGATAAGATGCATGAAACTCTGCACCCAATCCAAAAGACAACGCAACAATCTTATGAGAAATCTCATGCAGAATAATCCCTGGAGCAACTATACCTGCTGATAATAAGATTTCTCTCCAGTTTATCTTTTCTTTGTATTCTAAAATTGGATCATATTCATCGTCTTTAGGAATCGGCAGTCTGCCGCTGAAAATAAATCCAATAGCAAATGACATCACAATAATATCAAAAATCTCGAATGGGGTTATGAATGCCATTGGTCGTGTGCATAAAACCTCCTATATAAAACATTTTATTCCATTACCTTAATTTGTATAATTCGGAAATTAGTTCTCACTTCTACAGTATATAGGTCGTTTATAAACTTTATAAAGCAGACACCCCTACACTCGATTTTGAGATTTGTGAACTAATTTACACATTGAAAGATATCCACCGTCTGTAAAACGTATAATTCGGTAATTGGTTTACAATTCCGAAATTAGTTTACAGATTTTCTCTGTAAACCTCATCAGGAGTTTTGTAGTCAAGAGCATGATGGACTCTTTCATCATTGTACCATTTTACAAAGTTCTGCAAAGTCTCGTCTGGATGCTTCTTCATTCTCTTCTTCATAGTATCAAACCATTTCTCCATCTTGCCGTTTGTTTGTGGATGATTTCTTCTTGCCGTCCAGAACTCTATGCCAAGCTCGTTAAGCTTTTGCTCAAATAAGCTTGGTGTCAAAACACCTTTCTTATTCCTCTTGCTGTTATAGAACTGTGTTCCTTTATCGCTTAACACAATCACTGGGCAAACTTCGTTTACCAATATTGCCTGATAAAGAAGGAAAATCGTATTTTCCTCTGTCGCATTGTTAAATTCTCCAGTAGCCATTATTTTTCTGCTTCTGTCATCTATGTAAGCCAAGTACCATTTGTCTTGATGCTGGCTCCAATCGCAATGCCACATGTAGTTGCTTATAGGCCATTGATATCTTACATATTTACGCTGCCCCCTTCTTTTTTCGCAAGGCTCTGTGAGCTTATTTACGTCAAGAATTTTCTGTATTTGTCTTTGAGATACACCAAACCCTTGTTTCTTAAGTACAAAGTGTAATTTTTGGCTTCCATAGTCGGATTCTTTTCTTAATGAAATCACTTTCTCAGCAAAATGCAAGTTTATCTTCCGAGAAGGCCGTCCTGCCAGTTTTGGCTTATAGACTAAAGTGCCTTCTTTTTTGTACTCAGCAAACAGGGTGTAAACCCTCTGTCTGCTTATATTCTGTATTTTTGCTATTGAAGTCGGGCTTCGCCCACTTCTGAACTGATTTATTATCCATTTTCTTTTTTTTCGTTTAGTTTTGCCATTTATATCACCCAAAAACAAAGAAATCTTGTCCAATTATTAAAAGTGTCAACTAATTATGAAATTGAACAACACAGCAAGCAGGCAGAAATATTTATATAGAGACAGACAATTAATTAATGCAAGAAGAGGCAGATATCATGACAAGTAAAAATTATTCCACCAAAGATTACTTTTTTAAACTCGCTAAAGATAGGAAAACAACTTATGAATTTAATGACGAGTCAGTAAAAGAAGAGCATATTAATAAAATTCTTGAAGTTGCACGGTGGGCACCAAGTTGTTCTAATTCTCAACCGTGGAATTTTCTTGTTATCAAAGATAAAGAAAGAATATCTAAAATAATTGAGACAGTATCATATGGCGCATTCCACACGCCCCCCCCCTTATTATTGCTTTAGTTCTAAACTTTGAATGCTGGGAAAAAAGTGACCATAGGTGTATTAAAAATAATAAATTGGGAACAGTGGAAGCTTTGCTATGCATCGCAATGCCGGCATTGAGCATGGTGTTTGAAGCTCAAGAATTAGGAATAAATACCGCTATCATCACACCAGAGATGGATGCAATTTCTAAGTTATTAAAATTAAGGAAGGGTGATTCCGTTCCACTGGTTGTAGCTTTTGGTTATGAGAAAAAAGGAGCATTTCAAAATAAAAGGGAAAGGAAGCCATTGAAAGAATTGGTTTCGTATGAAACTTTTTTGGAAGGCGAGAAGAATGAATGAAACTGAACTCAAAAAAAAGATAGATGAACAGATAAAAAAATTAGTGAACGAAAAAGGGATTCATCTATTTTGTTCCAATTCAGAGTCATATCATAAAGTTAATGAAATTATTCTTAAAGAATTAACAATAAAGTATAAACTCAAAGGGATATATATAACACTGAATATGTCTCATTCTACTCTTGAGAATCATCTGATAAATAAAGGGATTGATGTTTCTAAGTTACACTTTATTGATTCAATGGATAGAAAAGATTTGAAGAGTTCAAAAGCAGATAATTGTACATTTGTTCCTAATCCCCAAGCATTAACTGAATTATCGTTAGCTATTACAAATTTAATAAACACAGGGAAATATGACTTTCTATTTTTAGATTCAATCAGCACATTATTAGTATATCACAGTCTTAAGACCACTGCACAATTCACTAATTACCTTATGAATAAACTTCGGAATTTTAATTTGAGAGCAATTATTATTTCTTTGAATGATGATGAAGAATCAAAGAAATTAATTCCTATTATTTCCCAGTTTTGCGACGAATGTGTTCAGTTGTATATGTAAGTTTTCCCGCCTCTTCCGTTTCGTCGTGCCACCCAACTCGTTCGTTCTCGTAAAGTGAAAATGTAATAAACAACAATCTTTATAAATGAACCCAAATTTATTGTTGGATTCACTTAGAGGAATTCATCCAAAATCATCGAGAATAATCAAAGGATAATAAAAAATGCCAAACATAAGAAGCCCAAGAGCAGGATCAATGCAATTCTGGCCGAGAATTCAGGTAGACAGAGTTCTGCCAAGAGTGAGGACATGGCCCGAGGGCGATTCAAAGGTTTTAGGTTTCAGCGGCTATAAAGTTGGCATGACACATATTTTTTATACAGACGCCAAAAAAGCTTCGCTGACAAAAGGCGAGGAAATTTTTTGTCCTGCGACTGTCATTGAATGTCCTCCTATCAAGGTTGCGGGCATTAGGTTTTACAAAAAAGATAATTACGGTCTAAAAGCTGTTTCTGATATTTTTGCTGATAATCTTGACAAAGAGCTTGGAAAAAGGATAATTCTGCCAAAAAAGAAAAAAGCAGTAGAGCCAACAAACTTTGATGATTTAAGATTGATTGTTTATAACCAGCCAAAAAAAACTTCTATCGGCAAGAAAGTCCCTGACCTTTTTGAAGTCGGTGTCAAGGGCAAAAAGGATGAGAAGCTGAAAACTGCAAAAGAACTTCTTGGAAAGGAAATTTCTGTCAAGGATGTTTTCAAGGCAGGAAATCTGGTAGATATTCACGGAATTTCAAAGGCAAAAGGATTGCAAGGACCTGTAAAGAGATTTGGTATTTCGTTAAGAAGCCATAAATCCGAAAAAACCAAAAGAGGTCCAGGTTCTCTTGGAGGATGGCAGGGACAGGCGCATTTTATGTACCGAGTTGCTCACGCCGGAAGAATGGGTTATCACCAGAGAATTGAGTTTAACAAATGGATTTTGAAAATCAGCGACGATCCCAAGGAGATTATCCCGAAAGGCGGTTTCATAAGATATGGAAATGTCAAGAACACTTATGTTCTTGTGAAAGGCTCTATCCCAGGTACAAGCAAGAGAGGCCTTATCATGACATTTCCTCAGAAGCCGAATAGCCACAATCACCCAACAGATGCTCCATCAATACAATATATTAGCATAGAATCAAAACAATAACTGCAAAAATGGAACTCAAAATATATTCAGTGAAAAACGAGCAGAAAAGCACATTGAAGCTCCCAGAACAGTTTTCAGAGGTGATAAGGCCTGATTTAATCAAGCGCGCTGTTCTTGCCCAGCAGAATAATACAAGACAGCCTTATGGAGCACATCCTCGAGCAGGCAAGAGGCATTCAACAAAATTATCAAGAAGGAGACGAAATTACAAAGGCTCTTATGGTCTTGGCATTTCAAGAGTTCCGAGAAAGGTTCTTTCAAGGCATGGTACAAGAATGAAATGGGTTGGCGCAATGGCTCCAGGAACTGTCGGCGGAAGGCGTGCAAATCCTCCGAAATCTGACAAAATTTGGGCGCAAAAAATCAACAAGAAGGAAAAAAGAAAAGCAATCAGAAGCGCGATAACAGCAACCATAAACAAGGAAGTTGTCGAAAAGCGCGGGCATGTTGCTCCAAATCATTATCCATTCATCATAGAGGAAAGTTTTGAAAAGATTACAAAGACAAAGGATGTTGTCTCAGCATTAAATGCGCTTGGATTGGAAAATGAGCTTTCACGAGCAGACAACAAGACAATAAGAAGTGGTCATGGAAAATTTCGAGGAAGAAAATACAAAAAATCAAAAGGTCCTTTAATCGTTGTCTCAGACAAATGCAGCGCTTCAAAGGCAGCAAAAAACATTCCTGGTGTTGACATTATCCCTGTAAAAAGTCTGAACGCAGAACTGCTTGCACCAGGGTGTGTTCCTGGAAGATTAACGATATGGACAGAAGGCGCAGTCAAAGCATTGGAAAAAGAAAAGCTGTTCATGTAATATAAAATGGCACAAAAAGAAATCAGCGACATTGTCAAGTATCCTCTTACAACTGAAAAGTCTATCAACTTAATCGGCAGGAGCAACAGCATGATATTTGTTGTGAATAAAAAATCCAGAAGACCAGAGATTAAGAAGGCAATCGAGGAGATATTCAAGGCAAAAGTTACAAGAGTAAACACAAGTAATTCAGTTGATGGCAGGAAGCTTGCTTATGTTACATTTGCTCCTGAAAGCCCGGCAATGGATATTGCAACATAATAAGGTATATTATAATCGTGAATAAAAAATGGGAAAAAATCTCATAGTCCAAGCAAGGGGAAAAGGCGGTCCGAGATACAGGGCGCCAAGTTTCAGGTATGCAGGAAGAGCAAAATATCCTTACTATCCAAGCGAGATTATTATTGGCGGAGTTATTGACGATATTATTCACTGCCCCGGACATGATTCGCCTTTGCTCGAGATTACATTGTCGGACGGAACAGAATGCCTATTGCAGGCGCCTGAAGCTGTGAGAGTCGGAGACAAATTATTTTTCGGAGAAAATGCTGAAGTAAAAAAAGGAAATGTCCTGCCGTTGAAAAGTATTCCGGAAGGCACAACAATATTTAATCTTGAAAGGGTTCCTGGCGACGGAGGAAAGCTTGTCAAGACATCAGGCACATCAGCAAAGATAATCACAAAGTTAGAGGACAAAATAATAATCACAATGCCTTCAGGCAAAAGAATGGAGTTACATCCGAGCTGCAGAGCTTGCATTGGAATTGTTGCAGGTGGCGGAAGGACTGAAAAGCCATTCCTGAAAGCAGGCAGAAAGTTTTATAAGAAGAGAGCAAAGAACAAATTATACCCGATTGTTTCAGGAGCATCCATGAACGCAGTTGATCATCCTTTTGGAGGAAGAAGTTCTCATGCAAAGGGGCATCAATCAACCATATCGAGAAATGCTCCTCCGGGTAAAAAGGTTGGATTGATTGCTGCACGAAGAACAGGAAGGAAGAACAGGTAAGGGTAAAATGGTAAAGAAGGAATTTACTTACAAAGGAAAAACATTTGACGAGCTTAATAAGATGAGCATTACTGAATTAGCAAACCTGCTTCCTGCCAGACAAAGAAGAAAAATCAAGAGGGGCTTCACAGAACAGCACAAGATTTTCCTCAAGAAACTGAAGAGAGGAAAGCCAACTATTAAAACTCATTTAAGAGACATGATTATACTTCCTGAGATGATTGGAAGAATGATAAAGATTCATAACGGCAAGGAATTTGTCCAAGTAATGATTGAAAAAGAAATGATTGGACATATGCTCGGCGAATTTACAATGACAAGAAAGAAGGTTCAGCACAGCGCGCCTGGAGTTGGAGCTACAAAGTCAAGTGCAAGTTTGTCAGTAAAATAAACTGGAAAATAAAAATGGCATACCATTATTCAATAGTGGAATATTCAAAGGAGAACAACGCAAGAGCTTTTAGCCTGTTGCCTATTTCATTGAAAACATCAGTTGAGATATGCAATTTTATCAGGAACAAAAAAGTCCCAAAAGCAAAAAAGCTTCTCGAAGATGTTGTTGCAATGAAGATTGCAGTTCCTTACAAAAGATATGTCCATGATATTCCGCATAGAAGAGGACATATTGGTCCAGGAAGGTTTCCAATCAAAGCATCTGATTATATCCTCAAGCTTTTATCATCTGTTGAAGCAAATGCACAGTCAAAAGGCCTGAACACAGCTAACCTTATAATCAAGCACATATCTGCCAAGCGAGGAGGCACAAGCTGGCATTACGGCAGAAAAAGGTCAAGGAAAATGAAGCGGTGTTACATTGAGATAGTGTTGAGTGAAGCAAAATGATTGAACGAAAATTTGTTGCAGAGAAGAAAAAGGAATTCCTTATCGAGGAGCATATTAAGCATTCGCTGAAAAATGTCGGGTTCAGCCATGCAAAGCTGCAGAGAACTCCTATCGGAGAAAAGATTGTTATATTCACGTCAAGGCCTGGATTAATTGTCGGCAAAGGAGGTCAGAACATCAAGATACTTACAAAGAATCTCAAGAGAAAATTCAATCTCGAGAATCCTCAGATTGCTATCAGCGAGATAGAGGCTCCAAATTTGGATGCAAACATTGTTGCCGAGAGAATTGCAGACACTCTTGAGAGATACGGAACATCAAAATTCAAGGGCATTGGGCACAAGGTAATGTCTGATGTTATGAAAGCAGGTGCAAGAGGAATTGAAATTGTTATCAGCGGAAAAGTTCCGAGCGCAAGGGCAAGGTCATGGAGATTTTATACAGGATATCTGAAAAAGTGCGGAGATATAGCGATGACACAGGTAAAAGTTGCTCATGCTGCCGCGCAATTGAAGAGTGGAACAGTTGGTGTAAAAGTTTCAATTATGCCGTCTGAAGCAATGCTTCCAGATGCGCTTAAGGTTTCCGAGCAAAAAACACAAACCACAGAGAAAGATTCTAATATTACAACAATAGTACCAGAGGAAAAAAATGAAAATAAGGAACAAGGAGCTCAGAACAATGAGTCCAGCGGACTTAAACAGCAGGCTTAAGGAGATTAAAACTGACCTCATGAAAGTAAGAACAGACTTTTCCCGAGGAGGACAGCAAAAGAATCCAATGCAGCTGAGAACTATCAGAAGGACAATCGCAAAGATACTTACCGTAAAGAATATTAAGGAGAAGGAACTAAGTGCCGGTATAAAAGCTGGCTCTGAGGAAAAAAAGGCATGATTTGCTCAAAGTGCGGTCTTCCGCAAGAACTTTGTGTATGCGAAAAAATCGCTAAGGAAACCCAACAAATTGAAGTTTACATCGAGAAAAAGAAATTCAACAAGGTATATACCATAATAAAAGGGGTTGACACGAAAAGCATTGACACAAAGGATTTGGTCAAGAGACTCAAGAACAAGCTCGCGTGCGGCGGGACAATGAAGGACATGAAAATTGAGCATGGCGCGGTATACATGGAATTTGAAGCGCCGACTCGCGGACTTATCGGGTATCGCACGGATTTTCTCACGGACACCAAGGGCCAGGGGATTTTGAATTCTCTTTTTCTTGAATATCGTCCGGCAGTAGGTGATATTAATGCGGGTACGCACGGATCGCTCGTCGCATCCGAGGCCGGCGTGACCAATACATACGGATTGTATTATGTGCAAGAGCGCGGGCAGTTATTTTTGGTGCCCGGGGTAGAGGTATATGTGGGGATGATTGTTGGGCAAAACGCCAAGGAGGATGA
>Ga0082335_1006278_pt1 | contig 15477 bp, 10 predicted proteins | sample Subgrocontami58m_FD_72375 | JGI IMG/M metagenome (GOLD analysis project Ga0082335, IMG submission 72375) | Subsurface groundwater microbial communities from S. Glens Falls, New York, USA - GMW37 contaminated, 5.8 m (SPADES assembly) (version 2) ...
ATTTAGCCATAATCCAAGCACAGCGACGGCTCTACCAAAAGTTATCCACAGGTACCTAAATTACGAAGTCATGAAATACACGAAAACAACAAAAAACTCTAGGAGTTTTTCTTGAGAGAGAAGGACGGAAAAGTATGAATTTTTTGATGTAGAGAGTTATATTGCAGAGTCTTTTCATATGATCTTGGAGAGTGGTGTGAGCTTTTGGAGGATGGGGAGAGAGGGAGGTGGAGTGATACAAACTCTTGTAATTTTTTATGTACTATGCTATAAAAATGCGTTATACTTGTTGTAGTTATTGAAAAGCAAGATTATATGAAGTTGTTATATGTTGAAAAACTAAATTTTTTAAGATCAATTTTTCAAAATCGTTTTTTATTTTTTGATGTTTTTTCTTTTTCGAGTTTTTATTTTTTAGCGTTATTGCTTCAAAAGAGGTTCTTTTTCTCAAGCGCCTCTTTTTTTAAACAGGAAAAAGTATGAATTTTTTTGCGTTTTCAGGATTGGTTATTGTGGCTACTACGATTTTTGTTGCTTGTAGTGTACTCACTAAAAGGAATCATATAAATGTAGTTTGGGCGATTTTTACTCTTTCAGTTGGTATGTGGGGAGTTGGCAGTTTTTTGATTGGAATGAGTAAAAATCCGGAACAAGCATTATTATCATGGCATATTGGATATATCGGGACAACGAGTATCCCGATTTTTTTTAATCATTTTGTTCATATTTTTTTACAGAGAGAGAAAAAATGGTGGCACAAATTGGAAGTTTGGTTAGTGTATGGTATAGGTATAGTCTTCGCAATATTTAATTGGACTGGAGATATCTTTATTCGAGATGTTCGATTTATCTTCAATGAACTCTATTTTATGGGTCCAACAACAAAGATCTATAATGTCTTTTTTGTTTTCTTTTTTGTTGTTGTTATTTTTAATCTTGTTCTTCTTTTTCGTGCGTATCAAAGCTCACAAGGAATAGTTCGAAAGAAAATTTGGTTTGTTTTAATTGGGACTGCTATGGGATTTGGCGGAGGAAGCGTTCCATTTTTGCCACATTATTACATTGACGTTTATCCATGGCCGAATATTTTTATTGCTCTTGGCGCAATTGTCATTTCGTATGGAGTATTTCGTTACCGTCTCATGGATATAAAACTCACATTTCAAAATAGCCTTGTTCGGTTTTTTTGCTTTCTTTTGAGCATGAGCATCGTCGCGATTGTTTTCTATTTTATTCTCTTTGTATTTAACAAAAATTTTCTTTCATTTGAATTTGCCAGTGGAGCACTTGGAATGATTCTTGCTGCTATTTTGTATCCTTCACTTTATAAATTTTTTCATCCACATCTCATGAAAACTTTTTCGCCAAAAGAATTTCTTGCTAAGAAACGCTTAAAACAGATGCAGTGGTGGATGAACATGACTCAAAAACCAACGATGAAAAGTTTGTATGGAAAGATGATTCAAGACATCACTGCATATATTGACGTGGCTGATCCGCGTGAGATTCGAATTTATCTTTTTGATATGAAAGAGAGACGATATTATCTTGTGCATCCACAACTTGAAGCGCCTGACACTTTTATTAAAACCGACACGTGTCTTTCGTATGAATTAGAAAAAAAACCGGAAAAAATATTTGTGATAGATGAATTACATTTAGCTTCGGAGCAGGCCAAAGAGTATAATGATCGATATGGGAAACTTACCAGAGAACTCAAAGATTTGAAAATCCAAGTTTTGGTTCCATTAAGCGAGGGAGGACATGATGGAGAAGTTGGAATGATCACTCTTGGAAAGAAAAAACATGGAAAGCCATATTCAACACAAGATATTGAATTTTTGTACGAGTTAGTAGCCTCTGTTGTTCCATTGATTAAGAACACTCAATTTCTTACTTGGTACAAAGAAAAAGGTTTGGACGCTTCGAAATATCTTGAAATATCACATAATATATGATTTTGTTGATTCTATTAAATAAATGAGATTATGATTTTTTTTCAACTTAGTCTCACATTTATATTTATTGTTTGTATAATTGGTGGCAGTATTATTATTTTAAGGAATCCAAAAAATCCACTTTCGAGGAATATTTTTTATATATGTTTGAGTGCAATGGTATGGTCTGGAAGTTATTTTATGTGGTCATTCAGTCAAAGTTATGAGCAGGCATATTTTTGGAATAAGGCTTTAATGATCGGAGCGATTGCTGGTCCGATCTTTTATCTGAATCTTGTTATTCAGTTTCTTCAAATATACAAACAGAAGATTTTCCGATTTATCTATTGGGCGTCGCTCGCTTTGATGTTGGTAATGATTGGAATTAATATTTTTACTTCAACTATCGTTGAGTATCTTTCTCCAAAATTGATTTTTCCATATTGGTCAAATGGAGGAGTTTTATTTATTCCACTTCTTATCATTTTCTTTTTGTACATTATATTTGCAAGCATATTATTAATGAGATCGTATCTTAAAGAAGAGTCTTCAATCAAAAAACTTCAAATTAAATATGTTTTCATTGGAACAGTTATAGGATTCACTAGCGCTTCAACAAATTATTTTCTTTGGTTTGATATTCCAATCAAACCATATCCAATGGTTTTAGTTATTTTATATCCTCTATCAATTTTTTACGCCATTCTCCGAACACGATTTCTTGATATAAAAATTACGTTTCAAAAAACACTTGCGAGAATTTTTTCTTTATTTGCGAGCATTATTATTTTAGCAATTCCTATTCTCGGAATTTTCTTTTTTATTGAAAAAGCACAAACTATTCAATTGATATTTTTTATTTTAGCAACTCTTTTTTTGGCAGCAATTTTTTTTCCTGTTCTTCAAAAACATTTTGATCCATTTTTTCTCTCCATTTTTTCTCCCAAAGAATTTCTTGCTAAGAAACGTTTAAAACAAATACAATGGTGGTCAGGGATGACACAAAAACAAACGATGAAAGAGACGTATGAAGAAATGCTTTCTGTGCTTACTTCATATATTCCATTGAAAAGTAAGCAAGAAATTCGAATGTACCTTTACGATGCGCGTGAAAAGCGATATTATTTAGTATATCCTCGCCTGGAGTACGACAAGGAATATATTAAAGGTGATACTTTTATCGCGTACGAACTTGAGCACAATCCAACAAAAATTTTGGTGACTGATGAACTCATTTATCTTGCCGAAAAAGATGATCGACATCGGAAAAGATATGAAAAATTACTTGCTGAATTGAAAGAATTAAAAACTTCGGCGTTTGTTCCTTTAAATATGGGTGGCAAGGATGATGAAATTGGTCTTCTTCTCCTTGGAAAGAAGGTTGACAATAAACCATATTCAACTCAAGATATTGAGTTTCTTAATTCGTATGCTCTCTCTTGGTCCAATATTCTCGCCGGCGCCATGATCCGCACCGGCTGGGAGGAGAGGATAAAGAGGGGGAAATAAAAAATAAATGTATAATATTTTTTGGACAGTTTTTATATTAATAAAATTGCGTTTCAGAATATTTAAAATCTAATCGATTTTTTTTAAAAAAAATAGTCATAATAAATAGAATTTCTATTTTATGAGAATTACTTTAGCACAGATTAATCCTATTGTTGGTGATATAGAAGGAAATACAAAAAAGATTAAAAATATTTTTATTAATAATGATTTGGCTACCGATTTGACTGTTTTTCCAGAGCTAGCCATAACCGGATACCCGCCAAAAGATTTATTAGAAAAAAAATCGTTTATAAAAAAAACACAAATAGCACTTTATGATTTAGTAAGGTTTTCAAGGCATTGTTCTAAAAAAGGAATGCTGTTTGGTACTCCTTTTTTAGATAAAGCTAATGGTAAATTATATAATGCAGCAATCTTGTGTTGTGGTGGAGTTATTAGTTCAATACATAAAAAAACACTACTTCCATCATATGATGTTTTTGATGAAACGAGATATTTTAATTCTTCAGAAAAATTATTTTTATCTTATTTTAAAGGCGAAAAATTAGGTATTTCAATTTGCGAAGACATATGGAATGTTTCTAATTTCATACCTAAGAGAGTAAATTATCCAATAAATCCGATTGATTCATTAGCAAAAATGGGTGCAACTGTTTTTATAAATATTTCAGCATCTCCATTTCACATAGGTAAAGAAAGAATACGATATAAACTTATTTCTCATTATGCGAAAAAGTACAAAACACCATTTATTTATGTAAATCAAGTTGGAGGGAATGACGAGTTAATTTTTGATGGTAGAAGTCTTTGTTTTGATAAGAACGGAAAGCCGATAATAGTTTTTTCTGGTTTTAAAGAAAGTGTTCAAGATATTGATACAAAAAGTGTTGGGGTATCAAATTTTAAATTTGAAGATGAGATTGAGTCTCTGTATGAAGCTCTAATCCTTGGAATTCGAGATTATGTCAAGAAGTGTGGATTTTCAAAAGTCGTTATAGGATTGTCGGGCGGCATTGATTCTGCTGTAACTTGTGTACTAGCCAAAGAAGCATTGGGATCTTCTAATGTTTTTACTATATCAATGCCGTCGATGTTTTCATCAAGAGGGAGTATATCCGATGCTCGAAAGTTAGCGAAAAACATATCAGTGGAGTTTAAAATAATTAAAATTAATAATATATATAGAACTTATATTCAGGGTCTAAAATCGTTTTTTCTAAAAACTTCTTTTGGGTTAGCTGAAGAAAATATTCAAGCGCGAATTAGAGGGAATATTTTAATGGCACTTTCAAATAAATTTGATTATCTTGTTTTATCTACAGGCAATAAAAGCGAATTAGCTGTTGGTTATTGCACGTTATATGGTGATATGTGTGGTGGATTAAATGTAATATCTGATGTTCCAAAAACGTTAATTTATAAATTGGCCAATTTTATAAATCAAAACTCAAAAGTTATACCAATAGAAATTATAAAGAAAGCCCCGTCTGCTGAATTACGACCAAATCAAAAAGATCAAGATGTACTACCACCATATTCTATACTGGACAAAATACTCTCTTATTATATTGATGAAGGTTTATCTTATGAAGATATAATTAAAAAAGGATTGGATCCTGCAACAATTGAATGGACGATTAGAGCGGTTAATAGATCAGAATATAAGCGTTGGCAAGCAGCTCCTGGTTTAAAAGTTACAGCAAAATCTTTTGGATTTGGTAGAAGGATGCCAATTGCAGCAAAGTATGAATAATTGTAACTATAAATTATGTTTACGGATCTGATTACAAGAATTTTGCCAAAAATCATATGTAGACTTTTATATAGAGAATCATATCAATTTGGTTTTCTCATTCATCCACGAGATACGATTGATTTAATCAAAAGATTTTCATGGGTAAGATTTCTTCCGAAAAAGATAGTTTTAATCTTCCTTCGTTTTATGTGGCCAGTAACTATCTCAGAAATAAATGGATTAGTTGATATAAACGGAAAAAAACTGAAAGGAATTATCATAGCAACACCATTATCCCCGAAACAAATGATGGAAAATAGGAACTTGGCGAAAAGAAAAATTATATCAGCAATTCGTTTTGCAAAAAAAAGGGGTGTAAAATTAGTTGGGCTAGGAGGATTAACTTCATCCTTAACAAGAGGAGGAATTGATATTCTACCCTTTGTTGATGTTAAGATTACGACTGGACATGCATGTACTGTTTATTCTGTCTCTAAAAATGTATTGCAAGTTATCGAAACATTTGAATTTAAAAAAGAACAAGTAGTGCTTGGGATCGTTGGAGGAGCGGGTTCTATTGGTTCTAATACTGCAAAATATTTAGTAAAACAAGGAATTAAAAACTTGATTCTTTTAGACTTGACACGTAAACAGGATCAATTACGAAAAATATATCATGAGTTAAAAAAAATAAACCAAGGGTGTGATATTCAAATTTCGGATAACCTCAATAAACTTAAAGATGCTAATATTATTGTTGCTGCTACGAACGCGCCAGAAGCAGTCATTAAGTACGAATATTTAAGAGGTGGTACAATTATTGTTAATGATGCACAACCATCAGATGTAGATCCGGACATCATACTAAATAAAGACGATATATTGGTTATTGAAGGAGGTCTATTACGAGCACCTTATTTATATTATAATTTTAATTTTAGATTACAAAATAAAAAGGACATTTTTAGTTGTTTGGCTGAGGTTCTAGTTTTAGCATATTTAAATAAATGGAATGAAAATTTTAACGTTGGCCGTTTACGTCTCGAGAATATAAATTTAATAGAGAATACATTACCATTAATTAATTTATCTATATCGGAGTTTCAAAATATTGATCGTATAATTAGTCTAGATGAAATTGATCAGATAAAAAAAATAAATAAAAAACATGGATCTAATTAATATAACCATAATTACAATTATGGTTCTTAATTTTGGATTAGGCTTTTTCGTTTTTTTTAAAAATCGTAAAAATAAAGCAAATTTTTATTTTTCCTTTCTTATTTTGAGTATTTTAGTATGGAGTATATCAATTGTGATTTATAGAAAAACCAATAATAACACATCGGCAATCTTGTGGGCAAAAATATTGTACGCATCTGCTTCTTGTATACCAAGTATTTTTTTATTTTTTATTCATTTTTTTATTAAAAAAAATGGGTTTTTAACCGTGTTTAAAAAATTTATTATTATTGCTTTTAACATCATTATCTTTTTATTGATAATATTTGATGGGTATGTCATTGCTGATGTTTTTATTCCAAATTATGGTGAGAAGATAATAAGATTCGGTCCATGGTACTTTGCCTTTGTTATTTATGTTCCAGTATTATTTTTCATTGCGTATTATAGGTTATACAGATCATTCAAAGAAGAAACGGGATTATTAAGAATACAGATCAAATATGTTTTCATTGGTACTCTTTTGGCTACTATTTTAACTGTCAATTCAAATTTGTTACTTCCAACTTTTGGTAATTTTGATTTTAATTGGTTTGGCCAAGTATCTATTATTATCATGATTGCTTTTATAACTTACGCCATTCTTCGCTACCGGCTCATGGACGTCCGTCTCATTATCATCCGCTCTATTACCTTTGGGATTATTTTCTTTTTTGTTACGGCTATATTTTCCGTCATATCCACCATATTTACTGAGATTTTTGCCAACCGAACAGGGTTTAATCCAAATATTCTTACTGCCGTAGTGCTTTCGATTCTTGTATCATTTTTTTATAATATATTACGAAAGGCTATTGAGAATGTTACTAATACATTTTTGTATAAAAAAACATATCATCCAGAAAAACTCATCGAAAAAGTGACAAGAGTTGTCGCGTCCATTGTCGACAGAAATCAGCTTTTTTCATCTCTTACAAAGATTCTTCTTGAAGCATTCCATTGTGAAAAAATTTCAGTGATTCTTGTTAATAAAACAAAAAATAAATTAGCGGTCGCGTTTCAATCTGGTTTTAATGATAAAGTTTTAAATGGTCTTGTAAATTTTCCAAATATCATTGTAACAATGCTCAAACGCTTCGAGCTCACACCTGGGATTCAAGTGATTGATGAGCTCAAGGCACGTTATGAAAGCGGTGACATTCAGTTGGTAGACGCAAAACTCACTTATGCCCTCTATGAAAACGATGTCGCGGTTGTTGTTCCGCTTTATGTTCAAGATCGGCTGATTGGCGTTTTGGTTTTAGGAAATAAAAAATCCGGTGATAGCTATACGAGTGGAGATTTGCACGTTCTTAATATTATTGCTGGCCAAGCAGCTGTGGCTATTGAAAATTCGACTTTGTATGAGGAGCAAAAAAAGTTTGCCATTACGTTAAAACAGGAAATTGAAAAAGCGACAATAGATCTTCGTGAAGCTAATCAACGTCTTGAAGAACTTCTTCAACAAAAATCCGAGTTTCTTTCAATTGCCTCGCATCAGTTACGAACACCAACTTCCATTGCCAAAGGCATGCTTTCCATGGTTGTGGATGGAACCGTGAAAGGAGCGCAGAAAGAGGATTTTATTGCAAAGTCGTTTTTAGGAGTGATTCGACTTGAGCGCATTATTCGCGATCTTCTTTCTGCAAGCGAACTTGAGGGAGAAAAACTTACATTAGAATGCGCGCCAAATGATATTGAAACTATTATAGGAGACGTCATTCTCGAGCGAAAACAACTTGCGGAACAAAAAGGATTAAAACTTGAATTTAAAAAAGCCAAAGAAAAATTTCCTTTAGTCATGATCGATAAAATAAAAATATTGGAAGTTATTGCAAACCTTCTTGACAACGCGATTCATTATACAGAAAAAGGCAGTATTACTATTTGGTGCGAGGAAAACAAAAAAAATATGGTTGAAGTTCATTTTAAAGATACCGGCATGGGCATTGCAAAAGAAGATTGGAAAAAACTTTTTCAAAAATTTTCTCGTGGTGATCGCTCACCGCTTATAAACCCAAATGGCAGCGGGCTCGGACTTTTTATTGTGAAAAAAATTGTTGAGTCTTGTAATGGCACCATCGAAACCAAAAGCGAAGGAGCTGGAAAAGGTTCTGAGTTTATAGTCTCTCTGCACATCGCTCCCTAAACAAAACAGAATCCTGATCTCATGCCTCTCTATTTTTGCATTGCATCAAAAACTCTTGTATCATCTCAAAAACTTTGCTATACTTTTATAAAATATGACAAAAGTGTCGACCATACTTCTTGTGGAGGATGAGCTTTCGATCACTGATATGTACAAAGCTCAGTTTCAGGCTTCCGGATTGAAACTTGAAATTGCTAAGAATATGGAAGAAGGTTGGCAAAAAGTTGAGGATTTAAAACCAGATCTTATCTTACTTGATCTCATTCTTCCTGCGAAAGATGGTTCATTGGATCCACATTTGCGTGTTGGTTTTTCACTTTTGAAAAAAATAAAAGCTCATCCGGAATATAAAAAAATTCCAGTAGTTGTACTTTCAAATCTTGACACAACCAAAGATAGAACTGAAGCCCATAAATTGGGCGCGATTGACTATGCCATAAAAGCGCAACTACTTCCAAAAGAAGTCCTTGATGTTGCAAAAAAATATCTCAATTTCAAAGAGGAGAAATAAACTTTTACGAAAACATATTTCAAAAAAAATTTTCTCAAATTTTCCTCAAAAAAAATTCCAAAAAACAAATAATCCCGACTGAAAAGTCGGGATTTATTTGTGTACACCTCAGTTCCAAGAAGGGACTGAGTGATAGAAGAAAAGCAAGGGCTTCTAAGCCTTCCTTTTATCATGTGTACAATAAAAGCATACCATAGGAATGAAAAAAATGTCAACCCTTTGTATCAGTCCACCTCATTCTGGACAGCTATGAGTAATAAATTTGACCATTTCTCTCAAGAAAAACTCCTAGAGTTTTTTGTTGTTTTCGTGTATTTCATGACTTCGTAATTTAGGTACCTGTGGATAACTTTTGGTAGAGCCGTCGCTGTGCTTGGATTATGGCTAAATTAACATCTCAAAAACGAGCCGTCGCTTTTTTGACACGTCTCCATTTGTTTGTAATGATAGAGATAGAATAAAGAGATCATTATTTTGCTTCACGGCAGATAATCTTCTCTCATATTCCTCGGGAGGGTTTGTGAGAGAGACTATGATCTTCTTTATTTAGACAGGGGCTTGTCATGAATAGCATTTATTCATGGCCTCCCTTAAGAAGGATCCTCATGATCTTCTTAGGAGAGGAAATAAATTATTCTTCTGCCTACATCAATCAGGCAGACATCGATAGGTATTCTTTTCTGAAAGGGCTTCAGAAGAGAATGAGATATTCATTCTATTCTATGTACTACAATCCCATAGCACCACATCTTTTTCCTACGAAGAGACACCTTCTCCTTGGTGCTTTGGTATTGATCGTTGTGAGTTTGGGAGTAATTGTAGAAAATAAAAAGGAAGATGAAAAGAAAAAAGTTATCACAGAGAGAAATATGAGTGAAATCGAATTACAAGATAAACAAGGAGAAAAGAATATTGATAATGCGGAAGAGAAAGATATTCTTTCTGGAATTACGTATAATAAGGATGGAGAGATTGACGTGTCCTCCATAGCCATGCCTGACGGCACGCAGGACTTGGCGACGGAGGATTGGCTCACCTATCGGAATGAGGAGTATGGGTTTAGTTTTATGTATCCGAGAGGGTCTTTATTACAAGAAAATCAATTGAGTGTGAATGTTAAAAATCCTAATAATTTTTACGGAAGCCGTTTTGAAATAAGTATTGTGTCTTTCTCTTTTGAAGAATTTATCAAGAAATTAGAGAAGCAACATTATGAAGAGTGGAAAACAACTGCCCCAGAGATTGCAAATGATTCACCAATAAGCCATGAGTCAACTTATTATGTCAGTGGTTTTGAAGGCTTATTTCTGGAAAAATGGACAGCTATCGGTATAAATCACCAATATGTATATTTAAAAACAAACACAAAGAATTATCTTATAGACTTAGGGCGTCCCGATCCTTACGTTCACAGAATTCTTTCTACGTTAAGAGTGTTGAGTAGTACAAGTGTATCAAAAACCATAAATTTTTGTGATGATCTTTCGATCGAATTTAGATATGGAAACAAGGTAGAAAAACTTTTCCCTATAAAAAGTAACTATATTAATTTTGAATACTTAGGACAAATCTTTACTGCTTATGAATGTGGCGCGGCTCGACTTCATCAACTTGAATGGGTTGAAGGAAACCAGTTTACGAAAAATTTAACCATAACACAATGGCAATCAAAAAAAATAAGCGATGAATTTTCTACTATACTTACGAAAATAGGATTTTCTTGTGTTAAAGATAAACTTGACGACTTAAAGATTTGTGGTTCATGGTCAAAAAAAGGATCCGTATCTATAGATGATTTACTAAAATTAAAACCATTTTTAGTTGAAATATCGACAGATTCTTGTGAAAATTGTTATACAGAAATCCAAGATTAGTATCTACTTGGCTTTATACAAAAACTAAGTAGTCACGAGTCTTGGATGATTCGATTCATGACATAAGTCATGAATAAACACAAGTAGATCAGTATAATATCGAGCAATTCTGTTCGAAATCTATCAGTATCTACAGCACGTTCCTTAACAATTCAACGAAGCCCAACACCAGAATCAAAATAGCTCACCTAAGACAAAGAAGAAAGGAAAAGACATGAAACGGTCGTTCCTCTTGCTCAGTGTCATACTGAGCATCCTCACACTCACAGACCAGACGGTCTTCGCTGGCTATCCTCAGTTCCTCACACTTCCATTCTAAAGAACAATATCATTCATTTTTTAAACAATGAGAACCATTACAACAAAACAATCTTATCTCATCATAACACTATCTTTGATAGTGGTTGTTGGAGTTGGAGGAGTATGGTGGAGTAGGAATAATGCTACGAAAGAAATGGTAGAGAACAAAGAAACAGGAAAAATAGCACAGAATGAAAAGAGAGAACAAACAGAACAAGGAGGGCGAACAGAACAAAGAGGACAAGAGACAGACACACAAGAAGAAATCTCTGGAATTACGTATACTGAAGATGGAACGATTGATACGAGTGACGTTTCCTCTTCTGGAATCACATATCTTCCTGATGGAACGATTGATACGAGTGATTGGCTCACCTATCGGAATGAGGAGTATGGGTTTAGTTTTATGTATCCGAGGGGGTGGTATTTAGGTGAGCCATCAAAGCCGTTTAATAAAGAAGAATATGATAAAGCTGATGGACATATTGCCGTTGGAACATATGAATATAATCTTTTACAGAATGAAAAAGACGTAGCTAATTTTGAGGTAAGATTCACACGTGAATATGTCGATTTTCTTTTTAATCAAAATTTTTTTGAAAAGCAGTTTGGAAATATTTTATTTAATGACGGCTATTATTTCTCTCTATGGGGTGACATAGATCGTGAAATAACAATTGCTAAAAAGGAATCAAAAAATATGTTGATAATTAATTTTTCAATTCCTTATGCCATTCCTTTTACACGAGTAGAAGATCCGACCAGAGAGCGAATTAATCAGTTACGAACTAATTTAGAATCAGGCATCTACCCTAATCAATTCGTTGCAGATTATATTACTATCATTGACAAAATATTATCAACACTTAACTTTTTTCCAATACCATAAATCATCTTGATTGAGTATTTTTGGAAGAAAGGGCTTCTTTCAAAAATACCTAGTCAATATGACTAGACTCATCTCATAAGAGATGAGGAAACAAAATGGTTAGTTACAAAATCGATCTTTCTCGATCGAGTATGTACAAACCAAAACGAACAAGGAGAAAACACGTTCCTTAACAATTCAATCGAAACCCAAACCAGAGAATCTGAAACACGAAAAGGAAATGGTCATGAAACTCATGAAGTCTTGGATCATCCTGATACTCACAATGATCCTTCTTCCAACGACTCTCTTCGCTCAGACTCAGAATGCAACGACATTCGTGAGTGCGGTGGGAAGCGGGTACGATAACGAGAACCCTTTTGCTACCACATCCACCTTTGATGAAGGTGCGTACTGCGACGGGAATTATAATCTAACCACACCTGAAGAGTGTGACAAAATCGGAGGTACTTGGAAATACGGCCACACCGGCGATGATCTCAATGGCAATAATGACTGCTCCGCCCCTATCTACACCATCGCGAATGGTGAAGTGGTTTACGCTGGATATCTGAGTGGCTGGGGTAATCTTATCATCATCAAACATCGTCTTCCAGATGGAAGGATCATCTACTCGCAATACGGACATGGTGAAGACAATTCAACCCTCGTAAGTACCAAGTCTGGTGCAAACCAAGTCACAGCCAGTCAACACATCATGGATATCGGCAACACTGGACTTGGTCAGACCGATAGCTGTAAAAACTCTCACCTCCACCTCGAGATCAAAAACGTCTACCAATCAGACGGAGGTCATGGTTATCTCTACGGAGACACCCTCGCCCTCGCAGACTACGAAGATCCCACAGAGTTTCTCGATGACTTCCGTCAATATGGAGACACTTCAGCAATAGGCTGGATACTCCAAGGAGGTATTCCAACATGGACCAGTGCTAGCAACCAATCATTCGAGTTCGATTCACGAGAGTTCAAGAAAGTCTATCGTGGACTCGAGTTACACAGTACCTACCGATGGACTGACTCCTATCTTCAGAGTGAGTACGGAACCTATGTTCAGTATCTCTGCAGAAACTTCGTGAGTCCTTCAGACAATAGAAATACCTGTCCCCTCAGCCAAGACGCCATCCTCATCCGCAACCCAAACTCAGGAGACGTCCATCTTCTCAAGGAAGGATTCCTTGGACTGTGGTATCAGGTGAGAGACAAGATAGGTCTTCCAGAAGGAGAAGAGATACCAGCAGACAAAGAGAATACAGAAACCTCTCATCAACACTTTGAGAATGGAATCATGACATGGGATGGAGAATCATACTAGACAGAAAGAAACATAATTATACTGAAAGAACAATATCATTCATTTTTTTAACAATGAGAAACATTACAACAAAACAATCTTATCTCATCATAACACTATCTTTGATAGTGGTTGTTGGAGTTGGAGGAGTATGGTGGAGTAGGAATAATGCTACGAAAGAAATGGTAGAGAACAAAGAAACAGGAAAAATAGCACAGAATGAAAAGAGAGAACAAACAGAACAAGGAGGGCGAACAGAACAAAGAGGACAAGAGACAGACACACAAGAAGAAATCTCTGGAATTACGTATACTGAAGATGGAACGATTGATACGAGTGACGTTTCCTCTTCTGGAATCACATATCTTCCTGATGGAACGATTGATACGAGTGATTGGCTCACCTATCGGAATGAGGAGTATGGGTTTAGTTTTATGTATCCGAGGGGGTGGGAGGTGAGAGAGACGCCTGGAGATAGGAGAACACCAATGCTTCTACATCTTGGTCCTAATGAAGGGGAAGGATTTACTTCTGTAGCTCGTGAGATTGACGAGTTTCAGTTAATTGGAATCCATTTTAATAGTGGAAACTCCGATGAAGAAAAAGACAAAATCTTTTTTAAAGCACTTGCAGAATTCGACCAACATGGTTATCCAGAATTGACGTTAGAGGAGTGGATAGAAAACAATAGTCGTTATCCTTTTGATCCTAAAAAAGTCATCCTATTAGAGAACACTTCTGGCTATGGGTCACTTGGTGAGTTTGAAAGTGATGAGTTTGAGCAACCTTATTCCTATTCTGGCGGTTTACGTTTCATGAACAACAAAAGCCAAGTATTTAATATCCACTGGTCTGCTCAAGAATCCAAAAATGAACAAGCATACAATGAATTTAAAACCATGCTTTCTACCATTACTATCCTTTGATATTTCTCATCGAAGCCGAAAGCTTGAGTTGAAAATAAAAGGCAATACTTCAACTCGACCTCTCGTCTTCAAGACGGGACTTACATCACAAGATGTGAGTACACAGAAGTGAATCCGTACGATATCGAAGAATCCTCTTCGAAACTCGCCAAGATTCACGCACGTTCCTTAACAACTCAATCGAAACCCGAACAAGAGAACCAGAAACACGAAAAAACCAGAAAGGAATAAGTCATGAAGAAGAAAACCTTCCTCCTTCTCATCATTATGCTCCTCGTGAGTGTGATGATGACTTCAAACAACGTCTTAGCTACTCACTGTCCTACCACAGTCTGCACGGGAAATTACGAAACCAAACTCACCGACTTCGAAGGCTATCCTGCTTACTCCAATGGCTCCTGCACGAGTGACGGTAATAACGGCTGTTACCAATGCGTAGAGTTTGTGAAGAGAGTGTACGGCGAAGATAATCTCTTCAACATCTCTTTCACCCAACAGTGGGGTGTCGCCCAGAACGGATTCACCGAAGGTCCAAAGGACGGCCTCACCGCCTTCAGAAATGGTGGTGCCATGCCTCCATTCCGTGGAGACATACTCGTCTTCTCGGGAGGTAGCTCTGGTCACGTAGGAATCGTGGATGAGTGGATTATCGCAGAAACCAATGGAAACGGTAGCGGTACCGTGTACATGGTAGATCAAAATCGAACGAGTAATTCCACAGAGAAAGGAAAGGAGAATCCATATCCACTGAAGCTCAGTATCACGAACGGAAACTACTCATTAGGTTCCTTCAGCTCTTCCTACACCGTCCTTGGCTGGCTCAGAGCTATCGTAGGTTTTTCGTACGATACTACCGAAGGATTCGGAAGGAGAATCATAGAAAACGGAGTAGACATCACTACAGCGTTCCAGAAAGCATACACTTCTCTGGATCTCTATCAAGAAGGAAACTATCCGTATCCATACTCATCAGATGGAACCACGGAGAATCTATACACACACCAAGCCTTCAACACCCTGGTCCAAGACCTCTGCCATTCCAACGTCGGAGTAAGTGGAGCCTGTCCTCTCGGCTCAGACGCTCTCCTCATCCGCAACCCAAACTCAGGAGACGTCCATCTCCTCAAGG
>Ga0082335_1006279_pt1 | contig 15477 bp, 11 predicted proteins | sample Subgrocontami58m_FD_72375 | JGI IMG/M metagenome (GOLD analysis project Ga0082335, IMG submission 72375) | Subsurface groundwater microbial communities from S. Glens Falls, New York, USA - GMW37 contaminated, 5.8 m (SPADES assembly) (version 2) ...
TGGCGAGCAGGTCCGCGCCGATCCCCTGGGGGACGAACCCCGTCTGCAGGTTGGTCTCGGGGTCCGCGATCCAGGCGCCGCCGTCGGAGCCCATGGGCACGCGCGACATGGACTCGACGCCCCCGGCGACGACGAGGTCCTCCCAGCCCGAGCGCACTTTCTGCGCGGCGAGGTTGACCGCCTCAAGCCCCGAGGCGCAGAAGCGGTTGAGCTGCATCCCGGCGACCTTCCAGTCCCAGCCGGCCACGAGCGCCGCGCTCTTGGCGATGCAGCCGCCCTGGTCGCCCACCGGCGTCACGCAGCCCATGACGACGTCCTCGACCTGCGCGGTGTCGAAGTCGTGGCGGCGGCGCAATTCGCGCAGCACGCCGGCGAGCAGCGACACCGGTTTCACCTCGTAGAGCGAGCCGTCCTTCCTGCCCCTGCCGCGCGGCGTGCGCAGCGCGTCGAATATCATCGCTTCGGCCATGGTGACGCCCCCGATTGCGGATGTGGATTGCCCGCGCGGCGGCGGGCCTTCGATTGACGAATGATACCGGTTGCCGTCAGAATCGACCAAGCAATTGCTTGGTAGGTGGCGCCGTCCCCGCCCAACTATGCCGATCATCGAATCCAGGCTGAACCCGGAGTCGGAGGGCTTCCGGAACAACCGGGCCGCCATGCTCGCGCTCGTCGATCGCCTGCGCGCGCTGGAGGCGGGCACGCGGGAGCGTTCGGCGCAGTCCGGGCCGCTGTTCGCGCAGCGAGGTCAGCTCCTGCCGCGGGAGCGCATCGCGCGGCTGCTCGACGCGGGCAGTCCCTGGCTCGAACTTTCCACGCTCGCCGGCTACGCCCTGGAGGAAAAGTCGATTCCCGGCGCGGGCTGCATCTGCGGCATCGGCTACGTGTCGGGTGCGCGCTGCATGGTGCTCGCGAGCGATTCGGGCATCGAAGCGGGTGCGATTCAGGCTATGGGCCTGGAGAAGATGCTGCGGGCGCAGGAGCTCGCGCTCGCGAACAAGCTGCCTTTCGTGCACCTCGTGGAGAGCGCCGGCGCCAACCTGCTCAAGTACCGCGTCGAGCAGTTCCTGCGCGGCGGCGCGATCTTCCACAACCTTGCGCGCCTGTCGGCGGCGGGGATACCCGTGATTACCGTGGTGCACGGCTCATCCACCGCGGGCGGCGCCTACATGCCCGGCCTGTCCGATTACGTCGTCATGGTGCGAGGACGCGCGCGCGCGTTCCTCGCCGGCCCGCCGCTGCTGAAGGCGGCCACCGGCGAGATCGCCACCGAGGAGGAGCTGGGCGGCGCGGAGATGCACGCCCGCGTGTCGGGCCTCGCCGAATACCTCGCCGAAGACGACGCCGACGGCCTGCGCTTCGCCCGCGAGATCCTCGCCAAGCTGGCCTGGGGCGCGGCGGCGCCGCGCGAGGGCAAGCCGCCGCGCTACGCCCGGGACGAGCTGCTCGGCATCATGCCGGCGGACTACCGGAAGCCCGTCGACATGCGCGAGGTGATCGCGCGCGTGGCCGACGACTCCGATTTCCTCGAGTTCAAGCCCGACTACGGCCCGGCGACGGTGGCGGGCCATGCCTCGATCCAGGGCCACGCCTGCGGCATCGTCACCAACAACGGCCCGCTCGACCCGAACGGCTCGACCAAGGCGACGCACTTCATTCAGGCCTGCTGCCAGAGCGGACATCCGATCGTCTACCTGCAGAACACCACCGGCTACATCGTCGGGCGCGAACCGGAAGCGGCAGGCATGATCAAGCACGGCTCGAAGATGATCCAGGCGGTGTCGAACGCCAACGTGCCCCAGGTCACGCTGATGTGCGGCGCCTCGTTCGGCGCGGGCAACTTCGGCATGTGCGGCTACGGCTTCCGGCCGCGGTTCCTGTTCTCCTGGCCGAACGCCGTCATCGCCGTGATGGGCGCGGAGCAGGCCGCGACGACCATGGCGATCGTCACCGAGGCGAGCCTGAAGCGAAAAGGGCAGGCGGGCGACCCGGCGGCGCTCGAGGCCCTCAAGGCGAGGATCGTCGAGACCTTCGAGCGGCAGCAAAGCGCGTTCGACGTGAGCGCGCGCCTGCTCGACGACGGTGTGATCGACCCGCGCGACACGCGCAACGTGCTCGGCTTCGCGCTCTCGGTGTGCCTGGAGGCCGGGGGGCGGGCGCTGCGCCCGGTGCAGTTCGGCGTGGCCAGACCATGAATGCATTCAATGTCATTCCGAGGAGCGCAGCGACGAGGAATCTGCTGTTGCGAAAAGCAGATTCCTCGCGCTTCGCGCTCGGAATGACGAGGTAAGGAGGCAACATGCAATTCACCCACGAGCACGATGAGCTGCGGCGCAACCTCGCGCGTTTCATCGACAACGAGATCAATCCGCACGTCGACGCATGGGAAGCGGCTGAAATCTTCCCCGCCCACGAGGTGTTCAAGAAGCTGGGGGACCTCGGCTACCTCGGGCTCACCCGGCCGCCCGAGTACGGCGGGCTCGGCCTGGACTATTCCTACTCGGTGGTGATGGCCGAGACGCTCGGCCGCTGCAGGGCGGGCGCGGTGCCGATGGCCATCGGCGTGCACACCGACATGGCGACGCCCGCCCTCGCGCGCTTCGGCACCGACGAGCTGAGGCGGGAGTTCCTCGCCCCGAGCATCGCCGGGGACTACGTCTCCTGCATCGGGGTGTCGGAGCCGGGCGCGGGGTCGGACGTCGCCGCGATCCGCACCGCGGCGAGAAAGGACGGCGGCGACTACGTCATCAACGGCGGCAAGATGTGGATCACCAACAGCCTGCAAGCCGACTGGATGTGCCTGCTCGCCAACACCTCGGAGGGCGCGGCGCACAAGAACAAGACGCTGATCTGCGTGCCGATGAAGACCCCGGGTATCACGATCGAGAAGAAGATCCGCAAGATCGGCATGATGGCCTCCGATACCGGCATCATCCATTTCGACGAGGTGCGCGTGCCGCAGCGCTACCGCATCGGCGAGGAGGGCAAGGGCTTCACCTACCAGATGCTGCAGTTCCAGGAGGAGCGGTTGTGGGCGGCGGCGAACGCGATCGGGTCGCTCACCTGGGCGATCGAGGAGACCGTCACCTACACCGGCGAGCGCAGGATCTTCGGCCGGCCGGTGCTCGACAACCAGTACGTGCACTACCGCCTCGCGGAGCTCAAGACCGAAATCGAGGCGCTGCGTGCGCTCACCTACCGCGCCGCCGAGCTCTACGTCGGCGGGCAGGACGTCACCGAGCTCGCCTCGATGGCGAAGCTGAAGGCCGGAAGGCTGCTGCGCGAGGTGCCCGACGCGTGCATGCAGTTCTGGGGCGGCATGGGCTACACCTGGGAGAACCCGGTGTCGCGGCTGTACCGCGACGGGCGCCTCGCATCCATCGGCGGCGGCGCCGACGAGGTGATGCTCGGCATCATCTGCAAGTTCATGCACACCTTGCCACGTGGGTAGATTCCTCGAAGTCATTCTGAGGGCGAAGCCCGAAGAATCTGCTTTTCGGTCGCGCAGAAAAGCAGATCCCTCGCTTCGCTCGGGATGACAGGCGCAGATGTTCACCAAGATCCTCGTAGCCAACCGCGGCGAGATCGCCTGCCGGATCCTGCGCTGCGCGCGGCGCATGGGGTATCGGACGGTGGCCGTGTATTCCGACGCCGACGCGAACGCGCTGCACCCGTCCCTCGCCGACCAGTCCCACTGCATCGGCCCGGCCCCAGCGCGCGCCTCCTACCTCGACATCGACGCGATCGTGCACGCGGCGCGCGCGACCGGAGCCGACGCGGTGCATCCGGGATACGGGTTCCTGTCGGAGAGCGCCGACTTCGCCGAAGCCTGCCTCGCCGCGGGCCTCGTCTTCATCGGACCGCCGCCCGATGCCATGCGCGCGATGGGGAACAAGTCGCGCGCCCGCTGGCTGATGCGGAAGGCCGGCGTGCCCTGCACGGAGGGCTACGACGGCACGGACTCGTCCGACGCCGCGCTCGTGGCCGCGGCTGCCGACATCGGCTACCCGGTGATGATCAAGGCCGCGGCGGGCGGCGGCGGCCGCGGCATGCGCCGCGTCGAGCGCGCGGCCGACATGACCGATGCGCTGCGCTCGGCGCGCTCGGAGGCCGCGAAGGCCTTCGGCAGCGGCGAGCTGCTGCTCGAGCGCGCGCTGGAGGGCGCACGCCACATCGAAGTGCAGGTGCTCGCCGACCGTCACGCCAACGTGGTGCACCTGGGAGAACGCGATTGCTCGGTGCAGCGAAGGCACCAGAAGCTCATCGAGGAGACGCCTGCCCCGGGCATCGCTGCCGAGCTGCGCGCGCGGCTGGGTCAGGCTGCGGTAACGGCGGCGCGCGCCATCGATTACGTCGGTGCCGGCACGGTCGAGTTCCTGCTCGATAGAGCGGGAAATTTCCATTTCATGGAGATGAACACGCGCCTGCAGGTCGAGCATCCGGTGACCGAGCTGGTCACGGGCCTGGACCTCGTCGAGTGGCAGATCCGCGTCGCGCGCGGCGAGTGGCTGCCGTTCGCGCAGGAGCACATCGCGTTTCGCGGTCACGCGATGGAGGCGCGCCTGTGCGCCGAGGACCCGCTGCGGGACTTTCTTCCGGTTTCGGGGCCGGTGGCGCTGTGGCGGCCTCCGGACTCTGTGCGGGTCGACCACGGCCTCAACCCGACCGACGCCGTGCCGCCGCACTACGACTCGATGCTCGCCAAGCTGGTGGCCTGGGGCGAGACCCGCGAGGAGGCGCGCAGCCGTCTGGCGCAGGCGCTGCGCGAGACCGTGCTGCTCGGCCTGCCCAGCAACCGGGCGTTCCTGCTGCGCTGCCTGGCGCATCCGGCGTTCGCCGCGGGGGCCGTGAGCACCGCGTTCGTCGGGTCGGTGGTACGGCCCGACGCGGCGGAGGACCCGGCGCGGCTCGCGCTCGCCGCGGTGCTCGCCTACGAACGCGGCGGCTGGAACGGGCCTGAGGAGTGGTTCAACTGGCGCAGCTGCGCGGCGGATGGCAAGCGCGTGACGCTCGAATGCCGCGAGCGCAAGACCGCGGTGATCGTCGAGCCGACGGGACGCCACGCCTACCGCGCGGGTATCGAGGGAAACACATGGATGGTGCGCGTTCATTCCCGCGCCGGATGCGACGCCGACGTCGAAATCGACGGCGTGCGAGAATCCATCGCCCTTGCGGCGCACGGCGGGACCCTCCATCTCGCGCTGCCGGAGCACGACGTCATCGTTCGCGACGCGAGCGCCGATCGCGCTGCCGCGTTTGCCGCTGCGGCGAGCGCGGGCGAGATCCGCTCGCCGATGAATGCGCGCATCGCGGCCGTGAACGCGGCGCCGGGCCAGAAGGTGGCGAAGGGCGAGGTGCTGCTGGTGCTCGAGGCGATGAAGATGGAGCATCCGATCGTCTCGCCCGTCGCGGGCCGCGTCGCCGACCTGCCGGTCGGGCGCGACGCGCAGGTTGCGCCAGGCGCGTTGCTCGCGCGCATCGAGGCGCTCGGGACGGAGTGAACGTTCGCCGCCGCGAAGCCGACGAGGATTGCGAGGAAAGCGATGAAAGCAAGGAGCCCCAACCCTTCCGTGCACAAGGCGTTCGAGCAGGCGCTGCGGCACATGTTCGACCACGACGTGGCGTTCAACCGCGTGCTCGGCCTGACCGTGCTGTCGCTCGATCCGGAGCGCACCCGGGTGCGCTTCGACATGCGCCCGGAGCTGATCGGCAACTTCGTGCACGGGCAGCTCCACGGCGGGGTGATCTGCTCGGCCCTGGACGTGGTCGCGGGGCTCGCCATCATGGTGCGCATGGCGAAGGAGAAGCCCCAGGACACGGTCGAGGCGCAGCTCGGGCAATTCCGGCGCCTGGGAACGATCGACCTGCGGATCGACTTCCTGCGCCCGGGCAAGGGCGCCTATTTCGTCGGCTCGGCGCAGGTGATGCGCCTGGGCTCGCGCGTCGCCTCGGTGCGCATGGACCTGGAGAACGACGCGGGCGAATTGATCGCGAGCGGCGCCGCGTCGTTCATGGTCGGCTGAGGCGGTGTCCCGGGCCGGGGAGCGGTCACTCCGTGATGTAGTCGGTGAGCGGCGTCCACTTCCCGTTCACGATCTGCGACAGCCTCGCGCGGTTCGAGCCCAGGTGCTTGGCCTTGGTGAAGGTCATCTCGTCCGCGCCGAACATGTCGCGCGGGAACGTCGTCTTCTCCAGCGTGGCGAGGAAGCGCTCGGTGGTGAGGCTCGGGCCGGTGTCCTGCGCCACCTTGGCGAACATGCTGATGATCGAGTAGCCGTAGGCCGAGAACACCCCCGGGTCCTCGTTGAACTTCTGCTTGTACTTGAGCGCCCAATCGCGCACGTTCTTCGAGGCGTCGTCCATATAGGGCTGGTTCACGGTGTTGGTGGCGTAGAAGCCGTTCATCGCCGCGCCGCCGAGCTTGTGGATCAGGTCGGTGTAGGAGGCGGATGAGCCCATGAACTCGACGTTCCAGCCGAGCTTGCGCGCGGTGGCGATCGACCCGATCGTTTCCCGGATGATCGTGCCCAGCACCACGAACTCGCAGCCCGCGCCGCGCAGCCGCTGGATCTGCGAGGAGAAGTCGGTCGCGCCGCGCTTGTAGGTGGTGCGCTCGGCAAAGTCCATGCCGATATCCTTCAACCCCGCCTCGCCGCCGCGCATCACCTCCAGGCCGAAATCGTCGTCCTGGTACAGGGTGCAGAACTTCTTGTAGCCCTTGTTCTTGGCCATGTACTTGACCCCGGCGCGCATCTGGTCGTAGTAGGTCGCGGCGAAGGAGAACTTGAGCTTGTGCAGCGGCTCGTACATCTCGCGCGCCGCGGTCAGGGGAAACAGGTTGGGCACGTTCTTCTCGAACTGGATCGGCATCATCGCGAGGTTGGCCGGCGTGCCTATCGATCCCGCCGCGGCGAAGATCTTGTCCCGCTGCACCAGCTTCTGCGCGACCAGCACCGCCTTGCGCGGGTCGTAGCCGTGGTCCTCGACCACGAGCTTGAGCTTGCGCCCGTTGATGCCCCCGTGCTCGTTGATTTCCTCGACGCGCATCAGCATGCCGTTGCGCGTCTGCTTGGAGAAGCCCGCCAGCGGACCCGACAGGTCCTGCCCGGTGCCGATGACGATCTCGTTCTTGCTGACCCCCTGGGTCTGCGCGAGCGCGCCTCCGGCGATCGCGGCGGCGCCGATGAGCACAGCGATTGTTCCGAGCCTCACGATAGTCTCCTTTGGGTGGTTGCCGGTCTTTCGGCTTGTGCGGGGAATTCTAGCTCCAATTGTCGTCCCGAGCGAAGCTGGCCCAAACGGTCATCCCGAGCGAAGCGAGGGATCTGCTGTTCCGGCCATGGCCATAACAGCAGATTCCTCGGGCCTCGCCCTCGGAATGACGTGGTCCTCAACCCGCCTCCCGGTACATCGACTCGATCAGCTCGGCGTACTTCCGGTTGACCAGCTTGCGCTTGAGCTTCATGGTCGGGGTCAGCTCCTCGTCCTCGGCGCCGAGCTTGCGCTCGATGAGGCGGAACTTCTTCACCTGCTCGACGCGGGCGAAGCGCCGGTTCACGCGCTCGATCTCGCCGGCGATCAGCTCGCGCACCTCCCTGGCGCGGCAAAGGCTCGCGTAGTTCGAGAACGGGACGTCGTGGTCCTGGGCGAATTTCTCGACGTTGTCCTGGTCGATCATGACCAGGCAGGTGAGGTAGGGCCGCTGGTCGCCGATCACCACCGCGTCGGTGACGTAGGGCGAGAACTTGAGCTGGTTCTCGATTTCCGAGGGCGTGATGTTCTTGCCCCCGGCGGTGATGATGATGTCCTTCATGCGGTCGGTGATGGTGTAGTAGCCATCGCCGTCCACCGTGCCGACGTCGCCGGTGTGCAGCCACCCGTCGCGCAGCGCCTCCGCGGTCTTCTCCGGCTGGTTCAGGTAGCCCATGAACACGTTCGTCCCGCGCACCAGCAGCTCGCCCTCGGGGGAGACCTTCACCTCGTTGTACGGGGCGGCGGTGCCGATGGACCCGGGCCGGATGCCCGAGGCGGGCATCACCGTTGCCGCCCCGCCGCATTCGGTCTGGCCCCAGACTTCGAGCATCGGCGCGCCCAGGGCGAGGTACCAGCGCACCAGGTCGGGGGAGATCGGCGCGGCGCCCGTGACCAGGAACCGGCAGCGGTGGATCCCGATCAGCCGGCGCAGGTTGTCGAGCGCGAGCAGCCGGGCGAGGCGGTAGCGCAGCCTCAGCAGGGCCGGCACCGGCCGGCCGGCGACGACCCGCTCGGCCACGCGGTGCCCCAGCGCGATCGCGCGGCGGTAGGCCCATCGCTCCAGGGGCGTCGCCTCCGCGATCGCGATCTGCACCGCCGAATAGAATTTCTCCCATACCCGCGGCACGGCGATGAACACGGTGGGGGCGATCTCGCGCACGTTCTCGGGAACCGTGTCGGGGTTCTCGACGAAGTTGAGCTTCGTGCCCGTGTACAGCGCGAAGTAGGCGCCGCCGAGCCGCTCGGCAACGTGGCACAGCGGCAGGAAGCACATGCGCTCGTCGCGCTCGTCCTGCGCGATGCACAGGTTGTAGCCGCGCAGCACGTAGACGAGGTTGCGGTGGCTGAGCATCGCGCCCTTGGGCGGGCCGGTGGTGCCCGAGGTGTAGATCAGGATCGCGAGGTCGTCGGGCGAGCGCGAGCGCAACCGCTCCTCCCACAGCGAGGGGTGCTTCAGGTGGTGCTCCCGCCCCAGCGCGCGCAGCTCCTGCAGGCTCATTACAGTTGCATCGGCGAAGCCCCGCAGGCCCTTCGTGTCGGCGACGAAGATCCTGCGCAGCCCGGGCAGCCGCTCGCGCGCCTCGAGCGCCTTGTCGAGCTGCTCCTCGTCCTCGACGAAGAGGTACCTCGAATCCGAGTCGCGCAGCAGGTACTCGACCTGCGCCGCCGCGTCGGTCGGGTAGATGCCGTTCGACACCCCGCCCGCGCCGAGGATGCCGAGATCGGCGAACAGCCATTCGCGCACCGTGTTGGAGAGGATCGAGGCGCGCTCGCCGGGGTCGAACCCGAGCGAGACGAGTCCCATGCCGACCTCGCGCGCGATCTCGCCCAGCTCGCGCCAGGTTACGCTGGACCAGACGCCCAGCGCCTTCTGCCGCAGCGCCACCGCGTCCCCGCGCGCGTGCACGGCGTTCCAGAACATCTCCGGCAGGGTCTCGCCGGGGACGACGACGTCGGTCCGCGTGTAGATTCCCGACAGGTCCCAGAGCATGGCGCTAACGAGGCCCCGCATGCGTTTGTGCAGTGTCATTCCGAGCGCGAAGCGCGAGGAATCTGCTTCTTGTTTCGCAATAAAGCAGATCCCTCGCTGCGCTCGGGATGACGCTGAATTGAATCACCGCCACGTCTTCCTCTTCTTCCAGCGCCGCGTGCCGCGCACGCCGGCGGCCTTCATGCCGAGGTAGAACTCCTTCACGTCCTCCTTCTCGCGCAGCCGCGCGCAACTGTCCTCCATGACGATGCGCCCGACTTCCAGGACGTAGCCGTAGTCGGCGACCCCGAGCGCGGCCGCGGCGTTCTGCTCGACGAGCAGGATCGTGGTGCCGCGCTCGCGGTTGATGCGCACGATGATCCCGAAGATCTCGCGCATGAGCTTGGGCGAGAGCCCGAGACTGGGCTCGTCGAGGAGCATCAGCTCCGGCCTGCCCATGAGCGCGCGGCTGATCGCGAGCATCTGCTGCTGGCCGCCGGAGAGCTGGCCCGCTTCCTGGCCGCTCCTCTGCATGAGCACCGGGAAATACGCGTGGACCGCCTCGAGGTCGTGCATCACCTCGTCGCGGTCCGGCCGCGTGTAGGCGCCCATGAGGAGGTTGTCGTGCACCGAGAGCAGGGGAAAGACCTCGCGCCCTTCGGGGACGTGGCAGATTCCGCTCCGGACGATCCAGGCCGGGTCCCTGCCCTGGATCGGTTCGTCCCGGTACAGGATCGAGCCCTTCTGCGGGTCGAGAATGCCGGAGATGGTCTTGAGCACGGTCGTCTTGCCCGCGCCGTTCGCCCCCAGCACCGTGACGATGGACCCCCGGGGCACGGCGAGCGACACGCCCCGGATCGCCTTCACCGGTCCGTAGGCGCTCTCCACGTTCGCCAGCCTGAGGATGGGCTCGACCGCGCTCGCGCCGTCGTTGACGTTGGCGCTCACGCAGCAGCACCTCCAATATATGCCTCGATGACGGCCGGATGCGACTGCACCTCCTCGGGCGTGCCTTCGGCGATCGCCTCGCCGTAATTGAGCGCGAGCACGCGGTCGGAGACGCGCGACACGAGGCCCATGTCGTGCTCGACCATGAGCACGGTCACGCCCAGGTCGTTCCTGATGTCCTCGATCCAGAACGCCATGTCGTCGGTCTCCTCGACGTTCAAGCCCGACGAAGGCTCGTCCAGCAGGAGCAGCTTCGGCCGCGTGCACAGCGCGCGCGCGAGCTCGACGACCTTGCGTATGCCGTAGGGGAGCCCCGCGACCAGGGTGTCGCGGTGGTGCTGCAGCTCGAGCAGCTCGATCACGCGCTCCGCCGCGAGGCGCGACTCGCGCTCGGCGCGGCGCACCGAGGGCAGGAACAGCAGCTCGGCGGCGAGCGAGGTCTTCCTGTGCACGTGCCTGCCGATCAGCAGGTTCTGCAGCACCGTGGCGTGCTCGAACAGCTCGATGTTCTGGAAGGTTCGGGCGATGCCCATCCGGGCGATGTGGTGCGGCGCCATGCGCGCGAGGTCCTGCTCCTCGAACACGATGCGTCCCGCGGACGCCGGGTAGATCAGGCTGATGAGGTTGAAGATCGTGGTCTTGCCCGCGCCGTTGGGGCCGATCAGCGTGTAGACCTCGCCCTGGCCGACCTCGAAGCTGACGTTGCTCACGGCGCGCACCCCGCCGAAGGCGACCGAGAGGTTCTCGACCTTGAGCAGCGTCACTTGAGCCGCTCCGATTTCATGAACGCCTTCTGCCGCCGGAACATGCCCCTGCGGTAGAACGGGAACAGCTCCAGGTAGCTGCGGATCTTGATCCAGCGGCCGTACAGGCCGAGCGGCTCGAACAGGACGAAACCGACGAGGATGAGCCCGAACACGGTGGGCTGCAGCCCGGTCGCCTGGCCGATCGAGTCGGGCAGGTAGTCCTTCACCAGCACGATCGCCTGCGGCAGAGCGATCAGGAACGCCGCGCCGAAGAAAGCGCCGTGGATCGAGCCCAGCCCCCCGACCACCACCATCATCACCATCTCGATCGACTGCAGGATCGTGAATTGCTCGGGGGTGACGATGCGCAGCTTGTGCGCATAGAGGGCGCCCGCGATGGCGGTGATCGCCGCCGACAGCGCGAACGAAATGGTCTTGTATCGCGCGAGGTGGATGCCCATGCTCTGCGCCGAGATCTCGGAGTCGCGGATGGCGACGAACGCGCGGCCCGTCGGGGAGCGCAGCAGGTTCAGCATCAGGAACGTGACCGCCACGGCGAGCGCGAGGCACAGGTAATAGAAGCTCGACTCGGTGTCGAGGTGCCATCCGAACAGGGACACCGCGCCGACCTGCTTGCCGGAGTTGCCCCCGGTCACCGATTCCCAGCGCGCCATCACCTCCTCGAGGATGAACCCGAACGCCATGGTGGCGATCGCCAGGTAGATGCCGCGCACGCGCAGCGCGGGCAGGCCGACCACGACGCCGGTCGCGGCGCCGAGCAGGGCCGCGACGGCGAGCGAGGCGGGGAAGGGCCAGCCGTTTTCCGCGAGCAGGGCCTCGGCGTAGGCGCCGACCGCGAGGAAGGCCGCGTGACCGAGCGAGATCTGCCCGGTGAAGCCCGAGAGCAGCATCAGCCCCAGGCCGACGATGCCGTAGATGAACATGAATGTGATCTGCGAGACGAAATACTCCGGCAGCAGCCAGGGCGCCGCGAGCAGGACGGCGAGCAGCGCGCCGTACCAGAACGCCTGGCCGCCGTGCCTGATCAGCCGGATGTCCTGCGCGTAGTCGGTCTTGAAGATAAAGCGCACGTTATCTCTCGCGAGGACTCATCCCGTCATTCCGAGGCCGAAGGCCGAGGAATCTGTTGTTGCGGACGCTGAAAAGCGGATCCCTCGCTCCGCTCGGGATGACACGGACAAATCTCGGGATGACATGGACGGAAAGCATCTAGACTTTCTTCCGCATCGTCTCGCCGAAGATGCCGTTCGGCTTCAGCACGAGCATCGCGAGCACCATGACGTATGCGGCGATGTCCTTGAATCCCTCCGGCAGGTAGACGCCGGAGAGCGATTCCACCACGCCGATGACGAGGCCGCCGACGATCGCCCCGGGAAGGCTGCCGAAGCCGCCCACCACCGCCGCGGGGAAGGCCTTCAGCCCGATGAAGCCCATGTTCACGTGCACGAAGGTGATCGGGGCGAGCAGGATGCCGGCCAGGGCGGCGACCGCCGCGCTGATCGCCCAGATGAGCCCGTTCAGCCGCCGGACCGGGATGCCCATGTAGTAGGCCGCGAGCTGGTTCTGGGAGGCGGCCTGCATCGCGACGCCGACGCGCGTGAAGCGGAAGAACAGGTACAGAGCCGCGCACAGCGCGACGGTCGCGGCGACGATGACGATCTGCTCCATGCCGATGGCGAGCGTGCCCAGGTACAGGACCTCCTCCTTGAACGGCGTCGGGAGCGTGTGCGTCTCGGTGCCCCAGAACGGAATCATCGTGACCGCGCCGCGCGCCACGTAGCCCAGGCCGATGGTCACCATGACCACCGAGAACGCCGGCTGGCCGAGGATGGGCCGCAGCGCCACGCGCTCGATGAGCAGCCCCGCGAGGGCCATCCCCGCGAGCGCGACCGGCACGCCGGCCCAGTAGGGCAGCCCCATGACCACCGTCGCGGTCAGGCCGAGGAAGGCACCGAGCATCATCAGCTCGCCCTGGGCGAAGTTGATGGTCTCGGTGGCCTTGTAGATGAGTACGAATCCGAGCGCGATCAGGCCGTAGATGCAGCCCTGGGAGATGCCGGAAATCAGGACCTGCAGGACCTGCAAGAAACGGCCTCCTCCTTTGCGCATCGCCCCGTGATTGTGGGAACTGATTGTGGAACCACCGGCCTGCGCGCGCCGGGACCCGCTCGCCGCCGCGGCTAGTGTAGGTAACTCGCGCCGGTTTAACAAGCAAGCGGTCGCCGTCCCCCGGAGTCCCCGCAACGCGCACACCATCGCGCCGAAGCCATTCTCTCAACTCGGTCTAAAGGTTTGTTGTGTCTCGCCGTAAACCGATGCTCACGGACGGCTACGAATTGCATGTTTGAGGCAAGACCGCGGTGCTCGTCATCCATCGACAGGGGCCGGATGCTGCCCCGTTTCATCCGGGCCCTTTGCTTGCAAGCCCCGCAAATTGTGGAGGGATTCATGAACAACTTATCCTTGAAGGCGAGACTTTTCCTGCTTGTCGGCGTGGCGATTCTGGCGCTCGCGGTGGTGGCCGGCGCCGGCATGACGGCGGCGCGCAGCGGCGCCGCCGCGGTGCATGAAATCGGCGACGTGCGCTTGCCGTCGGTCCTGGGGCTTGAAATCCTCAACGAGGCCCAGACCGCCATTCGCGCCACGACCCTTTCGACCGCGATCTGGGAGAACGATTACCAGGCCCAGTCGAATTTCGCCGAAGTGCTGAAGCAGAAAAAGGAAGTCTGGGCCAGGGCGGAGAAGGGCTGGAAGATCTACGAGCCGCTGCCGCAGACGCCCGAAGAGGAGGTGCTGTGGAGGCAGTTCGTCAAGGACTGGGAGGCGTGGAAGGCGAGCGATGCCAAAGGATCGGAAATCATCGACGCGCTCGCCAGGAACAAGGACGAGGCCGGGCAGAAGGAGCTGTTCGTCAGATTCTACAAGCAGTACGAGGCCGAAGCTCCGCTGTTCAAGAAAGCCGAAGAAGGTCTGGGCAAGGTGATCGACCTCAACGTCGGCGTGGCCGACAAGGAGGGCAAGGCGGCCAACGAGCGCATGGCCCTGCTGCAGACGGTCATGTGGAGCTCGGCCGCCGCCGCGTTGGCGATCCTGCTGGCGTTCAGCGTCTTTCTGGTGCGCAGCGTCATGCGGCAACTGGGCGGCGAGCCGGCCTACGTCTCCGAAGTGGTCGGAAGAGTGGCGATCGGGGATCTGACGGTCGCGATCGATACGCTGGAAGGCGATGCCGGAAGCATGCTGCTTCAGGTCAAGAACATGGTCGGCAAGCTGGCGCACATCATCGCCGAAGTGCGCACCGGGGCCGATTCGCTGGCCGGCGCCTCCGAGCAGGTCAGCGCGACGGCGCAGTCGATCAGTCAGGCGGCTTCGGAACAGGCAGCCAGCGTCGAGGAAACCAGCGCCTCGATCGAGCAGATGACCGCCTCGATCACGCAGAACACCGAGAACGCCAAGGTTACCGACGGCATGGCGAGCAAGGCGGCGAAGGAAGCGGCCGAAGGCGGCCAAGCGGTGGGGCAGACGGTGCAGGCGATGAAATCGATCGCGGAAAAGATCGGAATCATCGACGACATCGCTTACCAGACCAATCTCCTGGCGCTGAACGCGGCGATCGAGGCCGCGCGCGCCGGCGAACACGGCAAGGGATTCGCGGTGGTGGCGGCCGAGGTGAGAAAGCTCGCCGAGAGGAGCCAAGTGGCGGCGCAGGAGATCGGGCAGCTGGCAGGGTCGAGCGTGCAGACCGCCGAGTTGGCCGGGAAGCTCCTGGAGACCATCGTGCCTTCGATCAGCAAGACTTCGGACCTGGTGCAGGAGATCGCCGCCAGCTCGGAGGAGCAGGCCACGGGCGTGAAGCAGGTCAACGGCGCGGTGGCGCAACTCAACCAGGCGACGCAGCAGAACGCCTCGTCCTCGGAAGAGCTCGCGGCCACCGCCGAGGAGATGAGCGGGCAGGCCGAGCAATTGCAGCAGCTGATGGGCTTCTTCAAGGTCGATGGCACCACGGGTGCGCCCGCCGGGACCGCAACGCCTAAGGCCGCAAGACAGGGCAAGCTCCAAGACCTGGCCGCTGCTCAGGCCGGGACTCCCGACGAGAAGACCGACTTCAGGCGTTTCTAGGAGCAGCGACCATGAGCCAAGTCGCAATGGCGGGACACCACGGGAACGCGTCGACGGCGGTTCCGGTAGGCCAGTACCTGACCTTCGTGCTGGGGGACGAAACCTACGCCATCGGCACCCTGGCCATCAAGGAGATCATCGAGCACGGGCAGATGACGCGCGTGCCGATGATGCCGCAGTCCATCCGCGGCGTGATCAACGTGCGCGGCGCGGCGGTGCCGGTGATCGACCTCGGGTTGCAGTTCGGCACCGGGATCATGGCGATCGGCCGGCGCACCTGCGTGGTGATCGTGGAGGTGGAAGGCGAAGCCGGGGCGCACGACGTGGGGATGCTGGTGGATGCGGTCAACGAGGTGGTGGAGATCGCGGCGGCGGACATCGAACCCCCGCCCGCCTTCGGGGCGAAGATCCGCACCGATTTCA
>Ga0082335_1006280_pt1 | contig 15477 bp, 15 predicted proteins | sample Subgrocontami58m_FD_72375 | JGI IMG/M metagenome (GOLD analysis project Ga0082335, IMG submission 72375) | Subsurface groundwater microbial communities from S. Glens Falls, New York, USA - GMW37 contaminated, 5.8 m (SPADES assembly) (version 2) ...
CGGACCGGCGGATTTATCCGGCATTTAACTTGTTGGTGTCGGGGACGCGGGGAGAAGAAAAATTGCTGGGCCAGAGACTGGAAAAAGTCATGCAGCTGCGGCGGATGCTGGATCTCTTAGGCGAGGATGAAAGAACGGAACTGCTGATCGGGAAAATGAAAAAGACTAAGAATAATGATGAGTTTTTAGACAGTCTGACAAAGGCGGGGTGAGATGGTTGATGTTGATAGACCAACATCAAGGGAGAGGCGGGCAGCGGTTGGAATAGTCACGTATGGAATACTGACTCATATTGAGGCTTGGATAAAGGGGAATTTTTCGATATCGGGTGATGGGTCTTTGGAAGCGGCGATATCAGGAGCTCTGGTCGGTATCAGTATTATAATTGTTGCGGGAATGTATAAAAACGAACTCAGAGCGAGGGCGGTGTGAAATCCCACCTTTCAGGTGGGATTAGTAATTCACAATCTTTATTCTCTGGCCCGGGTGAAACCGGCGTTTTGGGCAGCGGCTTCGGAGCAAAACCAGCGGTCGCCTTTGTTCAGATTCATAACTGTTTGGAAATAGTGGCGGAAAGAGGGCAGATGATAATATCTGTGGCCGCGGATGTCGTAATTGCCTTTGATATTGCAGGGGCCGCACTCTTTCCACAAGCCCATTGGCTTGAGCCGGGCCGTTTCGGCGGCCTGGATGAGCCGGGTTTGATATTTGATATTGACGGTGTCCAGGGAAAAGACTCCGGCTCCCTGTTCCAAAAGTTTTTCGTTGACGGACACAGAATTATTTTTTAGATAAATGTAGGCCAGGGTGCGGCCATACCGGTCAAATGGATTAAGGTCTTTTTCTAAGGTGACGCCTTTGGCAAAAAGAAGAGATTTAGTTTGAGCCGTGGCCTGGTTATAGTAGCATTCGCCTTTTTCGGGAGTGTTTATACCAATGAGGCGGACGTGGGTGCGGTCGGCCAGGATGACCGTATCGCCGTCAATAACCCAAACCACGCGGGCGGTGCCAACGATTAATCCTGCCGCCACCACCAGTTTTTTCCACCAGGGCATAAGTTTAGTTTAGCACTGGTATAATCTGGGGGTATGCAAAAGGTGATTGAGGGAGTGCTGGCAAATTATGAAATAGTGGGAAATGGTAAGAAAAACATGCTGATTTTGCATGGGTGGAAGAGGCAAATTGGGGATTGGATGGAGGTGGCCAGGCAGTTGGGAGACCGGTATAAAGTTTACCTGCTGGATTTGCCGGGATTTGGGGGGAGCGCGAAGCCAAATACTGATTGGGGAATATATGAATATTTTGAATTCACAAAAAGTTTTTTGCAAGAATTAAATATCAAAAAATGGACAGTCCTGGGTCATTCGTTTGGCGGGAGAATTGGAATTTTGCTGGCCGCCAGAACAAATTTAGTGGAAAGATTGGTGTTGGTAGACGCCGCCGGTATGGAAATAAAATCTGTCCTATCGCGTCTTATTCGTCTTATTGGTCCTACTTTGCACTGGTTACCACAAAGCATTAAAAATAAATTCGGGTCCAGAGATTACCGGGAGGCGGGTCAGATGAGAAAGATTTTTGTAAGGATTGTGAATCAGCCTTTACGGGACGAGCTGGCCAAAATTACCGCGCCGGCTTTAGTTCTATGGGGCGAGAAAGACAAAATATTGAATTCGCAAGAAGCGAAGATCCTGCATCAGAGTATCAAAAATTCAGTGTTGCGGATAGTTTGGGGAGCCGACCATTGGCCTCATTTGTCCAAGATGAAAGAGTTTATGGGTGTGTTGGAAGAGGAGGGATTATGAAAGCCCATTTGCACATTTTGCAATTAGAGGGATATCAGCCACTGCGGTTTTTAAAGTGGTGGATTAAAAACCCGTTTAAATTTAAATTAGAGGACAAGAAGCCGCTAGTTTGGACTGGTAAGGCCAAATTTATTTATGCTCTATCCGGTGGTTTTTGGCCACTGATGTTTATGGCCCTGGCCATTTTGAAGCCGTATGAAATGATCAATCGAAAGCTGGTTAAAACCCGAGTTAGAAACAAGATCCGCTGCTTAAAAAATCTCAAAGTAATTGGCATCACCGGTAGTTTCGGAAAGACGTCAATGAAGGAGTTTTTATATCAGATATTGAAGACTAAGTATCGGGTTCTACGGACGCCGGAAAGCTATAATACTGTCTTTGGAATTGCCAAAGTAGTGGATCTGGAACTGGATAATTCATATGATTTTTTCATTTGTGAAATGGGGGCTTATAAAAGAGGAGAAATTGCCGAGTTGTGTTGGATGGTCGAGCCGGATTACGGTATTTTGACCGGGATTAACGGGCAGCACTTAGAAAGGTTTGGGTCGATTGAAAATATTGTCAAAGCCAAATTTGAACTGGTGGAATTTGTGAGGGACCGGAGCAGGTTGGTCTTAAATTTCGGAAGTGAACCGGTGAAGAAGAATGCGCCTGCGGGTGTGGTGACTTATGGGCAGGGAAAATATAAGCATCCCCGGGACCAAAATATTGAGGGGGCGGTAAAAATGGCTGCCATCTTGGGTGTTCCCAAACCTCCTAAGAAACTTAAGGAACCTATTCATAGACTTTCTCTCATAAGACGTGGAGACATGACTATCATAGACGACGCTTACAGTAGCAATACCGATGGCTTTGTGGCAGCTGTCAAATATCTAAGAAGTTTTAAAGAATGGAAAGTTATTGTCACACCAGGCATTCCCGAGCTGGGGTCTGCCACTTATGAAATTCACAAAAGATTGGGAGCACTGCTTACAGATATTGATCAAGTAATTTTGGTGGGTAAGAATGACAGGACAAGGGGATTGGCTGATGGTTATCAAAAGCCCGTGGAATATATCGAAAAAGTCACTGAAGCGATAAGTAAAATTAAGACTGGCAAATCGGTAGTTTTATTCGAAAACGATTTACCAGACAACTATTAACTCTATGCAAACATCAAAATTATCTTCTTGGGTAGAAATCGATACAACCACTCTGGCCAATAATATAAAATCCATAAAGAATTTTCTTAAATCAGGAGTTTTATTAACAACAGTCGTAAAAGCAAATGGATATGGACACGGAGCTGTCGAAGTAGCAAAAGTAGCTATTTCAAACGGTGCAGATAGACTGGCAGTCGCCAGAGTCGAAGAGGGTATACAGTTGAGAGAAGCGGGGATTACTGTACCAATACAGGTTTTGTCTGCTATCCCTATGGATTCAGTATCTGAGGTTATTAATGGAAACATAATTCCTAGTTTAGCTTTTTTCGATCTTGCAAAAAGAGTTTCAGATATAGCCACAGAAAGAAATAAAATAGTCAAAGTCCATATCAAAATTGATACAGGCATGAGTAGATATGGCGTGTCGGAAAATGAAGCAGTCAAATTTATAGAGGCAGTAATCAAACTACCAAATATGCAAATTGAAGGAATATTTACCCATTTTGCTTCAGCGGACGAAGAGGATTTGAGCTTCACTCATGAACAGGCTATGAGATTTGAGAAAATAGTTAATAAATTTAAAGTCCCTTTGATACACGCGTCAAATAGCGCGGCCACCCTTCGGTTTCCTCAATACCACTACGACATGGTGCGTGTCGGACTGGTCACTTATGGGATATCGCCAATTATTCAATTGCCAAAAGGGATCATTTTACATCCAGTGCTATCTTTTAAGAGTAGAGTAGGTTTGATAAAAAGACTGGAGATTGGAGACACGGTGGGCTATGGAAGAACATTTGCCGCTAAAGGACCAATGATCGTTGCTTTGGTTATGTGCGGCTACGCAGATGGTTTACCAAGATTTCTATCAAACAAAGGTTTTGTCTTGATTAATGGTAAAAGATGCAAGATATTAGGCAGAGTAAGCATGGATCAAATGACCGTAGATATAAGCGAAGTAAAAAATGTCCAAATTGATAACGAAGTAGTCCTGATTGGCAAACAGGGTAAAGAAGAAGTAACGGCCGACGAAATGGCCCAGTGGGCAAGTACGATCCCATACGAGATCATTACCGGAATTAGCCAAAGGGTGCCAAGACTATATTACAAATCCAAAAACGACCTGCCGGATAATTACTAGCCTTTGAGTTTGCCGCCCTTGAGAGTGTCGCCTAAATTTGCCAGGATGTTGGTGGGGAAAGCGTGGATGAGCCGGGCCCGGGCGGCGTGTTTTTCCAGGGCTAAGCGGATAAGTTCGTCTAAAAGCTGGGGGAATTTGAGACCAGAGGTCTCCCACAGATAAAAAGCTAAACTACCTGGGATGGTATTGATTTCGTTGATATAAATGGTTTTTTCGTCTGGAGAAACTAGAAAATCTACCCGGGCTAACCCGGATGCGTCAATGGCAGCAAAGGCGACTTTGGCATATTCAGCGATTTTGGCTGCGGTGGCAGGTTTGATTGGAGCAGGAATGAGACGTTTGGCACTGGCCATTCCCTTACTGCCGGACTGGTATTTGTCGCTGTAACTTAAGATATCTTTAGATGGTACCGGTTGTTCGCAGACAGAAGTTTTTAAATCCGACCCGGAGTTACCTAAGACCGAAATATTAATTTCTTTAAATCCTTCGGCCGATTCTTCTATAATCACTCTGCGGTCATAACATTTGGCCACTTCGAGGGCGTCTTTTAATTCTTTGGCATTTCTGACTTTAGTTATGCCGATACTCGAACCTCCATTGCATGGTTTTACAAAGACCGGAAATTTAAGGTTAGATCCATATTTAACTTGGGGTATTTCACTAAATAATTTTTTTTGGGCTAGTTTATCCATGCCGATGGCCGAGGCTAATACTCCGCAGCCCACATAAGGCAGATTGGCCATTTCTAAGAGGCCCTGAATGGTGCCGTCTTCGCCGAAAGTGCCGTGGAAAACGGGGAAAACAATGTCAATTTTTGGTAGGGGCAAGGACAGAGTTAGTCCAGCCTTGGCAATAGTTTTATGAGTAAGAGTGGTTTCCGGATAGTTTTGAGCCAGGAGGTCTAGGTTTTTATATAATTTGGGGTCGAGAAAATCCTCATTTCCCAAAACCCATTGGCCGGATTTAGAAATATAAATGGGGAGAAGATTATATTTGGCTTTGTCCAAATTATGCATCACCTGGAGAGCGGTAATAATGGACACCTCGTGTTCGGTAGACCGGGAGCCGTAGAGAATGGCAATGTTTAGTTTGGACATGTTATCTACGGTTTAGTATATACCATTAATCCGTAAAGAGGAGAAAGGTTTTTGTGATAGCCTAAATGTATCATTCCCACTTTTTTGCACATGTGTTCTGCCGCTTTTGCTTCCGGATGTACTTCAGAAGTGACAGCGGCCTTTCCAAAAACGTGAGCCACCTTGTTTGTGGAGGCGGGGCCATTTTCCAGTAGGTATTTTGTCAGACTGTCCTTTGGATGCGTTGGATTTCCTGCTGTGGTAGATCTGATTAGGGCGAATACCAATATAGCTTTGGCCCGCGATGTTTGTAGATTACTTGCCCTTTCAAATGCTTGCAGGAATTGTTTGGAATATAAACCTTGACCTCTTTTTTTGGGGTCTACCCAACTGAGGGCCAGTTCTATTGAGCCATCTTTGGGGAATGGCCCCAATTTGTCTCTGATTAGTTCACTCACTTTTGTACATTTTATTTCTTCTTTTTCATTGTCTATTTCAAAATATAATTGGTTATTCATGGCAGTTGGTCCGAAAATATGACTTAGGAATACGGCTGTGGGACTGCTATCCTCATGAGTGATTAGCATCTCGGCCGAGGCTGACCCTAGAAGATGGAGTTGGTTTACTATCCATGCGGCTCTATTTACCAGTGGAACGAATTCAGTTGCAAGCGTTTTTAAGGACAGGACGCACATTTCAAAATGTATTGCTACCATGTCTTTTCCCGAAATCAACGTTGTTTGTGGTATTATCTCGGGTGTCACCGATCAGATTATACTATGGGTAAAGAAATAGACACGGGAAGCCTCTCTGCCTATCTTAAGGATCTTTCTTCTGTGGCTAATGCACCTTATTTGTGGGAGCCGGCCCGTAGGAAGGTTTTGGGATTGCTTGTAGATTTAGAAAAGAAGAGGAGTCCGGATGTTGAGTGGGAGGTTATTGGTGATGAGGACGCTTTGTATTTAAGACTGAGCAAGGGCAGGGCCCATGATAGGTATTTAATTACTTGCCATCTTGATCATCCATATTTGGTATTTGATGGTTTGGGTAAAGCATGGCCATTTGGAAATTTTGACTATGATCGTCTCGATCCAGATGGGACAATACCGGTTGAAGTTTGGGATAAAGACGGAAGTCGTTTGGGTGAAAGCGTGTTGATGAGAAAAGGCGAGAGGAGGTGTTTTACTGTTGCTTCTGGGACAGGAGGGGGGAGAAATGATCAGGCGACTTACAAAATGCCTGCATTTGAGGTTCGTGAGGGGGTTGTGGAAATGTCTAATGCCGATGATATGGCTATGGTGGCCTTAAGCTTGTCTTTGATAGACAGTATTTCTAAATCTGATGCGAATTTCGACGCTGTCTTTGCGTTTGAGAATGTTGAGGAAGTAAAGCAATTGTCCGGGGTGGGAATAGCCTTGAAGAGAAAAACTCCCTGGTGGATGATAGGGCCGGACACTAATTTGATAGTGTTGGAGATGGTTGATGAAAAGTTGCCGCCAAAACCACTCCAGGCTAGGGAGCAGTTGAATCTTCCTCGGCCAAAGGTGGGTGGGGGACCGGGATTAAGGGTAAACGATAGAGAGTTAATATATGGTCAGAAGTCTGGCTATCCTAATTACTTAGAAGCCAGATTTTTGGCTGTTGCCAGAGCAGTTGATCTAGAACATCAATACACAGTCCAGGCAGGATTTTGTGATGGGGGAATATTCTCTGGCTTTAATTTGGGTCCAAACATTGTGGGATTGACCGTGGTTGATAATTATCGCCACAATGAAGGGGAAGCGGGGTTGTTCGTTCCTGAAAAATTCCATTTGAGGGACCTGGAATTGGCAGGCAGATGGATTTATGAGGTTATTTGTGGTAAGGATGTAACTTCTGACAAAGATTTTGATTACAAATCTCTACTTTCTCAGAGGCTTAGAGCCACTTCTCTATTAGCTTCGGATTCTTATCTCCAGGGCCTTGTCCGGGAGAGGGTTAGGACATATCGGGCAATGAAACCAAGGCTGGAAATGGGTAAATATTTTCCGGATAGCCTTTCTGAATGGGTTAAATTTGTCTCTGCGGTAGCGTTTGCTTATATGCGGACATTTTTATGAAGGAGGTCTTTAAATTGGATTGTCATGTACATACGAATGACGTTAGTATGTGTGCTAGGGCGAGTGTGTGGGAGTGGAGAGATTTTTACCAGAAAAACTTGCCTTGGGTGGAAGGGATAGTGATAACTAACCACTCTCACCCGCCGGGTTTGTATGACTCTCGTGTTATGAGTCGAAAAGTAGAGCTTAATAATTATGATCAAGTGAAAGGATTGAGGGCTATTAGTGGAGTTGAAGTTAATATTCTCAGAGATGGTAAATTGGACTTAGACGGTGAATCGCTGGAGAGGATTCCCTGGGTTGCCGCAGCCTTAAATCCTCTGCCAATTGAAAATGGAGATGGCGAAGAAATAAAAGCTGACCCAAAGCAAATAGAGGAAGCTTATGTGAGAGTAGCGAGATCAGGATTGGTTGATGTGATAGCTCATCCCACAAAAGACATATCTGAAGTGAAATTAAAAAAAATTAGTTGGCCTAATGTATTTAGCGAATGTAAAAAAGCTGGAGTAATGGTGGAAATTTGTCTGTTAGGAATGGCTCCGGATTGGTGGATAAAGTTGGTTGCAAGATCGGGGTGTGTAGTTACGGTTGGGTCAGACTGGCACGGGATGTATCATTTCCGGCAATATAAACCGATGGGAATGCGGACGAATGAAGCTCTCGTTTGGGAAAAGGTGAAATTGGGAGGGAGGGATGGGTTCGACCAGCTATCCAGACCAGAGAAGGCAGAATACAACAGTCTTTATAGCAAGGGGAGAATGCCAAATGAATTTTATAGTTCTTTTGAGAGTCTTTTTCGAAAACTGAAGGAACTAGGGTTGGAAGAAAAAATGGTTTTTAATCACTACGGAGCCAAATTGCTGAAGTCTTATGTGGCTACGTCGAGAGACTTGAGACCAAAATTTTTTAGAAATCATGTCAGTTGAAATTTTGCAAAGGCTGAAAATAAACGCTAAGGGTCGGGGGGGAACATATACCCCTATCCACATCGGTAATGGACGGTTTATTGATGGGAGTGGTTTGATGGTTGAGCGAAAAGTGGTAGTTAAGCAGTATGGTGCGTGTCCTGACAGTGACGATGAATGTAAGTCCTTTGGTTTAAATGATTTGGGAGCAGTTTTGCCTGATTTAATGGAGTTGCGGCAGGCGGTTGGTTCTCACGTAAAGATTCCTGAAATTTATTGTTTTGCGCTTGTATCTGAAACGTTGGGATATATTCAAGCTTTGGCTGGTTTAGTCGGCGAAGGGTGGGTTTATCACAACGGTGCAGTACCGGTACTGTTGGAAAAACTTGGCTTGGCGGCACTGGGGATTAGGGAAGAACTATTTAGGTTGGTGGTAGTGGAGCAATATGCCGGTGTCTCGGTTAGAGACGAGATTTCCAGAAATCCTGACGATTGTGACAATGTGGCGTATGAAGCGTTGAGTTTGGTGACGGCTATTCCGGAGGGAATATGGATTGATGCCAATCCCGCTAACGTTACGAAGAAAGATGAAGAATATTGTTTTGTCGACTTTATGCCGCCCAAAATCTCTGAATATCAAGACGTGGGCAGAATGGAGGAAATTTTTCCAACCATAAAGAGACTGTCAGATAGGGCAGAAGAGAAAAGACGGTGGCAATATCTGACTAAAGCAGGGAGAGAGGATAGGTTTTGGTACTATGTAGAGAAATTTAGACAACAAGTGAAGCAAGTTTAAGAACATTTTTCTTATACTGTTCGGCTTCGTCTACGTAATCTTTAAACAAGGTAAAACTGGGAGCGGCGGGGGAGAGGAGGCAGATTTTGCCGCTGCCGGTATGTTTAAATGCCAGGTTTATGGCTTCCTGCATGGAATTGGCAGAAAAACATTGGACAGATTGGCGGGACACAGATTCTTTGATTTTAGGCCCTGTATCCGGAAACAAAATCAAAGTTTTGATATTTGAAGCATCAATCTTTTTTCCCAGTTCTGCATAATTTTGATGTCTGTCATGACCGCCGGCAATTAAGGTTTGGGGATTTAAGGTGTCGATTGCAGCAATCGTCGCTTCGGGGATAGTAGCTAATGTGTCAGCATAAAACCGAATACCATTTTTAGTAGCCACACATTGTAATCGAGTATCCAATGGTTCAAAGGTTTCAATAGCTGCCAAGATTTTTTCTTTGGGAATTTTTAAGATTTTCCCAATTTCTAGACCGGGTAAAATATTTAGTTGATTGTGCTTGCCCAACAGTTTTGATGCAATGGGCTTGGTCGGGAGCGGTAAATCATGAATAAAATAATCGCCGGGTTTTTGATATTTGGCTATATTTAGTTTGGCATTTTTATATTCTTCAAAGTCTTTGTGATAATCCAAGTGGTCGGGATAAATGGCTTGCAAGACCGCAATGTGAGGGGATTTGGCCAAATCCATGAGCTGAAACGATGATAGTTCAGCGACCACCCAGGTGTCTTTATCGATTTCCGGCAGGTAATCCAGCATGGGTTTGCCGATATTGCCGACCAGCACTGACGGAATGCCGTTTTGACTAAGTACGTGATATATGAGAGACGCGGTAGTAGATTTGCCTTTGGTGCCGGTAACGCCGATTATTTTCCCTGGGCATAATTCAAAAAAGATTTGAGTTTGGGAGGCGATGAGTTTTTTGTTTTTTTTCGCGGCCGCGATTTCTGGCAAATGGGGAGAAATGCCGGGAGTTTTAATGATGATTTGGTAATCGGCGATTTTGGTCAGATAATCCGGGCCGTCTTTTTGATCGGCGGTGTCGATTTGTAGATGGGGGAACCTTTTGGAGAGAAATTGGTGGGTACTTTGGCCCTCGCGGCCGTAGCCGAGGATGAGAACTTTGCCGGCGCTGGCGATTTTGAGAATTAGACTAAATTGGCTGGGCATATTGGGATTATCAAGCCAAGAATTCATATCTATATTTCCTAGTGCTTCATCACGGGTGAGCACACATTCAAAGGGCTTTACTGGGGTGACCCCCAGCAATCCATCCATAATTGTTTTATTTTCCGGCATTTCCGGAGGATAAACATCCATAATTTTCGTGGCCACTTCTTTTCCAAGTAAAAGAGCTACAGATACACATTTGGGACATGTCTTGCACCAGAGTGAGCCAACAGGATGTTCCTTTGGATCAATCTTGAAATTTTTGTTGCAGCTGGTAAATGTGTGGAAATATTGAGGGTAATGGGCAAAGATCTTGGCAATTTGAGTTTCATACAGCGGGCGGAGAAAAGAGAAATATTTGACGGGGGTAAGACCGGACAGGTATTTATTAAGGTCGGTTTCGAACTCTAGGGTTTTGGAGTATTGGTGGTTTATTTCTTGCCCTAAATAAGTAGCATTGCCCTCGTCGGAGCTTCTTTCGTTGGAGATAGCCACATATTTATTCTGGGAGGCTTGAGCAGCAAAGACAGATATAAAGGCGATGGCGGCACTTAAGGGAACGTGACCGTTAAGATGTCCGGTTTTATTTAGTTGGAGGAGGTATGGATCTATGGTGCGCTTGACGGTGATTTGGCAAAGCTCCTGCATAGCGGGAGTGGGGTTGATGATCAAAGTGGTGACTGGAAAGTGTTTTTTAAGAAGTTCCAGCGTAACCAAAGAGTCTTTGCCCCCACCTAGAGGAATCAAAACAGAATTTCCCCCTCTTAGATTAAGAGGGGGATTAAAGGGGGTGATACTGGTTGTTGTAATGGTCAGAAAGTCTTTTTGGGTAAAATCAATTTGATTTTTGTAAAAATATTCTCCCATGCCTTTGATAAAGAGCTTGTGCCAGAAAGATAATTGTTTTTTGGTTAGGTTACCGGCTTTAATTTCAATAAGGGGGGAACAAGTGGCTTTCCAGTAGCTGGGCATTTCAGCCAGACCAATATGAAATACCAGCCGGGGATCGATATCCAACAGTTGGCGTTTGTCGAAGGTAATTTGATGGGTGAAGCGGTGGTCTGGGGGGATAGAGTAGAAGAATTTTAGTGTCCCGTTTTCGACCGCAAATTTTTCGTAGATGAACTTGGGATATTTGCGGCGGAGCTGTTGATAGGTCATAATGCGGAGAGAATTTGACGGGCTAGTTTATAGCTGTCGCCCGAGCCCATAACAAGAATGATATCGTTCTTTTTGACCTCTTTTTTTACAGTTTGAACTATATCTGCGAAGGCGGGGATGTAGCGGCCGTGGCAAACTGCGGCAATATCCGCTCCTGTAAAATCTCCGGGATCCGCCTCTCGTGAGGCAAAAATTTTGGAAATTATGACATGGTCCGCGTCTTTTAGCGCCGGTTTCAAATCTGGTAACACTACCCGTAGCCGGGAGAAAGTATGTGGTTCAATGACTGCCCAAATTTTTCTTCCCGAGTACTTTTCTCTGAGCGCTTTTATATTGGACTGAAAGGCTGTCGGATGATTGGCATAATCGTCAATCACAGTTATGTCATTGATAGTTCCCAGTTCCTCAAGCCTACGGTTGATTCCGGAAAATGATTTGAGAGATGAGATAGAGATAGAGAGGGGAATTTTCAAAATTTCAGCCAACTTAATAACACCCATGGCATTGGCTTTATTATGATCACCGGGTATTTTCAAAGTTAAATCTTTTGGAAATTCATCTTTTGAAAATTTTATTTTTTGAAAATTATTTGAAAATTGAAAATTGAAAATTGAAAATTTTTCGACAACATCATTATATATAAGAACACCTCCAGGTTTGATGTTATTAAGAAATTTTTGATAAGTTAGAAGCATGTTGTCGAAATTGTGGAAGTATTCAGGGTGGTCCAACTCAATATTGTTGAGAATGACTATGTCCGGACGATAATGCAAAAAGTTACTATAAAATTCATCGGCTTCGGAGACAAAGTATTTGGACTTGCCGACCCGGTCACCCCCGCCCCATTCTGGGATTATTGCCCCCACTTCGACAGTCGGATCCAGACCTGCGTCAATCAATAATTTTCCGGCCATGGTGGTGGTTGTGGACTTGCCGTGAGTGCCAGCAATACATATGACAAATTTATCTTTGTGCAAATACTTACCCATAAACTCCTGCCAGGTCATTAAAATTCCCCGGTCTTTGGCGGTAGTGAGTTCTGGGTGGTGGGTAGACTGAAAAAAAACGGCCGGAGTAACAGCCAAGATATCGGCATTTTTCAGATGAGAGACGTTGTGGCCGCCAGTTTTGAGATCGCAGCCGGAAATCTCAAAGCCGTAAGCCTTGGCTATTTCGGCCGCGGCGGACATGCCCGACCCACCAATACCCATGAAGTGGATCCGGAGCTGTTTAGATGGCGGCTTGCCGAATTTGTTCATAATGTAAAAGATAGAAAGATAAGGCGTCTATGGTCGCAAGAGTGGTTGAAAGATCACTTGGGTGTTGTTTAAGAAAAGCTTTAACACTATCTATATCTGCCGGAAGGAAATAAAGGCTTTCATGCTCGGCTTTGTTTCCCCCTTCGGAGAAGCGTTGAGAGACTTGGCTTTTTGAGAGAGACGATTTGCTTAGGAATAAGAGTAGAGGCCGGCCAGAGAGGGGATTGATTAACAAGGCCAGGAGTGCGGTCAGGGTTTCGTCGGGGTGCACCCCCAGTTCTTCCTCAACCTCGGAATTTATAAGATTAAAATAGTGGACTCCTTCGGTAAGCGGTCCGGTTTTTTCATCGCGGTTGGCTGTACCGCCGATTATTCCAGGAATGGTATGATCTTTCCCCATTGGTCGGTTTCCCAAGACAATGAATCCGTCGCTTGAGATAACAAGAGCGCTGAGGACAAGACTTCCGTGGCGTAAGGAATCCGGGTGGCGGGATATTCTGGGGTCTTGGTAGTTGGCGTTGATTCCAACTTGGGTTACGTAGTTAGTCAGGCCGGTGGTAATGTGTAGACCGGTGGCAGAGGACTCGAATTCTACCAGGCTGGCGAGGGTTCCGTTGCGGGCGATTTTCTTACTTGCGGCTTTTTCCTCTATTGCTGCTTGTACTTCCGGGTGAAGTCTGGGTTTGTCATGAATAAGAGTGGTGACTCTAAGCTGGTTTGGTCCAATTGAGGGGTGGGCCTGCCATAAAATTTGCGGTTGATGGTCAGGGCTCATGCAACTGCCTCCACAATTTTCTGGCATATTTAAGGTCTTCTTTGGTGTTTACTCCCCACCACTCATTTGGATCCTTGAGGACATAGGGGGAAACTCTTGACCTTTTTTCAAGGGCGATAAGGAGAAGGTCGGTGATGAAGTATTCGTTCTTTTGGGGGTTGATCTTGACGAGGGGGACGTGTGATTTGAGCCAGCTGACGTCAAAGACATACGCCCCACAAACCACTTCATTAGTGGATTCTGACGGTTGCAGGTCGATAAATTTGCCTGAATTGTCGCGAACGACCTTTCTGTTTACGTTAGTGTAGTTTTGTTTTGGAATAGTGGTGAGGAAGGTAAGGTGATGGTGATTATCTATATGGCGGCGAAGCATTTCTCGAATTGACGAGAGTCGATAAAGAAACGAATCATCTGAATTTACTACCAGGATATGAGAGACAGATGAAGAGAGATGGGGGAGGGCCATCCGAACCGACGAGCCGGTTCCTTGGGGAGAGTTCTCGATGACTGGGATGGCTTTTGCTATTTTTATTAATTTGCGGACGGCTTTTGATTTGCCGTTGATGACTACTATAGGCGGGTGGGAGGTAAGGTTGCGGCAGAGAGCTAAGGAATGAAGTAAGATGGGTTTGCCCCCCACTTTGTAAAGTATTTTGGCCTTGAGGGAGTTCATCCGCGTGCCCTTGCCGGCTGCCAGAATGACGGCTTGGACATGGAGATTTGAGATCATTTGAGACCTATTATACAGGCTGGTGTAAAATGTGGGCATGACTAGGGACGAATTGGTGGGAAAATATAAGAATATTCGGCACTGGTTTGAGTCGGTGTGGGCGGTGATGAAGAATGGCTATCCGGCTAGGAAATTGAAAGTTATTGGGGTGACGGGGACAGATGGCAAGACCACCACCTGTCATTTAATTTATGAGATGCTGAAGACGGCCGGAAAAAAAGTGGCTTTGGTGTCTACCGTGGCGGCGTATATTGGGGATGAGGAAATTGATACCGGGTTTCATGTAACGACGCCGGACGCCAAGTTTTTACAGCCTCTGATAAAAAGAATTGCTGACGCGGGAATGGAGTATCTGGTCTTGGAAACAACCTCGCACGGATTGGATCAGCACCGGGTATTAGGCTGCAATTTTCTAGTTGGAGTAATAACTAATATCACCCACGAGCATTTGGATTATCATGGAACTTTTGCCAAATACAAGGCAGCTAAAATGAAGCTGTTACGGATGGCCAAACGGCCGATTTTTAAATATGCTAAAACCAAAATTAAAATAACTAATCCTGCCTTGGTGGGAGAGTATAACAAATATAATATCGGGGCAGCCATTGCTGTTGTTCGAATGTTCAAGGTTCAAGATTCAATAATCAATAAAGTTGTTCGGAATTTCGCTGGAGTACCAGGGAGGATGGAGGAGGTTAAATTGGGGCAGAAATTCCGGGCGATTGTGGATTTTGCGCATACTCCAAATGCGTTAGAGCAAGTGTTGAAAACGCTCAACGCTCAATGCGCAGCCCACAGAAAATTGATACTTGTTTTTGGATGTGCAGGCTTAAGGGATATATTAAAAAGACCGATGATGGGAAAGATAGCTAGAAAATTGGCGGATGTGGTAATTGTGACGGCGGAAGATCCACGGACGGAAAAGTTGGATGATATTTACAAACAGATAGTTTCCGGTATCACCCCCTTGAATCCCCCTCTTACATCGCAAGATGCGAGTCGAAGACTCGACTTAAGAGGGGGAAACCCGAAGGGAGGGGGTGATATTTTAAGGGAAGATAATCGGCAAAAAGCTATCAATCTCGCCGTTAGCCTGGCCAAGAGGGGAGATATTGTGGTGGCCACGGGCAAGGGGCACGAGAAATCAATGTGTTTTGGGATGGTCGAGCGGCCCTGGTCAGATGTGGAGGCGGTAAAGAGGGCCATCCGTTTGCTAGAATAGACAGGCATGAAGAAAGACCTGGTTGATTTCGGCCGGCTATGGTGGAAATATACTTTCTGGCGGGGTTACCGGATATTCCGGGGCTTTGAGAAGGTTAAGGGCTGGGTGGCGGGCGCGTTATACCGGCAGCGGGGCCGGTTTGCCCGGCCGTTTGTGCATATTGGCATGGCGGCCCCGGGGGGGCTGGGCGTA
>Ga0082335_1006282_pt1 | contig 15475 bp, 13 predicted proteins | sample Subgrocontami58m_FD_72375 | JGI IMG/M metagenome (GOLD analysis project Ga0082335, IMG submission 72375) | Subsurface groundwater microbial communities from S. Glens Falls, New York, USA - GMW37 contaminated, 5.8 m (SPADES assembly) (version 2) ...
ACTTCGAGGGCGACACGCATTCGAGCTTCCGCCTGATACGCGCCGTCAAGAACCGCTTCGGCGCCGTCAACGAACTGGGCGTGTTCGCGATGACCGAAAAGGGGCTGAAAGGCGTGTCGAACCCGTCGGCGCTGTTTTTGTCGCAGCACGCCGAGCAGGTCGCGGGTTCATGCGTGATGGTGACGCAGGAGGGCACGCGGCCGCTGCTGGTCGAGATCCAGGCGCTGGTCGATGAGGCGCACGCGGCGAACCCGCGCCGGCTCGGCGTCGGCCTCGAGCAGAACCGGCTGGCGTTGCTGCTTGCGGTGCTGCATCGCCATGCCGGCATCGCGTGCTTCGACCAGGACGTGTTCATCAACGCGGTCGGCGGCATGAAGATCGTCGAGCCCGCCGCCGATCTGGCGGTACTGATGGCGATCGTGTCGTCGCTCACCAACCGTCCGCTGCCGGCCAGGCTGGTGGTGTTCGGCGAAGTCGGGCTGGCGGGCGAAGTGCGGCCGGTGCAGCGCGGCCAGGAGCGCCTGAGGGAAGCCGCCAAACTCGGTTTCACCCACGCGCTGATTCCGGAAGCGAACAAACCGCGGCAGCCGATCCCGGGTCTGCAGGTGATTGCAGTGCGGCGCGTCGCGGATGCCGTGGCGCGCATGCGCGACGGTTTTACCGGCTAGACCGCCGGCGCTTATCGTTGTAAATTCAGGGTGCGGAGGGGAAGCGTGGCGCGCGTCAATCCATACAACGTCGATCTCGACAAGAACGCTGCGAACTGCACGCCGTTGTCGCCGCTCTCGTTCCTGGAGCGCACCGCCTGCGTCTATCCGCAGCGTGCCGCTCTCGTGCACGGCGAGCGGACGCTGGCCTGGTCCGAGGTATATGCGCGCTGCCGGCGGCTCGCCTCGGCGCTCAGGCGCCGCGGCATCGGCACCGGCGATACCGTTGCGACAATGCTCCCCAATATTCCCGCCATGTACGAGGCGCACTTCGGCGTCGCCATGGCGGGCGCCGTGCTCAATACCCTGAACACGCGGCTTGATGCCGAGGCGATTGCGTTCATGCTCGATCACGGCGAAGCGAAAGTACTGCTCACCGACCGTGAATTCTCGGCAACGGTGGCAGGGGCGCTGCGGCTGCTGCCGCACCGGAAGATCGTCGTGATCGACGTCGATGATTCCGGGTATCGCGGCGCGGGCGAGCGGGTCGGTGAAATCGAATATGAGGATTTTCTGCGGCAGGGTGATCCGGAATTCGCCTGGCGCATGCCGGATGACGAGTGGGAAGCGATATCGCTCAATTACACCTCCGGCACGACCGGCAACCCGAAAGGCGTTGTCTATCACCACCGCGGCGCGTACCTGAACGCAATCAGCAACGCGCTCGACTGGGGCATGCCGCCGCATGCGGTTTACCTGTGGACGCTGCCGATGTTCCACTGCAACGGCTGGTGCTTCCCGTGGACCATGGCGGCGAATGCCGGCACCAATGTCTGTTTGCGCCGCGTCGATGCGAAAACCATTTTCGATTTGATCAGGCAACACCGCGTGACGCACTACTGCGGCGCGCCGATTGTCCATCTCGCGCTGATCAACGCGCCCGCCGGGTGGAAGCAGGGCATCGCCCATACGGTGAATTGCTTTGTCGCCGGTGCGGCGCCGCCCGGATCGATGATCGAGGGCATGCGGAAAATGGGGTTCAACCTGACCCACGTCTACGGTCTCACCGAGACCTACGGCCCCGCCGGGGTTTGTGCGAAACATCCCGAGTGGGAGGCATTGCCGCTGGCCGAACAGGTGCGGTTGAACGGCCGCCAGGGCGTGCCGTATCATCTGCAGCAGGGCATGACGGTGATGGATCCGGCAACGATGCAGCCGGTGCCACGGGACGGCGAGACCATGGGCGAGATCATGTTCCGCGGCAACATCACGATGAAGGGTTATCTCAAGAATCCCAAGGCGACCGCTGAAGCATTTGCCGGCGGGTGGTTTCACAGCGGCGACCTGGCGGTGACGTACCCCGACGGTTACGCCAAGATCAAGGACCGCGCGAAGGACATCATCATTTCCGGCGGCGAGAACATTTCCTCGCTCGAAGTCGAGGACGTGCTGTACCGTCATCCGGCGGTGATGGCGGCCGCGGTGGTGGCCAGGCCGGACGCGAAATGGGGCGAGACGCCGTGCGCGTTCGTCGAATTGAAATCCGGCGCCGATCCGGAGGAACGTGAGATCATCGAGTTCTGCCGCAGCCACCTGGCGCATTTCAAGGCGCCGACGAAGGTGATTTTCGGGCCGCTGCCGAAAACCTCGACGGGCAAGGTCCAGAAGTTCATCCTGCGCCAGCAGGCAAGATCGGCCTCGGCGATAGATTCGAATTGATGATCGTATAAGCGCCTCACACCCATGCGTAACCCGCATCGTCGGACGTCCCACCCTCACCCCAACCCTCTCCCGCCCAGGCGGGAGAGGGAGTGTTCCCTCGCCCCGCTTGCGGGGAGAGGGCTAGGGTGAGGGGAAAATCGGTTGCACGTATCGTATGAGCGACGATTACATACTCGAAACGCGCAACCTCGTGAAGGAATTCAAGGGTTTCGTCGCGGTCAATGACGTGAGCCTGAAAGTCAGGCGCGGCGCGATCCACGCGCTGATCGGCCCCAATGGCGCCGGCAAGACCACTTGCTTCAATCTGCTCACCAAGTTTCTCGAGCCGACCCGCGGCAGCATCCATTTCAACGGCGCCGAGATCACTGGCGAGAAGCCGGCGCAGATCGCGCGCCGCGGCATCATCCGCTCGTTTCAGATTTCCGCGGTGTTTCCGCACCTGACGGTGCTCGAGAACGTGCGCATCGGGCTGCAGCGCAAGCTCGGCACGTCGTTTCATTTCTGGAAGTCGGAGCGCACGCTCGATCAGCTCAACGCGCGCGCGCGGGAGCTGCTCGAGGCGGTCGACCTGGTTTCGTTTGCCGATACCGTCACCGTCGAGCTGCCGTACGGGCGCAAGCGCGCGCTCGAGATTGCCACCACGCTCGCGCTTGACCCCGAGCTGATGCTGCTCGACGAGCCGACGGCGGGCATGGGCCACGAGGATGTCGGCCGCGTGGTCGAGCTGATCCGGAAGGTCGCGGCCGGGCGCACCATCATGATGGTCGAGCACAACCTCAACGTGGTGGCCGACCTGTCGCATACCATCACGGTGCTCGCGCGCGGCGCGATACTTGCCGAGGGGCCCTACGCGGAGGTCTCCAGGAATCCGCAGGTGCTGGAAGCTTACGTCGGGACCGTGGATCCCGCAGCCGCCCATGACTAGCGCATTCCAGCCCGACGTCGAATACCTGCGCGTGACCGATCTGCACGCGTTCTACGGCGAGTCGCACATCCTGCACGGCATCGATTTCGTCGTGAACCGCGGCGAAGTGGTGACGCTGCTGGGCCGCAACGGCGCCGGCCGTACCACCACCTTGCGCGCGATCCTGGGGCTGACCGGCAAGCGCGCGGGCTCGATCATGGTCAACGGGCGCGAGGTCATCGCCATGCCGACCCATGGAATCGCACACCTCGGCATCGGCTACTGTCCCGAAGAGCGCGGGATTTTCGCCAGCCTGTCGGCCGAGGAGAACCTGCTGTTGCCGCCGGCGGTTGCGAGCGGCGGCATGAGCATCGATGAAATCTATGCGATGTTTCCGAATCTGCAGGAGCGCCGCGCAAGCCCGGGCATGCGGCTTTCGGGCGGCGAGCAGCAGATGCTCGCGATCGCACGCATCCTGCGCACCGGGGCGCGGCTCCTGCTGCTGGACGAGATCAGCGAAGGCCTTGCGCCGGTGATCGTGCAGACGCTCGGGCGGGTGATTCGCACCCTCAAGGAACGCGGCTACACCATCATCATGGTCGAGCAGAACTTCCGCTTCGCGGCGCCGCTCGCCGACCGCCATTACGTGATCGAACACGGCCGTATCGTCGAAACAGTTACAATGGCCGAACTCGATGCCAAAATGGACAAGCTGCATGTATTGCTGGGGGTTTGATGGCTGTTTTTCTAAAGGAGGCACCAAAATGAAACGTCAATTGTTGTCGGTTTTGGTCGGTGCGGCGCTGGCAATGGGGCCGGCTGCCGTGTTCGCGCAAGCCAAGAAAGACGCGCCCAAGGCGGCCGCGAAGGCCGCGGGAGCGGTCAAGCTCTCGGACGGCAAAGTGAAGATCGGCGTCCTCACCGATTTGTCCGGGCTGTATTCGGATCTGTCCGGCGCGGGCGCGGTGCTCGCCGTGAAGATGGCGATCGAAGATTTCCAGGCCATGGAAAAAGGCAGGAGTTTCCCGATCGAGCTGGTGTCGGCCGACCACCAGAACAAGGGCGACGTGGCATCGAACAAGGCGCGCGAATGGTTCGAGCGCGATCAGGTGGACATGATCACCGATCTCGTCACGACCTCCACCGCGCTCGCGGTGATGCCGGTGGCGAAGGAAAAGAACCGCATCACCATCGTCAACGGGGCGGCGTCGACGCCGATCACCAGCAGCAAGCAGTGCACCGACACCAACGTGCACTATACCTACGATACGTATGCGCTCGCCAACGGCACGGGCAAGGCGGTGGTCAAGCAGGGCGGCGACACCTGGTTCTTCCTGACGGCCGATTACGCGTTCGGCCATGCGCTGGAGAAGGACACTACCGCGACCGTGCTCGCCAACGGCGGGAAAGTGCTGGGGTCGGTGCGCCATCCGTTCCCGGCTACCGATTTATCGTCGTTCCTGCTGAAAGCCCAGTCTTCGGGCGCGAAGGTGATCGGGCTTGCCAACGCCGGAACCGATACCACCAACTCGATCAAGCAGGCGGCTGAATTCGGCATCACGCCGAAGCAATCGCTGGCGGGGCTGCTGATGTTCATCACGGACGTCCACAGTCTCGGACTCAAGGCGACGCAGGGCATGTATCTGACCGAAGGTTTTTACTGGGACTTCAATGCCGATACCCGCGCCTGGTCGAAGCGCTTCTTCGAGAAGCACAAGCGTATGCCGAGCATGGCGCAGGCCGGAGATTACTCCTCCACGATGCATTATCTGAAGGCGGTCAAGGCGGCCGGCACGGATGAGGCGAAAGCCGTGATGCGCAAAATGAAGGACACGCCGATCAACGATTTCTTCGCCAAGAACGGCAAGATCCGCGAGGACGGCCGCCACGTGCACGACTTCTATCTGCTGCAGGTCAAGAAGCCGGAAGAGTCGAAGTACCCGTGGGATTACTACCACGTGCGCCAGGTGATTCCGGCCAACGATGCAGTGATGCCCGTTGCGCAAAGCGAGTGCCCGTTGGTGAAGAAGTAAAGTACTGTTAAACGATGTTTGAGCTGCTGGGAATCACCCCGCAGGCGCTCTACAGCCAGCTGCTGGTCGGGCTGATCAACGGCTCGTTCTACGCCATGCTGAGCCTCGGCCTCGCGGTGATTTTCGGCATGCTCAACATCATCAATTTCTCGCATGGCGCGCAGTACATGATGGGCGCGTTCATTGCGTGGATCGGGCTCACGCAGCTGGGGCCGTGGCTCGGCAATCCCGGGTTCCAGCTCAATTACTGGGCGGCGCTGCTGCTCGCGCCGCTGCTGGTCGGCGCATTCGGGATCGTCATCGAGCGCACCATGCTGTCGCGTCTCTACAAGCTTGACCACCTGTACGGATTGCTGCTCACGTTCGGCCTCGCGTTGATCGTCGAGGGTTTGTTTCGCTATGCGTACGGGGTGTCCGGCCAGCAGTACGAAATTCCGGAGTTGCTGCAGGGCGCGATCAATCTCGGTTTCATGTTTCTGCCCAAGTACCGCGCGTGGGTGATCGTCGCGTCGCTCGCCGTGTGTTTCGCGACGTGGTTCGTGATCGAGCGCACCAAGCTGGGCTCGTACCTGCGTGCCGGCACCGAGAACCCGCGGCTGGTGCAGGCCTTCGGCGTCAACGTGCCGCTGATGATCACGCTCACCTACGGTTTCGGCGTCGCACTCGCGGCGTTTGCCGGCGTGCTCGCCGCACCGATCTTCACCGTCGGTCCGCTGATGGGCGCCGATCTGATCATCGTCGTGTTTGCGGTGGTCGTCATCGGCGGCATGGGCTCGATCCTGGGTTCCATCATCACCGGCCTCGCGCTCGGCCTGATCGAGGGCCTGACCAAGGTGTTTTATCCCGAAGCCTCCGCGGTGGTGGTGTTCGTGATCATGGTGATCGTGCTGCTGGTCAGACCCGCCGGCCTGTTCGGGCGCGAGAAATGAAATGAACCGGTCTGCGCTCGGCTTCATTCTGCTCGTGGCCGGCGGCGCTATCGCACCGTGGCTCGGCGTCTACCCGACCTTCCTGATGAAATGCTGGTGTTTCGCGCTGTTTGCCTGCGCCTTCAACCTGTTGCTCGGTTACACCGGGCTGCTGTCGTTCGGCCACGCGGCGTTTTTTGGCGCCGCCGGTTATATCACCGGCCACTCGATCAAGGTGTGGGGCTGGTCGCCCGAGGCCGGCATCCTCGCCGGCGCCGCATTCGCGGCGGGTTTGGGCTGGGTGTTCGGCAGCCTCGCCATCCGCCGCGCCGGAATCTATTTCGCCATGATCACGCTCGCGCTGGCGCAGATGATTTACTTCCTCTGGCTGCAGATGAAATTCACCGGCGGTGAGGACGGCTTGCAGGGCGTGCCGCGCGGAACGCTGTTGGGCATCATCGACCTCACCGACAGCATGAATCTCTATTACGTGGTGTTCGCGATTTTCCTGTTCGGTTTTTTCCTCATCTATCGTACCATCCACTCGCCGTTCGGCCAGGTGCTCAAATCGATCCGCGAGAACGAGCCGCGCGCGATATCGCTCGGCTACGACGTCGCCAAATACAAGCTCGTCGCGTTCGTGCTGTCAGCGGCGCTGTCGGGACTCGCGGGCGCGACCAAGACCGTCGTATTTCAGCTGGCGTCGCTGACCGATGCGCATTGGCATACCTCGGGCGAGGTGGTCCTGATGACGCTGCTCGGCGGACTCGGCACGGTGTTCGGGCCGGTCGTGGGCGCATTTCTGATCGTCGGGCTGCAAAACCAGCTCGCCGACAAGGTCGGCTCGTGGGTACAGGTGATCATGGGCATCATTTTTGTCGTGTGCGTGCTCGCGTTTCGCCGCGGCATCGTCGGCGAATTGATCGCGCTCGCGAGAAAAATGGGGCTGAGCAGGAATTGACCATCCGCAGTGCGCAGCTATCGCCGCGCGGCGTGGACGAGGGCGACCACGCGACTCTTGCAAAACGGCTGTCAGTGGTGAAACATCCAGGCTAATCCGGTAAAATTCCGGTTTTTCCGCGGTAAATCCCATGGGAGGTGCAGGAATGAAGGTTTTGGTGGCAATCAAGCGCGTGGTCGACCCCAACGTCAAAGTGCGCGTCAAGGCCGATGGCAGCGGTGTGGAGACCGCGAACATCAAGATGGCGATGAATCCGTTCTGCGAGATCGCGGTTGAGCAGGCGGTGCGCATGAAGGAAGCGGGCACGGTGACCGAGATCGTGGTGGTTTCGATCGGCGCGCCGCAGTGCCAGGAGACGTTGCGCACTGCACTCGCGATGGGCGCCGACCGGGCGATCCTGGTCGAGACCGCTGTCGAGGTGCAGCCGCTTGCAGTGGCCAAGGTGCTGCAGGCGATCGTTGCCAAAGAAACCCCCGGGCTGGTGATCCTCGGCAAACAGGCGGTCGACGATGACTGCAACCAGGCGGGCCAGATGCTGGCAGCCCTGCTCGGTTGGCCACAGGCGGCCTTCGCCTCGAAAATCACGTTAAGCGGCGAGCACGCCGATGTGACGCGCGAAATCGACGGCGGGCTCGAGCATCTGACCGTCAAGCTGCCGGCGGTGATGACCGCGGATCTGCGGCTGAACGAGCCGCGCTACGTGACGCTGCCCAATATCATGAAAGCGAAAAAGAAGCCGCTCGAGAACGTGAAGCCCGAGGCGCTCGGCGTCGATATCGCGCCGCGGCTCGCGACGCTGAAAGTCGAGGAACCGCCCAAGCGCGGCGCCGGGGTCAAGCTGGCGGACGTCGCGGAACTTGTCAATAAACTCAAGAACGAAGCAAAGGTGATCTAAATGGCGATCCTGGTCGTTGCGGAACACGATAACAAGCATCTCAAACCGAGCGTCGCCAATACCGTCGCCGCCGCCACCCAACTCGGCGGCGAAATCAGCGTGCTGGTGGCGGGCAGCGGCTGTGGTGAAGCGGCAGCGGAAGCGGCGAAAATAACGGGCGTCGCCAAAGTGCTGGTCGCCGACGCGCCGCATTATGCAGTGCCGCTCGCCGAGAACATGGCGGCGCTGGTGGTGTCGATCGCGGACAAATTCACGCACATCCTTGCGCCCGCGACCGGTTTCGGCAAGAACTTCATGCCACGCGCGGCTGCATTGCTGGATGTCGCCCAGGTGTCCGACATCTGCGGCATCGTTTCGGCCGACACTTTCGTGCGTCCGGTTTATGCCGGCAACGTGCTTTCGACGGTGCAGTCCAGGGACCGGATCAAGATCATCACGGTGCGCATCACGGCATTCGACGCGGCGCCCGGCGCCGCGGCTGCCGCCGCGCCGCTCGAGAATGTCGCAGCGGTCGCCGACAGCGGGCTGTCGCAGTTCAGGAGCCACGAACTCACGAAGTTGAGCCGGCCCGAACTGACTGCGGCGCGCATCATCGTCTCCGGCGGGCGTGGCATGGGCAGCGGCGAGAACTTCAAGCTGCTCGAAGCGCTGGCCGACAAGCTCGGAGCCGCGGTTGGAGCCTCGCGTGCCGCGGTCGATTCCGGTTACGTGCCGAACGATTACCAGGTCGGGCAGACTGGCAAGATCGTCGCGCCCGAGTTGTACATCGCGGTCGGTATTTCCGGCGCGATCCAGCATCTGGCCGGCATGAAAGACAGCAAGGTGATCGTCGCGATCAACAAGGACGCCGAAGCGCCGATTTTCCAGGTCGCCAATTACTGGCTGGTCGAGGACTTGTTCAAGGCGGTGCCGGAGCTCACAGCGCAGCTGTAAGACCCCATGTCCACTTACGCCGCACCCGTAAAGGACATGCAGTTCGTGATCAAGGAGCTGGTCGGCCTCGATCAGATCAGCGCGATGCCGGAATGCGCGGAGGTGAACGCCGAGCTCGTTGATGCGGTGCTCGCGGAGGCGAGCAAGTTTGCCGCCGCGGTGCTCGACCCGCTCAACCGCGGCGGCGATCGCGAGGGCGTGCGCCTCGTCGACGGAAAAGTCGTCGTGCCGCAGGGTTTCAGCGAGGCGTACCGGCAGTTCGTCGCCGGCGGCTGGAACGGCTTCTCGGGCGAGACCGCGTTCGGCGGGCAGGGATTGCCGCACGTGGTCGCGATGCCGGTGCAGGAGATGTGGAACAGCGCCAACATGGCGTTCTGCCTGTGCCCGATGCTGACCTCAGGCGTGCTCGAGGCGCTGCGGCTGCGCGGTTCCGCCGCACAGCAAAAGCTGTTCCTGCCGAAGCTCACCTCGGGCGAGTGGTGCGGCACCATGAACCTGACCGAGCCGCAGGCGGGCTCGGATCTTTCGGCGGTGCGCACGCGCGCGGTTCCCGAGGGCGATCACTACCGCATCCAAGGCACCAAGATTTTCATCACCTGGGGCGAGCACGAGATGGCGGAAAACATCATCCATCTCGTGCTCGCGCGCACGCCGGACGCGCCGGAAGGCGTGAAAGGCATTTCGCTTTTCATGGTTCCCAAATATCTGGTCAACGCCGACGGCAGCCTGGGCTCCCGCAACGATGTGAAGTGCGTGTCGCTCGAGCACAAGCTCGGCATCCATGCGAGCCCGACGTGCGTGCTCGTCTACGGCGAAGTCAAGGGCGCGATCGGTTACCTCGTGGGAGAGGAAAACCACGGCCTCGAAACCATGTTCATCATGATGAACCATGCGCGGCTCGGCGTCGGCCTCGAGGGCGCAGCGCTCGCCGAGCGCGCTTACCAGCATGCGCTCGATTACGCGAAGACCCGCGTGCAGGGCCGCGCGATCGGTCAGAGAAGCGGGGATCGCGTCACCATCATTCATCATCCCGACGTGCGGCGCATGCTGATGACGATGAAAGCGCAGACCGAGGCGATGCGCGCGCTCGCCTACACCGCGTCCGCCGCGCTGGATCTCTCGCGCCACCATCCGGACGACACGGAGCGCCGCCGCAACCAGGCGCTGGTCGATCTGCTGATTCCGATCGTCAAGGGCTGGTGCACCGAGGCGAGCGTCGAAGTCGCATCGACCGGCATCCAGATCCACGGCGGCATGGGTTTCATCGAAGAAACCGGCGCGGCGCAATTCCTGCGCGATGCGCGCATTACCACCATTTACGAAGGCACCACCGGCATTCAGGCGGCCGATCTGGTGGGGCGCAAAGTCGGATACGAAAAAGGCGCGACGGCATTCGCCCTGATCGAGGAGATGCGCAAACTCGATGCCGAACTCGCGCGCAGCAACAATCCGGACGTTGCCGCGCAACGCGATAATCTCAGGCAGGCGGTCGACGGCCTCAACCGCGCGACGCAATGGCTGGTCGACACTTTTCCGAAAGATCCGAATGCGGTTGCCGCCGTGTCGGTGCCGTACCTCAAGCTGTGGGGCACGGTCGCCGGAGGCTGGCTGATGGCGCGCGCGGCGTCGATTGCTGAAACGCAACTGGCCGCGGGCGCCGGCGACGCCGAATTCTATCGCGCCAAGATCGCGACTGCGCGCTTTTACTCGGAGCACATCCTGCCGCAGGCGGGCGGTCTGGCGAGCCAGGTGGTGAATGGCGCCTCCAGCGTACTGGCGCTTGCCGAGGCGCAGTTCTGAGCGAAAAAGGGCCGGCATGGCCGCTTTACATGCATAACGAAACGACGGCGTGGCCGCTGATCTTCGCCGCCTGGCTGGTCGCCAGCGTCTCGACGCTCGGCGCGCTGTTTTTCGGCGAAGTCATGCAATTGCCGCCGTGCGTGCTCTGCTGGTACCAGCGCATCTGCATGTTCCCGCTGGTGCTGATACTGCCGGTCGGGCTGTTCCCGCTTGACCGGAAAATAGTCCGTTACGCGCTGCCTCTGGCCGCGATCGGCTGGCTTTTTGCGGTCTTTCACGTGCTGCTGATTGCCGGGGTGATTCCCGAGAGCGTCAAACCCTGCACGCAGGGGGTGCCGTGTTCGGAAAAGGTGATAGAGTGGTTCGGCTTCGTGACGATTCCGCTGCTGTCGGTCGTGGCATTTTCAACTATCATCGCGTTGCTGATCCTCGCGCATATCCGGAGTTCCAAATGAAGCAAAAGACGTTGTTCATCGTTGCCGCAATCGTGCTGCTGGTGGTGTTTCTGATCGGAACATTGATATACAAGAGCGAAAAAAGCGAGCAGTCCGCGCAACCCTCCGGCGCGAATGGCAGCGTGCTCATTCGCATGCACTCGCCGACGCTTGGCAACGCCGATGCGCCGGTCGTGATCGTCGAATTTCTGGATCCCGCCTGCGAGACCTGCCGGGTGTTCTATCCGCTGGTGAAGAAGATGATGGCAGAGAATCCCGACCGGATACGCCTGGTGCTGCGTTACGCACCGTTTCACGACGGCTCGGATAAGGTGGTGGCGGTGCTGGAGGCAGCCCGCAAACAGGGCAAATTCTGGCCGGCGCTGGAGGCATTGCTGGCTGCTCAGGCTGACTGGGCGCCTCACCACACCCCGCAGGTGGCCCTGGTCTGGAAGCACTTGGAAGGACTGGGCCTGAATCTTGAGCAGATGAAGTCCGACATGACTTCCCCGGCAATCGCCAACGTGATCGCGCAGGATCTGGCGGACGCGCGCACCCTTAACGTCACCAAGACGCCGGAGTTCTTCGTCAACCGCATCCCGCTGCCGAGCTTCGGCTACGAGCAGCTGAAGAAGCTGGTTGACAACGCGCTGAAGGCTGCCCGGTAAGGGGAATAACCTCAGGCCGGAACTGCGGCCGGCCGCCTGATTTGGCGCTCGTCGATCGGCAGATTCAGCAGTCCCGCCGCCACGCCCAGCGCAATCGAAATTCCCCACACGATGTCGTAGCTGCCAGTCTGATCATAAAGACGGCCGCCGAGCCACGCGCCGAGGAAGCTGCCCATCTGGTGGCTGAAGAACGTGAATCCGGACAGCATCGCCAGATAGCGCACGCCGAAAATCTGCCCGACGATGCCGTTCGTCGGCGGTACCGTGGACAACCACAGCAGCCCGAGCGCAATTGCGAACGCATAGGTGCTCAACGGCGTCAGCGGCATCCACAGGAACAGCGCGATCACGACGCTGCGTCCGAAATAGATCGCCGACAGGATGTAGCGCTTGGGCATGCGTCCGCCGAGGTAGCCGGTGGTGTACGTGCCAATGATGTTGAACAGGCCGACCAGCGCCAGCGCGAATACCGCCACATGCGGGGGCATGCCGTGGTCCGCCAGATAGGCGGGGAAATGCACGCCGACGAACACGACCTGGAATCCGCATACGAAAAATCCCGCCGTCAGCAGCACATAGCTCCGATGACCGACCGCTTCCCGCATCGCCTGGGTTGCGGATTGCTTGAACGCGTGCGTGCCCGATACGTGGTTTTCGACCATGGCCGCGGTCAGCGGCACGATCAGCAGCGCGACCGCGGCCAGCGTCAGCAGCGCCCCGTACCATCCCACGTGCGTGAGCAGCCATTGCGTGCAGGGCAGCATCGCGAACTGCCCGAACGATCCGGCTGCCGCCGCAATGCCGAGCGCCATGCTGCGCTTCTCGGGAGGGAACGTGCGACCCAGCACCCCGGTGACAACGCTGAACGTAAGCCCTGAAAGGCCCGCGCCGATCAACACGCCGCAGGTGAGCACCAACGTCACCGGGCTGGTCGCGTGCGCCATCGTCACCAGTCCCAGCACATAGAGCGTGACACCGGCGAGCATGATCTTCGCCGTGCCGAATTTGTCCGCCAGCATGCCGGTAAACGGCTGTGTCACGCCCCACATGAGGTTTTGCACCGCCATCGCCAGCGCGAACGTCTCGCGACCCCAGTGCAGGTCCAGACTCATCGGCTGCAGGAACAGGCCGAAGCCGTGGCGTATCCCCATCGAGAGCGTCAGCACCAGGCCGGCGCAAACGAGCACGACCGTCGGCGTGCGCCAGCCGGAGTGAGCGGAAGATGTCATGAGTGGAGTCCCTCCAGAGCGCCCCAATCGGGGCATTCCCGCGCTTCGATGCTGCGGTCCCACGGCGCGCAGTTTTCTGCGTGCACGACCTGCACCGGTAGCAGGATCTGCTTCGGAACGTTTTCGCCCCGCAGGTAGCGCAGTGCGGCTTCCGTCGCGAGGCACGAGATTTTGAATGCGTCGAAATCGGCGCTGGCGAGCAGCCTCCCCGCCTTGATCGCGCCGACTGCATCGGGAATCGCATTGATTCCAACCACCTTGGCCGTAACGCCGGCCGCGGCGAGCGCTTCGAGCGCGCCCAGCGCCATGCTGTCGTTGGTGGCGGCGACACCGTCGATGCGCGGCACTTCTGCGAGCAACGCCTGCATCGCGCGCCTGCCTTCCTCATACAGGAACATGCCTGCGCGCGTCCCGGCGATGCGGATGCCCGGGAAACTGCGTGCCGCGTCGCTGAATCCCCGCGTGCGCTCGCGGCTCGTGATGGTGCCCGGCGTGCCCTCGAGAATGACGACGTTGCCATGTCCACCCATGGCTTCATAGAGAAAGGCACCCGTACGCGATGCCAGCGCGTGGTCGTCTGCGCCGACGAAAGTGACGTAATCGTCGGCGTTGCGCAGCCGATTGATCAGGTTGAAGACCGGCACGCCGGCCGCGCGGATTTTCTGCACCGCCGCGTCCATGTGCGTGCCGTGGACCGGCACGAACACAAACGCCGCCGGCCGCGCAGCGAGCGCGGCGTCGATGAGCGTGCGCTGCTCGCCGACGTTGTCCGGCTGCTGCGGCACATAGTGGACGGTTGCAGCTCCCATGCGGGCGGCGACGCGGTCGGCGCCGAGCCGCGCCGCATGGTAAGCAGGGTTGAGCCTGTTCTTGGTGAATACGGCGATCGTGGGGCGTGCCATCTGCGTTGCCTTGCTCGGTAAATAGGGTCAGTGTAACTTTTTCGTGGCGCATGCGTAATTCTGCACGCCAAGCCATTCGGCTGAGAAAAAGTTACACTGACCCTATTTACATCCCGGCAGGGTTAGACCATGAACGCGTTGCTGATTGTCGTGGCCCTATTCGCCGCCATCTGGGTGTGTGCCTATCACCGCTACACCGCGTTGGGCTGGACCGCCGTAATTGCCGTCGGTCTTGGCGCGTTGACCGCTAAGGGGGATCTGCCGCAATCCGCGCTCATTGTAATGTGGGCGGTGTTCGCGATCGGTGCGGCTCTCTTCAATCCGACGCCGTTGCGCCGCGTGCTGCTGACCGCGCCGCTGCTCGGGTTGTTCCGCCGTCTCCTGCCGCAAATGTCGCAGACCGAGCGCGAGGCGCTGGAAGCCGGCACGGTGTGGTGGGACGGCGATCTGTTCAGCGGCAGGCCCGACTGGCACAAGCTGCTGGCGTATCCAAAGCCCACGCTCACCGCGGAGGAGCAGGCTTTCGTCGACGGCCCGGTCGAGCAACTGTGCGCGATGATGAATGACTGGCAGATCACGCACGAACTCCACGATCTGCCGCCGCACGTGTGGCAGTTCATCAAGGACCACGGTTTTTTCGGCATGATCATCCCGCGGCAATACGGCGGGCTCGGCTTTTCCGCGCTGGCGCATTCGGAAGTGGTGATGAAACTCACCACGCGCAGCGGCACCGCGGCGGTGTCGGTGATGGTGCCGAACTCGCTCGGGCCCGCGGAATTGCTGCTGCATTACGGCACCGTCGCGCAGCAGGACTATTACCTGCCCCGTCTTGCCAAAGGCCTCGAGATACCGTGCTTCGCGCTGACCAGCCCTGAAGCGGGTTCGGATGCCGCTGGAATTCCCGATTTCGGCATCGTCTGCCGCGGCGAGTGGGAGGGCAGGGCGGATGTGCCGGGCATCCGGCTCACGTGGGAGAAACGCTACATCACGCTCGGGCCGATTGCGACGCTGCTCGGACTCGCGTTCAGGCTTTACGACCCCGATCATATTCTCGGCGAGCACGACGATATCGGCATCACGCTCGCGCTGATCCCGACCCGGACTCCGGGCGTGTACATCGGGCGGCGCCACCTGCCGTTGAACGCGGCTTTCATGAACGGTCCCACGTGGGGCAAGGATGTGTTCATTCCGATGGACTACATCATCGGCGGTGCCGCTTACGCCGGCCAGGGCTGGAAAATGCTGATGAACAGCCTGGCCGCAGGGCGCTCGATATCGCTGCCGGCGAACGGTGTCGGCATCGCCAAGCTGTGCGCGCTGACCACTGGCGCCTATGGGCGCGTGCGCACCCAGTTCAAGATGTCGGTCGGACGCTTCGAGGGGGTCGAAGAGGCGCTCGCGCGCATCGGCGGCAACACGTACATCATGGATGCCGCGCG
>Ga0082335_1006283_pt1 | contig 15473 bp, 15 predicted proteins | sample Subgrocontami58m_FD_72375 | JGI IMG/M metagenome (GOLD analysis project Ga0082335, IMG submission 72375) | Subsurface groundwater microbial communities from S. Glens Falls, New York, USA - GMW37 contaminated, 5.8 m (SPADES assembly) (version 2) ...
GTGCCCGAGCCGTTGTCGACGAGGAGCACCTCGCCAAAGACAACTGTGTCACCCTTCTTCAAATCCCCCGGGAGCTTCTCTATAGCGATAGTGTCGCCCTTAGAGACGACATACTGCTTCCCGCCGGTCTTGATTACGGCCACTTCCATAGTCCCTGCAATCTAGCACACATACGTATAAAAAACAAACCCCGTCGAAACGGGGTTTGGTGGAGCACCGACGGTGATCAGAGATCAGACCAGGAACGGCGACGAAGGGAACATCTCCCGAGCCCCGCCGAGAATCATTCCGATGTTGTCGAACCTCTCCGGCTTGATGAAGCTGGTCGCCGGCAATGCCGTGTACGTGTCCGAGCCTGACTTCAGCGGAATCTTGACCATCCCAGCCAGCTGGGCGATGTGGATGGCGGCGATCGACGTATGCCTGATGAGCCCCATCTCGACGTAGTCGGTGAGCCTGTCCGGGTTCTTCTTGAAGTACTTCACGACGTCCTCGACCGAAGAGAATTCCAACTCTCCCTTCGGGGCCCCGGAAACAACTTCCCTTCCCTTCACCGCGATCTTCTTCGTAGCTCTCATCATTGCTTTCATATCTGTCCTTTTCCTGGTGATGTTACAAACTCCTCCAATACCTCTGCGGAGATTATATACCCTCAGCCAAATATGTCAACCAACCGGACCCGCGCATGAATATAAAAACAAGACCGCGTGGATTCCTCCAGCGCGGCCAAGGTACTGCAGATATCGATCAATCGAGCCCACGAAGCAGATCGTGCGTAATCATCAGTTTCTGAATCGCCTGGTGGATCTTCGCGGCGAGTGTTTCGTAGTAGTCGTCGACCTGGCCGAGCTCGGTGAAGAAACAAGGATGGTATGCCAGGATGGTGCCCTTCGCCCGCAACATCGCATTGACTCCCAACTCCTTCTCGAGAGCCGTACGGAAGTCCGTCCGGTAGACAACCGCCTGTCCGGTAGCGATGATCGCCATGCCATACTCCACGCATCCACCGCTGTCGGCGTCGGCGCCGTCGACGCTTCCGACATACAGATACAGAGGATTCGTTACAGAAGTCTTGCAGTCCTCCACGATGCCGTCCACGTCGAAGCAATCCCCGTCGAAGAACTTCATGGCCTCCCGTTGCGGGAGAATGACCTTGTACCCCAGCTCTTTCAGGTGCTTCTCGAGATACAGATTGTGCAGCCGTTCACCCGCGTTGAATAGCCCGCCCGCCAGATACAGAGTTCTCATTTCGGTTACTCCCTATGGTATGAGCAAAATCCATGGTCCAGATTACACCAAAGAACCGCAACGGCAACTAAATAAAAAGGGAACGGCTGCATCCGTCCCCTCCACTTCGAACTCTGGCTAGGTCTGTCTCCCAACGCGCATATATATCCTGTTGCAATAACAAGCCGGGCGATGTGTACAAGGCCGAGGTGCAGGCCCCCGCTTTTACCATCTGGAACAGGCGTGTATCTTAAAGTCGTGGTCATCGGATTGCAGATCCTCCCACGACCGCGCTACAACAAAGTCCTCTCCAAATCTAGCTCTTCCTGTATAAAAGACAAGGCGGACTCTTGGTCCGCCTTCTCGCCGACGCGCCTCGCTTCACTTAGCGAGTGTTTGAGCACTCCGAGTCGAGAAAAGTGCTTTGCGCTGTTCCCGGCTTGGACGCAACCCCCGGGGGAAGCATTCCACGTCCCCGACGGCTGTCTCTATACCGCATTTCGGACAACAACAAACGATCGAGGAAATCCCCGTGTCGTCAAAGTCCGTCCCGCTGATTAAGTATAGATCACTTTCCGTGACAAACAATTTCGTACCACATCCGCGAATGTCGCTTCCCACACAGGTCACTTCTTTACTCCAGGCCATGTCGTATCCTCCGTGTGTAAGACCTGCCGTGAGTTATAGGGCGTCTTGGGCTGGTTTGTCAAGCAGTTCGGGTTCGATGCCGATTTTACTTTCGGCGATGAGGTAGACGTCCTTGTCTATCTTGCCGAGCTCTTTCCGGTGAGAGTCTAAACCTCTCACTCCGGCATATCAAAATAAGACTACGACCGTGGGTTTAATTTGATATGCAAATATGAACGATTCTCTATAAAAAACAAACCCCGCTACGTGGCGGGGTTAGAAAACGGTGCCGAGCTTATTGGGAGAATAGGAAATTCGCAGCGGCAGCACCCGAGTACGTCACAGCCACATCCTCACACGTGACGACGCGAATACTGGAAGTCTTCCCTAACATTGTTACCGATTTGTGGCAAGGAGGAAACAGCTCTGTGGCAAGATTTGGGATTACTAACCCAGCCACCACCGAGCACACCAGCAGTAGAACAAGTAAGCACATTCTCATGATCACAGCTCCTTTCGTTAGAGTTCATAAAGGTTCTTCTCAAGATATTATATATCTAATGTTACTGGTTTGTCAAGCAATTCTGGCTCGATGCCGATTTTTGATTCGGCGATGCGGTAGACGTCTTTATCTATCTTCCCGAGCTCCCGTGTGTCAAACACCGAGTGTTGGACAAGTGTAACTACATAGGACAGTCCTATGTAGTTCATACCAAAACAAGACTACGACCGTGAGTTTAATTTGATAAGCAAATATCAACGGTTCTATAAAAAAGGAAAGCCTCACCATTTTCAGATGAGGCGAAGGCGGCTCGTGAGTGACCATCAACTGACTCCAGTATGGCTACCGAAATTGCTCAGCCAAAAGGAGATTCAAAGACATTGTCACTCCCGAGCCATAGGCAACATTACTCTTCAGTCATTGGTTTGTCGAGGAGTTCAGGTTCGATACCTATTTTAGCTTCGGCGATGCGGTAGACGTCCTTGTCTATCTTGCCGAGCTCTTTATAGCCCGCGTTGTAGTGGCTGACTGATGTGCCGAGCGAAACGCCGAGTTTACGATAAAAATCCTCGTAGGTGCCGATGTGCTTCCCCAGCTCCCCTACCCGCTTCTGGATATCGACAGCTTTCTGCTCTATCTGGAGTGCTTTGAGCCCCTGCATGACTGTTTGTAAGTATGCCAAGAAAGAAGTCGGTGAGACTATTATCACTTTATACTTGCTCGCGGCTCTCTGTATCAAATTTTCCTCTTCTGCCCCGCCGCCGATCTGATTGGTCAGCAGGTCGTAGTAGATGCCTTCGGAGGGGATGAACATAAAGGCGAAGTCCATCGTATCTTCTTCAGGCCGGATATACTTCGCCGTCTCGGTGATGCGCAGCTTGAGGTCGTTCACGAAGGCCTTCTCCGCGACCGCGCGTTCCGGCGTGCCCACCTGGGTACTCACGAAGCGGTTGTAATTGTCGAGGGAGAACTTGGAGTCCACGGGGACCAGCTTCTTGTTGATGACGATGACCGCATCTACTACTTCCCCGTTCTTGAAGGCATACTGGATTTTGTAGTCGTCCGGCGACATCACGTTCCGCAGCACTGTCTCGAGATAGTATTCGCCGAGGATGCCGCGCTGCTTCGGGTTCTTCAAGAGGTCCTGGAGCGACTGCAGCTGCTCCGCATAGGTCTGGGTCTGTCGGCCAATCTCTTTTACCGACGTCAGTTCGGTCGTAATTTCCTTGATGAGCCGGGAGGATTCAGAGAATTGGCGATGTGCGTTCTCCTGCATCGCGCGCGAGGATTCCGAGACGCGCGCGTCGAGCGTGCGCGCGAGCTCCTGCATCTGCTGCTGCAGGAGCACCATCCCGCTCCCTTCCTCTGGTTTCTGCCCACGCTTCAGCACATACAGCACGAGCGCGAATCCGCCGACAAGAACGCCGATGAGGAGAATGATGAGCAAAGTTGCTGATTCCATACCTGTAGTATACTTCCCCTATGGCTATCCACGAAACCCTGAAGAAATCCATTCCCGACGCGCTCCGGGCGCATGACGAAGTGCGGCTGCGGACGCTCCGGTCTTTGGTGACTGCAATGAATAATGAGTTGATAAAGAAGCGAAAGCCCGGTGTCAAATCTGATTTGACACCGGGCAAGCCCGACGAATACCTCAACGACGATGAGGCAATCACCGTCCTGAAACGGGCGGCGAATCAGCGTAAGGACTCCATTGAGCAGTTCGAGAAGGCCTCCCGCGACGACCTTGCCGCGCCCGAGAAGCTCGAGCTCGCCATCATCGAGTCCTACCTCCCCGCCATGATGGGCCGCGAAGAGATCATGGCGGTTGCGAAGGCGAAAATGATAGAACTGAACCTCTCTCCAAGCGCCGATGCCGGGAAGCTTATCGGCGCCCTGATGAAGGACCTGAAGGGCAAGGCCGACGGCGGCGCCGTCAAGGCGGTCGTGGACAGTTTGCTATCATAATTCGACCATGAGCGCAGAAAAACCCAAATCAGTAGGAGAGTCATCTGTTGAGAAGGAACTGCTCAATACCGTTCTTGAGGTGGCGGGTGATGACGAGAAGATGGTTCGGGATGGGATTATAAAGGCCCTACACGGTGTCAACGATAAAGCACGCCGGATCTATCTCTGGAACAAGCTGGACCGAGAAGCACGGGGAAGAATACGACGCGCGCGTCAAAAAGTCGGTATATAATAAAAATTCTGCAATGACCTCACGGGGAATCGAACCCCGATTTGATCCGTGAGAGGGATCTGTCCTAGCCGTTAGACGATGAGGCCGTCTATGCGTTTTTTATACCAAACTTCCGGGTTGCGCGCTACGCGCGCCGCTTCCAGGCCTTTTCTTGACGAACGAGCTTGGTCACATCCTTCGGGTCGGCAAGGAGCGCCTCGACGATGCGTTCGGTGCGGATTGATTGAGAGCCCTTCACGAGCACGACGTCCCCTTCGCGGACGAGGTCGGGGAGCGCCTGCGCCGCGGCGCGCGCGTTATCGAACTGAATGACCTCGGCGTTCATCGGCGCGGTCCCGAACGCCCGAGCGCGGATGCCGACCGTGACGATGACGTCGGCCGATTGGCCGACGAGCGAGGCGATACGTTCATGTTCGATGACTGAGTATCGTCCGAGCTCGAGCATATCGCCGAGGACGGCGATGCGCCGTCCGCCAGCTGGCGGACGCATGGGGAACGCTTTGAGGGCCGCGAGCGCCTCCTCGACCGCGGCAGGCGAGGCGTTATACGAGTCGTCGATGATGACCGAGCCTTTCTTCCCGTGCAGGAGGCGGCCGCGACCAGGCGGCGGCTCATACGTTTTGAGCGCCTTAAGCGCTTCCGAGAGAGGTATCTCGAAGGCCCGCGCGACGGCGAGCGCGGCCGCGGCCGGGAGAAGCTGCGTCCTGCCGACCGACCCTTCTACCACAAGGCTCTCTTGCTCGTCGTCCGCAGAGACCTGCGCTCGCATCCCGGCAACGCTGCCGTCCTTCTCATAAAATCCGACGTCGCGTATCCGCACCGTTGCACTCTCCGTGTCCCCGTATGAAAGGGTGCGGGCTGAGGTACGCTTCGAACTCTCAAGTGCGTACGCATCGTCGGCGGGAATGATGAGTGGCGCACCGGCAGAAAGGGCGAATGCGGGCGAGAATTCTTCTTCCCGCACCGCCTCGGGCGAGGCGTATGCCTCGACGTGCACCGGTATCTCGGGCAGCCGCGTGATGACGACGGCATCCGGCGTCGCGAGCTTCAGTATGCGGGCGAGGTCGCCGGGCCGGTCCGCTCCCACCTCGAGTACGAGCATGCTCGGATAATGGTTGGGTAAGATAAGGAGCGCGAACGCACTCCTTATCACAGAGAGCCAGGCGAAGGGATTCATCCACGGGTTCTCCACTCCGAGGACAGTGAAGGGGACGCCAAATTCGCTGTTAAAACTTTTATCGCTCCCCCGGACGTAAAGTCGCGCAGCAAGCACCGCCGTTATCGCGTCTTTCGTCGAGGTCTTCCCCACCGACCCGCTGACCATCACGATCCGCGGTCGATACCGACGCAGAACCGCCCGCGCGGCGAACGCGAGCAGGAGGACGAACATGGGTTTCAGGAGGTTTTTCATTCGGGAGTCGAGGTGGCGAAGCCCCGATCGGGCGGCACGGCGTAATAGTCTATGAGGAAGTGGACGAGGTCAAGGAAGCTCGGAGAGAGCGTATCCGCTGCATACGTGACGTGTTGAGGATCGTTCGTGTAGAGCAGGATGATGAAACGTGGGCTGTAGGAGGGAAAGAATCCGACGAAAGAGTGGAAAAAACGGTCCGTGTGGTAGCCGCCGCGTCCGTCGGTAAGCTGGGCGGTGCCGGTCTTCGCGGCCACCGACATCGTGGGAATTCTCGCCTTACCGTCTTGTAATTTCTCATCGACGACTGCGGTCATCATTTCTGTCGTCTCGCGCGCCGCTTCAGCCGAGAAGACGGGAATGGTCCGGCTCCAGTCGAGCGTCCGGGTAATGCCGGAATTGAGACGTACGGCGCTCGCGAGGTGCGGTTCCACCATCACGCCGCCATTCGCGATTGCACCCAAGGCCCGCACCATCTGCACCGGCGTCACCGCAATGCCCTGTCCGTATGCGGCCGTGTCGTAGCCGATCTGCTGAGGCTTCATAAGATTGCCGAGGAGGGCGCCTCCCTCGTTCGGCAGGTCGATGCCGGTTTTAGACCCAAAAAGCTTCGTGAAGTATGCGCGGAAATCTTCCTGCCCGAGCTGGGTCGCTATCCAGGCTGCGCCGACGTTGAGCGATTGCACGATAATCTGCTTCATGGGGATAACTCCGCGCGCCTTCAAGTCCCAGTTGCAGATACGCGCCGTATTCACCGTAATACAGCCGGTATCGTTGTAGGTCGTCGCGGGCGTTATGGCACCCGCGTCGAGCCCCGAGGTCATCGTGAGCGGTTTCATAATGGAACCGAATTCGTGCACGTGCTCGACGAGAGGATTCCCGAGAAGCTCCGGGGCGACATCGCGCAGGACGTTCGCGTCGTAAGACGGATACTTCGCTATCGCCAGGATGGCGCCCGTGGCCGGGTCCATAATGATACCGCCCGACTCTTTGCTCGAATATTTCCGATTCACCTTCGCAATATCGTCTTCGAGGCGCGTCTGTACCTCCGGCTCTATCGTCGTCACGATGTCGCCCTCGCGCGCATCCCTCGCCGCGACAAGCAGATTGCCGACATTCGAGAAGAGCTCGGCGAAGAAATTCTTATACAGCGAATCGCCCGAGCGTGAGAGCGTATCATCGTAGGTCGCTTCAAGGCCGGTCCGGCCGGCGAGCATGTCGCCCGAACCGTACGAGACGATACCGATGGACTGCGCCGCGAGCGAAGCGCCCGGATATTGACGCCACCGTTCGCGCAATACCTGGACGCCGGGGATGTCTCTGTCGGCGAGCGTTTTCCCCTCTGCGTCAGACAGGCGGTGCGCGACCTCGATATAAACCTGGTTCTTCTTTGCAGCAGCGGCAAGGAAGGCATCCCGCGAAACGGCGTCAGGCACACTTGCTCGGAGCGCGGCATACGCGGTTTCGGGGTCTCGAATCGTCTGAGGGTTTATCGCGACGAGAAACCCGGTCGCGAGGGTCGCCGCAGAGATGAGTGTGCCGTCCTTGCGGGAGAAGTAGACGGAGCCGCGGTCGAAGAGTCCGCTGCCGCCCGAGGCGAACTGCCGGTCGGCCTTCTGCGAATATTCCTGCCCATGCACTATCTGTATGAAATACAGACGGACGATGATACAGAGCGCGATAAAAATAACAACGCCGAGAACGAGACGTATGCGTGAACGGAACTGTGCGCGCATACCCGGTTCTGGTTAGCGCAACGCGGTTACGCTTTGTTCTCTCACGAATACTTTTGCGGACGGCTTCGTGTAGCCTAAGTCAACGTAATTTGTACCGGTCATGCGCGCGACACTGGTTAGATACTGCCCTTCAAGCGCCGCGACGGCCGCTCCGTCGTTCCTTACCGACTGTGAGAACTCGACGGTAAGCGCCGCGTAGCTCATCACGACGGCGATAAGCCCGATGTACATGACCGAAAGGACACCGACCGCGCCGTAACACACTGAGAGGAGAGAGAACGGGAAATAGGGGCGTGCGTTATGCATAAGAAAAGGCGACTGGAGAGGGGTCCGAGGGCTGAAGAAGGGTCGTGGCGGAACGCTCGAACACGCGCAGCTTCGCGCTGCGCGCGCGGCGATTCCTGAGCACCTCGGTACGGGAGGGCGCGATGGGTTTCTTGGACGAGAGCGACCCGAGTCCTTTCTCCACTGCATCGCGCAAGATATTTTTCACTACACGGTCCTCGATGCTGTGAAAGGAGATGACGGCGAGCCGTCCGCCGGGAGCGAGCGCCTGGAGTGCGGCGGTGAGGCCTTCTCGCAGCGCGCCTATCTCATCGTTGACTGCAATGCGAAGCGCCTGGAATGTCTTTGTGGCCGGATGAGATTTCCCCTGCTGGTACCAGTGCGGCGTACCGGCTTTGATCGCCGTGACAAGTGCTCCGGTTGTGAGAATGCGCTCCTTCGCGCGTGCAGCGACGATAGCGTGTGCGATTCTGCGCGCGAAGCGTTCTTCGCCGTACGTGAAGAGGATATCCGCGAGATCTTCTTCCGAAGAAGAGTTCACGATGTCGGCCGCCGTTTCACCGCCCTCGCCGTAGGTCATGAGAAGCGGCTCGTCGTTCTGGAACGAGAAGCCGCGCGGCGCGGCCACTTGGTAGCCGCTCCAGCCAAGGTCGAGGAGAACCGCGTTCACCTTGCCGATACCGAGCCGTTCGAGGACACGCGCGAGATTACGGAAGTTGTCGTTCACCAGGTGCGCGACCGGACGCTCGGGCCGGCGGTCGTTCGCATATACCGCGCGTGCACGAGCGACCGCCTCCGGGTCGGCGTCGATGCCGATGATGACGCCGCCCTCGCCCAATGCCGAGCAGAGTTCTGCAAAGTGCCCTGCCCCGCCCAGGGTCGCGTCGACCACCGTATCGCTCGGCGCAACGGAGAGTGCTTCGAGCACCTCTTTCATCAGTACGCTGTCGTGACGAGCTTCCATACCCGGTGAGGACAACATGGCATTGCTTCCCGTGTCGGAAGAATCAAATGCTTTTTTACGTTTGAGGTATGTCATGGTTTGTAAAAGATTCGGACGTTTGAAGCAATGACACGATGCCATGTTGTCCTACCGGGCATATCAGTTGGCGCTGTCCAATTTCTCGGCAAATACGTTCGCGTCGCGTTCTATCTCGGCCGTGTACACCCTCCAGGCGCCCTCCTCCCAGATCTCGACGCGGCCGGCGACACCAGCAATGACCGCCTTCTCTCGTATCGAGGCGAACGACTTCAGGTTCTCGGGAACCAGCACGCGGCCCGTCCGGTCGACCTCGGCTTCAAAGGAGCCGGCAAGAAATAATCTAGCAAGGCCGCGGCGGGCGGCACCGCCGTTCACCTCCGCGGCATACGCCTGCGCCTGCTTCTCCCACGCCTTACGCGAATAGACATACAGACAATGATCAAGGCCGCGCGTTATCACAACGACGCGGCCCAGATCCTTTCGGAATTTCGAAGGGACCGAAATTCTATTCTTTGAATCAAAAGTGTGTAGGTATTCTCCGAGGAACATAGCGAAAGATGGTTGTGTGCGGGGGGAACAGGCCACCACTCCCGTTTCCCACTTCACTAACCACTGTTGGATTATATCCCACTCTCCCCCACTACCCTAGTAAAAGTTATCCCCACCCCCTGTAAAACGAAGGCCGGCGCGGCGAAGCCGCGCCGGAATGGGTGCAGAATCGCTATTCTACGGCCTCGTTCAGGCGCGTGATGACGAAGTCGCGTGGAAGGCCAGCGAGGAACCACCCGGCCTTGGGGCCCGATTCGCGATTCAAGAAGATGCGGTAGATAGCCTGGAAAAGCTCTTTCGGTTGTATGGGAATCTCGGTCTTCAGTTCATGAAGGCGCAGATGCAGCTCTTCGCCCGTGCGCTCCCCCGTCTGCAAGTATTCGGCGAGGGCGGCGAGCGCCTTCTTCTGGGTGTCCGAGAGGTCAACTTCCGGCATCTCGTCTTGCAAAACATATTTAAATTCTTCCGGCGCATAGGTCGTGAGCCAGAACTTCGCATACCGCGCGCGCTCCTCAAGCGCGTGCATCTCATCTTCAGTGAGTGGATTCCCTTTCGTTCGAGCCGCTTCGTCGGCGAGCGAGAGATGCACCATCTGCACGATAAATGCGACTTCGCGGAATCGCATGTGCCACGGCGCGATGAGTCCTGCGCGTTTGGCGGGGAGTTCACAGAGCGCGAAGAGACGCGAATAGTCGTCCGCCTTCCCTTCGCGCACGCCGGCGGCAAGTTCGTCATACCAATCATAGAGACGCGGTACCGATTCGCCTGCAGGGTCAATGTCTATTTGTTCCCGGATGTCCTTGCCGATAAGCGCGAGACGGAATACTTCCGGCGGGAAGAGGTCGCACATATCCTTTGCCGAACTGCCGCGACCCTTGGAGGAGGACATCTTCTTCCCGCCGACGAGGAAGAACTCGTACGGAATGTCGAATGGCGGTTCATACTTGAACACGTCGCGTGCGATGTGATTCGCGACATCGCGCGAGCCGCCCCGGGTCGAATGGTCCTTGCCGCCGCCTTCGATGTCGACGCCCTGCGCGACCCACTTCGCCGCCCAATCGACTTTCCAAAAGAGTTTTGCCGCACCCTTCCACGGCGCGATGCGACCGGTGTATCCGCAGGGCACGCATTCATCCGGCGAACGATCGCAGGTATACGCGACCGTCTCACCGTCGAAGTCAGACGCGCGCGTCGTCATCATCTTCCCGCATCGCTCGCAGATGACCGAGACGGGTAGCCACGACTCGTCCTTCTCGGAGCCGGACACTTCTTTCAAAATGCGGCGGATATCGTCCGCGTGTTCGAGCGCGGTCCTGATGAGCGGGTCCATCTTGCCTGACCGGTAGAATTCAGTCGCGCGATAATAACTCGGAACGAAACCCGACTGAGCGTGCACCTCAATAAATTCGGCGCCAAAGTATTCGGCATAGTTCTCGAAACCGGGTTCGGGACTCGGTACGGCGTACAGGGGCTTCCCCAGATGTTCGGTAAACTTCTTTGCATCGAGATAACTCGGTATCGAATCAAAGGGGTCAAAATCATTGAGCTCAAAGCGAAATTCGTTTGCAACACCGTATTCCGCGAGCACTTCACTGATGAGACCATGAACAGCGATACCGCGCATCGAGCCCACGTGTACGCGACCCGAAAGCGTCTTCTCGTCGCGAATAAGGAACGTTGTTCCATCACGGGGCTTCCGCGTGTCCTGTATCTCGCCCGCTATACGGTCAGCCCACAACATAGGGCTATCGTACCATTATTTTCTCTTAGGCCACCTTCTCGATGGTGTACGTCTGCTTGCCCGCCGGGGTCTCGAAGGTGAAGACATCTCCCTTCTTCTTCCCCATCAGGGCGGAGCCCAAGGGCGAGACATGGGAGAGCTTCTTCACGCGCATATCGGCCTCTTCGCTACCCACGATGGTGTACTCGTGTACCTCGTCGCTTCCCTCCCTCTGTATCGAGACTTTGGAATTGAAACCGACCTCGCTTTTCTTCTTCCCCTCCGTGTGGATCTTCGCGGACTTCACAAATTCCTCAAGCTTCTTGATGCGCTCCTCGGTCGCGGCCTGCAGGTCGCGCGCCTCCTGATATTCGGCGTTCTCGGAGAGGTCGCCGAGCGAGCGGGCGTATTCGAGATTCTTAGCGATCTCGGTGCGGCGCACCGTCTTCAGGTGCTCCAATTCTTTAATCATCTCGTCAAATTTTTCTTGCGAGACGACGGTACTCTGTATATCAGCCATAACGTAGTGAGAGCATTGTACTGGAGTCCCGCCAGAGCGCAAGCACCGAGATTTTCTTAGCAGTACTCTGCCTTAGAAAATCCAAGTGTAGTCGTGTCTTCACGAGCTACCGCCGAGATTTTTAACGTAATCACAAGCCCCCGCTATAAAAAGAAAACCGGGGAGCGTTTCCGCTCCCCGGTGGTACACGTCTTCGACGTGCACGAATGTACTGCTTATTTCTGTTGGTCGAAGAGCTTCCTCAGATGGGGCTCTTTGCCAGACTCGAAGATCTGGATCTTCCCGCCGCCCGTAACGGACTGTTTCGCCGTTTCGAGTGAGCGGTACAGTTCGAAGAACTTCGGATCCTTGCCGTACGCCGCGTTGTAGATGCGCGTCGCTTCGGCATCTCCCTCGCCCATGAGGCCTTGGGCTCGTCGTTCGCCCTCGGCGATGAGGGTGGTCACTTCGCGGTCGGTCTGGGCAACCTTGTTCGTGTTCTGCTCCTGTCCTTCGGCGCGATAGCCGTCGGAAATTCGCTTCCGTTCCGCGTTCATCCGTTGATGGACCGACGCCTTGTTCGCGACCGGGAGGTCTGCGCGGGTGATACGAACGAGCGGGGTTTCCAGGCCGAACGCCTGTATGCCCTGGTTCGTCTGCTTGGTGATCTCTTCCATGATCTGTGTGCGGTCCTGGTTGATGATTTTTTCGAGATCATGCTTCCCGAGCTCGCTCCTGATCATGTCGAAGGCCACGGCATCCACTCTGGTCAATGCGTTCGGCATGGTCCTCATCCGCTGATAGAACTTGATGCCGTCGGTAATCCTGACCAGGACGAAGTTGTCGACCAGCAGGGTTTTCTTGTCCCCGGTGATGATGCCGCGCGGGTCCGCATCCCACATCACGAACCTCTTGGTGAGGGGTACGGCTTCCTGCCATGGCCAGGGGAGCTTCGTGTAGAGCCCCGGCTTCGTTTCCTCCTTGATGGGGTCTCCCCATAGGAGGATCACCGTCCGGTCTGTTTCGGTAACGACGTAGAGGAAAGTGTTCAACCCCCAGAGAACCAGGAGAATGAACACCACCTGCGCCACGTAAACGGATGCGAAACCGAACATCTCACCCGACCTTCCGGTTATTTCTTCGCGATCGTTGTTCATCGTCACTCCTTCGCTTTCGCAGCAGATTGCGGATTGACACGGTTCACGTCGAAGAACTTGAGCAGGCTGCTGTTGCCGCCGCTCAAATCGATGACTTGATCCGTGCCGGGCAGGATCTCATTCAGCGTCTCGAATCGCATCCGCTGCACCGTGATCTCCGGTGCTTGGACGTACTTGTCGAGCACCGCCAAGAAACGATCCGCCTCGCCTTTGGCTTCGGCAACGCGCCTGTTCTTATATCCGGTCGCGTCCTCGATCTTCTTGTTGGCGGTCGCTCGCGCTGCGGGGATTTTCCCGTTGTAATACCCCTCCCCCTGCTGGATCAACTTCTCCTTGTCCTCTCTGGCGTTGTTCACGTCATTGAAGGCCGTGATCACTTCCTGAGGGGGATGAGCATCCTGGAGATTGACTTGTCCAAGGCGGGCCCCAAGGCCGACCTTGTCGACCATCTCCTGCATGTATTTCCCGATCCCAGCCGAGACTGCGCCGCGGCCGCTGGTCACCACGTCATCGAAGGAACTCCCTCCGACGACATTCCGTACACTGGACTCCGCGAACGCGCGAAGAACGGTTTCCGGATGCTCGACGTGGAAAATCCAGGCAGCCGCATCGCTCGCTTGGTATTGGTTCGTGAAGTCGATCTGGACCAAGTTCATGTCGGCAGTGAACATTTCCGCTTCTTCCTTGATCTCCTTGTATTTCTTGTTTTTCGGATCGCCCTCGGTGCGGAACCCCACCTCCATCTGGTAGACATCGGTGGTGCCGACGTTGGTCGCGGTTTCGAAGGGCCACGGCAATTTCCCGTGGAGTCCACCGGGACCGACGGTTCGGACGTGAGCTCCGAAACGCTGGACCACCGTGCTCGTGCGACCGTCCAGCATGAACCAGAACGTCCAGAACGCGATGCCAGCGTAGATTGCGATGATGATGGTAAAGGGAGTGGGGAATCTCCTCCCTCTGTACTGCACTGTCAAAGACAGTAGTGATTTCAGGTTCATTTTTCCCTCTTCTATGGGTTGTGGAACGACCGCTGCGGCAGTAACCCGCATTGGTTTGAATGATAGTACACAGTTGATTTTATGTCAATATACCGTTGTAGTGGCGGTGCCGCCGCCGAGATTTTTAACGAATGAAATGAGTATAAAAATCCAAGTGGGGTTATGTCCTCATAAGCCCCCCACGTACACGGAGTTTTGAGCATACAAAGAGTCGAAGAAGTCGCGCATTACGTTCACCGCCTGCTCGCCCGCGCCCTCGGGACCGCGCTCGAGCACGACGGCGAAGGCGTACTGCGGAGTGTCGTATGGGAAGAATCCGACCACCCAAGAGTTGTCATATTGATTGCGCGTGCCCGTCTGCGCCGTACCGGTCTTCGCGGCGACCTTCACGTACGGGAGGTTGAGCGCGCCCGCCAAGGCGCCCGTCACGCTCTGCCGCATCCCTTCGCGCGCGACCTTGAGCGCGGCGTGGTCGACGGGCACGTTCGTATACACCGGTACACGCCCTTTCACGAGGGTCGGCGTGAGGAGCCTCCCGCCGTTCGCCACTGCGGCAGTCGCCCGCGCCATTTGTATCGGCGTCACCTGCACCGAATACTGCCCAATAGCGGTGAAGTAGGTATCGCCGAGATACCATGGTTCATTGAAGGTCTCTTTCTTCCACGCCGGCGTCGGGATGACCCCGCTCGCCTCTCCGGAGAGGTCGATGCCCGTCGGAGTCCCCAAACCGAATTGCTGATACCAATAATCGAGCCGGTCGATGCCGAGCCCCTTCTGGTTCCCGAAGCCGCCGCCGACGGTGTAGAAGAAGACGTCCGAAGACCAGGCGATGGCCTTGCGCACGTCGACGGGACCGAGCGCCTTCCATCCCTTATAGATGAACTCCTTGCCCGGATGATACGGGTCCGGGATGGAGAGGAAGCCGGGATCGTTGATGACCGTGTTCGGCGTGATGAGGCCGTCGGTCAAGGCGCCGGAGGCGACGAGCGGCTTCACGATGGAGCCCGGCGCGTACACGCCCTGTATGGCGTGGTCGAGGAAGGGGCGTCCGGGATTCGTATTATATGAATTGATGACATCAGCGGGGCCGCCGCTCGACATCACGTTCGGGTCGAAACTCGGGAAAGAGACGATGGCGCGCACCGCGCCGGTATGCGTATCGAGGATGACGCCGGCGCCAGCGATGAAGCGCTCCCGGCTCGCCGTGTTCGCAACCGCGCGATACAAGAGTTTTTGCAGTTCGGCGTCGATTGATACCTGTAGCGTTCCCCCGCTTTCCGGCCTGACAATCGTCCCCTCGGAGCGGACGCGGCCGAGCGCATCCGTTTCGGTGAGCATCTGGCCGTTCTTCCCGGCCAAGAGTGCGTCATATTCCGCCTCAAGGCCGGCGATGCCGGTCACCTTAGTATCGTAATAGACTCCTCTCGCATCTTTCTTCGGATACGAGACGTATCCGATGATCTGGCTCAGCGAGGGGAACGGATACGTGCGCATCATGCTTCCGTCTTCCTTCGACGCATTCCCGGCTATGAGCGTGCCATGTACATCGATGATGATACCGCGCGGAGCGAAGAGCGTCCTGG
>Ga0082335_1006285_pt1 | contig 15472 bp, 12 predicted proteins | sample Subgrocontami58m_FD_72375 | JGI IMG/M metagenome (GOLD analysis project Ga0082335, IMG submission 72375) | Subsurface groundwater microbial communities from S. Glens Falls, New York, USA - GMW37 contaminated, 5.8 m (SPADES assembly) (version 2) ...
TCATGCCCGGGGTGGTGAGGATCGTGCTCGACCTCAAGCAGGAAGTGAAGCCGCAGCTCTTCGAGCTCAAGCCGATCGGCGAGTACGGGCATCGGCTGGTGCTCGACCTGTATCCCGCCGAGCCGATCGATCCGCTGATGGCGCTGCTGCAGAAGCCCGAGCTGCGCCCGGCAGCCGGACCCGCCGCGGACGCGAACCCCGAGGCCGCGCTGAAGCTCGCGCCGGCGGCGGCCCTGCAGGCGCCCCGGTCCGCCCCCGCGGACAGGCCCGCGCCCGAGATCGCGCGCCTGGTGACCATCGCCGTGGACGCCGGGCACGGCGGAGAGGATCCCGGCGCACGCGGGCGCGGCGGCAGCCGCGAAAAGCACGTCACGCTCGTCATCGCGCGCAAGCTCAAGGCGATCATCGACGCCGAGCCCAGCATGCGCGCCGTGCTGACCCGCAACGGCGACTACTACCTGCCGCTGCGCACCCGGGTTGAGAAGGCGCGCCGCGTCAAGGCGGATCTGTTCGTCTCGGTGCACGCCGATGCCTTCGTGCGCCCGAACGCGCGCGGCTCCTCGGTGTTCGCGCTCTCCGCGCGCGGCGCCACGAGCGCCGCGGCGCGCTGGCTCGCCAAGCGCGAGAACGAGGCCGACCTGATCGGCGGCGTGAACATCGACGTCAAGGACCCGTACCTCAAGCAGACCCTGCTCGACCTGTCGCAGACCGCCACCATCCAGGACAGCCTCAAGGTCGCGCGCGCGGTGCTCGCCGAGATCGGCAACGTCAACGACCTGCACAAGGACGCGGTCGAGCAGGCGGGCTTCGCCGTGCTCAAGGCGCCCGACATACCCTCGATCCTCGTCGAGACCGCCTTCATCAGCAACCCGGACGAGGAGCGGCGCCTGAACGACGACGCCTACCAGGACAAGATCGCGCAGGCGATCTTCCTCGGTATCAAGCGCTACTTCGCCAAGAACCCGCCGCTCTCGCGCTCCACGGTGGCGACGCTCCAGTAGCCGGTCCTCCACGTAGCGGTCAGGCCCGCAGTCGTCGAAGCACCTCAGGGCTGTACACGCATGCGGCCGGCGTGAAGATTTTCACGATTTCCCGCAATTCGTCGCGGTAAAGCCGGCGATTGCGCGCTATATTTTGCACGGGGGGGGACAACCCGCTCTCGCGAGCGCACTTCGCAGGAGGTCCCTTATGTTCTCGTATCCCTCTGATCACGCCAATTTCCAGGCTTTCGAACACGTCCTCGATTTTGACCACGACGACGACCACGACGACGACCGCGACGACGACCGCGGCGAAGGGGAACACCATCACGGCAAGCACCAGCCCACGACGACCACCACGCTCACCACCGGCACCGATTCGGTGATCGGCGGCGACGGCAAGGACATCTTCGTCGCGGCGGCCGACACGCTCAACGCCGGCGACTCGATCGACGGCGGCGGCGGGCGCAACGTGCTCGAGCTGCAGGGCGCGGGCGCGTTCGATCTCAACCTGCTCGCCTCGTTGACCGATGTCCCGCTCGTGAAGGGCGACGACAGCGGGCAGCAGGTCACCCTGCGCGACGGGGCCGACCTGGTCTTCGTCGGCGGCAGCGGCGACGACACCATCGTCAGCGGCTCGGGCAACGACCGCATCTACGCGGGCGCGGGAAACGACACCATCTCGGGCGGCAGCGGCAACGACATCATCGTCGGCGGCGCCGGGGACGACGCGATCACCGCCGGCTCGGGCAAGACGCTCGCCTTCCTCGGGTCGGGCCACAATAGTTTCCAGGGCGGCACCGGCAGCGATTTCGTCTTCGCGCGCAACGGCACCGACGTGATCACCGCGGGCACCGGGCACCTCACGGTGCGCGCGGGCTCGGGCGACGCGACCGTGACCGGCGGGGCGGGCGGCGACCTGGTGTTCACCGGCCGCGGCACGCTGCACTTCACGGGCGGCGACGCGGGCGACACCGTCGTGGTCGGGCGCGGTGCGGCGGACATCGCGCTCGGCGCCGGGGCGGACGTGATCAAGGTCGGGCACGGCCAGGGCACGGCGAAGGTCACGGGCTTCGCGCAGGGCACGGACAAGATCGACTTGTCGATGTTCCACCTCGACGGCTTCGAGGTGGTGCAGGCGCACGCGACCATGACCGTGAACGCGGACGGAAGCCTCACCATGACCGCCCCCGGCTGCATGGAGCTCACGCTGATGGGCGTCACCTCGGTCAGCGCGGACGACTTCACGTTCTGAGCTCGGCGCTGCCGGGCGCGGTTTTCACGCCCTGAAATGGCACGGCGGCGGGGACGCGTAGCGCGTCCCGCGCGCCGCGCCATTATGCCTTCTTGAACCGGTGGCGAAGCAGGCCGATCGCGAGCGGCAAGAGCGAGACGGCGACGATCCCGACGATCGCGAGCGAGAGGTTCTGCCGCACCACCGGGATGTTGCCGAAGAAGTAGCCGGCGTAGACCAGCGCCGCCACCCAGAGCACTCCGCCGCACACCGAGAACACCAGGAAGCGCGCGTAGGCCATGCGCCCGATGCCGGCGACGAAGGGCGCGAAAGTGCGCACCAGCGGCAGCCAGCGCGCGAGCACCACCGTCTTGCCGCCGTGCCTGCGGTAGAACTCCTGGGTGTATTCGAGCGCGCGCCGGTTGAAGATGCGCGAATTCTCCCAGCGGAACACGCGCGGCCCGAGGAAGCGCCCGATCCAGTAGTTGGTGTTGTCGCCCGAGATCGCGGCGACGACGAGCGTCGCGGCGAGCGCCGCCGGCTCCATCCCGGCCGCGGCCCACAAGGTGCCCGCGACGAAGAGCAGCGAATCCCCGGGGAGGAAGGGCGTCACCACCAGCCCCGTCTCGCAGAAGATGATCAGGAACAGCAGCGCGTAGATCCAGGTCCCGTACTGCTGCAGCAGCTCGCCAAGGTGGCGATCGAGGTGCATGACGAGATCGAGCAGAAACAGGAGCGCATCCACGCCGCGATTATACCCGCCTATAATTCGCCCTCGGCCCGCACAAGGCGCTCGGGCGACGAACTCCATGCCCTCGATCCGCATCCTCTCCGACACCCTGATCAGCCAGATCGCCGCGGGCGAGGTGGTCGAGCGGCCCGCCTCGGTGCTGAAGGAGCTGATCGAGAACAGCCTGGACGCGGGGGCGACCGAGGTCGGCGTGAGCCTCGCCGAGGGCGGCGTGAAGCAGGTCCGCGTCACCGACGACGGCCGGGGCATCGCCGAGGACGACCTGCCGCTCGCGCTGGCACGCCACGCCACCAGCAAGATCGCGACCCTCGCCGACCTCGAAGAAGTGGGGTCGCTCGGCTTCCGCGGCGAGGCGCTCGCGAGCATCGCCTCGGTGGCGCGCGTGAGCGTCACCTCGCGCACGCGCGATGCGCAGCACGCCTGGACCCTTCGCGCCGAGGGCGGGCCGGCCGGCGCGGCGCAGCCCGCCGCGCACGCCCCCGGCACCACCGTGCAGGTCGAGGACCTGTACTTCAACACGCCGGCGCGGCGCAAGTTCCTGAAGAGCGAGGCGACGGAATTCGCGCACTGCGAGGACGCGTTCGAGCGCGCCGCGCTCTCGCGCCCCGGGGTCGGCTTCACGCTGCGGCACGGCGCGCGCGTGGTACGCAATTACCGAGCTTCGGACTTGGCACGGCGCTGCGAGGCGGTGCTCGGCGCGGAGTTCTTCGCCGGGGCGCGCGAGATCGGGGAGGCGATCGCCGGGCTGCGGCTCTCGGGCTACGCGGGCTCGCCCGCCTACACACGCGGCTCGCGCGACGCGCAGTATTTCTTCGTCAACGGGCGCTTCGTGCGCGACAAGCTGCTCGCGCACGCCCTGCGCGAGGCCTACCGCGACGTGCTGCACGGCGACCGGCACCCGGCCTTCGTGCTCTACCTCGACATCGACCCGCGCGCGGTGGACGTGAACGTGCATCCGGCCAAGACCGAGGTGCGTTTCCGCGATTCGCGCGCGATCCACCAGTTCGTCTTTCACGCGACGGCGAAGGCGCTCGCCGGCACCGCGGCGCAGGCGCCGGTGCCCTCCTTCGCGCCGGCGCCCGGCGCAGCGGCGCGCGAGGCGGCCTATGCAGCACCCAGGCTCCAGGGCACGCTCGGCATCGCGCAAGCCCCGGCCGCCTACGGCGCGATGTTCGCCGAGGCGCGCGAAGCGCCGCTGCCTCCCGGGAGCGCGGCCACACCGCAGGAACCCTACGCCGGCGGCACGGCGGTGCCGCCGTTGGGCTTCGCGCTCGCCCAGTTGCACGGCGTGTATATCCTCGCGCAGAACGCTCGAGGGCTCGTGCTCGTCGACATGCACGCGGCGCACGAGCGCATCGTCTACGAGAAATTGAAATCCTCGCTCGACGCGCGCTCGATGCCCACGCAGAAGCTGCTCATCCCGACGACCTTCAACGCGGGCGGCCTCGACGTCGCCACGGTCGGGGAACATGCCGAGACGCTCGCGCTGCTCGGCTTCGACATCGCCGCGATCTCCCCCGCCGCGCTCGCCGTGCGCGCGGTGCCCGCGATGCTCGCCGGCGGCGACCTGCCCGCGCTCGCCCGCTCAGTGCTCGTCGAGCTGCGCGAATACGGCGCGAGCCGCGTCCTCGCCGAGCGCCGCGACGAGCTGCTCGCCGGCATGGCCTGCCACGGCGCGGTGCGCGCCAACCGCGCGCTCACGCTGCACGAGATGAACGCGCTGCTGCGCGAGATGGAGGAGACCGAGCGCGCCGGCCAGTGCAACCACGGCCGCCCCACCTGGTACCAGATGAGCCTCGCGGACCTCGACAAGCTGTTCATGCGCGGCCGATGACGGGGCTGCCTGCCGCGATCCTGCTGCTGGGGCCGACGGCGAGCGGCAAGAGCGCGGCGGCGCTCGACCTGGCGCGGCGCCTGCCCGCGGAGATCGTGAGCGTCGATTCCGCGCAAGTGTTCCGCGGCATGGACATCGGCACCGCGAAGCCCGGCGCCGCCGAGCGCGCGGCGGTGCCGCACCACCTGATCGACATCGTCGATCCCACCGATGCCTTCTCCGCGGCGCGGTTCCGCGCCGACGCGCTGCGCCTGATGCGCGAGATCGCCGCGCGCGGCCGCATCCCGCTCTTGGCCGGCGGCACCATGCTCTACTTCAAGGCGCTGCGCGAGGGCCTCTCGGCGCTGCCGCAGGCCGACGCCGCGGTGCGCGCCGCCATCGACGCCGAGGCGCGCGAGCGCGGCTGGCCGGCGCTGCACGCGGAGCTCGCGCGCGTCGACCCGGCCACGGCGTCGCGGCTGAAGGCCACGGATTCGCAGCGCATCCAGCGCGCGCTCGAAGTCCATCGCGTCAGCGGACGACCGATGTCGGAGCTGCTCGGCAAGCGCGAGGAGGCGCCGCTGCCCTGCCGCCTGGTGCAGATCGCGCTCGTCCCCTCGGATCGCGCCGCATTGCACCGGCGCATCCAGGCGCGCTTCGAGGCGATGCTGCGCGCGGGCCTGGTCGATGAGCTCGCCGTGCTGAGGGCGCGCTACGCACTGCACGCGAACCTGCCCTCGATGCGCTGCGTCGGCTACCGGCAGGCGTGGGAATTCCTCGAAGGAAGGATCACCGAGGCGGAACTGCGCGAGCGCGGCATCTACGCCACGCGCCAGCTCGCCAAGCGCCAGCTTACGTGGCTGCGCGCGATGCAGGGGCTTGCAGTCGTCGATTGCCTCGCGGAGGACGCATCGCGCCGGGTGCTAGAGATCGCCGCACGCGCCCTCGCCGCGCCTTGAATTGCACGGAGAGCCGCTTGGGTATTGGTTCTACAGGCCACGTCCCGCGAAACGCGTAGGTTGGGCTGAGCGCAGCGAAGCCCAACGTCCTCTGCTGCAACCTCCATCGGCGATCGTGCCGTGCGCGGCCTGGTCGCAGCAGGTTCGACTTATGCGTCAGTGCGACGCCGCAACCGGTTCCAACTTAAAGACCCTGGCCAGCCTCGAAGCCGCCGCAATGTCACCTCGGCGCAAAGCCTCACGGACGTCGTCAAGCCTGCAAGCGTCTTCAACCGTCAGGTACGGCGACCATTCGGTGGCGTCTTCGAGAAGCTCCACGTCCACTTCGGCAACATACCTGCCTTCGTGGACGTATTTGATCCTGTTGCGCTTGCTCATTTTCGCCTCTCGGTGAAATCGTCGCTCCATCGCTTCCGATCCGGGCGGTAGGCGGTTACCAGGACTGCCGGTGAGGCAAGCCCGTTCGGAATACCCCATACGACATGGACCGGGCGATCGTCACGGTCAAATTGTAGCACCAGCACGGCGGGTCCCTTCGCGAAGCCCGGGTAATCCTCGATTACGACCGCCTTGTCGATCCCGTCCAACAGGTCCCGAACAAAGATCGCATCTTCCGCCAGTTCGTCGTAGCCATGTTCCGATATCCGGATTTCTCCAGCGGCAACGAGCTTCCGCACGGCTTCGAGGGTTGCGCTCATCTCGCCGTTGAGAGGTTAGACCCCGACAAACCCGCAACAAACGAGATGACTTGCTCACGACTCACCGAAGGAAATCCCTCGAGAAAATCATCGATCGATTCACCGGCATCCAGGTAATCGAGGTGCGTCTGCACGGGCACCCGCGTACCAGAATATGCCGGGGTTCCGCCCATGACTTCGGAGTTGCGGGAGATTACTGATCTTTCCATTGCTCCAGCCTACTTCCAATTCTGTGGTCATCGCAACCTGAACTGGTCCCGACAAAAGACCAGGAACGGGACAGACCGCTGCATTTCCAGTCCGCCTTCGAAGCCGGTGGTCTGTCCCCTATGTCACTCTGCGCGCGGGCCTCGTCGACGAACTCGCCGAGACTAGAGCGCGCTACGCGCTGCACGCGAACCTGCCGTCGACGCGCGCTGCGGGGTCTTGCCGTGGTCGATTGCCTCGCGAAGGACGCATCGCGCCGGGTGCAGGAGATCGCAGCGCGCGAGCTCGGCATGGCTTCGTAGCCTGGCGCCTTGCCTTCTGATGCGATTGCACGCTATAATCACATCAGATATTGATTTGTAAATACAATATAAACAGCAATATTGCCAATAGATACTGAAACGGTTCATTTTTTGACGCAAATAGGATGCCCGAAACTACCGATTCCCGCTGGGTTTGGCAGTCGGAGTCTTGGCCGACTTTCCATCATGACGCTCAAGCGCTTGCCGCGCCGCTTGCTAGTGCGCGCCTCGCGCAGGGAAGACTACTGGGCAAGGCCGAGGCCGTGGGGGCTCAGGGCTTCGCCGGCGCCGTGCGGGAACTCTGGACCGGGGAAGCGGTGGCAACCGCAGAAATCGAAGGCGAGAAGCTCGACGTCAGTGCCGTGCGCTCGTCGATTGCACGGCGGCTCGGCATCGCCTCGTCGTTCGCCGCGGCGGTTCCGCGGAATGTCGAAGGCCTGCTCGACGTGATGGAAGACGCGGCAGCGCGCTGGGACTCACACCTCACCGAGGAGAGGCTCTGCACCTGGCAGGCTGCGCTCTTTCCCACGGGCTACTCGGGCCTGCGTCGCATCGAGGTCGGACGCTTCCGCTCGCATCCGGAGCCGATGCAAATCGTGAGCGGCCCGATGGGTCACGAAACGGTTCATTACGAAGCGCCGCCCTCGGCCGCGGTCCGCGCGGAAATGCGAAGCTTCCTCGACTGGTTCAACCGCACGCGCCAAGTCACCGCGGGTGGCCCCGCCGACGGGCTGGTACGCGCGGGTGTTGCACACCTGTGGTTCGAGTCGATCCACCCCTTCGAGGACGGCAACGGCCGGATCGGGCGGGCCGTTCTCGACATGGCCCTTTCCCAGGACGCACGGCTCGGCCACCGCTTGCATGGGCTTTCCCAGGAGTTCCGCGACCGGCAGTCCGAATACTACGAGCGGCTGAATCACGATCAGCGCGGCTCGGGCGACGCCACCTCCTGGCTGCTCTGGCTGCTTGCCGCATTCGAGGACTCCTGCACGCGCGCGGCGGCGCTCATCGACGAATCCGTCGCGCGCGCCCGTTTCTGGAGCGAGCACAGGGACGTCGCGCTGACCGAGCGGCAACGCAAGGCGCTCGATCGCATGCTCGAGGCCGGACCGGGACGCTTCGAGGGCGGCATGACCGCCCGCAAATACGCCGCGCTCACGAAAACCTCGGGCCCCACCGCGACTCGCGAGCTGGTTGACCTTGTGCAGAAGAACCTGCTCGTCCCCAGGGGCAAGGCACGTTCCCGCCGCTACGAGCTCACGATTCCCGGCTGGGAATGGGTCCCGCGCCCGGCCGGGAAGAAATGAGCCGGCCTGGCGAGTCATCCGGGGGATATCGGAAAAGCCGCATGGATAGTGCGATCACCGTGCGCAGATTCCATGTCGGTACGAGCGCACAGACGCTCGTACCAGATGCCGGATATACGACTGCAACCGATTCCCGCGTTGACCTTGGTACTTCGGCGTTTCTCTTGCGTCGCGGGAGGACCCCATATACGCGGTGTTAGCTGACGCCGATCTAGTCCTCATCGTCGTACGACATGTGTTCTCCCCATTTGTACAGCCAGGATTGATGTTCGGCTAGCCCATCAATATCTGGAAATAGGGAGGCCTTATGAATTCCGCAGGCATTCAAATTGAGTTTGATCGTCAAAGGACTTCTTCCTATCGTAATTCGAACAAGCTTCTTCGGAACAAACGCCCTATCCGGAACCTTGTGCACGGTAAACAGGCTAGTTTGCGCTGGAATCCTCGGACTGATATGAGGAGGGTAATAAAGCATCACGTCGTCGAGCTCGTCGAGCTTGTCATGCCTTTCCGTAGGTGCAACTGGAATGTCGCGAACGCAGTAGATCATCGGCGCTGCGGCACTATTTCTAGCGTCCTCGACAGCAAAATATGCGGCAACAAGTAGGCTTTCCGTCCAATCTAGCAGTCTAGTGAACATTCCGTGATGCTGCGCAAGGGCAAGCCACTCTACTCGGCTCGCTGGAATGTGCTTCACGTATGGGCCAGCGGATCTAATGAAATGGCGCGTCATGGTGTCTTCTGCATCGGGGTCATACGGAAGTTCTTCACCAGACCCCTTCGCTTTTCGAGACTCAGGTCGACCAATTCTTGGAATCAGCTGATAGTCACTCTGGCGAACGCCCCGAAATATCCATTCACCATCTTTCCGATACGGCTGGACAAGTTCTGCCAGTTGCTCAAAGGAATCTACTGTCCTGTCTTGGTAGACGTCTATGTGTGCCATTTGGTCCCTTGGAATCTGGCGATTGCTGTGTCCGCTAGTCGTGCTCTGCGGCGGGCGTACCGCAATGACGTGGACTTCGGCACTGCGCCGGCGGCCCGTCCGCAGCAGCTATTTGTTAGCCACATCATTGCCATTATCTTGCATTTGCGTTGCTTGTCGCAGCACCTCATTCTGCACGTAACGCGAGAAGGCCATAGGTTTCATTGGGAAGGACTGAAGATCTGAGATCAGCTTTGATGTCATTGCGAGCAAACCATTGCTCGGGGCTCGTTTAACGGTATGTCGACCGAATTCCTGAAAGAAGAACCAGTTCTGCCTAATTGCATAGACGCCATGCAGAAATATGCTTGGTTGCTCGCTCAGCAAGACCGTTAGTCGCTCGCTGAAACCTTCCGATGTAGCAGCATCAGCGTCATACCCAACAATAAATGCACGAGGTGCCAATGTGGACGGTATCTGTAATTCAAACGCTTGCGGCTGATGTTGGTCTGACCGCACAGCGTCTTCGGAGAGACCGTGTAGTGCGTAGAACTTGCCGCGTTTGGCCATTTGCCGGATCAGCGCCAATGCGGCGGCTGCCTCCCGCAACTTATCGAGCGACAGATCGGCCTTTACCTCTACGGTTGCATACACAGCCTCAATAGGAAATATGTTTGCAGCTAGCTCTCTGAACAGTGGAGAGTTGTGCATCTCGTCGTGGATGACGATGTCCATTTGTGGACTTGCCGGAAGATCGATGTGCGAACTGAGAACGAACCCCGTGCCTAAGCTAAAGCGGCGAGGCAGGACCTGCTCCAGGAGCTTAGTCACGCGCTGCTCGTCATTCCGACCCCGCTCTCCGTAGTGCGGGAGTGCGCCCGTCAAAACTTTGGTTTGGAGCGCGAATATCTCGTTGATCGCCTCGAAGTAGGCGCTCAACCCTGTTGGATTATCCTTGTTCGCGCGATCGGACATTGTGGCGGCTAACGCCGCGGTTCACGCGCGCCGAGTGAGCGCAGCGAACGAGGGGCCCGCTGCCCGCAGCGCAGCGGCGTCGCGTGGAACCGCTTGTTAGACCCCGACACGATTGTGCTTCCTAAGGATCGTATCTATCAACGGCCGCACTCCTGCCGCAACAGTCCAGGCGATACCTGGCAGCGCCGCAAGGCTGCCATCCACGAAGAATGGAAGGTAGTTCTTGTCCAGTTTGATTAAGGACTGATCCGATTGAGACACTGGATCATCGAAGTGAATACCGCCCTTTAGATTTGCGCAAACGTCAATAACGTCACGAACGGTAAAAGCCCGCTCATGATCGCGAAGGACTTCGGTGCCCAAGAATGCATCGAAAGTGAGCGACTCGATCTCCGCAGGGTCCGCGAAGTCTGGGCACAAACTCATAAACTGAAAGACAGGCCCTTCACCGGCTTCCTTGACTTGGCGCTCTGGAACCATCGGGAACCGCAATTGCTGCCGATGCTCGCGATTCACCAGGTGCAGCAGCGGTCGTGCATCCAAAAGCAGCCTTCGAAGAATTGCCGAGGCTTCAAGGAGGTTGAACCGGTCTTTCACGGCGATGCGCGCCTGAAGATCGAGGACAAAGCGAAGAAAGCTGCGCTCGGTGTCGCTACATGCGTCAGGGACCTGAAACGCACTCTGGGAGCGGAATCCCGTTGGGGGATGGCTCTTGGCATCGAGTTTCAAAGGTTCGTCCGCGGGCTGCGTGACTAGCGTGCCATTGATGGCACAACCGATGCCGTCGGTTCTGCTCCAGGCAAAAGCCACCTTTAGAAAAGCGAAGTCCGGGAGCGCGAGGCGCGGCGTCTCGTACGTTATGTCGCCCTCCTCGACCTTGACGTGAAAGTGGAGGGTGCCGGTAGGCCTAGCGCTGACCTGCATCGCGGCTCCATTCGCAAGTCCGTCAAATAAGTTGACTGAACTCAGCGGTGGCCATTTACTCGGCACAGTCAAATCCAGCGCGAGGGTTCCTTCGTTCATCGAGGTCTAACTCCTAATCATCCGCATCGCGAAAAGGCTACAACCATCCACCGGCATATGCAAATCTCCACCGGTATATGGCTCGATGTGCCGCCATATCGCTCGATCGCCGATTCCTGTTCGCGGCAGTGCGCGGCTTGGCGCGTCGCCAAGGGACCCCTTGGGCGACGCCTAGCAACGCAGGCCGATCGGGAGGGGTCCACGAGCACGTCTGAGGGCCGCAGGCCCGGGTTCCGCAGCGGCCTGCTCTGGGGGGTAGCGCAGGACACCCCGGCGCGCGAGCGCCGGGGCGGCGACATAGGAGACGATTCGCGATGGGCGGCGCGGTTCATGGTTTGACAGTGTCACCACGAACGGCAGGGCCGGGCTGTCGGCAGCAGCACAGGTCTTCAGCGCAATCGGCGGGCAGTCGATCTTCCCTTGCGGCAGCGATTTGCGAGGACGGTTCCTATCCGACTCGACCCGAACGGCCAACGCGGTCAATGCGCGGACGCGAACGATTCGGTATGCCCAAAGCTCGCGCTAACCGGCGCCCCGCTTGCGGCGCGTTCTGGTCGCGCGCGCTGCCGGGCGCGAGGGCCGTGAGGCAAGCCACCTCTTGAACGATGCTTGGCTCTCCCCGGATGGCTTGCCGGCGAGAAGTCCCTCTACGCTGATATCCTCGTCGATCGCTTCCCAATGAATTCCCCTGCCCTTTGCGATCAGCCGCCAGTTCGTGCGCTCCTCGGCCGTCGCGTGAAGCAGCCTCGGGTACCAGGCGAGTGGAACGGAAATCGTCCGCCCATCGGAAAGATCCACGCACAGCGTATCCCCCGTCACCGATACCGATTGCGCGAGAGGAATTTCGATCTCAACCGCGGAAATATTCATTTCCGATCACTTGGGAGAACCGATAGGTACAGACGGACAGAACGCTGGGCATCGTGGCATTCCAAGTCCCGTCTCGCGGCTGAGTAAGGCGGCCGGAGCCGCCCTTCCCTCACCCCGGCCCTCTCCCGGAGGGAGAGGGAGTGGGGTCACACGATCAGCGGGACGATCATGAGCGCGACGATGTTGATGATCTTGATGAGCGGGTTGACGGCGGGGCCGGCGGTGTCCTTGTAGGGGTCGCCGACGGTGTCGCCCGTGACCGCGGCCTTGTGGGCATCGGAGCCCTTGCCGCCGAACTTGCCGTCCTCGATATACTTCTTCGCGTTGTCCCAGGCGCCGCCGCCGGTGGTCATCGAGATCGCGACGAACAGGCCCGTGACGATCGTGCCCATCAGCACCCCGCCCAGCGCCTGCGGCCCGAGCACGACGCCGACGACGATCGGCACCAGCACCGGCAGCAGCGAGGGCACGATCATCTCCTTGATCGCGGCGCGCGTGAGCATGTCCACTGCGCGCGAGTAGTCCGGCTTCGCCGTTCCCGCCATGATGCCGGGGATCTCCTTGAATTGCCGCCGCACCTCGACCACCACCGAGCCCGCGGCGCGTCCCACCGCCTCCATCGCCATCGCGGCGAACAGATAGGGCACCAGGCCGCCGATGAACAGGCCGATGATCACCATGTGGTTCGAGAGGTCGAAGCTGTACGACTTGCCCGCCGCCTCGAGCGCGTGCGTGTAGTCGGCGAACAGCACCAGCGCCGCGAGGCCCGCCGAGCCGATCGCGTAGCCCTTGGTGACCGCCTTGGTGGTGTTGCCCACCGCGTCCAGCGGATCGGTGATGGCGCGCACCGAGTCGGGCAGGTCCGCCATCTCGGCGATGCCGCCCGCGTTGTCGGTGATCGGGCCGTAGGCGTCGAGCGCCACGATGATGCCGGTCATCGACAGCATCGAGGTCGCGGCGATGGCGATGCCGTACAGGCCGGCGAGGTTGTAGGAGAGCAGGATCGCCGCGCACACCGCGATCACCGGCCACGCCGTGGAGCGCATCGACACGCCCAGGCCGGCGATGATGTTGGTCGCGTGGCCGGTGGTCGAGGCCTCGGCGATGTGGCGCACCGGGCCGTACTCGGTCGCGGTGTAGTACTCGGTGATGACCACCATGAGCGCGGTGAGCACCAGGCCGATCCAGGCCGCGCCGATCAGGTGCCACTGGCTGATCATCTGCTTGCCGCCGGCGAATTCGAAGGGCACTTGTTTCACCACGTCGCCCATGATCCAGGAGGTGATCGGGATGTAGGCGATCGCCGCCAGCACGCCGGCGACGATCAGGCCGCGGTAGAGCGCGTTCATGATCTTTCCGCCGGCCCGCGCCTTCACGAACCAGGTGCCGACGATCGAGGCAATGATCGAGAACCCGCCGATCGCGAGCGGGTAGATCACCGCCGCGCCCGAGCTGCTCTTCACCATCAGCGCGCCCAGGAGCATGGTGGCGATGATGGTGACGGCGTAGGTCTCGAACAGGTCCGCGGCCATGCCGGCGCAGTCCCCGACGTTGTCGCCGACGTTGTCCGCGATCACCGCGGGATTGCGCGGGTCGTCCTCGGGGATGCCGGCCTCCACCTTGCCCACGAGGTCGGCGCCGACGTCGGCGCCCTTGGTGAAGATGCCCCCGCCGAGACGGGCGAAGATCGAGATCAGCGACCCTCCGAAGCCCAGGCCCACCAGCGGATGGATGATGTGGGACAGGTCGGTCTTGTCGATTGCATTGGCGTAGAGGAGCGCGAAGTAGCCGGCGACGCCGGCGAGGCCCAGGCCGACCACCAGCATCCCGGTGATGGCGCCGCCGCGGAAGGCGATGGTGAGGGCCTCGTTCAGGCCGGTGCGTGCGGCCTCGGCGGTGCGCACGTTGGAGCGAACCGAGACGTTCATGCCGATGTAGCCGGTCGCCCCCGAGAGCAGCGCGCCGACCACGAAGCCCCAGGCGGTGGGCGCGCCCAGCGCGTACCCGATCACCAGGGCGAGGATCACGCCGACGACCGCGATGGTGGTGTACTGGCGGTTGAGGTAGGCCATCGCCCCGGTGTGCACCGCAGCGGCGATCTCGCGCATGCGGTCGTTGCCGGTCGGCTTGCCCAGGATCCACTTGAAGGAGATTGCGCCGTAGAGGATCGCGATCGCCGCGCAAACGAGCGCGAACCAGAGTCCAGATGCCATGTTGCCTCCGCTGATTGCCGGCCGGTTTCCGGCCCGATTGGTCTTGGTTGAAGCCGCGGATTTTAGCAGAAAGCCCAGCGGGAACGGGAGCCATGCAGGTGTCATCCCCGCGCAAGCGGGGATCCAGCAGGCGATCGAGATCCCTGGATTCCCGCTTGCGCGGGAATGACCTTGTGTCTAGATCGCGTAATCCGGGAGCTTCTTCGGGACGGCGGCGTTCTTCAGGCGCACGTAGTCCGGCAAGCCGTTCTTGTAGGGCGGGTAGTCCTCGCCCTGGATCAGCGGCGCGAGGTAGGCGCGGCATTTCGGGGTGATGTGGAAGCCGTCCGCGGTGATGTAGTCGCGCGGCATGAACTTCTCCTTGTTCGCCACGTCCTTCAGCTGCGCGGTCCCGATCGACCACTTGTAGGGCTTGTCGGACTTGCGCACGATGGTCGGCATCACCGAGTTGTGGCCCGCGAGCGCGAGCTGGACCGCCGCCTTGCCCAGGGCGTAGGACTGCATCACGTCGGTCCTGGAGGCGATGTGGCGCGCGGCGCGCTGCAGGTAGTCGGCCACCGCCCAGTGGTGCTTGAGCTTCAGCTTCTCCCGGATGAGGTTGGCGATAGTGGGGGCGACTCCGCCCAGTTGCGCGTGGCCGAAGGCGTCGCGCAGCCCCGACTCGGACAGGAACTTGCCGTCCGCGCCCTTGATCCCCTCGGAGACGCCCACCACGCAGTAGCCCTGCTGCTTCACCGTCGCCTCGACCCGCGCAATGAACTTGTCCGGATCGAAGCTGATCTCCGGGAACAGCAGGATGTGCGGCGCCTCGCCTTCCTGCTCGGCGGCGAGGCCGCAGGCCGCGGTGATCCAGCCCGCGTGGCGGCCCATCACCTCGAGCACGAACACCTTGGTCGAGGTCTTGGCCATCGAGGCGACATCGAACCCCGCCTCGCGGATGCTGGTGGCGACGTACTTCGCCACCGAGCCGAAGCCCGGGCAGCAGTCGGTGACCGGCAGGTCGTTGTCGACGGTCTTCGGGACGTGCACGCAGGTGATCGGGAAGCCCGTCGAGGCGGCGAGCTGCGAGATCTTGAGGCAGGTGTCGGCCGAGTCGCCGCCGCCGTTGTAGAAGAAATAGCCGATGTCGTGCGCCTTGAACACCTCGATCAGGCGCTCGTACTGGGCGCGGCTCTCCTCGAGGCTCTTCAGCTTGTAGCGCGCCGAGCCGAACGC
>Ga0082335_1006287_pt1 | contig 15470 bp, 14 predicted proteins | sample Subgrocontami58m_FD_72375 | JGI IMG/M metagenome (GOLD analysis project Ga0082335, IMG submission 72375) | Subsurface groundwater microbial communities from S. Glens Falls, New York, USA - GMW37 contaminated, 5.8 m (SPADES assembly) (version 2) ...
AGCCTGTTCATGGCCTGGGTGCAAAGCGGCTTCGAGATGGACCTGCCGCCCAAGGCCGACCTGATCCTGCCGTTCTTCAAGAACATCGCCTATCCCCTGGGCGTGTGGGGCTTCATCACGCTGACCTTCTTCGTGATCGTGGGCACCAGCCATGCGGTGAACCTCACCGACGGGCTGGACGGCCTCGCGATCATGCCGGCGGTGATGGTGGGGAGCGCGCTGGGCATCTTCGCCTACGTCGCCGGCAACGCCGTGTACTCGAAGTACCTGCTGCTGCCGCATATCCCGGGCGCGGGCGAGCTCGCGGTCATCTGCGGCGCGCTTGCCGGGGCGGGGCTCGGCTTCCTCTGGTTCAACGCCTATCCCGCCGAAGTGTTCATGGGCGACGTCGGCGCACTCGCGCTCGGCGCGGCCCTGGGCACCGTCGCGGTGATCGTGCGCCAGGAGATCGTGCTTCTCATCATGGGCGGCGTTTTCGTCGCGGAAACGCTCTCGGTGATGATCCAGGTGCTGTATTTCAAGTGGAGCGGCGGCAAGCGCATATTCCGAATGGCGCCGCTCCACCACCACTACGAGCTCGGTGGGTGGAAGGAGTCCCAGGTCGTGGTCCGGTTCTGGATCATCACCATGCTCCTGGTGCTGTTCGGCTTGTCGACGTTGAAGCTGCGTTGAGTGCCGGCTGATGGAACTGTCCGGAAGGAGGGTATTGGTGCTGGGATTGGGTGAGACGGGACTGTCGATGGCCCGCTGGCTCGCGCGCGCTGGCGCCGAGGTTCGCGTCGCCGACACGCGCCCGGTGCCGCCCAAGCTCGCGCGCTTGCAGCAGGCGCTGCCCGCGGTGAGCGTCCACTGCGGCAGCTTCGCCGAATCGCTGTTCGACGGCATCGACCTGATCGCGATCAGTCCCGGCGTGCCGCTCGCCGATCCGTTGGTCGCGCGCGCGGTGCGCCGCGGCGTGCCGGTGGTGGGCGATATCGAACTCTTCGCGAGGGCGCTGCCGCGCGACGCGGCGCGCATCCTCGCGATCACCGGCACCAACGGCAAGAGCACCGTCACCGCGCTCGCCGGCGCGATGTGCAGGGCGGCGGGCCTGGACTGCGAGGTGGCGGGAAACATCAGCCCGGCCGCGCTCGACGCGCTCATGCATCGCCGCGACGCGGGCCGCGATCCCGCGGCCTGGGTGCTCGAGTTGTCGAGCTTCCAGCTCGAGACCACGGATTCGCTCGACGCATCGGTTGCGGCGATGCTGAATCTCTCCGAGGACCACCTCGACCGGTACGCGTCGATGCAGGAGTACACCGCCGCCAAGTCCCGCATCTTCAGGGGCAGCGGCGCGCAGGTGCTGAACCGGGACGATCCCCGGAGCCTCGCCATGGCGCTTCCCGGGCGAAGGCTGATCACTTTCGGCCTCGGGCCGCCCGCGTCCCCCGGAGACTTCGGCGTGGTCCGGCGCGACAGCGCCGCGTGGCTCGCGCGGGGACCGGCCCCGCTGTTTCCCGTCCGGGAAATTCCGCTCGCCGGCCTGCACAACGCAGCCAACGCGCTGGCCGCCCTCGCCCTGTGCAGCGCGATCGAGCTGCCGATGGCGCCGCTCGTGGCCGCGCTTGCCGAATTCCGCGGGCTGCCGCACCGGATGGAGCCGGTCGGCGAACTGGGCGGCGTGTACTTCTACGACGATTCCAAGGGCACCAACGTGGGCTCGACGGTCGCGGCGCTCGCCGGCCTCGCGGGCGCAGGCGCCAGGGTCGTGCTGATCGCGGGGGGCGAGGGCAAGTCGCAGGACTTCTCGCCGCTCGCTGCCGCGGCGGCGAAAGCGGCGCGCGCGGTGGTGCTGATCGGCCGGGACGCGCCCGTGATCGAGCGTGCATTGCAGGGCGCGGGCGTGCCGGTGCGCCGCGCCGGCACGATGGACGAAGCGGTGGGCGTTGCGGCTTCGCTCGCGCAGGCGGGCGACGCGGTGCTGCTCTCGCCCGCCTGCGCAAGCTTCGACATGTTTCTCAACTACAGGCATCGCGGGGAGATGTTTCGCGAGGCGGTGAGAGGGCTGGTTCATGCCAAGACGCACTAGCCCGGGCCGCGCGCCGATGGCCGAATACGACGCGAGCCTGCTGTGGGCCGGCCTGGCGCTGCTGACGCTCGGCCTGGTGATGGTCTATTCGGCGTCCATTTCGCTCGCCGAGACGGCCAGGTTCACCGGCGGCAAGCCGACCTATTTCCTGGCACGCCACGCGCTTTTCCTCGGGGTGAGCATCGTGGCGGGAATGCTGGTGTTCCAGGTCCCCATGCACCTCTGGCAACGCGCGGCGCCCTGGCTGTTCGGCGCGGGCGTCGTGCTGCTCGCGCTGGTGCTCTTCCCGGGTCTCGGACGCGAGGTCAACGGCGCGCGTCGCTGGCTCTCGCTCGGCCCCGCCAACCTGCAGCCCTCCGAGCTGATGAAGCTGTTCGCGGTGCTCTACGCCGCGGATTACACCGTGCGCAAGACCGCGCTCATGCACAGCTTCAAGAGGGGCCTGCTGCCGATGCTCGCGGTCATGCTGGTGGTGGGATGGCTCCTGCTGCGCGAGCCGGACTTCGGCGCCTTCGTCGTGATCACGGCCATCGCCATGGCGATCCTGTTCCTCGGGGGCATGAACGGCCGGTGGTTCGCGGGACTGCTCGCGATGCTTGCGATCGGGTTCGCCGGCCTGGTGCTCGCGTCGCCCTACCGCATGCAGCGCATCTTCGGCTTCATGGACCCATGGTCGGATTCCTTCGGCAAGGGCTACCAGCTCTCGCACGCGTTGATCGCTTTCGGGCGCGGCGAATGGCTGGGCGTGGGCCTGGGCGCGAGCGTCGAAAAGCTGCTCTACCTGCCCGAGGCGCACACCGACTTCCTGCTCGCCGTCATCGGCGAGGAACTCGGCTTCGCGGGCGTCGCGTTCGTGATCGTGCTGTTTGCGTGGCTGGTCGTGCGCGCTTTCGCCATCGGCAGGCAGGCGGTGACGCTGGAGCGTCCCTACTCCGCCCTGGTCGCCCAGGGCATCGCCGTGTGGCTGGGCGTGCAGGCGTTCATCAACATGGGCGTCAACATGGGCGTGCTGCCCACCAAGGGGCTGACCTTGCCGCTCATGAGCTTCGGGGGCAGCGGCATCCTCGCCAATTGCGTCGCGCTCGCGATCCTGCTGCGGATCGACTGGGAGTCGCGGCAGATGATGAAAGGGCAGGCGGCGTGACATGGCGAGGACCATCATGATCATGGGTGGCGGCACCGGCGGTCACGTGTTTCCCGGGCTCGCGGTCGCCGGCGAATTGCGCGCGCGCGGCTGGCGGGTCGTCTGGCTGGGCGCGCGCGGCGGCATGGAGGCCACGCTCGTTCCCGGACACGGCTACGAGATGGCGTGGGTGAACTTCGCCGGGCTGCGCGGCAAGGGTCCCGTCGCGCTCGCGCTGCTGCCGGCCAGGCTGCTGCTCGCGTTCTGGCAGGCAGCCCGCGCGATATTCGCGCACCGACCCGACGTCGTGCTGGGCATGGGCGGATACCAGTCCTTCCCGGGAGGCATGATGGCGGCGCTGCTCAACCGGCCTCTCGTGCTCCACGAGCAGAACTCGGTCGCGGGGCTCGCGAACCGCGTCCTCGCGCGCGTCGCCGATCGCATTCTGTGCGCGTTTCCCGGCGCGTTGAAGGGCGCGGCGGTGACCGGCAATCCGGTGCGGCCCGACATCGCGTCGCTCCCCGCGCCGGCCGGGCGCTATGGCGCGCGCTCCGGGCCCCTCAAGCTGCTCGTCATCGGCGGCAGCCTGGGCGCGAAGGTGCTGAACGAAACCGTTCCGCAGGCGCTTTCGCTGATGCCTCCCGAACGCCGGCCCGAGGTGACGCACCAGTCCGGCGGCCAGCACATCGATGCGCTCATGCGGCGCTACCGCGAACTCGGCGTGTACGCGATCGCGCTCGCCTTCATCGACGACATGGCTTCGGCCTATGGCGCCGCCGACGTGGTGCTTTGCCGCGCCGGCGCGCTCACCGTCGCGGAGCTCGAAGCGGCGGGCGTGGCGAGCGTGCTCGTGCCCTATCCCCATGCGGTGGACGACCACCAGACCGGCAACGCGCGCCATCTTTCCGATGCCGGCGCGGCGATCCTGCTGCCGCAGGCGGAGCTGACTCCGGAGCGGCTCGCCGCGCTGCTCTCGGAATTCACGCGCACGGGGCTCGCCGAAATGGCGGGCCGGGCGCGCGCGCTCGCGCGGCCCGATGCGACCCGCGCGGTCGCGCAAGCCTGCGTGGAGCTCGCGCGATGAAGCACAAGGTGAAACACATTCATTTCGTCGGCATCGGCGAGGGGTCGGAACGAACCGCCGCTGCCGACTGGATCGAGCATGAAGCATAAGGTCAAACATATTCATTTCGTCGGCATCGGCGGTAGTGGCATGAGCGGCATCGCCGAGGTGCTGGCGAACCTGGGCTACCAGGTGAGCGGGTCGGACCTCGCCGCCAACGCGGCGACCGAACGCCTCGTCTCGCTCGGGGCGAGCTTGACGCTCGGACACGCGGCGGAGAACGTCGCCGGCGCCGACGTGGTCGTGGTCTCGACGGCGGTGCGCTCGGACAATCCCGAGGTGATGGCGGCGCGCGCACGGCGCATCCCCGTGGTTCCCCGCGCGCTCATGCTCGCCGAGCTGATGCGGCTCAAGCAGGGCATCGCGGTGGCCGGCACGCACGGCAAAACGACCACGACGAGCCTGGTGGCGAGCGTGCTCGCCGAGGCGGGCCTGGATCCCACCTTCGTCATCGGCGGGCGCCTCACGAGCACGGCGTCGAACGCGCGCCTGGGCGCGGGCGAGTTCATCGTCGTCGAGGCCGACGAGTCCGACGCTTCGTTCCTGCACCTGCAGCCCGTCGTCGCGGTCGTCACCAACATCGATGCCGACCACATGGAAACCTATCAGCACGACTTCGCGCGCCTGAAGCAGGCGTTCGTCGGCTTCCTCCAGAACCTGCCCTTCTACGGCAGCGCGATCCTGTGCTCCGACGACCCGAACGTGCGCGAGATCATGCCCTTCGTCTCCAAGCCCGTGGTCACCTACGGCCTGCGCGAGGACGCGATGGTGCGCGCGGTGGACCTCGTCGCCGGGGAGCGCATGCGCTTTTCCTGCCTGCGCGAAGGCGCCGCGCCGCTCGAGGTCTGGCTCAATCTGCCCGGCCGCCACAACGTGCAGAATGCGCTCGCGGCGATCGCCGTCGCCGGCGAGCTGGGACTGCCCGACGACGCCATCCAGAGGGCGCTCGCGGAATTCCGCGGCGTCGGCCGCCGTTTTCAGCGCTACGGCGAGATCGCGCTGCGCGGCAAGCGCGGCGGGGGCACGTTCACGCTGGTGGACGACTACGGCCACCACCCGGCGGAAATGCAGGCGACACTCGAGGCGGCGCGAGGCGCGTTCCCGGGGAGGCGCATCGTGCTCGCGTTCCAGCCGCACCGCTATACGCGCACGCGCGACCTGTTCGAGGACTTCGTCAGAGTGCTCTCCGGGGCCGACGCGCTGCTGCTTGCCGAAGTCTATCCCGCGGGCGAGACCCCGATCGTCGCCGCCGACGGCCGGTCGCTTGCGCGCGCCATTCGCGTGGCGGGGAAGATCGAGCCGGTGTTCGTCGAGAACATCGCCGACATGCCGGCGGCGATCCTGCAGTCCGCGCAAGCCGGGGACGTGGTGGTGACCATGGGAGCAGGCTCCATCGGCACCGTGCCCGCGCAACTGGCCAGGGGCGGGGCCAAATGATCATGGCCGAGCCGATTCCGTTTCCCGCGGCCGCCTTGCGCGGCACCTTGAGGCTCGACGAGCCGATGGCGAAGCACGTGAGCTGGCGCGCGGGCGGGCATGCCGCGCGCGCCTATTCTCCGGCCGACACCGCGGACCTGGCCCTGTTCCTGAAAAGCCTGCCCGCGCGCGAGCCGGTGTGCCTGGTGGGCCTGGGCAGCAACCTGCTGGTCCGCGACGGAGGCTTTCGCGGCACGGTCGTCCTGATGCACAAGACCCACGCCGCGATCCGCATGGACGGCAAGGACGTGTACGCGGACGCGGGGCAGGCGAGCCCCAAGGTCGCGCGATTCGCGGCGGTCCACGGCCTGGAGGGGGCGGAGTTCCTCGCCGGCATACCGGGAACGGTGGGCGGGGCGCTCGCCATGAATGCCGGCTGTTACGGTTCGGAGACCTGGGACGTGGTCGAGCGCGCGCTCACGATCGACCGGCACGGAGAGTTGCACGAGCGGCGGCGCGCCGAGTTCGAGCTGGGCTACCGCCACTGCGCGATCAAGGACGATGCGAGGCTGGGCGAAGACCTCTGGTTCGCGGGGGCGTGGTTCCGCTTCCGCGAGGGCGACCGCGACCGCGCGCGCGCGCGCATCGCCGAATTGCTGGCGCGGCGCGTGGAATCGCAGCCGCTCAACCTGCCCAACGCCGGCTCGGTGTTCCGCAATCCGCCGGGCGACCATGCCGCGCGGCTCATCGAGGCCTGCGGACTGAAGGGCTTCGCGATCGGCGGAGCGCGCATTTCGGAGAAGCACGCCAACTTCATCGTCAACCCGAAGCGCAGGGCGCGCGCCGCCGACATCGAGGCGCTGATCGGGCATGCGCGCGAGACGGTGAAGGAGCGCTTCGGCGTCGAGCTGCAGGTCGAAGTGCGCATTGTCGGTGAGGCGCTCACATGAACAATTTCGGCAAAGTGGCGGTGCTCCTGGGCGGGAAGTCGGCCGAGCGCGCGGTTTCGCTCAAGAGCGGCGCCATGGTGCTCGCGGCGCTCAGGAAGAAGGGCGTGGACGCCCACGCGTTCGATCCCGCGGAGCGCGGCCTGGACGCGCTGATCTCCGAGCGCTTCCAGCGCGCGTTCATCGCGCTGCACGGGCGCTACGGAGAGGACGGAACGGTGCAGGGCGTGCTCGAGCTGCTCGGGATCCCCTACACCGGCACGGGCGTGCTCGGCAGCGCGCTTGCCATGGACAAGTGGCGCACCAAGCTGCTCTGGCAGGCGGCGGGGGTGCCTACGCCGCGCCAGGAGCTGCTCGCCCCCGACACCGACCTCGCCGCCGTGGCGGCGCGCCTGGGCCTGCCGCTCATGGTGAAGCCTGCCAACGAAGGCTCGTCGATCGGCATGACCAAGCTGCGCGACGCGGCACGGTTCGACGAGGCCTATGCGCTCGCCGCGAACTACGACAAGGTCGTCATCGCCGAAGCATTCATCGACGGCCCCGAGCTCACGGCCGGCATCCTGGGCGGAGAAGCGCTGCCGCTGATCCGCCTGGAGACGCCGCGCGATTTCTACGACTACGAGGCGAAATACCACGCCGACGACACCCGCTACCTGATCCCCTGCGGCCTGCCGGGCGAGACCGAGGCGATGATCCAGCGCGAGGCCCTGCGCGCGTTCTCCGTGCTCGGCTGCCGCGGTTGGGGCCGCGTCGACGTGATGCTTGACCGCTCCGGCAAGCCGCAATTCCTCGAGGTCAACACGTCGCCGGGGATGACCGACCATTCGCTGGTGCCGATGGCCGCGCGTCACGCGGGCATCGCGTTCGAGGACCTGTGCCTGCGCATCCTGGAGCTCGCCCATGTGGGATGAACCGCGGCTGCTCAACAGCGTTGCGAACGCGCTGTTCGTGCTCGCGTTCGCGCTCCTCGCCTACGCGGCGGGAACGGCGCTCGCGCAGTCCCCGGCGTTCCTGCTGCGCGTCATCCGCGTTGAAGGCGACCTCGGGCACGTGAGCCGCGGCCAGATCGTCGACGCGCTGCAAGGCAGGGTGAGGGGCACGTTCTTCACGGTCGACCTCGAGGCCATTCGCTCGGCGTTCGAGGCCATTCCCTGGGTCAGGCGCGCCGAGGTGCGGCGGCACTGGCCCGACCGCCTGGACGTGAGGCTCGAGGAGCACGTCGTGCTCGCGCGCTGGGGCCAGGAATCCGACGGCCGCCTGGTCGATACGCACGGAGACGTGTTTGCCGGCGCGAGCGACGCCGCGCTGCCGATCCTCGCCGGCCCGCCGGGCAGCGAGCACGAGGTCGCGCGGCGCTACGCGCAGTTCCGCGCGCTGCTCGAGCCCCTGGCGCTCGATCCGCTGACGGTGACCCTGTCGCAGCGGAGCAGCTGGCAGCTCAAGCTGTCGAACGGCCTCGCGGTGCAGCTCGGGCGCGACAGCGAGAAGGACCCGGTGCGCGAGCGGTTCGCGCGCTTCGTCGATCTGTATCCGCAGACCCTGGGGCGGCTCGGCCGCCGCTTCGAATACGTGGACCTGCGCTACCGCAGCGGCTTCGCGCTGAGGGTGCCCAAGCTGCCGCGCACCGAATCCCCGAAACCCCGAAGCCGCACGAGAGCTGCAGCATGAGCAAGGAAAACAAGAACCTGATCGTCGGCCTGGACATCGGCACTTCGAAGGTGGTCGCCGTCGTGGCCGAACTGCTGCCCGACGGCAGGCTCGAGCTGATCGGCATGGGCAGCCACGAATCCAAGGGCCTGAAGAAGGGCGTCGTGGTCAACATCGAGGCCACCGTCAACGCCATTCAGCGCGCGCTCGAGGAAGCGGAGCTGATGGCCGACTGCAAGATCCAGAGGGTGTACACGGGCATCGCGGGCAGCCATATCCGCAGCTTCAATTCCACCGGCATGGTGCCGATCCGGGACCGGGAGGTGACGCCGATGGACGTCGACCGCGTGATCGAGACCGCGCGCGCGATGCCGATCCCGACCGACCAGCAGGTGCTGCACATCCTCACCCAGGAATTCATCATCGACGGGCAGGACGGAGTGCGTGAACCCCTGGGCATGAGCGGGGTACGGCTGGAGGTCAAGGTCCACATCGTCACCGGCGCGGTGTCGGCGGCGCAGAACATCGTCAAATGCGTGCGCCGCTGCGGTCTGGAAGTGAGCGACCTCATCCTGCAGCCCCTCGCATCGAGCCTCGCCACGCTCACCGAGGACGAGAAGGAGCTCGGCGTGTGCCTGGTCGACGTCGGCGGGGGCACCACCGACGTGGCCATCTTCCGCGAGGGCGCGATCCGGCACACCGCCGTGATCCCGATCGCAGGCGACCAGATCACCAACGACATCGCGATGGCGCTGCGCACCCCGACCCAGGAGGCCGAGGAGCTGAAGCTTCGCCATGGCTGCGCGCTGCGCCAGCTCGCCGACGCGAACGAGATGATCGAGGTGCCCGGCGTGGGCGACCGGCCCCCGCGCCAGCTCTCCAGGCAGACGCTCGCCGAGGTGATCGAGCCGCGCGTCGAGGAGCTCTACTCGCTGGTGCAGAAGGTGCTGCGCGAGTCCGGCTACGAGGAGCTGCTCTCCTCGGGCATCGTGCTCACCGGAGGATCCTCGGTCATGCAGGGCATGGTCGAGCTGGGCGAGGAGATCTTCCACATGCCCGTGCGGCTCGGCGTGCCGCGCTATTCGGGCGGGCTGTCGGACGTCATCCGCAGCCCGCGCTATTCGACCGCGGTGGGACTGCTGCTCGACGGCAAGATGCGCACCGAGCGCGGAATGCTGGCGCGGCAGGGCGGGTCGTTGAGGCAGGTGGCGTCGAGGATGAGGGAATGGTTTCAGCGCAATTTCTGACCGCGGGTGCGGCCCATCGGGGCTCGGGCGCGCGGCTCAGTCTTTCTTCACTCGCGTGTTCACGGAATTGGCGAGGACTTTGGGTTTATCTAGGTCTCCCGATTTTGCGCAGTCGCGAAGTTGCGACTGCGCAAAATCGGGAGATTTGGGATGGCAGATCACGGCTATTCGTTTGGTTCAGGCCGTGCCGGTTCAAGGATCGTTCCAGGGCGGTGGTTCATAACTTCGTTGCACAAGGAGGCAGGCATGTTTGAAATCGTAGAGGCACAACACAGCGGCACGGTGATCAAGGTGATCGGTGTGGGCGGCGCCGGCGGAAACGCCGTCGATCACATGATCAGGAACGGCGTCTCCGGGGTGGAGTTCGTCGCCGCCAACACGGACGCGCAGGCGCTGCTGCGGGGCAGCGCCAAGGTCCAGATCCAGCTCGGCGCGACGGGTCTGGGCGCCGGTGCGAAGCCCGAGGCGGGGCGCTCGGCGGCGCTCGAGGCGCGCGAGCAGATCGCTGACGCGCTGAGGGGGGCGCACATGGCCTTCATCACCGGCGGCATGGGAGGCGGCACCGGGACGGGCGCCGCCCCGGTGATCGCGGAAATCGCCAAGGAGATGGGCATCCTCACCGTGGCGGTGGTGACCAAGCCGTTCTCGTTCGAGGGCGTCAAGCGCCTGAAGGCCGCCGAATCCGGGATCGAGGACCTCTCGCAGCACGTCGATTCGGTGATCGTGATCCTGAACGAGAAGCTGGAGGAGGTGCTGGGCGAGGACGTGACCATGGAACAGGCGTTCGCCTCCGCCGACAGCGTGCTGAAGAACGCCGTCGCCGGGATCTCCGAGATCATCAACGTGCCGGGATTGATCAACGTCGACTTCCAGGACGTGCGCACGGTCATGGCCGAGCAGGGCATGGCGATGATGGGTTCGGCCTCGGCCGCCGGAATCGACCGCGCCCGCATCGCCGCGGAGCAGGCCGTTGCGAGCCCGCTCCTCGAGGGGGTAAACCTGTCCGGAGCGCGCGGCGTGCTGGTCAATATCACCGCAAACCGTGCGAGCCTCAAGATGCGCGAGACGCGCGAGATCATGAACACGATCCGCGGCTTCGCCGCCGACGATGCGACCGTGATTCTCGGCGCGGTGTACGACGACGTGATGTCCGACGAGCTGCGCGTCACCGTGGTGGCGACGGGGCTCGGGCAGCCGGCCGCGGCGCGCCAGCCCAAGCCGCTGCAGGTGGTGCCGGCCAAGACGGGAACGGACGACAGGCCGGTCGGTCCCACTGTCGATTACGCGCAGCTCGAAGGCCTGCCTGCGGTCATCCGCCGGCGCAACCAGACCGTCGAGGCGCTCGCGAACAGCGGGATGGACAAGCTCGACATTCCGGCCTTCCTGCGCAAGCAGGCGGACTGATCATTGAACACGCGACCATTGACGAGACCGGCAAGGAATTTGGGGTCACATATGTCTCCCGATTTTAAAATCGGGAGATTCTGGACGGCGAAATCGGCTCGGTGTCCGAGCCGGCAGCCCGCGCACCGCGGTAGAAGAACGGGGAAGTCGATCGTGGTAAAATTCTTTTTTTGCGCAACATCCCTTCCATGCTTCGGCAACGCACCCTGAAATCGGCCATCCGCGCAACCGGAGTCGGGCTGCATACCGGCGAGAAAGTCGCGATGACGCTGCGTCCCGCGCAGGTGGACACCGGCATCGTTTTCCGCCGGGTGGACCTGCCGCAGCCGGTCGACCTGCGCGCCGAGGCGTGCAGCGTCGGCGATACGCGGCTCTGCAGCACGCTGGAGCATCACGGCGTGAGAGTGGCCACGGTCGAGCACCTCATGTCGGCGTTCGCCGGCCTCGGCATCGACAACGCCTACGTCGACCTGACCGGGGCCGAGGTCCCGATCATGGACGGCAGCGCCTCGCCCTTCGTGTTCCTGATCCAGTCCGCAGGCGTCGAGGAACAGCAGTCGCCCAAGCGGTTCCTGCGCGTCCGGCGGACCGTCAAGGTCGCCGACGGCGACAAGTGGGCGCGTTTCGACCCCTACAACGGATTCAAGCTCTCGTATTCGATCGTATTCGACCACCCCGTCCTCGAGAAATCGGCCCAGTCGACGACGGTCGATTTCGGGGAGACCTCCTATGCGAAGGAGGTCGCGCGCGCGCGCACCTTCGGATTCATGCAGGACGTCGAGGCGCTGCGCGCAAGCGGCCTCGCCCTGGGCGGCAGCATGGACAACGCGATCGTCATGGACGAATACCGCGTTCTGAACGCCGACGGCCTGCGCTACAACGACGAATTCGTGAAGCACAAGGTGCTGGACGCCATCGGCGACCTGTATCTCGCGGGCCATCCCATCATCGGGGCGTTCAGCGCCCACAAGTCCGGACACGCGCTCAACAATCTGCTGTTGCGCGAACTGCTCGCCGCCCGCGACGCCTGGGAACTCGTCAGTTTCGACCGTCAGGAAGACGCGCCGCCCGCATTCGTCCGGTTGTTCGCACAGCCCGTTTGACCGCCCCTGGGCCGGCACGAACGAGACAGCTTGGCTCAGTTTGGCGTCCATTACTCTCCTCATTTTGGGAAGTTGCAGCTTCGCAACTTCCCAAAATGAGGAGACATGATTAACCCCGAAGTCCTCGCGAATTCTGCCAACGTCCGAGTTACAGGAGGCCGAGTGTTTCTGCTTCGCCTCGCCGCGATCCTGATCGTAATCGCCGTGGGGGTGGGCGTGGTGCTCTTCCTGGTGACCGGAAACCGGAAGGCGCTGCGCTTCGCCCTCTGGCTGCTCAAGTGGGGGATCGTTGTCGCCCTCGCGGTGTTCGCGCTGATCTTCCTGGAGCGCGTGATCTCGCTCACCTAGTCAGTGGTCACTAACATCCTTATTGGCTATCGCTACGATAGCTGATTTTAGTTCTGATTCAGGTAGTTGCGAAACAAGCTCGGCCAGGGCGCGACGCGCGTTCTGGCTCAAGACCGCCGTTTTTTCGGGCGTCGCGACCGAGACCGAGGCCGGTTGCACTTCAATATCCATTCCGGTAACCTCCAAGCCCATTGAAGCATACCGGGCGACCAGGGCCGGGCGCAGCAGCTTGATTTTTGCGGCAATTGCTGCGTTCGCGGCATAAAGAACAATCCGTCCCTGCCGATAATTCGCTACGGTACTATTTTTCCCTAGGGATTCGGGCAGGGCGTCAAAAAGCACTTGTCGTAACGCGAGCAGTCGTTTGGCTTGTGGCATCAATGCATCGATGCCCTCGGCCTGGACGAGAAAGGCGCTCAAGTTCTTCGAATGCATGCAATCTGGCCTGAACGTGGGAGGGAAGGCACGCAGTGCATATTATTCTAGTTTCGAGCCGGCTGGCGAAGGCGAGGTCGCTTACCCTGACGCCGACTCACATGGTCGCCGGTGGCCTGGCGCTCGCTGCAACAGTGGTGGCGCTCGCCGGCGCGCTCTTCTACGTGACGGTTCGTCACGCGACCGACATCAAGCTCCCCATCGTCGAGTCGCTGGTCCTCTCGGCCCAGCAGGAGCAGACGCGCAAGACCGAAGGCTTTCTGCGCGAGAATCTCGACGCGATGGCCATCAAGCTAGGCCAGATGCAGGCCCAGCTCATGCGCCTCGATGCGCTGGGTGAGCGGCTGTCTGCGCTCTCAGGCCTGAAGCCGCAGGAATTCCGCTTCAACGAGATACCGGGACGCGGGGGGGCGATCTCCAATTCCGTTCCGCCGCGCAGCCTTTCGATGGAGGATCTGGGCCGGGAACTGGACTCGCTGTCCCGGCAAATGGAAAACCGCACCGACCACCTGGGTATTCTGGAGTCGACGCTCTTCGACGCCAGGGTGAAGAAGAAGCTCATGCCGACGATCACGCCGGTGGAAGGGAGCTGGAACGCATCGAGCTTCGGCTGGCGCATCGATCCCATCACGGGCCAGCATGCGTTGCACGAAGGCATCGACTTCATCGCCGATGTCGGTACGCCGGTTTTCGCCGCGGCCGGCGGGGTCGTGATTTTCGCCGAACACCACTATCAGTACGGTAACATGGTCGAAATCGACCACGGTAACGACTTCATCACGCGGTATGCGCACGCATCCAAGCTGTTCGTCAAGGTCGGTGACGTGGTGCAGCGCGGCCGCAAGGTCGCCTCGGTGGGATCGACCGGCCGCTCGACCGGCCCGCACCTGCATTTCGAGGTGCGCTACCGCGGCGTGGCGCAGAATCCGGCGCGCTTCCTGAGGGCGGCGAACTGACCTCCGCGGGGCGTGTCCGGCCCCGTCCCTGATTCGACTCCGCCGAGCCTGACCCCCGCCGGGGGGCGTACGCGTGGCGTGCTAAAATCGCCCTTTTTGGTTCCGGCGCCTTCTCCCTCCACGATGATTCCCCGCATGCTCAAGGCGATCTTCGGCAGCCGCAACGACCGGTTGCTCAAGCAGTACTCCAGGACCGTCCGGGAAATCAACGCGTTCGAGCCGGCCATTGCGGCGCTCTCCGACACCCAACTCACGGGCAAGACCGCCGAGCTGAAGGAGCGCGTGGCCAGGGGCGCGACCCTGGACGAGCTCCTTCCCGAGGCCTTTGCCGTGGTGCGCGAGGCCGCCAAGCGCGTGCTCAACATGCGCCACTTCGACGTGCAGTTGATCGGCGGCATGGTACTGCATTACGGCAAGATCGCCGAGATGCGCACCGGCGAGGGCAAGACCCTGGTCGCGACGCTCGCCGCATACCTGAATGCGCTCACCGGGCGTGGTGTGCACATCGTCACCGTCAACGACTATCTCGCCAATCGCGACGCCGAATGGATGGGCAAGGTGTACAAGTTCCTCGGCCTCACGGTCGGGGTGATCCTGTCCCAGATGCCGCACGACGCGAAGCAGGCGAACTACGCAGCGGACATCACCTACGGCACGAACAACGAGTTCGGCTTCGATTACCTGCGCGACAACATGGCGATGCAGGCCTCCGAACGCTACCAGCGCCCGCTCAATTACGCCATCGTGGACGAGGTGGACTCGATCCTGATCGACGAGGCGAGAACGCCGCTGATCATTTCCGGGCAGGCCGAAGACCGCACCGAGCTGTACTACCGCGTCAACGAGATCGGGCCGTTGCTCTCCCGCCAGGAGAAGGAAGGCGCGCCGGGGGACTTCCTGGTCGACGAGAAATCGCACACGGTGTCGATGTCGGAGGCCGGCCACGAGCACGCCGAGGAGCTGCTTTCCCGGGTGGGGCTGCTGCCCGAGGGGCGCAGCCTCTACGAGCCCGCCTACGTGAACCTCATGCACCACCTGAACCAGGCGTTGAGGGCGCACAACCTGTTCTTCCGCGACCGTCACTACGTGGTGCAGAACGGCGAGGTCGTGATCGTCGACGAATTCACGGGGCGCCTGATGCCCGGCCGGCGCTGGTCCGACGGCCTGCACCAGGCGATCGAGGCGAAGGAGAACGTCGCAATCCAGAGCGAGAACCAGACCCTCGCCTCGATCACGTTCCAGAACTATTTCCGCATGTACAAGAAGCTCGCGGGGATGACGGGGACGGCCGACACGGAGGCCTACGAGTTCCAGGAGATCTACGGCCTGGAGACCGTGGTGATCCCCACCAACGTGCCCATGATCCGCATCGACCGCCTCGACCAGGTCTACCGGACCGGCGAGGAGAAGTTCAAGGCGATCATCGAGGACATCCGCGACTGCTACGAGCGCGGCCAGCCCGTGCTGGTGGGCACCACGTCGATCGAGAATTCCGAGCTGCTCTCCGGGATGCTGCAGAAGCAGGCGCTCGCGCACCAGGTGCTGAACGCCAAGCAGCACGCGCGCGAGGCCGAGATCATCGCGCAGGCGGGGCGGCCCAAGATGATCACCATCGCCACCAACATGGCGGGGCGCGCGGCCCGCATCGCGGCG
>Ga0082335_1006288_pt1 | contig 15468 bp, 16 predicted proteins | sample Subgrocontami58m_FD_72375 | JGI IMG/M metagenome (GOLD analysis project Ga0082335, IMG submission 72375) | Subsurface groundwater microbial communities from S. Glens Falls, New York, USA - GMW37 contaminated, 5.8 m (SPADES assembly) (version 2) ...
GAGGTGGAAAAAGAAATGGGTCTCTATTTTACTTTCCGGATTAGTAACAGTTTTAGGAATTGCCATTGCTTCTACTCCTCCATCACTTAATAATTTTGCCGTTGATCTGATCTCATATTTTTTGTTCGGATCTTTTTTAGCTTATCTCTATTTCCGTTTTGATCTTTTAACAATTGCAAGCGCTCTTTTCTACACTTCACTTACAACACATTCTTTTGCATTATATGCTACAAATAATTCTTTCTACACCATAAACTTTGTTTTAGTCAGTATTATCTTTTTTATTCCTCCAATTATTTATCTGGTAAGTAGATTTAAGAACCAAGAATTTGTTCTCGAGAATTACGGCATGCCTTCACACATAAAAATAATTTCCGAAAGAGAACGGCTAAAGAAAGAATTAGAGATAGCGGCAAAAGTTCAGTTGAGTTTACTTCCTAAAGAAGAACCTAAAATTCCGGGATACGAAATTTCTGCAATCAGCATACCGGCAATTGAAGCCGGCGGAGACTATTTTGATTTTGTAAAACTTAGCGGAAGTAAACTTGGCATAGCGATCGGTGATGTTTCGGGTAAAGGTGTAGGCGCTGCAATTTATATGACCTTAACAAAGGGAATTCTCCAAGCTCACGCTGAAGAAGATGTTTCACCGAAAAATGTTTTAGGAAAAGTTAATCGTCTTCTATACAAAACTATTGAGAAAAATTCTTTTGTAAGTATGTTCTATGCAATTCTGGATACAAGTAATAATCATATAATTTATTCCCGAGCCGGACATAATCCCGGTATTCTTTGCAGTGAAAGCGGCGGTAAAACAAAATTACTTTTTAGCAAAGGTATGGCGCTTGGTCTTGAAGAAGGCAGTGTATTTAGCTCGACACTTTTAGAAGAAGAAATAGTGTTGAACAACGGAGATATTTTTGTTCTTTACACAGACGGCTTTACTGAAGCGATGAATGAAAGACACGAATTGTACGGTGAAGAAAGACTGATCAAACTGATAGAGAACAACAGGAATATTTCTTCAAAAGATTTATTAAACCTTATTCTAAAAGAAGTGAAAAAGTTTGTGGATAATTATCCGCAGCATGACGATATGACGTTGGTTATTTTAAAACGGTTGTAATGCATGGGTATTTGAATGAAGCCATTTACTTACGTAGAATGGTCTTTAAAATAAATTACCCCTTTATGATTAGTCCCGTTTTACCGGAAGCACAGCTCGACGCCGATTATCAACATAAAGGGATAAAATAAGAAACCCCGAATTTCTTCGGGGTCAAACTAACGATGCTATCGCTAGCGCTGTTAAATGTGATACAAAAATACTAATTCCATATTAAAATCAAAACAACTTTTTATGACCGAAAGAGTTTATCAGAATTACAAATGAAGAACTACTTGGCAATCCAAACAAATCCTTTGAAAAAATTGAAGATGAAATAAAAAAATTGCAGCAAATTGAAAAGACCCAATAGACATACTTGTAAGACTTTGGCTTAATGATTTATTTCAAAGAAATCAGCATTGCGGAATAAAGATACAGGTCCGCAAAAGGTAGATAAAAAATTCGATTACCTGGGAACTACTCCTTTACATGCTGGATTTTAGTACAAAAAATATGACGAGTTTTAAAACATGGGATTAAGCATTCATTACAACGGAAGATTTAACGCTCAAGCGTCTCTTTCGGAAATGATTGAAGAAGTTAAAGACATTGCGAAAATCTATAATTGGCAATACACCGTTCACGAAGAACAATTTCCTCCAAATAAATTTGATAACGATTCCTACACTGAAAATATTTATGGTATTAATTTCACACCGCCGGATTGCGAAACAATTAATTTATGTTTCTTATCCAACGGCAGAATGAGCAGCCCGGCTCACTTAAAAATATTTGGTTATTCCGCCGACGAAGCACATAAGAAATATTTATATATGCTTTCAGTTAAAACACAATTTGCCGGCAGCAATGTTCACAAGCTCATAATTCATTTGCTAAAATATCTAAGTAAAAAATACTTCCAAGAATTTGAAGTTATTGACGAAGGACATTATTGGGAAACCGAAGATGAAAAGCTGTTGGAAGAAACTTTCGAAAAATATAACGATCTGCTAGACTCTGTCGGGTCGGCTTTGGAAAATATCCCTATGGATTCTGCTGAAACTTTTGAAGAGTATTTTGATAGAATTTTGAAAATAATTCAAGGCAAGCGTAAAAAGTGAATAATATTCAGTGTAAATCAGTAAGCTGGTCACAAATTGTGTCCACCTCTAAAAGTTTTGAGGTTTCAATTTGGAACCTCAAAAAGAGCAACCGGTAACAATTTGGCACCGGTCTAATCTAACGAAAGCAGAATTAGATAACATGAAATCACAAATTGTGATTTCAAGTTGGGAGCTTATTCATAATCCTAATTTTAATTATGGCGAATTTGCCATAATAATACTGCCTTTGAATTTTTAGGTTTATAATAGGATGGAATAAACGAAATGAAAAGTCAAAAAATTGAAGTTCAGGGAAGGGAAATAACACTAATCTCCAGAGAACAGAAAGACTATATTTCTTTAACTGATATAGCCAGGTTCAGAAATAAAAATGAACCATTTTCTATTATAAATAACTGGATGCGAAACAGAAGTACAATAGAGTTTCTTGGTTTGTGGGAACAATTATGCAATCCGGTTTTTAAACCTATCGAATTCGATAGGTTTAAAAATGAAGCTGGCAGTAATTATTTTGTCCTTTCTCCTCAAAGATGGATTGAGTCAACAAATGCAATCGGAATAATTTCAAAATCCGGCAGATACGGCGGTACTTTTGCACATAAAGATATAGCTTTTGAGTTTGCTTCATGGATATCTTCCGAATTTAAGCTCTATCTAATCATCGAATTTCAGCGCTTAAAAGAAGAAGAAGCGAAAACTCTATCCCTCGATTGGAATTTTCAGCGTACCCTTGCCAAAGTAAATTATAAAATTCATACTGATGCGATAAAAGAAAAACTTATTCCTTCTAAGATTACAAAACAACAATCAAATTTTGTTTATGCTAATGAAGCCGATTTATTGAATGTGGCTTTGTTCGGAATTACGGCAAAAGAATGGAGAGATAATAATCCGGATAAAAAGGGAAATGTTAGAGACTATGCAGAACTTGAGCAGCTTGTAGTGCTAAGCAATCTTGAAAGCATCAATGCAGTTATGATTAGACAAGTACTTCCTCAATCTGAAAGGATAATTAGATTGAATGAAATAGCAATCACTCAAATGAAATCTTTGCTCGAGAGTTCAGCAATCAAAAGGTTCAAGAAATAAACAAAATGTATAAACTAAAAATTAGCCCTTTGTGAATAGATCCCGGAAGATTTTATGTTTCAACTAACCGATGAAGAGTTTGCTGAAGTGAATGAGCGTTTGAGGTTTCAATTTGAAACCTCAAACAAAATGGTGGAAGGAGATATAAACCTTATGCTTTCACTGAGCAAGGTGTGGCTATGCTCTCTACCATTTTGAATTCCGAACGGGCTATTGAAATGAACATTATCATCATTCGAACATTTGTCCGATTGAGAGAAATTTTATCTACTCAAAAAGAATTTGCACAAAAACTAAAAGAACTTGAACTAAAATTTGAAACTCATGATGAACATATAGCTGCTATATTCGAAGCAATAAACCAGTTAGTAGCTCCACCGGAAAAACCAAAACGACAAATTGGTTTTCAAGTAAAAAAAACGAAACAAAAATATTCAGCGAAAAACAAATGACTCTACAATTTGAGTTATCTTTCTCGGAACTAAATCCGGAGATAATTATTTCCGAATCGTTTTCAATATGATTGGTGAAGTAGAATGGTCTTTAAAATAAATTACCCCTTTATGATTAGTCCCGTTTTACCGGAAGCACGGCTCGACGCCGATTATTATCATAAAGGGATAAAAAAGAAACCCCGAATTGCTTCGGGGTCAAACTAACGATAATATCGCTAGCGCTGTTAAATTAAATGTGATACAAAAATACTAATTCCATATTAAAATCAAAACAACTTTTTATGACCGAAAGAGTTATCGCTTATGAAATCTGACAGCATACAAAAAATGCAAAAAGTGGAAGAAATAAAAATTATTAAGGATTAGATCAATGAAAAATGAAAATGTAAAAACAGAACAAAACAAAATAATTGTTTTCGAAAGCAAAAGGATAAGACGTACCTGGCATAATGAAGAATGGTATTTCTCGGTTGTAGATGTTTGCGGCGCCCTAACTGATAGCCCTGATGCCGGTGCATACTGGCGAAAGTTGAAACAACGGATGAATAATGAAGGAAGTGAAGTCGTGACAATTTGTCACGGGTTGAAATTAGAAGCACCCGATGGGAAAATGCGTGAGACCGACTGTGCTGATACAGAAGGAATGTTCCGTATTATTCAATCAATTCCTTCTCCAAAAGCAGAACCATTCAAGCGATGGCTCGCAAAAGTCGGCTATGAACGTGTGCAAGAAATCGAGAATCCCGAACTTTCACAAGAACGAATGAAGGAATTGTATGAGAAAAAGGGTTATCCAAAGGATTGGATTGATAAACGCTTGAGAGGCATTGCTATCCGCCAAAATCTTACAGACGAATGGAAAGTAAGAGGCGTAAATAGCGAATTGGATTTTGCAATTCTAACATCAGAAATATCACGTGCAACTTTCGGATTGACCCCTTTTGAGTACAAAAAAATAAAGGGTTTGACCCGTAAAAATCAGAATCTGCGGGATCACATGACAGACCTCGAATTAATTTTTACAATGCTTGGTGAAAAAGTAACAACTGAAATATCTCAAAAAGAAAAACCCGATACATTCGAGAAAAATAAAAAAGTTGCTAAACGGGGCGGAGGCGTAGCCGGTAAAGCGCGTAAAGAAACAGAAAAGGAATTAGGCGAAAGTGTCATAACCAATAAAAACTTCTTACCGGAACATTCAAAATCTAAAGACAAGAATGAATAAAAAGTGTACAAAGATCTCTCAGACCTAAAACACCCGGCTTCATAAATCAATTAGTCCAATCAATTACAGTTTGTGAACTAACTTTTGAATCATCAATTTTATCTTTAATCGTGATAGTTATAAAATATTTACCTGTCTTAGCTTTCGATAAATCAAGCTGATAATATATTTGCGGATTAACTTCTGCAGATTGATATTTTGAAGATAAAGAAATTTCCTCTCCCTTACCGAAACCCAAAAACTTACCGATATCGGAAATAGTTTTTTCTAATCCTGATCTATTCTCTTCAGTGTATTCTTTCACTTCAACTTCCTGTTCAAAATCAGTTAAACCGGAGGAACTCTTTTTTAAATTATAAATCTCATAATAAATATAGGTCGGCGCACCTTTCATAAACTGCTTGGTTGGATTTGGTAATATGCTGATCTTATTTCTATTAATACTGAATTTAGTTTGCTTTCCAGCTTCAACTCTTGATGCAAGAATAATATCGCTAATGTCCATACGTGTATTGCTAAACTTTTTTATTCCAATTCTTCCACGGTTTGATGATACTCCCTTATCAACATTTCGTAAAATTTCCAAAGAGTAATAACCGGAATCTGTTATTGCCGGTATATGCAAAGTATTTGTGTAAAGTATCGGGTGAGTAATTGTGCTAACTATATTTCTTGAGCCGAGCGATTTTATATGTTCTTTCTTCTTTATTTGCTCTTCAGAATTATTATTAAAAAAGAAAAATGCAGCATCATGTTCAACGTTAAGAATTCCATTATAGACCAAACTATCAATGGGATTCAATCCGTAATTAATATATAAGTCTGTATGGTTTCTCAACTCGCTGCTTTTGAACTGCAAGAAATCATAAACTATCTTAAACTTTTGTCCTTCGTATTTAGGTTCGTAAAAAGTGAAGTATCCACGTCTCAGATCATTCATAAAAGTTTGAGTGTCACCGGCAAATTGCGGAGTTGTTTTATCTTTTTCTCCGGCTGGTGCTGCAAAAATAAAATTTCCGCTTTGCGCCATATCCGTAAAACCAAGTGTGAATCCGTTATAATCCCAAACTTCCGTTTTCATATTTACTTTATCACCCAGTGATGGTCTTATCCTCGTTCGATTCAAAGGTTCGCCGTAACGCAAAATAACTTCGCCTTGATTTGATTTCCATCCCACAATATTCATTGATGGAACACTAAAATTAAGATTAGCATAAGCAACACGGGAATAATGTTCAAGCAAACGCTCATTGTAATCTGTTATATATAACGGGTCGGAGACTTTCCAATAAAGATCAATAAATTCTTTCAGTTCATAGTCGCTCATCTCTTTCATAATATAATCATATGCAGGAAGCAACAAAGATTTAACAGAATTAAATGTGAAGTCTTCTCTTTCTTCTTTTGACATAAGATCAAGAGCTTTTTGATATTCGGTAAAACATTCTTTGAGCTTTGAAGTTTTGTAGTATAAAAGTCCAAGTGCAAGATGAATTTCCTTATCAGCTTTATTCAGTTTAATTAATCTTTGTAAAAAAGGAATTCCTTTTTCCGGTTTGTTCCCTTTATCATACATCAAACTTAATTTTAAGATAGTTTGATAATTGACAGAGTCTATCTTTAAAGCATTTAGATAATATTTTTCTGCTTCGTTAAAATCTTCATCGGCATATTCTTGCAGCGGCGCCATAAATCCATCCACGTTACGGACAGAATTATTATACTCAGTGAAGTCTTCTTCTTTTAACGACCCAAGATTATACCAAGCATTAACCTGGTTGCTGTCCAATTCTAAAATTTTATGGTATTGATCGAAAGCCGTGAACCGTGCAAAGCTTTTACAGATTTTGGCGTAAAAATAATTGTACTCTAAATTTTTCGGGTCTTTCCAAACAGCCATGCGTGAATTTTCAAACGCTAGATTTCGAGTGTAAAAAGTATTATGATTCAAATAAATTTTAGCAAGTTCGTAGTATGAAGCTGCATCTGAATTTTCCCGGATTGATTCCTTAAAATATTTTTCTGCATTTATTGTGTCCTTTGATTTAATGGCTTCTATACCCTTTTTATATAGTTCTTTTGAACCATCATCGGAATGAATACTTAATACTTGCAGATAGCTACCAAAGAAGAACAGTCCTAATAAACAATATATTATTGCACGTATCATTCAATCATCCTTTAAAAAATTTACAAACAAACATTCTCAGAATCAATTCGTTAGCATATTGGAGAAAACTTCGATATCAATCAAGTTGGATATGTTCCTTAGAAAGGTACCGGTGAATTTGTTGGATTGGCAGGACCTTATTGGTATTTCAAAGAAGGAGCTATTTCTCAATTAATGTTTTATGCCGGTCCGGTTTTTAATTATGAAAAGGTAGATAATTTTACAGATTACGGCGGAGTAATTGGAATCAACATGCAGTTTAGATCTAATTGGGGTTATGAAGTTAATTTTCAAAGCATTAACACTAAGGACAATAACAAAGAATTTAATTCCTCTCAAGTTAATTTTAGTTCATGGTTCAATATATATCCTAAATGGAATGGCAATCTTTACGGCGGATACAGCAAGAGATATAATTTTTCCAGAAACTATCTTGCATTCTACAGCTGGCTTGGTGCTGAAGCATCATGGAAAATTGCAGACATTTTGCAAATCGGAACTTCGTATGATATGTGGATAGAAGGTAATCCGGATAACAAAATAGAAGAGATCACTTATAACGCTCGTCCTTGGTTTTCATTTACTCCAATTAACGATGTAAACTTTTATGTTTATGTAGATAATGTATTTTTAAGATCATCAAATCAAATGGAAAGAATATTTTTAGGTGCATTATTTTCTTATCAATTTTCGCCGAAGAGTTGGATCTATCTTGCACTTAATGAAATTCATGATAGAAATAATCCAATGAGAACATTGGATATGACAGACCGGGTGTCTGTGTTCAAGTTAAAATATCTTTATTACTTCTAAAAAAAATTACTGTAAAAACTGATTAAACAATCGTAAATTAATCCCGCACATTGCGGGATTTTTTTATGAAATACAAATTCATCGAACATACCGCCGATATTGCTGTGGAAGTTTCAGCAAATACAATCGAAGATTTATTTAAGGTTTCTTGCAGTGCCTGGCGTGCTGCTGTTCTAGAAAATATAAATTCCTTCTCCATTGAAGAAAAAGAAATCAATTTAGACGCAGAAAGTTTAGAAGAACTACTCGTTTGTTTTTTGAACGAACTGAATTTTTATCTTTACGCTGAACAGTGGATTTTCAATTCTGTTTTTTCCCTAAAAATTGCAACCGAGAATAAATTTGTACGGTTAGACGCAAAGGTCGTAGGTGAACCATTCAACAAAAGCATTCATCATCTAAAAGAAGAGATTAAAGCCGTAACATATCATCAAGTGAAAATTCAAAATAATGGAGATAATTTTTTTACTAGGATTGTATTTGATATCTAATAAGCTGCCGGCTATCGGCATTCTGCAGTCGGTAAAAAATATTTATAAACTATGAACATAAAAGGAATTGAAATAGAAAGAATCTCTGATAATCTTTGGGAAATTCCAAAAAGCGGAGGAATGCTTGTTCCCGGAAGAATTTATATATCGCAAAACATGCTGGAGACCTCTTTCCAAAATGATGAAGCGCTGAAACAAGTTATAAATGTTGCGTACTTACCCGGTATTCAAAAATACAGTCTTGCAATGCCTGATATTCATTGGGGTTATGGATTTCCGATCGGAGGCGTTGCCGCAACAGATTTAGAAGAAGGAGTAATTTCACCCGGCGGTGTTGGGTACGATATAAATTGCGGTGTCCGTCTTGTAAGGACATCACTTGAATATGAACCGATTAAAGATAGAATCCAAAAACTTGTTGAAAATCTTTTCAGAAATATTCCCACGGGAGTAGGTTCCAGCGGCGCAATCAAAAAACTTTCGGCAACCGAAACAAAAAATATTTTAAAGAACGGTTCTGAGTGGGCAATTGAAAATGGTTTCGGTGTTCAAGAAGATCTCCAATTCACAGAAGAGAACGGAAAGTTAAAAAATGCCGATCCAGAATTTGTGAGTGACCGAGCAATTGAGAGAGGTTTAGATCAAACAGGAACTCTTGGTTCCGGAAATCACTTTCTGGAAGTTGATGTAGTGGAAAAAATTTATGATGAATTTGCAGCGAACACCTTCGGTCTTTTTGAAGGGCAGGTTGTTCTTCAGATTCACACCGGTTCACGCGGATTAGGTTATCAAATATGCGATGACTATTTAAAAATCTTAGTTAAAGCCGAGAAGAAATACGGATTCAATCTTCCGGATAAACAACTTGCATGTACTCCAGTTAAATCTAAAGAAGGGCAAGAATATCTCTCCGCTATGCGTTGTGCCGCTAACTTTGCATGGAATAACCGGCAAATAATAATGCACCTTGCAAAAAAATCTTTCAAAGAAACTTTTAATATTTCTGAACCCGATCTCGATTTTCAACTTATTTACGACGTATGTCATAACATAGCAAAAATTGAAGAACATGAAATAGATGGAACGAAGAAAAAAGTTTGCGTACATCGTAAAGGTGCTACCCGTGCATTCCCAGCAGGTAATAATCAAATTCCCAAAAAATATAGAGATGTGGGACAGCCGGTTTTAATTCCAGGTGATATGGGAAGATATTCTTACGTCTTGGTTGGAAGGGAAAAAGCGATGGACGAAACATTTGGTAGTTCGTGTCACGGTGCCGGTAGATTGCAAAGCAGGCATCAAGCAATGAAGCAAGCTAAAGGAAGAAATTTAATTGAAGAACTCTCAAAAAGTGGAATTGTTATTCAAGCTAAAGGATATAAAACAATTGCAGAGGAAATGCCAAGTGCTTATAAAGATGTATCTGAAGTTGTGGAGATAATGCATAATGCCGGAATTAGTACCAAAGTTGCAAAGTTAAAACCGGTGGGTGTGATTAAAGGATAGCTGGCAGTAAGAGGAAATATATCAGAAATAAAAAAGACCCCTCGATGGCGGGGTCTTTGTAAAAATCTTTTAATTCTTATTACTTACATGGGTTTGGAAATTTTGCAACGGCATCATTCCATTTTTTTAGTTGATCTGCATTGGGAGTGAGAATCAATACTATAGCATTAAATAGGTTATCTCTTTCAGTACACATTTTCTTTTTTACTTCAAGACTTGCAGAATTGTTAGCAATCTTATCGCGTGTAGCTTTATTTAATTCATCTAATTGTTTCTTCGCGTCTGCTCTTGATAAAGTTCCGGCTTTAACTTGATCAAGAATTGCTTTACGTGCTTCATTAGCTGCTTTAATTATAACAGCATTTGCATCATGAAATTCTTTTACTAATGGTTTCATAGCAGCATGAAATGCAGTAACGGCATCTTTAACTTGGCCTTTTTGTGTATCTGTTAAATTAAGTCTTCGTAAAATAAATCCGAGATGTTTACCCCAATCAAAACGCCCCATCCACATATTGCCTGCAACCATTCCCATCATTGGAACGTTACCAGGTGTAAAGTTTTTATCATTGATAAAACTGTATGAGAATAATGATGGACTTAAAGTCATACCCGTTTCCAGTGTTGCATCTTCAATGCCGTTTTGTGCGTCATTGAAATCAATGATTGCCATTGTAGGGGAATCGAAATACACCTGGTTAGGTGATGTAACCTCACTTTTATCACTGCAACCGGTAAAATAGATCAATGGCAAAACGATAAAAGCGGCAAACAGCATTAATAATTTGATTTTTTTCATGTTACGTTCCTTTTATTAGTTTGTTTCAGAATTTTGACAAACAATCTATCTCTAAGGTTTAAATAAGAATCATTCTTTTTTGATACTTATTAATAAGAGATTAAATTTGCCACCTGAAACCGGGAGAAATTTACTAATAATTTTCTTCAAATTATATTAAAAAAGAAAGGTTGAATATGAAAGGTTGAATATGAAAGTTTCAATTAATGGGCTCTCTGTTAATACATTTGGCGATCAGAACAATCAGTCAATAATATTTATTCATGGATTTCCGTACGATCACTCTATGTGGGAAAATCAAATTAACTTTCTAAAGGAAAAATATTTTTGTGTTGCTTATGATGTTCGCGGACTCGGGGAGAGTTACGTCGGCGATGGTCAATATACAATGGAAGCTTATGTTAATGATCTCTTTTCAATCATAAACGAACTCAAATTGAAAAGACCAATTCTTTGCGGACTATCTATGGGCGGATATATTGCTTTGCGTTCCGTTGAACGAAGCATGGAAACTTTCAAAGGATTGATATTATGCGATACTAAATCTGAAGCCGATGACGATGCTGCAAAGTTGAAACGCGCTGCCGGTATAAATCAAATTAATACCGAAGGATTAATAAAATTTGTTGATGTATTTGTAACAAATTGTTTTGCGGAAGAAACTCCTAAGGAACAGGAGAAAATGTTCCTAACAACATTATTCAAAGCTCACAAACATGATCCGATCGGAATAAAAGGTGCGCTCATTGCAATTATGAGCAGGACAGATACAACTTCTTTCTTACACAAAATAAATATTCCTACTCTTGTTCTAGGCGGTTCATTCGATAAATTAACTCCACCGACAGTTATGCGTTACATGGCAGAAAAAATTCCAAGATCTGAGTTTGCAATCATTCCGCGTGCGGGACATATGTCCCCGCTTGAAAATCCCGAATGTGTTAATGATTTAATTGGAGGGTTCTTGAAAAGGATTTAGATACAAAAATATTCAAACTAACGTACTACTTTATCTATACTCTTAAAATATTTCGAATCATCTTTTTTATTAGTTCCACTTTTCAATAGACTGTCCTTTTTCCTTGCCCGGGTTATACTATCATTGTTTATTACACTATCAATACTTTTAAAATCCTTTGTGGTTTTTTCTTCCTTTGGTGAGAGTTGATTTTTAATCTCATTTTTAATTTCATTAACTTTATTTTCAATCTGAACCGGTTTCAAATCAACATTAAATAGATATGAATCAACGAATCCAAAAGAACCAACAGTCAAAGTTATAGTTAATAAAAATGAGCAAAAGATCGGTACGAGATACCCAAGCAGTAAACGAATAAGTTTTCCGCCGGATTTATTATCTATTCTTTTAGCAGTTCTTATTATGATAAAAGTAAGGACCCAGCATATTATGACGCCTAATGAAAGAATTGATAAGAATAAAATTTTTCTTTGTGTGTTAACAGCACCGAGAACAAATATTGAAAAAACGATCAAGAATAAAATTAATCTATTGTACAATAAATTCTCGGTACCTGATTGTTCCGGATTATTATCCCAATTACTCATTTTCCCTTTCGCTTCCATTTTATTATACCGTAGAATATTCTATTAATAAAAACTTACTTGATGCTTAATCAATTTTCCGTTCTTATAATCAAATTTTGCAGAAAAAAATTTATCATCTAACAACCATGGAATAAATATTTGGTCCCCTTCCCATAAATTCAGTTTGAGAAGTTGATCGTTCGGTATCCATTCGAGTTTACCTTCGTGCGAGTCAATTAATTTTCCTTTAAACTCTCTTGCGGTAAAAAGAAAAACATACCAATCCTTCTTTCCATCAAACATTGGGAAAGTTATAAAACCATGCATCTTTGGATCTTTGATCAGCAAACCGCCCTCTTCTTTAACTTCACGAATTACACATTCCTCAGGAGTTTCACCGTGCTCGAACTTGCCGCCAAGTCCGTTCCACTTTCCTTCATGCACATCATCTTTCTTTTTAATTCGATGAAGCATTAAAGTTTTATCTTTATCTATAACATAACAAAGAGTTGCTAATTGCATTGCCTTTCCCTTGCCCTCTCCAACTCGCCTCGCTTCGCAGTCGAAGCGGGAAGAGAGGGATTTTTTAATGATTAATTGATGATGCTAGTATTGAGGAAATGTCGTCAAGTTCGTCTAAGAACCATTTTACTTTTTCTGCTTTTGCACGTTTGCTATCGCGGACCAATGCCAGCCAAAGTTTTGTTTCATTAGCAAATTTGAGAGATGCGATTGTATAACCGGTTAATTCTTTTTTTGTTGATGCGGCGGTCGCTTCAATAAAATTACTTATTACACTTGTCCCGCTCCCGAATAGCTGATCGCCGATCTTTTGAGAAACATTATCCTTAGGAAGTGAATCTATAAACTCAATCAACTTTAATGTGAAAAAGTAGATTCTTTTTCTAAACTCTCCCCTGGATTTAGTTGTTTCAAGCTGCATACTTTTTCCTATTTTTTACTCATTCCTAAATAAATATCTTTTAAGAGATAATTTTTTACGTAGTCCGTAACTCCTTCGCAGACGTTCAGAATAGTTTTATCATAACCGGCATTTCTTAATTTTTTCAAATTTGCCTCGGTGAAATATTGATACTTCTCTCTAATCTCTTCCGGCATATCAATAAATTCTATATTAACCGGTTTCCCAACTGCATCGAACAATGCTTTTACAAGTTCGACCCATGTTTGAGCATGCCCGGTACCGATATTAAAAATTCCATTCTTATCCTGATGATCAAGAAAATACAAAGTCATATCAACGGCGTCTTTCACATAAACAAAATCACGTTTCTGTTCGCCGTCCTTAAATTCCGATCTGTATGATTTGAAAAGCCGGACTTTCCCTGTATCTCTTACTTGTTCAAAAGCTTTGTGAACAACACTTCTCATCTCGCCTTTATGGTATTCATTCGGCCCGTACACATTGAAATATTTTAATCCAACTACTTTATCAATAAGACTATTTCTCTTGATCCAAGTATCAAATAAATGTTTTGAATATCCATACATGTTCAATGGTCTTAACTCGCCAAGAGAATTTTCATCATCGTTATACCCATTTGATCCGTCGCCATAAGTAGCGGCTGAAGATGCATAAATAAATCTAACTCCGTTTTCTAAACAGTACTTTGCAAGTTCTTGCGAGTAATGATAATTGTTGTCCATCAGAAAGTCGGCATCTTTTTCTGTTGTTGAAGAACATGCACCCAGATGTAAAATAGAAGTTGCTTTGAAAGGCAGACCGCGCTGTAAAACCAATCCCATAAAATCATCTTTATGGAAAAAATCAGAAAATTTTAATCCGGTTAGATTTTTCCATTTTTCATCTTTGGCGAGTTCATCAACAATAATAATCTTATCATGTCCTAACTTGTTTAACTTCCATACAATTGCACTGCCTATAAATCCCGCACCGCCGGTAACAACTATCATTATCTTCTCTATTATTTATTATATTTGAGTGAAAATATATCATTATTAAAAATGAAATAAAATAGAACGCAGATCCTTATGATCTATTTGATCAATCATATTTATCTGAGTTCTTATTAGAAATGGAATAAATGAATAATAATCTTGCAATACTTTCAAAACTTTTATCGGAAAGAATCTTACTTCTTGATGGTTCGATGGGAGTTTTTATTCAGCGCTACAAATTAAGCGAAGAACAATTCCGCGGTAATCGTTTTAAGGATCATCCCGTTGATCTTAAAGGTAACAATGATATTCTTGTATTAACTCAACCCGAAATTATAAAAGGAATTCATCGTTCATACCTGGAAGCCGGTGCTGATATAATTGAAACCAATACTTTCAACGGCACCGCAATTTCTCAAGCAGACTACAAAACAGAAAATTTAGTTTATGAAATAAATTTTGAAGCGGCAAAAATTGCAAAAGAAGCTGCAAACGAGTTTTCGAAGAAAAACACAAATAGTCCAAGATTTGTCGCCGGTGCTCTCGGACCAACAAACAAAACTCTATCACTTTCCCCTGATGTAAACGATCCGGGTTTCCGCTCTATAACTTTTGATCAAATGGCGGCTTCATTCAAAGAACAAGCACGCGGATTAATTGACGGCGGTGCAGATGTTCTACTTGTTGAAACAATGATTGACACACTTAATGCTAAAGCAGCTTTGTATGGAATCATGGAACTATGCGAAGAAACCGGAAGCAAAATACCAATTATGATTTCAGGATCAATAATTGATTTAAGCGGAAGAACATTATCCGGACAAAATACAGAAGCATTTTGGAATTCAATATCACACACAAAAAATTTACTGAGTGTCGGTCTAAATTGTTCGCTTGGTCCCAAACAAATGCGCCCTTTCATTTCTGAATTATCTCGCATCGCAAATGTTTTTATCAGCTTATATCCGAATGCCGGTTTACCAAATGAGTTCGGAGGTTATGATGAATCGCCGGAAGCCATGTCTAAAGTTTTGGAAGAATATGCAAGTGAAGGATTTTTAAATATTGTTGGCGGATGCTGCGGCACAACTCCGGAACATATAAAAGCGTTCGCTGAGATCGCAAAAAAATATCCGCCGAGAAAAATTCCTGATGTAAAAAAATATTTGAGATTAAGCGGACTTGAACCGCTCACGCTACGACCCGACACAAATTTTATAAAC
>Ga0082335_1006289_pt1 | contig 15468 bp, 12 predicted proteins | sample Subgrocontami58m_FD_72375 | JGI IMG/M metagenome (GOLD analysis project Ga0082335, IMG submission 72375) | Subsurface groundwater microbial communities from S. Glens Falls, New York, USA - GMW37 contaminated, 5.8 m (SPADES assembly) (version 2) ...
TGGAAAAGGCCGGCCATCTCTCTGTCAACTTCAGCCGCATCTATCCCTATTTTCAGGGCAACATCATGGTGCAACCCTTCGACTGGCTGGAGGCGGGATTTCGCTACACTAACATCAGCAATCGTTTCTACAGTCTCGGTGCTACCGGGGATTCGGATTTTAGCGGGGATCAAGCCTACAAGGACAAGAGTTTCGACGCCAAATTCCGGCTGTGGACCGAATCGGCCTATGCGCCGCAAATCGCGCTCGGCCTGCGCGACTTCGGCGGCACAGGAAATTTCTCCGGAGAGTATCTGGTGGCGAGCAAGCGTACCGGCGCATTCGATTGGAGTCTCGGCCTGGGTTGGGGCAGTGCCGGCGCGCGGGGCAAGCTGCGCAACCCGCTGTCGCTCATTGGCTCATCGTTCGATACGCGGCGCGGGACTGATAGCTCCGGCAATTTCGCCTTCGGGAGCTATTTCCATGGTCCCACCGCCTTGTTCGGCGGGGTTCAGTACCACACACCCTGGGAGCCGTTGATCCTGAAGCTGGAGTACGACGGCAACGATTATCAGCACGAGGGCCTGGGAAATAACTTGCGGCAAAGCTCCGCCTGGAACTTCGGCGCGGTGTACCGGGCCGGGCGCGCGGTGGATATCACCCTCGGCGTCGAGCGCGGCAATACAGCCATGTTGGGTGTCACCTTGCACACCCAGTTGGATGGGCTTTCCATGCCCAAGCTGGGCGACCCGCCGCGGGTGGCTGTGGCCGCCGGCCGACCGCAGCAGGCACCCGACTGGTCGGAGACCAGCCGCGATATTGCGGCGCAGACCGATTGGCACGTACGCAGAATCGAGCAGCGCGGGCGCGAGCTGCGGGTGACGCTCGACGATGCGCTCGCCGTCTATTGGCGCGAGCGCGCGGACCGGGCGGCTGCGGTGCTTCACCGCGATGCCCCGGCTAACGTGGATCGGTTTGCGCTCGCCTACCGCCAGCGTGGGGTGGATGTGGCCGAGCACGTGATCGACCGCGACGCCTGGGTCGCGCAGCAGAATCAGTCTTTGGCGCCGCACGAGCAGCGTGCAGCGGTGATCGCACGTGCGGCCGAAAATGGGGTACCCGAAACCGCGCTGTATCAGGATACGAGGCCGATGTTCGAAACGGCCTTGTCGCCCCACTATCAGCAGACGCTCGGCGGCCCAGACGGATTCGTTCTGTTCCAGGCCGGGGTGGCGGAGCAGGTCAAGCTGCGGCTACGCGACGACACTTGGCTGCAGGGCAGCCTGCAACTCGGCCTGATCGACAACTACAATAAGTTCAGTAATCGCGGTTCAAGTGACTTGCCGCGGGTGCGCACCTATCTGCGGGAATACGTGACCACCTCGAAGCTCACCCTGCCGTATCTGCAGGCCACGCATGCCGGCAGGCTCGGCGGGAATCAATATTACAGCGTGTACGGCGGCTACTTGGAGTCGATGTTCGCCGGCGTCGGCGGCGAATGGCTATATCGGCCGTTTGCCAGCCGGCTCGCTTTCGGCGTGGATGCGAATCTGGTGCAGCAGCGCAATTTTTCGCAGGACTTGGGCTTCGGCAATGCCGGTGAACAGACCCGTTATCGCGTGGCCACCGGCCATGCGACGCTATATTGGGATACCGGATGGAATAACGTGCAGGCCAATCTGAGCGCCGGGCGCTATCTGGCGAAAGACGCGGGCGTCACGGTGGCGATGTCGCGCTTGTTCCAGAACGGCGTCACGGTCGGCGCGTTTTTCACCAAGACCAACATATCGGCGGAGAAATTCGGCGAGGGCAGTTTCGACAAGGGCGTGTACCTGAGTGTTCCATTCGACGCCTTTCTCACCCGATCCAGCAATAGCTTCGCCAGCGTCCTATGGAAACCCCTCACCCGCGATGGCGGCGCCAAACTGAACCGCAGCGTCCAGTTGTACGACCTTACCAGCGCGCGCGACGATCGTATTTTGAGCTTCAGGGCGGCGCCGCCGCCAAATGATGAAACCATCCCCTCCGACCGGCGCGAGGCCTGGAGCCCGCCGCCCAGGGGGCCCGAGCCCTACACGCGCGTTACGCCAAAGCCGGTGGCCGGGCAATGGGCGTCCGATGCGCCGGGCTACGAGCAGCGCCTAGTCGAGGCGCTGTACCGGCAGCAGTTCCGCAACATCCGCATCGCTTACGACGCCTCCCATCGATTGACGGTCGTGCTCTCGAACGACAGCATTCACCCCATCAGCCGCGCAATCGGTCGCGCTGCGCGCACCGCACTACGCCTCGGCCCTCTGGACATACGCCAGATCCGCATTACGTTTGCGGAACGCGCCGATCCGTTGGTGAACTATGACTTTCTCGATCTCGCGCGGCTGGACCGCTACTTCAACGGAAAGATCAACGCGGCCCAGCTCGCGGACTCCGTTGCCGTCGACTACTTGAATCCATCGGTGCGGGAAGCAGATCCGCTCGCACGCCTGGGTGACGTGGATACCAAGGCGGTAGAACCGCGCCTTGCCGATTTGCTGGTGCCTGCCAGGCGCCCGGCCGGCCGGGTGGCGGGCGACTTCTCCGGCGCGGCGCGCCTTGCCGCGGATACGAACTGGCTGCGCGCAGGCGTGTTCGGCGCCGGCCTGGTGCTTGCGAGCAGCGCACTCGACCGGCGCGGCGATCAATTTGCCAGGGACCACGCCGGGAACCGCGGGTTGAAAAACATGAACAGCATCGGCAACGCGCTTCCATGGCTGGCGCTCGCCGGTAGCGCGGCGGCAGCACTGGAGGGCAGCGATCCTGCGCGTTCCCGTACCGGCTACGCGGCGCTGGAGGCGGGGGGCACGGCGCTGCTGGCGGCGACGGGGCTGAAATATGCATTCGGGCGCGCGCGTCCGGGCAATGAACTCGGTAACCACGCGTTCAAGCCCTTTTCCGCGACGGCCGGCTTCGATTCGCTCCCCTCCGGGCATACGATCGTCTCCTGGGCGGTCGCGACCCCCTTCGCGGAGGAATACGACGCGCCCTGGTTATATGGCCTCGCGGCCGTCACCAACCTCGCCCGCGTCGGCAGCCGCCAGCACTGGGTGTCGGACACCGTGGTGGGCAGCGTGCTCGGCTACGCCATAGGCAGAGTTTTCTGGGAATCGTCGCGCGCGCCGAAAAAGGGCGAACCGCGCGTGCTGATTCATCCTTCGGGGATCAATCTGGCCTGGGAGTTGCATTGAGGCCTTTGCATTCCGGAGATTGATGCTGTAGAATCACCGCATCACTGCATCAACTCGATGAGGCATTGAATGCGGACCACATTGGATATTGACGAAGATGTGCTGTTGGCGGCGAAGGAACTCGCCAAGCGTCAGAATTTGTCGGCCGGACGGGTGGTGTCTCAACTGCTGCGGCGGGTTCTGACTGGCCAGGCTGGGCGTGCCGGGGCTTCAAAAGATGGTGGACGGGGGTCTAGATCCGTCGCCGGGTTTCGACCCTTTCCGGAGGGTAGAGCCGTCGTAACGAACGATTTGGTCAATCGCCTGCGGGACGTTGAAGGTGTGTAATGCGTGCTCTGCTGGATGTAAACGTTCTGATCGCGTTGCTCGATGGCAGCCACATGCATCATGGCTTGGTAACCGACTGGCTTGCCGGGAACCTTGGCAAGGGTTGGGCGTCATGCCCGGTCACCCAAAACGGATGCATTCGCATCCTTTCTCAGCCGGGTTATCCCAATTCGGTTCCCACCGCACAAGTGGCAGAGCGGCTCGCAGAAGCGACGCAGCACTCGTCTCATGCGTTCTGGTCTGATTCCATCAGCTTGTTGCATCCAGGTCGCCTGAGGTGGGACCAAGTGCTGAGTTCCCGGCATGTCACCGATGCCTATCTGCTGGCGCTCGCTGTCGAGCAAGGCGGGCGTTTTGTCAGCTTGGATCGAGGCATTCCCCTTGGTGCCGTCGGCGGGGCCACGCCAAAGCATCTCGTGATCCTCTCGCAATGACAGGCACAGGCGCAGCCGGCTTCATCGGCGGCGAGCGCTGGACGCTGATGCTCGGGCTGTTAGCGGGCCTCGCCGCCGTGACGCTGTTCCCTCTTGGCGCGAGCGCACAGACCGCGTGCCGCGTGCTCGATTCCGAACTCGCCGGGGTCTACCAGGGTGGATGCAGGGATGGGCTGGCCGAGGGCTACGGCGAGGCGAAGGGGTCGGCTGAATACCGTGGAGATTTTCACGCCGGTCGCAAGCATGGCAAGGGTGTCAAGGCCTGGCCTTGGGGCGACCGCTACGAAGGCGAGTTCGTGGAGGACCGCAAGGACGGCGCCGGCAAGTACACCTGGAGCGCGCGTGGCCCATCAGCGGGCGAGAGCTATAGCGGTACCTATCTGAACGATCTGCGCCACGGCCATGGCGTGTACGAGTGGCCCTCGGGCGATCGCTACACCGGCCCCTGGGCGCACGATGCGATCACCGGCATGCCGACGCCGATGATGATCGCGCGCGCGCGGGCGAAAACGGAGGCCCTCGCGGCGGTAGGAAAGCCAGGGGTGAGGGTTTGCCGCGCGCTGCTGGTCGGCATTGCGGTGCGCGACTGGATCCGCGGTGAAGTGACGGCAGTGGACGCGGACCGGGTAGCGGTGCGCATCGACGATCCGGGCCGGCAGCCGCATGTCATCGACAATCTGCCGCTAGTCAGAGGCGTGACCATCTGGTCCGCGGCGGCGGACTGGACGCCGTGTGTGTGAACGGAGCCTCGCCTTTTTAGGAGCTTGCCCGCCTACGTCGGTACACCGGCTACAATTGCCAATCGATTGTCGGGGGGGCGGTCCCGCCCCCCCGATCGATCTATTTCTTCGTTGTGGTCGTCGTGGTCGTCGTGGTCGTGGCTCCAGGGGTGCTCGTGCCGTCGTCCGAGGACGCCGCGGCGGCCGCCACGCCGACAATGGCGGCACCGGCTGCGATCATGCCTCCCGTAATTCCACCGGTGGCCGCACCGGTGGCCGCACCTGCACCCGCCACACTGACGGCGACCGAGGCCATGTTGCTGAAGGACGCCGCCACGGCGGCGGGCAGCGCGGCAACAGAGATCGCCACGGCGAGCGTCGTGGCCGATGCCACGGTTGCGGTTGCGCCGGCCGCAAAAGCTGCCGACCCCGCCGCGTTGGTTACGCCGATCGTTCCCTGCAGCACAGAGAGATAAGCAGGGTTGACTAGTGCGATCATGAAGTCCGTGCCGCGTATGCCGATGGTCGCCTGCGGAGCGAGCAGAGCAATCGCGGTCCGGTTCCTTGACGCGATCAGGCCGCTCACCGAGCGCATTGCGCCCTTGACGATTTGCATCGCAATGCTGTCGCTTTGCGGCTTATCCTTGTCGAAAATATATTGGTTGACGCGAAATTCGCTGTTTTCGTTCAGGACTACCGTGTGGCCGTCATCGAATCGGATGACCGTCTGTGCGCCGCGTCCGGTGGTGACCGTCGTTCCCGGGACGATGCGCTGGTCCTTGGCAACGCTTGCGGGTGCGGCCGTGCCCGCCGCAGCTTTTACGTCTCCGGTCACGCTCTGATAAACCCCGTTGGCAAATCCAAAAGGTGCTGCGAGCAGGGACCATAAACCAAAACACAATGCCACCAACAATGACCGGCGCATATTAACCTCCCTTAGACGTACGTCATTAAAACTATGAAACGAATTACTTGCCCTTTGCCTTGCTGATTCCAACCTAGTATCCTCGGCTAGGCCAGCACAATACGTTTATTGAGAAAAATCATATCTCAGTGGTTTTCGCTCCTTGCAAAGAATCATAACAATAGCCTAAACAAGGGCTAGAGTGCAACCACCGTCTTGGACACTATAAACTGTCCAATAGAAGTGGGACTCAATCAATCATCGACAATGCTCAAGAACCGCTCCATTCGACGATTTCTTGTTCTTGCCGCCGCGACGCTCTCCTCCTTTTTCGCGGTTCCCGCGCTTGCAGATTCTGGCGAAGCGATAGATGTTGGCGTGCGGATTCACGACGAAGAGGTTTTCGTCGACGTCAACTTCCATGTTCGCGCCACGCCGCAGGAGGCATGGGAGGTGATGACCGACTACGATCACGCCACCGATTTCATCTCGAAACTGGAAAAAAGCCTCATCCTGTGGCGCACCGATGAGCTGCTCGTGGTGTCGCAAAAAGGCAGGATGGGCTACGGGCCTTTTTCGCTGACGATCGAAACCGTGACCGAAGTGCGCCTGACCCCGTACGAGAAAATGCAGGCGCGCATGGTCAGCGGCAACATGAAAAAAAACGAGTCCACGACCACGCTCGTTGCCGACGCAAGCGGCACCCGCATCGTGTATCACCTGGAATCGATTCCGGATGCCTGGGTGCCCCCGATCATCGGTCGCGTCCTGGTGGAGTTCGAAACGCGCGCACGCTTCGGGCAGCTCCGGGACGAAATACTCCGGAGGAAAACTTTGGCGGAGGCGAAGCGATGAGGTCGCGGCGACGCGCCTGCAATGCGTTTTAATCGGGCATAATCGCCCTGTCGCCCTGTCGTCCTGTCGCCCGGTCGCCGTGTACCAATCGAGAATTGCACGACTGAATAACAGGCCTACCCTCACCCCAACGCGCTCGCCCAGCACCACACCGATGCGAACTTCCTATCTGACCGGACGCTTGCGCAGTTTCGGGCATGCTTTTCGCGGCGTCGCGGTCTTGCTGCGGACGCAGCACAACGCCAGGATTCACGCCGTGGCTACTATTCTGGTCGCCGCCGCAGGGGCGCTGTTCGGCATTTCGCCGGCGGAATGGGCGCTGATCGCGCTGGCTATCGTGTGCGTATGGGTCGCGGAAGCGCTGAACACCTCGATCGAGTTTCTGGTCGATCTGGCATCCCCTAAGCCCCACCCGCTCGCCGGCAAAGCCAAGGATGTGGCCGCCGCAGCCGTTCTGATCGCGGCGATCGGATCCTTGATCGTCGGCGCGCTCGTGTTTGGCCCGCATGTCTTGAGAATTCTGGAACGATAAGACCTTGCGGTACAACGGCTTAGCCTGGATTACGGCGGTCGGCGCCGGAATCCGACTTGCAGTATTGCTAGCCGCAGTTTTCGCCTTGACAGCCTTATTGGTGCAGCGCAAAATAACTTGCTTTAGCTAGTCTTTCTGTGGGTTTGTCGGGGGTCGGACTGGCGAATTTTGGTGCAGCGCGTTCGGAGACACAGGCAGGCGTCCGTGGAAGTACACATTTCTGAAAACCAATCCGGCAGCTTCGCTCAGGCGGGCGGGGCGCTGCTGCAAAGCTTTTTAAAGCTGTTTCCGCTCGGTTCCGAGCTTGGCCAGTTCTGGCAGTCGCTGCTCGCCGCGCATAGCGCCGATCCATCCCGCCTAGGCACCTTGCAAACCGCCTATTTGCAGCAGCAACTGGCCCTGTGGGGGTCCATGCTGGCGTGCGAGCCGGGCAAGCCCGCAGGCCCCATTGCGACGACCGACAAGGGCGACAAGCGCTTTGCCGGACGCGAGTGGCACGAGAGTCCCTACTTCGACTATCTGTGGCAGGCCTACCTGCTCAATTCCCGTTTTCTCAACGATGTGGTGGAAACGGCGGAACTGGATGAGCCGGCGAAGCACCGCTTGCGCTTTTACACGCGCCAACTGATCGATGCCATGAGCCCGGCCAACTTCGCCGCGACCAATCCCGAGGCGCTGCGGCTCGCGCTCGATACCAAGGGCGAGAGCCTGCACGCCGGCATTCGGCACCTGATCGAGGACGTGGAGCAGGGGCGGGTATCGATGAGCGACGAGTCCGCCTTCGAGGTCGGCAGGAACCTCGCCGTCACCCCCGGCGAGGTGGTGTTCGAGAACGAGCTGATCCAGTTGATCCAGTACCAGCCGGCAACGGCGAAAGTGCGCAAGCTGCCGCTGCTGATGGTGCCGCCTTGCATCAACAAGTTCTACATCCTCGACCTGCAGCCGGAGAACTCCTTTGTGCGCTACGCCGTGGAGCAGGGCAATACGGTGTTCATGGTGTCCTGGCGCAACATTACCGAGGACCGGCTCGGCAGGCTCACCTGGGACGATTACATCGCCGACGGCGTGATGAAAGCCATCGAGGTGGTGCGCGCGATCGGCAAGTCCGACAAGATCAACGCGCTCGGATTTTGCGTGGGCGGCACGCTGCTTGCCGCGGCGCTCGCGCTGCTGCGCGCGCGCGGCGAGGAGCGCGTGGCGAGCGTCACATTGCTGGCCACCATGCTGGACTTCAGCTACCCCGGCGACATCGGCGTGTTCGTGGACGAGGCCAGCATGGCATCGCGCGAGGCGGCGATAGGCAAGGGCGGCATCCTGCCCGGCAGGGAACTCGCCTTCGTGTTTTCGGCGCTGCGCGCCAACGACCTGGTCTGGTCCTACGTGGTCAACAACTACCTGAAGGGCAAGACACCGGAAGCGTTCGACATTCTGTACTGGAACGCCGACAGCACCAATCTGCCCGGGCCCATGTACTGCTGGTACGTGCGCAACATGTACCTGGAGAACAAGCTGCGCGAGCCGGGCGAACTGAGCATGTGCGGCGTGCCGGTCGATCTGGGTGCTATCCGCTTGCCGACCTACATCCTGGCGACGCGCGAGGATCATATCGTGCCGTGGAAAACGGCCTATCTTTCGACCAGGCACCTCAAGGGCGACACGCGTTTCGTGCTCGGCGCAAGCGGTCACGTCGCCGGCGTGATCAATCCGCCGTCGAAGAACCGGCGCAGCTACTGGAGGAGCGATCGCTTGTCCGCGAGCGCGGAAGAATGGCTGGCCGGGGCCGAGGAGACGCCGGGCAGTTGGTGGTCGAACTGGAATGCGTGGCTGGAGGGTTTTTCCGGGGGCGAGCGTGCGGCGCCGAAGAAATTGGGCAACGCAAAATTCAAGGCGATCGAACCGGCGCCGGGCAGGTATGTGAAAGTGAGGGTGTAGCTTGAGTTGCTTGAATGTCCTTCCGGATTCCGGCTTGTCCGGACTAGGATTATTGTGAAAGGACGTAAACATGGCTGAGCGGGTGGCATTCGTGACCGGAGGCATGGGCGGCATCGGCACTGCGATCTGCAAGCGTCTGGCGGCGAACGGCGACAAGGTCGTGGCCAATTGCCTGCCCGGCTACGACAAGAAAGACGAGTGGCTCGGCAGCATGCGCGCGCAGGGGTACGCCGTGCACGCCGCCGAGGGCAATGTCGACGATTTCGATTCCTGCGCCGACATGTTCTACCGCATCGGCTCCGTCATCGGTCCGGTCGATATCCTGGTCAACAACGCCGGCATCACCCGCGACGGCGTATTCAAGCGCATGACGGAGAGCGACTGGTACGACGTGATCAACACCAACCTGAACAGCGTGTTCAACGTCACCCGCCAGGTGGTCGAGGGCATGACGGATCGCGGCTGGGGCAGGATCATCAATGTTTCCTCGGTCAATGCGTTGAAGGGCCAGTTCGGGCAGACCAATTATTCGGCGGCCAAGGCCGGCATGCACGGTTTTTCCAAGGCGCTAGCGCAGGAGGTAGTGAGGAAGGGCGTGACGGTGAACACCATCTCCCCCGGCTATGTCGCGACCGACATGGTGATGGCGATCCGCGCCGAGGTGCGCGAGCAGATCCTGGCCACGATCCCGATGGGGCGGCTGGCGCAGCCGGACGAAATCGCCGGCCTGGTGTCCTATCTCGCCTCCGACGACGCCGGCTACATCACCGGCGCCAACATATCGATCAATGGCGGCTTGCACATGGCCTGAGCGCGCGCGTCTATGATGCGGGTCAAGGCAGTCACATTATCACGCTGTACAATGGCCGCAGGCGGTATTCGACCGCGTTGACGGAAAGGGGCTACCATGACAAACGTGACTATCGGGCCAAAACGGATTGCTCTGATTACTGGTGGCATGGGCGGGCTGGGTGAGGTGATCAGCACCAAGATGCATGACGCCGGTTTTCGCGTCGTGGTGACACACTCGCCCGGAAACAAGAAGGTGGCGGCGTGGAGCGCGGACATGAAGGCGCGCAACTACAACTTTCACCCCGTGCCGGTTGACGTGGCCGACTACGATTCCTGTATGGAATGCGTTGCTAGGATACAGGCTGAAGTAGGCCCGGTGGAGATTCTCGTCAACAACGCTGGCATCACTCGCGACATGACGTTCAAGAAAATGGGCAAGCCCGACTGGGATGCGGTGATGCGCACCAACCTCGACAGCGTGTTCAACATGACCAAGCCGGTGTGCGACGGCATGGTCGAGCGCAACTGGGGCCGCATCATCAACGTGTCTTCGGTGAATGGCTCGAAAGGTGCATTCGGCCAGACCAACTATTCTGCCGCCAAAGCCGGCATGCACGGCTTCACCAAGGCGCTGGCGCTGGAAGTGGCGAAAAAGGGTGTCACCGTGAACACCATCTCGCCGGGTTATATCGGCACCAAGATGGTGACTGCGATTCCCAAGGAGATTCTGAACAGCAAGATCATTCCGCAGATTCCGGTGGGGCGCCTGGGCAAGCCGGAGGAAGTGGCCGGGCTTATCATTTACCTGTGCTCGGAAGAGGCGGCGTTCGTGACCGGTGCCAATATCGCCATCAACGGCGGCCAGCACATGCAATAAACCTTCGGAGGGCGGAGCAGGGGTCCCCGCTTGCGGGGATGCGACCCCATAGAAGGGAAGGCCGGCGACAGGGAAATAGGTTAAATGATTTGTACGGTTCGGAGCCGGCGCCTTCGGAGCGCGGAGCAGGGGTCCCCGCTTGCGGGGATGCGACCCCATAGAAGGGAAGGCCGGCGACAGGGAAATAGGTTAAATGATTTGTACGGTTCGGAGCCGGCGCCTTCGAAGGGAGGAGCAGGAGCCCCGCTTGCGGGGATGCGACCCCGTAGAAGGGGAGGCCGGCGACAGGGTGAAGGTTGAAATCATTTGTTCGGTCGGAGCCGGCGAGGGACGGACTTCCAATAATTGTCGTTCAGAGTCCCCCTCGGGGAATAATCTTCGCGAAGCGTCTGCTTTTCGACAACAGCAAGCGGCGGATGGTGCAGAGCAGCGCGTCGCGGGGGGATTTGTGCTAGGCTGAAAGCAACAATAATGTTTCATTGTCAACATGACAAGCTTGTACTCTGCTAATCGGAAAAGTCAAGAGGGATGCGGCGATGCAACATAAGCATGAAACTGCGCCAAATCAAACGGGTAGGCCGGATAACACCGCCACCGATACGCTGCGGCTGATCAAGAAATATCCGAATCGCCGCCTCTATGACACGCGCACCTCGAGCTATATCACGCTGGCCGACGTGAAACAACTCGTGCTCAAGCACGAGCAATTCCAGGTCGTCGATGCCAAGACCGGCGAGGACCTCACGCGCTCCATCCTGCTGCAAATCATCCTCGAAGAAGAGGCGGGCGGCATGCCCATGTTCACCTCCGACTTGCTGTCACAGTTGATCCGCTTCTACGGCAATGCGATGCAGGGCATGGTCGGCAATTACCTGGAGAAGAACATGCAGACTTTCGTCCAGGTGCAGAAGCAGTTACAGGAGCAGTCGCGCACCATGTTCGGCGACAACAGCAAGGTCAACAAGGATCTGTGGGCGCAGTTCATGAATTTCCAGGGCTCGGCCATGCAAGGAATGATGTCGGCCTATATGGATCAAAGCAAGAATGTGTTCATGCAGATGCAGGATCAGTTGCAGAACCAGACCAAGAATATTTTCGCCGGCTTTCCTTTTCCCGGCTTTCCTGGACAGGCCGCTCCGCAAGAAAAAGACGAAGGCGACAAGTTCTGAAGCGTCGCCCAGCTTTTGACCCGTTCAAAACTCACTGCTGTCCCCGCCGGTCTCCCTAAGGTCGGATTCGTTTCGCTCGGCTGCCCCAAGGCGTTGGTCGATTCGGAGCGCATCCTGTCGCAGTTGCGCGCCGAGGGTTACTCCGTCTCGCCTTCCTATGAAGCGGCCGACCTGGTGGTGGTGAACACCTGCGGCTTCATCGATTCCGCGGTCGAGGAATCGCTCGAGGCCATCGGCGAGGCGCTGGCGGAGAACGGACGCGTGATCGTCACCGGCTGCCTCGGCGCCAAGGGCGACATCGTGCGCAAGACGCATCCCAAGGTGCTGGCCGTTACCGGGCCGCACGCCGCCGAGGAGGTGATGCTGGCGGTGCACGCGCAACTGCCCCGGCCGCGCGATCCCTATACTGACTTGGTGCCGCCGCAGGGCGTGAGACTCACGCCCGCGCATTACGCCTATCTCAAGATCTCCGAAGGCTGCAACCACCGCTGCACCTTCTGCATCATTCCTTCCCTGCGCGGCGACCTCTCGAGCCGGCCTATAGGCGAGGTGATGCAGGAGGCGGAGATCCTGGTCAAGGCCGGGGTGAAGGAAATCCTGGTGATATCGCAGGACACCAGCGCCTATGGCGTGGACATCAAGTATCGCACCGGCTTCTGGCAGGGCCGCCCGCTGAAGACGCGCATGACCGAACTGGTGCGCGCGCTGTGCGGACTCGGTGGATCCGCCGGGAACTTGTGGGTGCGCCTGCATTACGTCTATCCTTATCCGCACGTGGACGAAGTCATTCCGCTGATGGCCGAAGGCAAGCTCCTGCCTTATCTCGACGTGCCGTTCCAGCACGCGAGCCCGCGCATCCTCAGGCTAATGAAGCGTCCGGCTTCGGGCGCGATGAACCTCGCGCGCATCCGCGCCTGGCGCGCCATCTGTCCGGATATCACCATCCGCAGCACCTTCATCGCCGGTTTTCCGGGCGAGACCGAAGCCGAGTTCGCCCAGATGCTCGATTTTCTGGAGGAAGCCGAACTCGACCGCATCGGCTGCTTCGCCTATTCGCCGGTCGAGGGTGCGAAGGCGAACGCGTTGCCCGATCCGGTGCCGGAGGCCTTGCGCGAGGAACGGCGCGCCCGCTTCATGGCGGTGCAGGAAAAAATCAGCCGGCGGCGCCTCAAGCGCAAGGTCGGCAAGGCGCTCAAGGTATTGGTCGATGCGGTCGACAAGGACGGCGCGCTCGCGCGCTCCGCGGCTGATGCACCGGAAATCGACGGCCTGGTGATTATTACCGACGGCAAGAAACTCAAACCGGGCGACTGGGCCACGGTCAAGATAGAGCGCGCCGACGCGCACGATTTGTGGGGACGACTCGCTGCATAGAGGGAACAGGAACATGGAATATCGGAAACTGGGCAACAGCGGCTTTGCGCGCTGCGCGCGCCAACCGTGTTTTCTGTACGGATGAAAAGCGCATCCGTACAGAAAACACTGTTATTGTTAACACCAAACAGGCCGTGGGGGTTTTATTCAAGATCGTCGATTGCGTGCGGATGCGCTTTTCATCCGCGCGCAATCGACGATCCGCGCGGACGGCTTCTCGTCCGCGCAACATCGCAATTGTGTAACAACGAGGGCGCAATTTACGTCGCCACGTATAGAAAAGAGGGATCCTCGGTCGCGCTAAGGATGACAGTGTTCTTTAAGGGAGAGTGACATGGAATATCGCAAACTGGGCAATAGCGGCATTAAAGTCTCGCCCATCTGCCTCGGCACGATGATGTTCGGCGCGCGCACCGACGCGGCCGAAGCGGGCCGCATCGTCGATTCGGCGCGCGCCGCGGGCATCAACTTCATCGACAGCGCCGACGTCTACGCCAAGGGCGAATCCGAGCGGCTTGCCGGCAAGCTGCTTGCCGATGATCGCGACCGGTGGGTGGTGGCGAGCAAGGTCGGCAACCCCATGGGCAAGGGCCCCAACGAAACTGGCCTGTCGCGCGACTGGATGATGCGCGCCATCGACGGCAGCCTGAAACGCCTGGGCATGGACCATGTCGACATCTATTATCTGCACCGCGACGACCCCGACACGCAGATCGAGGAAACGCTGGTCGCGATGGGCGACATCATTCGCTCGGGCAAGGCGCGCTATTTCGGCGTATCGAACTACCGCGCTTGGCGCATCGTGCAGATCGCCGAGCTGTGCGCCAAGCTGGGGGTGCCGGCGCCGATCGTATGCCAGCCTTACTACAACGCGATGAACCGCATGCCGGAAACGGAGATCCTGCCGGCCTGCGCTTGCTACGGCCTGGGCGTGGTGCCTTACAGCCCGCTCGCGCGCGGCGTGCTCACCGGCAAGTACGCGCCGGGCGAGGCGCCTTCCGCCGACAGCCGCGCCGGGCGCAAGGACAAGCGCATGATGGAGACCGAGTTCCGCGAGGAGTCCCTGGCCATGGCGCAGAAACTGAAGGCGCATGCGGGGAAGCGCGGCATGAGCGCGGGCCAGTTCGCGCTCAACTGGGTGCTCAACAACCGCATCGTCACTTCGGTGCTGGCGGGGCCGCGCACGTTCGAGCAATGGGCCGAGTACTTGGGCGCGCTGAAGCACGGTTTCTCGGCCGAGGACGAGGCGCTCGTCGATTCCATGGTCAAGAGCGGGCACCCCTCGACGCCGGGATTCAACGATCCGCGCTATGCCATTACCGGACGCCCCACTTACTGTTGATCTGCCGGCAAGGTTCGTCGCCGCTCCCGATGTGAGCTAAAATCCAAGCTTCTTCCGGTTTGGAATCCCAGTCGTGCTCGTCGCTTGCGAGGTTTTCACTTGCTGATCCCGGTCATTCTGTCCGGCGGCGCCGGCACCCGCCTGTGGCCGGTGTCGCGCGAAGCGCATCCCAAGCCCTTCATCGTTCTGCCCGACGGGCAGAGCTTGATGCAGAAAACGCTGCTGCGCGCGGCGGCATTGAAACCGGACTCGATTCTTACCATCACCAATCGGGACTATTTCTTCATCACCCGCGATGCCTATGCCGAAGTGGCGCTGGCCCCCGGGATAGCCCTCGATTACCTGCTGGAACCCGCCGGCCGCAACACCGCACCGGCAATCGCGGCAGGGGCCTTGAGGCTACGTGAACAGTTCGGCGACGAGGCGACGATGCTGGTGCTGCCCTCGGACCACCTGATCCGGGATTTCGCCGCTTTCGCCGACGCGGTGCAGGCAGCCTGCACGCTTGCGGATCAAGGATACTTGGTCACCTTCGGTATTGCGCCGACCCGCGCCGAGACCGGCTTCGGCTATATCGAGGCGGACCAATCGCGCCGGCTTGGCGGCGCGGGCTTAAGCGTGCGCCGCTTCGTCGAGAAGCCCTCGCGCGAGAAGGCCGAGGAATATCTGGCTTCAAGGCACTATTACTGGAACTCGGGCATGTTCTGTTTTCGCGTCGGGGAATTCCTGGGCGAGCTTGCGCGCTGCGCGCCCGAAGTGTCGGACGCCGTTGCGGCGGCGTGGCAGGCAACGCCGCGCGACCAGGCACCCGTCGCCATCGACCCGGAATCGTTCGCGCGCATAGCCGACATCTCGGTGGACTACGCCGTGATGGAAAAGGCGACGCGCGTCGCGGTCGTGGCGGGACGCTTCGACTGGAGCGACATCGGCTCCTGGCAGGCGCTCGGCGAACTCGTTCCCGCCGACGCAGACGGCAATCGCGTCCCGGGCGGGGGCGTGCCCGGCCGCAGC
>Ga0082335_1006292_pt1 | contig 15459 bp, 12 predicted proteins | sample Subgrocontami58m_FD_72375 | JGI IMG/M metagenome (GOLD analysis project Ga0082335, IMG submission 72375) | Subsurface groundwater microbial communities from S. Glens Falls, New York, USA - GMW37 contaminated, 5.8 m (SPADES assembly) (version 2) ...
TTTCTGGGCATAGATAATGCCAGGGTGACCGATGGCACTATTATCTTCCGCGGAAAGAGCCTTAACAATAAAATGCCCCACGAAGTCGTGAACCGGGGACTAGTTCTGGTCCCTGAAAGGGAAAAGATTTTTGCCACTTTGACCGTGTCAGAAAACCTCCAGGGCTGTTTGAAAAGTTCGCAGGTACAATCGTCGAAGGAAATAGATAAAATATTTCATTATTTCCCCATACTTTTTGAAAGACGGAACCAGGTAGCCGGCTATCTTAGCGGAGGTGAAAGGCAGATGCTTGCTATCGGCAATGCTTTGCTTTGTTCACCTGAGCTTCTCCTGGTTGACGAACTTTCGCTTGGGCTGGCTCCCATTATGGTGGAGCATCTCATGGAGCGGGTACAAACACTGAATAAAGAATTGGGCCTTTCTATTCTTATGGTTGAACAGAGCGCCGCCGCTTTGAACATCGCTGAATATGGCTATATCATGGAGAACGGTCACGTAGTCTTTAGCGGCACTGCAGAGCGTCTCCTGAAACACAAGGACGTTCAGGAATTTTATCTTGGGCTCAGTGAAAAGGGTACCAGGAGTTACCGGGATGTAAAACAATACAGGCGGACGCGCCGGTGGTTGGTATAATATGGAAAAACATATACCCTTGAAGATAGAAGGTCTGAGTCTGAACTTTGGCGGTATCCAGGCGCTGGACAGCGTGGGTTTTGAACTCCGCCCGGCAGAGATTTTAGGATTAGTCGGGCCGAATGGGGCAGGCAAGACCTGTGTGCTTAATGTAATCAGCGGAATATACCGGCCCAGCAAAGGTAAGGTGCTGTTTGAAGGTAAAGACGTTGTCGGCCTCCGCTCCCACAAGATAGCTGTTCTGGGAATGGCCCGTACATTTCAAAATGTGGAACTATTCACTAACATGACTGTCCTGGAGAATCTTTTGTTGGGTTGCCATACAGCCATAAAAACCAACCTGTTCTCCGCCGGCATCTTCTGGGGATTGGCGCAGAAGGATGAATGTAATATTCGCTATCGTGTGGAAGAGGTAATTGAGTTCCTGGAGTTGGAAATGTTCCGTAAATTCCCGGCTGCAGGCCTTCCACTGGGGGTGCGCAAGCTGGTAGGATTAGGGAGAGCCCTGGTCATGAAGCCCAAAGTCCTCCTATTAGACGAACCTTCATCGGGAATGACCCGTCAGGAAAAGGAAGATTTTGCAAGGTTCCTGTTACGTATCAAATACGAATTGGGAATCCCCATGCTCTGGGTAGAGCACGATATGAAACTGATTGGTGATTTAGCCGATAGACTGGTTGTCCTGCATTACGGCCGTAAAGTTACCGAGGGAACCCTGGCAGAAGTCATCAGCAATCCCCAGGTAATCGAAGCTTATCTAGGGAAGAGCCACGCTGGGGCTGCTTGAGGGACAAGTGATTTAGTATCTATTATCCAGAAGTTAGCAATAACATCCTTTTGTAAATTAGCTTTAACAGTTCTCCAGGCGAGCACCTCCCCTTACCGTAGTCAGCCCTCGTCACACCATATTTGATTGCAATAAAAACAGGAACGAATACTTACATAATTTGTTTCCTGTGCCTTCAGCAGCCAGGTGTATGCTTTTAGGTACTGTCAACGCTGGTTTTTATGCACCACAGTTTTACCGGTAGCCAAAGTTGGCTATCGAACAAGTTTCGGGTATAATTAGAAATACTTTATTTCCGAACAATCAAGAAAGAACCATTGCAAGGTAAACCCGAACCACGTATGAAAAATATTTTGGAGGCAGGAATTTGATAAAAGGTCTACCGGTTACAAAACTCATTGTCGTTGTACTCATCTTAAGCCTATTCATCGCAGCGTGTGCCCCCTCCACCCCTTCCCAATCTACTACGGCGCCAGCTACAATGCCTACCGTTGCGCCATCAGCTTCGTCTGGTCCCACTTCTAACCTGACACCCCCTACCTCTACAGATGGAGAATGGGAAAAGATTATAGCGGCTGCTAAGAAAGAAGGCTCAGTAACTATTTACTCCTACAATTTTATTGGTGACGTAGGTATAGCTATTAACAAGGCTTTTAAAGAAAAATATGGCATCAAAGCTGATATTATCACCGGCAGGGGAGCAGAATTCCTCGAGAGAGTAAAGACCGAGCAGCGTATCGGTCAGCAATACGGCGATTTTACCGAAGGCTCGCAAGTCCACCTGATGAATATGAAGGGTTCGGGGATTACCATAAGCTCAAAAGATATTCCGGCGTTGAAAGATAAAGATGTATGGAGATCGGATCCGATGGCCTATGATAAAGACGGCCATCTCCTGGGTTACTACTTCTCTTACTATGGCCCCTTCGTCAACACCAATCTGGTGAAGCCTGGAGCAGAGCCTAAATCGTGGAAAGACCTCCTCGACCCCAAGTATAAGGGTAAAATTATCAACAACGATGTGCGCATCTCGGGGCAGGCTTATACTGTTTTTGTTCCCCTCATTAACAGGGGAATTCTTACCATGGATTACATTAAAGAACTGGGTAAACAGGATATGATAATGACTCCCAATGTGCCAGACGCTGCCCGAATGCTGGCCAAGGGGGATGCCCCTATCTTTGCGGTAGGCTCTACAGTTACCCTGGGACCCTTTGTAGCCGAGGGCGCACCTATCAAGCCGGTGCCAATGCAGGAAGGGATTGTAGGCACCAATGTAACTGCCGCCGTTTTAAAGGGTAGCCCGCACCCCAATGCAGCAAAGCTATTCATCAACTGGCTTATTTCTAAAGAGGGTCAGGAGGTAGCCGCCAAGTCTAAAACCGCTCTCTCAGTCCGTAAGGATGTGCCCGATTATTCGCCTGCTGGAATTCGCATGGACCCGCCTAAGGTGGTTGTAATGGATGCCAGGGACGACGATGAGCAGGCGCGTATGTTCAGGGAGAAGACCTTCCTGGAGTTCTGGAAATAATTTCTTAGCTGTAATAGAATGAATTCCCATAAATGATACTTATTACGACATCATAGGGGAGGTTGAATTATGAAAAAGTGTGTTTTGATGGCCATGGCAAGTATACTGGCGGCTGTGCTTGTTTTATCCTGCACCCCCGGAGCAACACCAACTGCCGCACCAGGCGCCATGCCGGTATCAACTCCCGCACCTGTTCTCACCTCCAACCTCCCATCGTCCACACCCCAGGAAGTTGAATGGCAAAAGGTAGTGGAGGCAGCTAAAAAAGAAGGTAAGTTAACAGTTTATAGCTTCTCGTTTGTGGGAGATCTGGGACTGGCTTTATCTAAAGCCTTCAAAGACCGCTACGGCATTCAGATGGAATTAGTAGCCGGTTCCGGGGCTGTGTTCCTGGAGAGATTGAAGGTGGAGTCCCGCGCCGGGCAGCGGGTGGCTGACGTCCTTGAAGGTTCGGCCACCAACGGAATACTGGCGAAAAAAGATGGTCTCACTCAACCTTTTGGCTTCTTGCCAGCCGCTGCTGAGACCGGGATATGGCTCTTCGATCCAAGGATAGACCCGGACAACAATCTTATAGGATATAGCCCCAGCATCTCCACTACCTGGGCCAATACCAAACTGGTAAGTCCGGCGGAAGAGCCGAAATCATGGCGTGACCTGTTAGCCCCGAAATGGAAAGGCAAAATACTGGTCACTGAACCCGATACAATGCCTTTACCTACAGTCTATTACATAGCCTTCACCCGTTACATGGGCCTCGACGATGACTACTTCCGGGCTATTGGCAAGCAAGACCTTATTTTCACAACAACCCAAAGGGAAAATGACTCGAAGCTAATCCGGGGTGAAGCGCCTTTGTCCTTTACGAGCAATTTGACCTCTATGAGTATGCTGGTTGCCGAGGGCGCTCCGGCAAAGCCGCTGGATATGAAAGAGGGCGTTTCAGGACGGGTCCAAACCCTGAATGTTGTAAAAGATGCAGCTCACCCCAATGCTGCTCGTGTCTTTATCAACTGGCTACTCAGCGCCGAAGGACAGACCATTGGCGCCCGTTTAAGAAGCACCCTGCCTTTGCGCACCGACGTCCAGGACTTCACACCTGCGGTCGCCAGAGTAAAGTACACCAAGGTTTTCCCGTTGACGCCCAAAGATGAGGATGATAATACCAAGGCCCTCAGGGATAGAGTGGTTAGCAAATTATGGGGTAGGTAGAAGTAGGGGCATCCCGATTAATCGGGATGCCCCTACAGGACGTTAAAAATACAAGATGTTTTTGGGCTTAACGCCCTACTGTTTTATCGAACCACTTCTCCCGGTATAATTTGGTGGCTTTGTCCAGTTGCTCGATACTTTCTACAAACGGACGGGTTATATTGGCCTGAACAGCTTTGGGTCGGAAATCGGGAACGTCCTTGCGTACCATCTTATTACCCAGCAGTTTACCGGCTACAGATATCCCCTCCGGTCCAAATATCCAGTTCATGAATACACGGGTAGCGTTGGGGTTAGGCCCGTTTGCGACGACACCGATTGAAGCGGTGGACACCACCATGCCATCCTTCATATCTATCGCCTGGATTGGAGCTCCCTCCAGGGCATAACGGCCCGTCGAGGCGTCAGTTCCGCGTACGATCAACTGGGTATCACCGCGGGCCAGCGCCAGGGTCTCGTCAGGTAGGCCGAGGGGATAGCGCAGGTTCTGCCGGTACAATGCTTTTACATACTCCTCATCCCATACCTTATTCTCCATAAGCACTACAATGTTTTCATATGGACCGGCAGAGATGTTTGGCTCGGTAAGGCTCATTTTCCCCTTCCATTTGGGGTCCAGGAGGTCTTTCCAATATTGCGGTACATCCTCCGGCTTGACCAGCTTGGTGTTGATATACGGGGCATATTCGAGGATGCGCCAGACAAGGTTGGCCTTATACTGAGGGTCAATGGCTGTAACATCTACATACCATACGTTCTTCTCCCAGAACACGGGCACATCGTCGACTACCGAGGTCAACAGTCCCTCCAGCCTCATGTTATGGGTATGCAGAGAGCTGCCCTCCGTTACATCACCCACAATCTGTCCCATCCGTTTCTCAGTTTTAATCCGTTCCACGAACTCAGCCCCACGCCCGGTCACTACTTCCAGAGTGATGCCGTATTTTTCTTTGAAGGCTTTTGAAACAGCTATCCCTATATCGCCAACCCAGTTAAAGCTGTAGGCATTGACCTTCCCCTCTTTTTTAGCTGCATCTATGATTTTCTGCCAGGCGATGTCTTGAGAAGTAGGAGAGGGTAAGTTTGTGGACGGAACTGTTGCCTGCGATGGTGTGGTTGGCGCTTTTGTGGCAGGGGGTGGTGCAACCTGAGGAGTGCACGCTGCAACTATTGACAGAATTGCAGATAAGACCAGTAAACCCAAAAACAAACATCTTCTCATCAATAACCTCCTTAGATTAAGACCTGTTTATTACCCGGATACCGGTGAGCTAATATTTTCACAAGTTCTCAGAATGATAGAATAGCACTTTATTTAGTGAATGACCATATTTGGAACGGGAATCAACAATACCTATTGACTGTTACATCTTACTTCTCATCTTCCATAACTATTTCGAGGCATCCTCCAGATGCTCTATCCCACCGTGTCCGGCATACTGGTGGAGGCGGGATTGGAACGATACAAACAGAGCTGGGCTATAGGTGTCTGTATTGAAATGCTGATGCTCCGTGTCCGGGGGGATACAGACCACGTCCTCTTTTTCCCAGTCCCACCTTTTACCATTGTGAATGTCATAACCTTTCCCTTGCAGGATTTTATGTACCTCCTCGCTGACATGGCGGTGGCGACCGCTGTGGCAACCCGGTGGTAGCTCCTGCAAGAAACAGTCAAAAAGTAGCAATGGTGATTGGCTATAAGGCGTAATCAGGTATTTAAGTTTCCCCATCTCCGTATTCTCCCAGGAGAAATCTCTCCCCCGCATCACATGAGGAGCTTTCCGGCGATGTTCAGCCTGCATGGCAAGTAACTTGAGGTATCTTTGGTAGGTATTTTGAGGCTCCCCAGTAAACTGGATATAGCTTTTACCTTCCATAAATTTCTGGTAGTCTGCATCCCGTCCGAAACGGACCTCTCTGCCATTTGCAAAGCTATAGCCCTCCATTTCTCCATTATTTGAATATAGAGGGGATGACTCCGGAGGGATAGTGTAATTGGGATGCCATTCCATTTGCTCGAAATGGCTCAGGTTCATCAATTCAAAAACCAGGGGGATAGAGAAAAAAAGCCGCGCTGTGAGGTCGGCGCTGGGGTTAAAGTGTTGATGGACACAGTAAGTAGGAACGCACATGACATCCCCGGCTTCCCACGGATATTTTATATCATCATGAATTTCGTAGCCTTCTCCCTCGATGATATAGAAGATAGCCTCATAATAGTGGCGGTGTTTCCCCGAATGCTCCCCTGGAAGCAATATCTGTTCCAAGAGTTCCATTGTGCAAATGGGAGCCTGGGTGAGACGCCGCGGCATCCCCGGCCCGGCAAACGGTTTACGGTGCGCCTGAGCGCTAACCTGCCACGGCACAGAATCGTATTTCAGAACATGGGGCAAGGTCTGTAACTTTCGCCGCTCTGTTTCGTATCGCTCCCGGTTCTCTTCGGAGGTGCGCACAATCTGCACCGGCTCCGGCTCGTGGCGCCGCTCCAGTTGTCTTTCCATGCTTCGCCCCTTAATTTACTGCTTATTTGCCCCATAGCTTGCTAAATACTTTGTCCCGGAACATCTGGTTGGCGGTGTCATTGTCTTCTTCGGTCTGGAAGACAAGTTTCTTCGGTTTTAGTTCGGTGCCTGGCGGTGAGTAATCGCGCACTCCCTTTCGATTCATCGGCACTTGCTGGGCCTTGCTCACCACCTCTTGACCCTCCTGAGAAAAAAGCCAGCTACCGAAGAGTTTAGCGGCATTAGGATGGGGACTGTCTTTAATGGCCCCCACTGAACCGCCAATCCCGGTGGTGCCATCCTCCATGAATACCGGCTTAATGGAAGCTCCTTCCTGAACGAAACGGTTCAAGCTGGTATTCGAGCCCGTTGTTGCTAGCGGGAAATCCCCCTTACTGAGGGCACGACCGCTCTCGACTTCACCCGTGAGAAAATTTAAATCTTGTTTACCCAGGGCGCGGATGAAATCCAGGTTTACATTACCGGCACGGATCAGGGGAGTAAACAACTGGTAGGGAGTCCCGGCTATCTGAGGGTCGGTGATAAGCATTTTGCCTTTCCACTTTGGCTCCAGAAGGTCAGCCCAGCGTTGCGGCTCATCTGACTGCTTGACCAAACGAGAGTTAACCCATGCAGTCATGTAGCTAATTCTGAAGACAAGGACATTTTTCTCAGGGTCCAGCCTGTCGGGCGCTACGATAAAGTTATCCGCATCTTTCAAAACATCTAAATCGCTCAGGCTCATGGTAAGGCCTTCTTTTTTCATGGTAAGGATATGGAGGGGTGAGCCTTCAGTAAAGTCGGCGGTTATCTGACGGACACGGCGTTCTGTTTTTATTCGCTCCAGAAATTCAGCCCCCCTACCAGTAACAACTTCTACTTCGATACCGTATTTATTTTTAAACGCCCTGGCGATGTCCAGCCCTGTATCACCTACCCAGTTGTAGGAATAAATGGTTATTTTTTGCTCCTTTTGTGCGGCTTCTACAACCTTGTTCCATGCAACTTGCCCCGATTTATCGGGGACATCTTGGGACGTGGTAGGCCTGAGATTAGAAGCGGTAACGGTTATCGTGGGAGGTGAAGTCTGATTTGGCGCTGTAACCGGTACAGATTTAGGAGCGCAACCTATCAGTATCACTAGTAATATTGTCAGCCACACCAAATGGAAACCCTTGCTTTTCATGCTCCTCCTTACATTTTTATCTTTGATATACCAATCACGAAGAGAACCGTTCCAATCCCAATTCAGCCAATTTTTCTTTAGTGGGAACACCCTTTTCCTTGTACCAGCCTCTTTCCTCATAATAGTCGTCCAGCATTCGTTGTATATCTGCTGTGGAAACACGCCTGCCAAACCAGTCTACCAGATATTTGTCGCCGCCTTTAAGCTTCAATGGGGTTTCAGTGTTCTTGAGCCATAATGCGGGAACTTCATCGTCTTTTCTGGTAAAACCTTCTCTTACATTCAAAAGCTTTTGCAAATTCCATACCCTTTCGCCGCGCTTCTTTAGCTCCTGAGTGGTAATATCGAAACCGGTAGCTGCCGTGTACATTTCAGCCAGAAGGGGCACGTTCCGCACTGGCTCCCACGTGGTGCGTCCGCCTTCGGAGCAAACACCCAGGCAATCGTAAACAGCGTAGGCGTCTTCGGCATGTTTTTCCAGTCTGCCGGCATTAAAGCCATTTTCAGTGAATATCCGGTCCATTGCCTCCGGTGGTGCGCCCATCTCCACGCAGTCCCGTTTCACATCGTTGAGAGACCTTTTCCACTCCGGGAAGCAGGTCTCTTTGTGAATGTCTTCTCCAGCCGGGTACATAGTATCCTGTAGCAGTAGTTGCCCCCTGGGACGCAGAATAGCTGCGAGTCCATGTCCGGGGTCAAAGCCATCGAACCGGGCATCGGTGATAGTGTCGAAGTTTCTTACTATAGAGGCGCCGTCCATCCAGTCGGAGGCAGCGTCAACGCCGACCTTATCGGAGAGGGCATACCACCCCTGAGCCATGTACTCGCCGATGTGCTGCCGGTTAATATATTGTTCTAATAGCTTTCGGTAGGAATCGAAGTCCCCGCGCTTTATCTCCAACCCGCCAGTGTCTTTGCTGGATATAACACCACGCTCGTATAACCTGGAGACGAAGTGCAGCATTCGCACGGCGGTAAACATGTCCAGCCCATTTCTGGTAGCTAGGTCAAAGAGCATTAAAATCTCGCCATATTCTTCCAGCCGAAGCCTTCTGCCGTGATAGAAGGCATAATGGGCCCGGCAGTCCAGGAGTTTCGTGCCGGCAAACTTGCCATCTTTAATTTCATGGTCGGCTTTACAGGGATCGGGGCAGGAGGCGCAGGCTACCCGCCCTACCTTTGTTCGGCTGGTAAGGTCATCGGGGTAACCGGCGCTGGTGCTCCTTAAATAGCCTGCCGGCCGCCCCTTGCCGAAGCCGGGATGGGTGATTATTTCCTGACGCAGTTTCTCCGCCAGAGCCATCAATTTCTTACCATCGGCTACCTTCACCCCTTTGCTGCCCAGGGTTACTACAGCCTTCAGGTTTTTAGAGCCAAAAACTGCCCCGCCAAATGTGCCTATGGTGCTCATGTTATCAACAAAGGCTATTGCACCGTTGACCAGGTTCTCACCCGCTTGGCCTATGGCCATAACACCTGCTTTGCCAGCAGGTCCTTTATGTCTGGATGATAGCTCATCGGTTGTTTCGAAGATGTCTCTTAAGCCCCAAAGGTCGGCGGCATCGCAGACCTGCACATCGTCATCAATAATTTTCAAATACGAGGGTTTTTTGGCCCGCCCAGTTATGACTACCGTATCATAGCCAGCGTTTTTGAGCATAAGGCCGAACCTTTTGCCGCCGGCTACCGATATGTCAACGACGTACTTACTTTCGCCCCTGCTGGCCGGGCCGGGGAACTTCATGGTGAGGTTGGTCTTGCAAGCGGTCGGGATCATAGTGCCTACCAGTGGGCCAACGCCAAGTATAATCGGGTTTTCGGGCAATAAGGGACTGGCGCCGGGTTTAATTAAGTCGAAGGCCAGTTTGGAGGTAAGGCCTGCGCCGCCGACGAATTTCCGGGCTTCTTCCAGGTCAAGGGGCACTACCCGGGTGGAGCGGCTTTCCAGATCAACGTAGAGGGTTTTACCGGCATATCCGTAGTAGTCCATGCTAAACCCTCACCTTCTCTAAATGTTTTATGGCTCCCTGTGCGCAGTATCTGGCGCATATAGAGCAGTTTGGAATACACTCATCGGTAAACACGATACTGGCGCTGGCCTCAGGCACTATCCTGGCTTTTGCCGGGTTAAAGGCCCCGGTATAGGCATAGGAGCAAGATAGCTGGCAACAGGCACAGCCGGTACACAACCCGGGATTTATGCTCATGTTTGATTTATCCATAGTTAACCCTCGCATTTTTTATTTAAGGATTGCTCCGAAAATAGCGGTCCAATTTTCCTCTCCCTCGATGGGAGAGGAACAGAAAGGTGAGGGTGATGAAAACCTAATTCTAGCAAATATCTCACCCCGCTCTTTAATTCTCTCCCCAAAGGGGTGAGAGGTTTTTTGCACTATTTTCATCCTTTATGGTGACCAGTACAACTTAGCATAGGAGATTGCACTGAAAATAGATAATTTCCCGATTATAGTAGGGTCAGGTTTTTAACCTGACCGCCCCAGCGGGCCCCGATGTATCGGGGCCCCTACGTATCCGTCTGCAAGCCTTAGCGGGCTTTTTTGAAAAACTGTACCAGGTATTTCTCCTGGAACAGACGTGTCTCATCAGCCATGTCCGTCATTGTTAAAGGTATAAGTTTCCTGGGTTTAATCCGGGCGCCGGGCAACGAAAAATCTGGCACATCGCTCCGTACCCCGGGGGCAGATATTAGCTGGCTCAGCTTAGCCTGACCCTCGGCAGAAAGCCCCCAGTTAATAAATAGCCTGGCGGCATTGGGATGATTGGCCTTCTTTACCTGGGCAAAACCAAGTCCGGATACGCCAACCCCTTCAACCATATCTAATGGTTTTAAGGGCAAGCCCTCCTTTATTAGCGGCCCGGCCGAGGAACTGGATATGGCCAGCGCGAGGAGGTACTCTCCTGTGCCTACTTTCTTCCCTACATCGCGGGTGCTGCCTATATCCAGGAACACTTCCTGATTGCCCAGGGATCGCAGGTAATCCTCATCTATAGCCTTGCTGTTGAGCAGGGGCACAAAAGCCAGATAAGGGCCGCTGCTGACCACCGGGTCGGACATAACCATCTTGCCTTTCCACTTGGGAGCGAGGAGGTCTTTCCAGCCTTTCGGTTCATCTTCAGGTTTCATATTGGTGTTTGCCCAGACAAGGATGGGGGAGCCTATGTAGGCAAAGGCTGTACCCTCCGGGTCGAGGCCCGGCGGCATTAGCCATACGTTCTTTTCTTTAAGGACCGGCAGTTCGCCGGGCGATACTACAACGCCGGCCATTTTAGCGTTCAGTACATTCAAAGTTGAGCTCTCCATTACATCTGCCACCACATTGCCGATACGTTGCTCCGTTTTCAACCGTTCGATTTGCTCGTTGCCTCTTCCGGTTATTATGTCCACAGTTATCCCGTATTTCTCTTTAAATGTACGGGCTATTTCTATGCCAATATCGCCGGTAAAGGCCCAGGCATACAGCGTTACATTTCCTTCTTTTCTGGCATCTGATACGACTTTTTGCCAGGCAATTTCCTCTGCGGTCTGGACGGGCGTTGGCGCGAATGAACTGGCCGCTGGTATAGGTGGCGGAGTTGTAATTGGCGAAGCAACAGGCTGCGGGGTACAAGCTACCACGGAAAGCAGTATTACCAGGCATATCATGAATACTCGCATATTGTTCCTCCTGCGAAACCAATTATTTAATGTGGATAGTCAAGTTGCCCTATGATATACAGAAGCAAGATGGATGTCAACTTGAAAAGCTTAGTAAGTATACTATGAATCCTGGTTTATTTACCCGGGAGATTTGCCACGCCGCTAAGGTCATAGACCATGGCGTTATCGATGCGTACAGAGATCATCCGGCCGGCAGGGATTTCACCTTTAACCAGGACAAGGCCGTCTATCTCGGGGGCGTCGCGGTAACTGCGACCTATCGAGATGCCATCGCCGGCGCCTTCGATCAACACATCCAGACTGCGGCCGACGAACGCCTGGTTTCGCTCGAGAGAGATTTGCATCTGCTTTTCCATCAGGCGCTTCAAGCGTTCTTCTTTTACCTCGCTCGGGATGGGGTCGCCTAATGGCTCGCTGGTGGTGCCTGTCTCAAAAGAATATTTGAACACACCCACCTTGTCGAAGCGGACCTCTTCGACGAAATCGAGCAAAGTCTGGAATTCTTCTTCGGTCTCGCCAGGGTAGCCGACGATGAAAGTGGTACGCAGGGCAAGGTCGGGGATGGCTTTGCGCATTTTTCCCAGAGTGCTGCGGACCCACGCGATGTTTGTTGGACGGCGCATCCGGCGCAGTGTCGCCGGGTGAGCGTGCTGCAGGGGCATATCAAGGTAGTGGACCACCTGCTTATAGGTGGCCATGACTTTGATCAATTCACCGGTGACATAGCCGGGGTAGGCATACATAACGCGTATCCAATCTATCTGGGGTGCGGCGGCAGTCATTTTTGTGAGCAGGTAAGCCAGTCCATTTTTTAAACCCAGGTCACATCCATAGTCGGTGGTATCCTGGGCGATGAGGATGATCTCGCGTACACCTATCTCTTGCAGAGAGCACGCTTCTGCCAGTATCGCCTCAACAGGGCGGCTGACGGCGGTACCCTTGATCAACGGGATGGCGCAGAAGGCGCACGGGCGGCGGCAGCCATCGGCTATCTTTAAATAAGCGCTAGCGCCCTGCACTGAGACGCGCTGTGCGCCATGCTCGTCCCTGCCCACGGTGGCCGCTTCGGATAGGTTATAGCGCGTTTCGGGGCGCACGGCGCCGCACAGGCTATCAACTACATCAACAATATCCATCCATCGGCGTGTACCGAGGATCCCATCAACGCCAGGGACATGACGGGCAACTTCGACGCCGTTGCGTTGTGTAAGGCAACCTGCGGCGATCAATACCTGTCCGCTTTTCTTTTTGGCAGCCAGTTCAGCAAGCACATTGAGCGATTCTTCTTTAGCAGTTCCGATGAAACCGCAGGTGTTGACGATCAGCACGCGTGCCCGCCGCGGGTTAGTGACGGGTTCATAACCCGAATCGGTCAACAGTTGCGCCATGGAATCCGAGTCAACGGTATTCTTAGCACAGCCAAGAGAGACTATGTGAAATGTTTTTTTGCTCATTTAGTAAATTATAACCTTAAAGGACATACAGACCTAACCCCCGACCCCTTCCCTACGAAGGAAGGGGTGAGATGATTCATTAGCCCCTTCCCGGTGCGGGAAGGGGTTGGGGTTAGGTCTGAAATCCCGATTATGGTCATTGATTTATTATCTTTACAGAGCAAATGTCCTGCTTATGTGTCATTCTGAACTGTAGTGAAGAATCTCTCGCCGCAGCGAGGGACTAGAGATTCTTCGGTCGCTACGCTACCTCTCCGAGTGAAACATCGGAGTCCGATACCCGCTCGGACAGAATGACAAGGAGTGTAAATTTATTTTGTTTATGACCAGCAGCCCGGGGCATATATAATCCTCACCCCGGCCCGCAAAACTGCTCTATCACCTCCCGCATATGGAGGGCAAGCTTCAGGTCTTCTTCGCTTAAAGTTAAGGAACCACGTGGCCAGTGCATTACGGAATTACGTATCTCATTCAACTTTACAAGGTTATTAAGAAATTCATTATGTGATTTGAATTCTCTCTTAATCCTTTGGAAGTCAGTTTCAAAGAATTTCCATTTTTTATTAATTATTTCTTTAAGGTCTATGAGATAAACATGGTTGTATAATGGTAAATGTTTCGGGTCTTTCTGTTGCATTTCAGCGCATTTCGTGCGTATGGTCTCTGGAATACCCTCATACCACCATCCAGCTTCTTCCTTTCCAAGCTCTTTTTGCAATCTCTGCTTAATAAAAATGTGAAGCATTGCCTCTATGCGAGTTACTTGCTCGAAAATCTCTGTATATAGACTAGATGGCCGGAGGGCCTTTAGCCATCTTTCCAGTTTGTCCAGCGCCTCTAATTTTCCCTCGTATGCCAATGAAAAATCTGGCTTATGTTTGAGTGCTTCTTCATAACTATTCACTGCCTCCTGGTAGCGTTCCAGTCCAACTAAGACGACACCCTTGACATACCAGGTGGTGGCAGAGTGGGGGTCAATAGACAGTGCCTTGTCGCAGCTATTCACTGCTTCTTGGTCGCGTTTCAGTGCGGTTAAGGCAGCACCCCGGTCACTCCAGGCGGTGGCATCGTTAGGATCAATAGCCAGTGCTTTGTCAAAGCTATCAACTGCATCGTTACAGCGTTTCAGGATTAATAAGGCTGCTCCCCGGTAATGCCATGCAGCGGCATCATTAGGATCAATGGACAGTGCTTTGTCGAAGCTATCAACTGCTTCCTGGATGTTTCCCAGATGGTATATGGCGAGACCCCGATTATACCAGGTGGAGGCACCATTGGGGTCAATAGCAAGTGCCTTGTTGCAGCATTCGATTGCCTCCTCAAAGCGGTTTAGGCTTAATAAGACGGCACCCCGGCCGTTCCATACGGTGGCATCGTTAGGATCAATGGCCAGTGCTTTGTCGCAACTATCCATAGCCTCGTCGAAGCGTTCCAGCCTTGATAAGGCGTCACCCCGGCATATCCATACGGCGGCATCGTTGGGTTCGATGTCCAGCGCCTTGTCGTAGCTTTCGACTGCCTCATCATAGCGTTTCAGCAAGCTTAAGGCGCCACCCCGATTAAACCATGCCTGTGCGAGGTTGGGATCGATAGCCAGTGCCTTGCCGTAGCATTCCGTTGCCTCTTGGTGTCGTCCCATCTCGCCCAGAGCAGCACCCCGATTATGCCAGGCAGAGGCATCGTTGGGATCAATAGCCAGCGCCCGGTCGTAACTTAGTACTGCCTCATTAAACCGTTTCAGTCCGGCTAAAGCGTTACCACGTTCATACCAGACGGTGGCATCGTTAGGATTAATAGCCAGTGCTTTGTCGCAGCTATCAACTGCCCCCTGGTAATTGCCCCCGTCGAAAAGTTGGATACAATCTTCAAAAAGCTTTTTAGCTTCGTCATCATCCATGTCACCCTCCCGTAGTTGCCTGATTTTACACGCTTAATATACCCCAGCCCGCTGGATTGAGCGACCATATGCGTCCATAAAGCGATACCCCCCGACACATCGGGGGGTATCAAGTGTTTACTATAATTATGCGCCAAGTTAAGGCATGATGACTAGGCGATCTATCTCCCCCACAGCTTGTCCAGCCATTTCTCTCTGTAATACTGATTCGCCACGTTATTGTCATCCACGGTCTGAATAATTGCCCTTTGCGGGGTAAGGCGTGCTGCTTCCGTTGTGGGGTCGGGCACATCCTTCCGGATAGGAGGCGCACCGGATGACTTTGTATATGCGGTTTGGCCCTCTTTGGAGACAAACCAGTCCATGAAAAGCCGGGCGGCATTGGGATGGGGGGAACCGGTTATGACGGCAGCTACGGGAGAAATGAGCTGGACAATACCGTCCTTCATGTCGATGGCTTTTATAGGCGCACCTTCCTGAGCAATCTTGGCGAGGGTAGCAATAGAACCACGAATGGACATGGACCTCTCCCCCCGTGCCAGCATCCGGCCTTCTTCTTGCAACGAGGTACTTAGTATA
>Ga0082335_1006293_pt1 | contig 15456 bp, 16 predicted proteins | sample Subgrocontami58m_FD_72375 | JGI IMG/M metagenome (GOLD analysis project Ga0082335, IMG submission 72375) | Subsurface groundwater microbial communities from S. Glens Falls, New York, USA - GMW37 contaminated, 5.8 m (SPADES assembly) (version 2) ...
CGGTAAGAGCCGGGCCATTTACAGCAGCGATAACAGGCAATTTCAGGCTACGTAATTTCTCGATAACGTCTCCCACTAGCTGCAGGAGGTCATTATTACCACTTTTTTGCATATCGGCCAGGGCATTAAGGTCCATTCCAGCGCAAAAGGCCTTACCAGCGCCGGTTAAAATGACGACATCTGCTTCGTCTTTATCCTCTAAATGTTTTAAAGCTGACCCCAATTCAAGAAGCAAAGGACCATTAAGCGCATTGAAAGACTTCGGGCGGTTTAAAGTTATTTGAGATATTCTCTCCCTGGTTTCAAAGACTATGTTTTCATATTTCATTCTTATCCCTCTTAAATCTGCAAATTACCGGGTGGAAAACGACTATTCCTGGACGTACAGCAAAAGGTTACTTCCTCCAGCGACTTCAGTCAAGGGTAATTGCGTCGTAAAAATTAGAGGAAACAAGAGGCAGAACTGTTATTATGAGATACAACTTATCTTGATAATATTAGTTACCGCATGAGTAAGAGTTCAATGCAGAAATTTTCTGCCAGAATAGAAAAAACCGGGATTAATCCGTACGTTTCTGTCCCCTTAGAAACCAGTCGTTTTTTCGGGAAACGGGGTTAAATTCCGATAAAGGGCACTCTGAACGAGATACTGATAAAGGGGACTCTGGCGCCAGTTGGAGAAGGAGCACACCGCCTGTATATCAACGGGGACATGCGCAGGAAAGCAGGAGTTAGCGTCGGTGACATTATCCATTTGCAGATAAAGCTCGACACCAGGCCAAGAATCTTACCAGATTCCTGAAAAACTTCAAAATGCACGGGAGGATAACAAAGGAGCAAAAGAAACTTTTCAGAAACTGGCTCCATCCCGGTCATGCTATTTCTTTTGAGCGCAATGGTACTCGATGGCTCTCGTGAGGAAATCAGGCAAGTCTTTGTGGTATTTTTGAAAGAATTTGGCAAATTCCGGGTTCCGGCTATATTCTCGACCCAGTCCTGATACCGCCTCACCCGAATAATGGTGAAAATTCTCCAGCCACTGCCGCCAGTTAGCCACCTGCGCCTGTATTAAATCGCTGTCATATCCTTTAGACATGTTGTCGCTGATGGTTTGAAATATCTTTCCACCTTCGGCCTGAAGCGTGGCAAACTTCTCCCTACCCATCTTTATGACACGCGCTTCGCTATCCTGGAGGGTTTTTGCTCCCCAGCGCCGGCGAACTTCTTCCCTGTATTTCTCTATCTGTTCGTCACTGAAACCCTGATAATATTCTTTAATTTGCATTCTTATCTTTCCTTTTAATTCTTTGATGGACTTTTCTACCGTAGCCAGAAGTTCGTTGATGCGTTCAGCTTTTTTCGTGAGCAAGGTTTGATGGGATTGCAGTGCTTCAAGTACATCAAAGTCAGGCCGTGATACGATATTCTTTATTTCCTCCAGGCTGAAACCCAGCTCCCGGAAGAACATGATTTGCTGCAGGCGCACGACTGCTTCCTCGCCATAGCACCGGTATCCGCTTATACTGCGGGACTGAGGTTTGAGAAGCCCCACCTCATCATAGTAATGCAGTGTGCGCACGCTTACACCTGCAAGGTCAGCCAGTTTCTTAACTGTGTAAAACATTCTGGTTATATCATAAACTATGACGTAGCGTCAGAGTCAACCCCTCTTCAACTGTTCATGGAGGTATAATAGACTTATGACAGTAGATGAATTTGTAGAACATTGAGTCTTGTCCAGCATCGGGATATAGTAGCCATATCAAATCAGCCCGGGGTTTGACAGGTGAATAAGCAAGTCAAGTCAATCCGAACCTGACGATGGAAGAGCGACTCGAATTGGGGGTAAAAGAGGAGGTGACTTCGTGATCAAAGACAAGTCTGTAAAGAAGCTGTTTGATGAATACGAGAAAGCATTCAATGTACTCGAGGTAGAGAAACAGGTCCCATTCTTCGCCGAACATTTTATTTCGGCCGGGCCAGGAGGAAGTATCGCACAAAGCCGGGATGAATTTGCCAAGATGGCCAACCAGGCAGCCGAATTTTACAGGAAGATCGGCCAGACCTCGGCTAAAATACTTTCGGCAGGTGAAACGCCCATCAGCAATGAATATTCGATGGTCAAAGTCCATTGGGGAGTGAAGTTCAAAAAGACAGGCCAAAGGATGATCGAGTTTGATGTTTCGTATATTGTACAAAAGACCGGTACCGAGCCGAAAATCATAATGTTCATCGCTCACCAGGATGAGCAAAAAGCGATGCAGGAACTCGGTCTGATTTCCGGTTAGAAATCAACAAACCAGTTGCCGGCCATGGGCTTACCTTAGACCCTCAATTGAATCACTACCTGTCTGACAAAAAACAAGCACCAAATAATCTCAAATATCAAAGCCACAGAGAAAAAATCAAAGATAGCAATCCGTAGTTAGCTTATCGGTCAATCCGTCACCTATCATAAGCCAAAATACTGGCGGATGAATGCTGAAAGCTATTTTTTATCTTTAGTTTGGGTTTTTGAGCGCCGATTCTTTTCACTCATACGGCAGATTTGATTTTTAATCTAATTATATCCAGTAATTGAGTCCGTTCTATTTTAAGACGCTTAATACAAACGCCTTAAGTAATGCTGCATAATACGTCATTGCGAGACCTCCCGTTTCAACGGGACACCGAAGCAATCTCCGCTTTAGGAGGAGTGGTTGTCCTTACGGCTTGAGATTGCTTCGCTTGACTCGCAATGGCTTGATACGATTCTTTAGAACCATTCCCCGGTATTAAGTACACTGGTATTAGTATGAGAAGCCTGTGGGTAAAGTACGGTCCTCATTTCGCTTTCGGGTATGAGTAGATCACCATCCATAGCACCCCGAACTTATCCATTAAACTGCCAAAATAGTCGCCCCATACCTGGTCGGCAATCGGCATCTCTATCGTGCCGCCAGCAGAAAGCGCCTTAAATATCCTGTCCGCCTCTTCTTTGCTATCCGGGTGAACTGAAATGTGAACATTGTTGCCCTGGATTAGTTTGTGACCAAGCGACTCAAGGGAATCACTTGCCATCAACACCTCGTCTTTACCGACAGGCAAGCCTATGTGCATGATTTTGTTTTCGTCCTTTTTGGGGATATTTACGCCCGGCATGGGCATATCCTTGAACCGGACTACAGACATAAACTCCCCGCCAAAAACTGCTTTATAGAAGTTAAAGGCTTTTTCCGTGTTGCCCGCAAAATTGAGATAGATGTTTAATTTTATCATGGTGTTTTCTCCTCATATTAATGAGTTACTCCTGTTTATTTTGTTGTCATAGGTTTCATTCTTTTTTTTCCATAACCGGTTGTAAGACACTCACGCGATTGCCTTCCGTGTCCACGAATGATACATATTGCCCGATTCCGGGGATTTCCACCGGTTCGCCAAGAACTTTTCCGCCCGCATCGGCGATCTTCTTCATTGCCTGTTTGATATCACCCACTGCAATAACGACGGAAGGGTACTGGGCAGGCCAATCGGGTTTCCTGGGGAAAAAACCTCCATTGATGGCGCCGGGCTTTTTTATCATCATGTTCTCATCGGTTTCCGTCGTAGCGGCAACAACATAATCGCCCATATCTTTACCGAGCTTCTGCATCTGCCAGCCAAACACCTTCCGGTAAAATTTCACCAGGCGTTCGCCATTTTCATACGGCATTTCAAAATGCACCACCGGGTCCATTTTTGCCATTCGTTTTTTCTCCTTTAGTTTGTCCCCCTTGAAGGCTTTCTCTAATTCCGCGATGTCAAACTTTTTCATTCCCAGGAACGCCCTGGTAACGCGTTCCACCTTCTTTTTATCACGGTCCCGGAGCATCTCATCGAGGATGGTGGGGGTGACCTGCCATGAGACACCGAACTTATCTTTTAGCCAGCCGCATACACTTTCTTGCCCACTGGCAGCGAGTTTTTCCCAGTAGTAATCAATTTCTTCCTGGGTCTGGCATTCAACCATAAACGAAATGGCCTCATTAAAGGTAAAGTGGTGTTCATAAGCGCTTTCCATGGCCGCAAACTCCTGCCCCTCAAGCGTGAAGGCGGCATGCTTTACTGTTCCATCTTTATCGGGTCCCTCGCCTTTGCTGTAGCGGTCTATATCGCCTACTTTTGAATTGTGGAACATGGATGCGTAAAAATTGATAGCCGTTTCTGCTTTCCCGCACTGCTCGCCGACAAACAACAGCGTCGGCGTGATTTTTTGCTTTATCTCACGGTCTCCCATGAACATCACCTGCCACGAAAGACCGTATCTGTCCTGCGTCCATCCATATCTTTCGCTGAATGGATATTCGCCAAGTTCCATAAGCGCCGTACCGCCTTCAGCCAGTCTTGTCCAGATAGCATCTACTTCTCCCTTTGTACTACAGGCAACAAGAAATGATACAGACGGAGTGAATTTGAACAGCGGCCCGCCATTAAGCGCAACGAAGTTTTGCCCCTCAAGCTCGAATGTCACCGTCATAATGCTATCTTTTGGTCTTCCAGAGATCTTTGCTCCTGCATCTCCATAGCGGGTGATGTTCCCGAGCTTCGAGTTCCTGAAGGTGGCGATATAAAAATTCGCCGCCTCTCCGGCCTGACTGTCAAACCATAGATTCGGTGTGATTTTTTGTTTTATAGTCTTCATAGTGTTACTCCTTGCCGGTAATGGTTTTTTCTTCAAATTTTCTTTAACTCGAAAAACAACAACCTTTTTCACCAAGTCGAATGGAATAGGCCTATCCATTGGAAATTGCACAGAACCCTTTGCGCCTTTATACAGTGATAATTCTTTTTGAAAAGCTTCAGTGCCGGAGGGCGTCGGATAAAATCCAATGTGATTTTTCCAGGCGGCGAAATGTACCAGATTTTTGCCATTTAGTTTGAATGTGGGCATCTGATAGCTAATTACTTCTACAGCTCCGGGCGCCGCTTTTCGTACAGTCTGCCTCATTTTTTCAAGAATATCCTGAATATCCGACGGAAAAGTATTGATGTATTCATCTATTGTTTTGTATTGTTTTTTCACCTTACCACCACCTCCGTTTGAACACCTGATGCCTTCGCGCTGATTTTATAGCAACAACTCCCTGGCTATATTATCAGGCGGTGTTTGTAGTGAAGTCAAATGGCAAATAATAACCGTTGAAAGATGTATAAATACAGTATATAATAAATATGTATTGAATTTATGCTAAATAAGTGAGTCTAAAATGCGCACAACTGTTGAATTTCCTCCCGGGTTACTGGAAGAAGTCCTGAGACTTTCCGGAGCGAAGAAAAAGAAAGAGGCTCTCAGGATAGCCCTGGAAGACTATATCAAGAGGAAAAAATTGGAACGGCTTTTATCCATGCCTGGCAAAATAGAGATCATTGATATGACAAAAAAGCTTGAGGAGATTGAACTGGGTGAAGGTAATAATTGATACCTCAGTATGGATAGAATTTTTTAAAGGCAAGAATCAGGAAATAGTAACTAAAGTAAAGAGCCTGATTGAGAATGAAAGAACTGTATTATGCGGTATAATTCTCTCCGAGCTTATTGCCGGAATCAGGAGGCAAAAAGACGAGCATATAATAATAGATGCTCTGGATGCGCTCCCCTATATTGAAACTTCCCGCCAAAGCTGGATATTAGCCGGCAGAATCGCGAGGGAACTATCAGAGAAAGGAAATAAAATTCCCCTTACAGACCTTATCGTGGCCGCTATCGCAATTGAAAACGACTGCGAAATATTTACCTTTGATACACATTTTGATTTGGTCACTAAATGTAAAAAATTTTCTTAATACTTAGAGACAGGATTCAGTGACCTTATAGAAAAGTCCACCTCAAACTTCTTATCTTCACCGAAAGCGACGACACCCCAGTTTAATTGGCGCGAGAATAGTCGTCGTTGTTCCGTTGTTTCATCAAGCCCAGGACGACGTCACTTAGCCTTAGCAAAATAGCCGGTGTTCACCTCGGCCTTGTGTGCCGCGAAGGCGGCCAAGACTTCGCCCTTTTCCTGTGCTGGTACATGGAAGTGGTCGAGGGTGCGTGACAACACGCCTGCAACTGCGTCAAATTCCTCGGGCGATATGTGAAGGTTCTGGTGTGCGCTCTCCAGACCCATCACGGTTCGGCCGGGTTTGGTGCCTGCATATGTGAATGGTCCTCCGGTTGCGGCGCAGACCCATAGCGTTCTCATGAACTTTAGGCCTGGCAATCTGCCTAACTGCTTGGTGTGCCATTCCCTCAAGTCGGGGTTCTTGGATTTTTGTCCGGCTACCGGGTCTTTCACGACCTCGTCACTGAAATAGTTTACTACCGCCGCAATCGCAAACACACCACCGAGCCGTTCGTACAAAGATTTCTCTGCCATGACGTGTTACCCCCATATTTTATCGGGGATCTCCCTTAACAACTCCTAGCTTCGTTAATCCCCACTAGATAGTATTCCATATCCATTAAAAAGTAAATACATAGACATAGCATTGGAGACTGCTGACCTGGCACTTATGTCTGATGACCCGTACAAGATTCCCTATGCCCTGATTGTAAGCCGGAAGGTAATGGAGACTATAAAATGAAATGTGGTAGCCTCTTTGGTTATTGTAGCCCTGGTAGTCACGTTGGCACGGATCGACAAAATAAGTCTGTGGTTTGGGTTACTGCTTAACGAGGGAATCGCGCTCGTAGGTATGGTTGATGGCCTGCGGTTTCTCAGAAGTTAGCCCTTCTGAGAAAACCACGGGAATGTTATCGAAAAGACTCTCCCCGGCGGTTCATTCTTGGATTGCCGGGGAGTTCCAGGTATCGTCCCCTCTGGTGGAGCTGAGGAGATTCGAACTCCTGACCTTCCCGATTGCATCGGGACGCTCTCCCGGTGATTCTACAAAAATAATCCATGAATTACGGCCACTTTGGTGCCTGATAATTGGTATTTATGGTTTGGTTGGGTGAGGGTGGAGTTGTGGTGGAGCTGAGGAGATTCGAACTCCTGACCTCCTCCTTGCAAAGGAGGCGCTCTCCCTATTGAGCTACAGCCCCATAATATTTGTCTCAGGTTCTTTGGCCGACTTTATACAAGCTAACAATTCTTAAGTAAGTGTCAGCCAGTAAAAGCTAAACCGACCAGAGAACCTGAGACTTAACGTCCTTTAGATTTTATTTTTTGCCGGGCGCAGGCTTCGCAGGTTGCTTTTTAGCATGGGCGGCGCATGTTGTACACATTATCCATCACCCCCTTTCGCTAAAATTTCTTTACACTCTTAGCAGCAGCCTTTCTTCTTGCCGGGCGCTGGGCTCTTCTGTTCCTTTTTGGCATGGGCAGCGCATGTTGAACACACTTTAGAAATCACCTCCTTCTAAATGAGTTAAATGTATACCCTTTTTATACGGTTGTATTATATGTCGGAGAAGCTAGAAAGTCAACGGGAATTTCATTTACAAGCCAATAGATACTAAGAGCATTTTGATTACCACACCGAGGCTATACCAGAAGAAAACAAAAACAAGTTATGCAGCCATTATTTCGGGGTAATAGTTGGCGTGGTTTGTTTCTTTCAAACTCTCATCATCGTATACCCGTGCCCGTCGGTGCCGACGCCGAAATAGCCCGCACCCTGTGGACTCTGTATGATAATCCCCAGCGCGAAGGGTTGAATGCCATTAATCAGTCCTTGCAACTGTAGCATGTTATTGTAAGGGGAAAACGCCCAAAGGCCAGTACCCTGAATGCTCATTCCATAGACCTGCTGAATCGCCTGAAAAGTGCCATTGGGATACAGGTTCAGGGACATCTGGGTACCATCGGTGATCTGTACATGCCACTGTCCGGCAGGTTGGAACGCTGCCGGGGGCGCTGCCGGCTGGACTGGCCCTGTAGTGCCGTTCGTCCACCGGCCTGAAGCCGGTTGTACATAGGGCATCCCCGGGCCCGGCACCGGGCTATATCCTGCGGAAGCCAGCAGATCATCGCATTGCCGGACCCATTCCGGCCTGCCCAGTTTATCGAACATCAAACGGGCATCCCGGATGGAGTCTAATTGCATCGGTTTACGAGTAGACGCCAGCAAGAAAGTTGTCTGGGCTAACCGGAACCTTTCGATATCATCTCCGGGAGCGTTCAGCAGATTCTGAATGCGGTATAACACCCTCTGCTCATCGGAAGGGTCGTCAGGAGTCAGCACGATGAGAAGTTGGGCAATGTGCAGGAGCACCTCCGTATCGGTCGGGTCTATTTGATTGGCTTCTTCCAGCAGAGCGTATGCCTCTTTGAGTTTCTTTGTCCAGGTTGATTCGTCAAAGTCCGCAAATATCTTGTTTAAGTCCACCTGGAAGCTGGCGCCGGGTTGCCTGGCTGTTTTTTTTGAAGCGTGGTCTATTAGCATCTGGTCAGCATCCGTCTTAAGCAGGACAGCTTTCTTCATAAGCAACTCTACCCGGGAAAAGTGCATGTCACCCGCTGCGACCTCAGTGGCATCCTTACCCTGTTTCTCCAGGGCTTCCAGGATTCCGGTCATGAGTTCGCTATTGCCCTTCTGTGACCCGCTGCTAGCAGGTGCGGTTTTACCCCCCTCAATGCCGGCGGCGTTACCTGGTTGGACCTCGGTGGGCATCGCTTTAATCCCCTTCATCCACTGCATTTGCTCCGGGGTAAGCGTAACATAATAGTTATTGACATCGCCTTTGATGGTGATCTCTTTGCCGACGATATTACTGCCGCCGGTTGCAGCAACCACATCTCCCTTAACATTACGGATTTCGGCTGATTCTTCACTCATACAGTCAAGCCTCTTTCTGAAGCGCCTTTGCCAGTTGTTCGACTCCCTCCCCGATTAGCTTGCTGAATGGTGCCAGAGGTGTGAAAGCAGTGATAGTTTCCGCTGTTTTAGGGAGAATTTTAACGACGGCATCGATTACCGCTGAGACTTTGGTATTAAGGTGTTTAGTTTTGATTGTGGTTACCTGGTCGCTCCGTACATCCTCCATCTCCTTTGCCAGTTCTTTAACGGCCTCTTGTACCGGTGCGGCTTTTTCAGCGGGAACCTTTCGCTTTTCCAGTTCCTGGTTAATGGTCTGTGTAAAACTTTCCAGGCTTTTGGCATATTCGGTTGGAATCTTTGAAAGCTGCTGATTGGAAAGTGTAACATTTCCCGTTATTTTGACATTCTTCCCCACGATATTGCCAGAGCCAGAGCCAAAAACAACATCGCCCTTGACCCCGCTGATTTTGATTTTTTCATCGCCCATGTTGCCTCCTGTGCTACATTTTTAATCTGGTTATTTTTGGGGCATCACACCATGAATATTTTCTTTACAACCTTGAATCTTAATTAATTATTACATCCGCACAGCATAAAAGTGTTCGCGGGCAGCAATTTCTTTTACCCCCTGCCAGTCACTAGACACCACGGGAGTACGCCCGGCAACTCCCTCTCCCCACAACCAGAGTTTACCATTACTGTCAATTGCAAAACTCTGAGCAAATCCAGCGCCTATTTCTACTATACCAGTGACTCCCGGCACTTGAACCGGGATAGCCTTATCCAGCGTGGTCCCGCCTCCAAGTTGCCCATCCATGTTTAAGCCCCAGGCATAAACGTTACTGTCCCTATCAAGGGCAAGGCTATGAAGTCTACCAGCAGCAATCCTGGTTATCCCGTGGATACCTACAACCCGAACAGGTCTAGGACGATCCTGGGCTGTACCATCCCCTAGCTGGCTGGCGAAGTTATATCCCCAGGCCCATACTCTACCTTCACTAAGACTAATTGCCAGGGCATGGCTATTCCCGCAGGCAATTGCGCCGATGCCTATCAGGTGTTCAACTTTTTTAGGTATAAGTCCATAAATTTGGTCACTACTTACAATTATCGGTCCCAACTCCCACACAGTTCCGTCTCTCTTGAGCGCTAAACTGAACGTAGCCCCGGCAGCTATTGCACTAACATTTTCCAGACCCCTTACCTGGGTTGGCGTTTTCTGATTGTTATCTGTACCCAAATTTGTTCCGCTCGGGACAAATTCAACCTTCCCCCAGGCATAAACGTTACCGTCCCTATCAAGGGCAAGGCTATGTAGGTCGCCTGCGGCAATGGATACAATGTTTTTAAGTGTCCCGGAGCGAACTGGTGCGGCGCGGTTTTCAATAGTCCCGTCGCCAAGTTGCCCATTAATATTCCAACCCCAGGCCCAGACGTTACCGTTTACAATAGCCAGCCCATGTTCAATCCCGACGGCAATGCGTGACGCGACTAATCCTTTAACCCGTCTTTCACCCCAGGGTCTGGACTCCTGGGTCGCCCCAAAGTAACCTAGCCCCCAAGTGCCCAGACTATTATCACCCAGGTTGGTTGCTACGTTCTCGGTAATGATACGACTGATACGGGTTTCGATATTAGCTATCTCGGTGGTTGGTTTTATTTTTCGGTTCATTTGCCCTCATTTTTTTCTGTTGTCAATGGCACGGCGGTCTCCCTACTTGGGCTGTTGCTCCCGGAGGCGGGCGCCCCTGGACCCCTCGATCTTACCGGCAGCCAGTAAGAAGCCACGATGGCTCCGGCGGATATGCCAGCCAGATTTGACCATTCGTAACCTTTTTTCTTCAACTACTGCGGCAGCGCCGACAAGTCTTATACCCTTGACTCCCCGCCTTCAAAAACAGTATTGGCTTCCATTTTACTTGTTATTTGCATGGCAGTTTTCACTCATTGTATAGCTGTTCAAGATTATATCTCCGACACTGACTGTTTTCGGGTTTTATTTTAGCCCTATGGCTATTTAGTAAATAAAAAAACACTGTACTTTTACCGGATAAAAGATTATGTTTACATATCGGGATTTGAGTTTACTGTTTATTAACGGCAATGTCAATAGATATTTAGCTACAAATTGCAGGGTTGCCATAACAAACATTTTGGCCGATAATATGAAGCTACCGGTTTGTTTTAACACCGTTGATTTGACCCGGTAATATTATTAACTGTAGAAAGGACGGTCTATGCAACTGGATGAACTGTCAAACCTTATTAAAGCCCGGCATTCTATTCGACGCTGGCAGAATAAAGAGGTGCCGCTCGAATTGCTGAAAAAGGCAGTAGACCTGGCAACCTGGGCGCCCAATGGCGGCAACAAACAAAATTGGCGCTTCTATATTATCACCAACAGTAATACGATAAATTCCATCGCAGACGAGGTACAAAATACCACTAACCAGATGGCCTCCTGGCCGGAGGCCAGGGAATTTGTTGCCGATGTTGACAAGTGGCGTGAGCGTGCCGGCTTCTTTCGCAGTGCGCCGGCCGCCATTGCCGTATCCGCTTCGCAATACATATCAGAAGCTGATAAGATATTAGGCGCCCGGGAAAAATTTGACCCCGAAGCCAGTAAAATGCGGGTATGGCGCAACTCAGCGAATACAAAAATCCAGTCCGTGGCTTCTGCTATCGCCTATTTGCTGCTTATTTTGCACCAGATGGGTTTAGGCGCAGTGTGGATGACAGGCCCAATACAAGCTAAAGGAAACCTGGAAAAACTTCTCGGGGTTCCATCACATATGGACCTGGTTGCATTCATCCCGATAGGTTATCCGGGTGAAACCCCTGTTATCAGGGGCCGGCGGCCCGTTGAGGAAGTTATTGAAATTATAAGCTAACAACATAATCATAGGTCTCTGTATTTAATCTATGGTCATTGAAAGAAAAATCTTAAATTGGGAGGCACAGTGGAGTTTTTAGAGCTGGTCCAGAAACGGTATAGCGTTCGGGGGTATAAACCTGACACGATAGATGAGAAAAAACTTGAGCAAATCCTCGAAGCGGCGCGATTAGCGCCCACGGCGGCCAATAAGCAACCCTTCCAGTTCCTGGTTCTCCGTACAGCCGGTAAAGAAGCGGAACTGAGGCGGCTCTATGACAGGGCGTGGTTTGCGCAGGCGCCGGTGGTAATCTGCGCCTGCGGGATTCCTGCTCAAGCCTGGGTGCGAATGGACGGCAAGAATTATTGTGATGTGGATGTAGCGATAGCTATGGACCACCTGGTGCTGGCAGCTACAGCCACTGGCCTGGGCACGTGCTGGATCGCCAATTTTGACCCGGCTATAGCGCGTCAGGTGTTAGCCCTGCCCGGCGGAGTCGAACCCATTGCATTTACCCCTCTCGGCTACCCTAACGACCCACCGAGGCCCAGGAAGCGAAAACCGTTGACGGAATTGGTGAAGTACTGGTAGGCAAAACTGGTTTAATAAATAAGCTCTTTTTTTTGGGGTATTCAAATTGAAAAAATCAAAGTCAGAATTTGTCGTTATATCTGTTGTGCAGGGTGAAGTTGTTGCCAACATCCTCAAGTCCCATCTGGAGAGCGAGGGAATCCCTGTTTTACTCCAATGGGAGAGTGTCGGCAGGGTGTTTGGCCTCACTGTAGATGGCCTTGGTCAAGTTAAAATACTTGTGCCAGAGGAGTTTGCTGACGAGGCTAAACATATTATCGAGGCCAGGGAAAGCCCGGAGGATACGGATGACATATAAAGCCGTGCTGTTTGACCTCGATGGAACTCTCTTAGACACCCTCCAGGATATAGCTGACTCAACGAATAAAGCGTTGGGTTATTTTGACTTTCCCCCACACAGAGTCGAAGTCTATAAGTATTTCATTGGCGATGGCCGGGAGGTCTTAGCTATCCGGGCGCTTCCAGAAACTCACAGGGACAGGGCCACAGTAGATACATTAATCGCTCGAATGGGCGAGGAATATGCCATACATTGGTCGGATAATACCCGTCCATACGAAGGTGTTCCGGAGTTGTTGGATACTCTTACAGAGCATGGTATCAGTATGTCTATATTATCGAACAAGCCCCATGACTTCACAGAGCTAATGGCTTCGAGACTCTTGTCTCTATGGCGGTTCCAAATTGTAGCCGGGGCTTTACCCGATGTGCCTAAAAAGCCATCGCCAACCGCTGCCCTCGATATAGCAAAGCGACTGAGTCTAAAACCGGGCGAGTTCCTGTATGTCGGGGATTCGGATGTGGATATGAAAACAGCAGTTAGCGCCGGTATGTACCCGGTGGGAGCGACATGGGGTTTCCGCACATCAAAAGAACTTCTGAAAGGTGGGGCAAAAGTCTTGATTGATAAACCCGCCGACCTTCTCAGGCTTTTCTAATAAAACGCCCGGATATAGTTATGCAAAGAAAACCTCGATAGGGAGAGGATAAAAGGTATAGCCATTGATGGCTCATGTAGTTGCCTGATTCATCAGGTTATTGTTGGCCCGATAAATCGGGCAACTACGGGGGGAAATCGGGAGATATGAGTGACAGTCTCTTGAAAGCTATCCTGTTAGTTGGACCTACCGGTTCGGGCAAAACTCCTCTTGGGCAACATCTGGAGGCAGCAGGGATTTGCGGAAGGCCGTGTGTACACTTTGATTTCGGCAATGCTTTAAGGGCTGCAGGCAGCAATCCAGTCGGATTGTTAACTGAGAGTGAGTTCCAGGTGGTTGAGAAGGCACTAAACAAAGGATTGCTACTGGAAAACGAGCATTTCCCTATCGCCAGAAAACTGCTCTTTGACCACATGCTGAAATGTAAAGCGACTAAAGATACGCTTATTATCCTTAATGGCTTGCCGCGGCATGTCGGGCAGGCTGAGGCCATAAAATTTGATGTAAATATGCAAGCGGTTGTGAGCCTGGAATGTGTGCCTGTAGCAGTGTGGGAAAGGATTCGACTGAATACCGGTGGTGACAGAGAGGGGCGGGCAGATGACACCCTGGAAGAGGTTACGAAACGGATTAATGTATTCAGGGAAAGGACATCTCCTTTACTGAATCACTACCATGCCCAGTGTGTGCCTGTACTATCTTTGGATGTGGGACCAAAAACCACAGCTCAAGAGATGCGGATTATAATAGAGTCCAAACTACCTCTCAGGTAGGATCCCGGCATACCTTGCCCCTGCTTTATTCCTGATAATAACTTACCGCTTTTTGGGTATTGACAGCCATGACGCAGCGAACTATCATGTAGTCCAATATAAATAAAGCACCATCTAAACTTAAAAAGTTTGGGAGAATTGCAAACGCTTGTATTAATTTATATTAGGAGGCGCCCTATGAGGAAAATCTTAACGTTATCGATAGTCTTTCTTCTCCTGTTAGTTGCCTGCGCTCCCCAAGTCTCCCCTGCACCGGTGCCAACTCCTTCGCCAGCAACCCGGGCCGCTGCTCCCGTATCCAATCTCCCACTTCCCGCTTCTCAAGAGGATGTTGCCTGGGCTAAGGTAGTGGAGGCGGCCCAAAAGGAAGGCAGGCTGACCATTTATTCCTATAATTTTGTAGGGGATGTCGGTCTTGCCGTGAGCCAGGCTTTCAGGGAACGATACGGTATTCAAGTAGAAATCATTACAGGGCGAGGGTCTGCGTTCATTGAGCGGCTTAAAACTGAAAAGCGAATGGGGAGTATCATGGCTGACATGTCTGATAACAGCCCCACTAATGCCAAGAATATGAAAGAACAGGGTTTCACAATAAGCATAGCTGGTGAACTCCCTGCATTGCGGGAAAAAGATGTGTGGGTTGCCGATGTTCTGGCTACCGATCCGCAGGATAAGCATCTTATCACCTTCAACTTCTCTACCTATAGTTCGTATGTAAACACTAATCTGGTCAAGCCGGGAGAAGAGCCTGCCGTTTGGAAAGACCTTCTGGACCCCAAGTGGAAAGGTAAAATGACGGTAGCCGACCCGACAACTGGCGCCGGACTACTTAACACCTTTGTCACTCTTATGCGGGAGAAGGTGATAGATGAGGAGTTCATTAAGTCGCTTTATAAGCAGGACATAAGGTTCGCTCTCAGCGCTCCGGATGCAGCCGGTATCCTGGCCAGAGGTGAACGCTCCTTTATGATAACTGTTACAAGCTCGGAATTCGGCTCCTTTGTCTCCCAGGGGGCGCCAATAAAGGCCGTAGGGCTCAACGATGGCACAGTATTGACTGCAATTGTAGTCACTGCCTTTGGTGGAGGGCCTCACCCCAATGCTGCCAGGCTCTTTATGAACTGGCTCATCTCTCAGGAGGGGCAAACTGTTTATTCCAAGGCTGCCAGCGTAACTTCGGCCCGCAAGGATGTGCCCAGTTCCCTTCCAAAGGCCTCCCAGGTTACACCCAAACGCCCCATCGTCGTAACCAGCGCGGACACCGATACAGCCGCTAAACTCCAACAGCAGCAATACTTAAATAAACTCTGGGGACGGTAACGGCGGCTGGCCCCGATGTAAAAAAAGGGAAAGTCCCGATAGAAAGCCATAATCCGTGGATTTCGGGCTTCGTCTGCATTTGAATAAAGGGTATTATGTCGTAAACCTTTGAGGTTTTTCCAGTACCCCAGACTGAAGTCTGGGGCATAGATATAAAAACCCCAAGGCCCCCGATACATCGGGGGGTACAATCATGGA
>Ga0082335_1006295_pt1 | contig 15451 bp, 15 predicted proteins | sample Subgrocontami58m_FD_72375 | JGI IMG/M metagenome (GOLD analysis project Ga0082335, IMG submission 72375) | Subsurface groundwater microbial communities from S. Glens Falls, New York, USA - GMW37 contaminated, 5.8 m (SPADES assembly) (version 2) ...
CCTCCACCGGAATACTTTCATGGCTAAGCGCCCCGTGCGGACATACCGCCACGCAATGGCCACACAACATACACATGCTTTCCCACTCCGGCTCGATTACCGGGTAACTGTTTCCGGAAACCTTAATAATGGTGGACATGCACTCACTGGCACAAACACCATCCCTCTTGCATTTACTTTCATCAACTTTTAAAAGCCCCACTTAATATGTTCCTCCTTTCTATGTACAGGTGTCAAAACCTGCCACCTTTGTTTCCGCAATGCCTAGTTTCTCGATTCGGTACCGGAGAGAGTCGGAACTTACCCGGAGCAGTTCGGCGGCTTTGGTTTTGGCCCAACCTGATTTTTCCAGGGCTTTTTCAATGAGTTGCCGTTCCATATGGGCCATCTCCTCGTTCAAGTCTATCCCTTCCGGAGGAATGTCAAACTCCTCTTTAATGCAGCCCCTGGCCCGGACACCGCCGGACAGCACCATGTTTTCCGGCAAAATGATGTTCGACTGTTCCAGGACGATACTGCGTTCGATGATATTTTCCAGTTCCCTGATGTTGCCGGGGAACTCATAATCTAAAAGCAGTTCCAAGGCATAAGCAGATATCTGCTTAATTTCTTTTCCGAATTCGCGGGAATATTTTTCCATGAGATGTTTGGCCAGGAGGGGTATATCTTCTTTTCGCTGGCGTAACGGGGGGATATGCAAAGGAATGACATTGAGGCGGTAGTAGAGATCCTCCCGGAAGGTCCCCTCCTGAACACTTTTGGCCAGGTCCTTGTTAGTCGCGGAAATTATTCGCGTATCTACCTTGATGTCCTCTGCACCGCCTATTCTGCGGAAGGTTTTTTCCTGGACAACGCGTAAAAGTTTTACCTGCAGGGCAGACGGCAATTCGGCAATCTCGTCGAGAAAAATCGTGCCGCCGCAGGCAATCTCGAAAAGACCAGCCTTGTCCAAATAGGCCCCCGTGAAGGAACCTTTCATATAGCCGAACAACTCAGATTCTAATAAGTTTTCGGGAATTCCACCACAATTTATGACGACAAAAGGCATGTGCTTCCGAGCGCTGTTTTCATGCAGGGCTTTGGCTACGAGTTCCTTGCCCGTCCCGCTTTCGCCCAAAATCAAGACGTTCACATTGGTATTGGCCACTTTTTTGATGATGCTATAAACTTCTAACATGCCATCACTCTTGCCGATCATTTTCCCGAAACAAAGGGCATCCTGCAAACCTTTAATAAACAGCACATCGCCTTTTCTAATACCTTTCTTCGCCAGGGCATTGCGAATCGTGACCTTTATTTCCTCAATATCAAAACCCTTCTCGATATAGTCGTAGGCCCCCGCCTTCATAGCCGTCAAGGCCGTCTCGCGTGAGGCGTAGGCCGTAATCAGAATGGCCATTGTTTCCGGGGAAATGTCCTTTAATCCTTTTAGAAACCCAATCCCATCGACACCGGGCATCTTCAAGTCGGTAATAACCAGATCAAATTTTTCCTGCCGGCAGAGTTCCCAGGCCTTTGCCGCATTTGCCGCCACAACCACGCGATAGCCCTCTCGACTCAGCATTATTTCCATAAATTCACGCATGCCCTGATCGTCATCAACTACCAGGATATTGGCCATTTTACCTCCTGTTACCTACAATTGGTTACTCAACATCCACATTTTCCGCCAGGGGCAAGCGCACCACGCATTTGGTCCCCTTGCCAACTTCGCTTGCTATTTCGACCTTCCCCCGATTGTGCTCAACCACCCGGCTGACAATTGCCAAGCCCAGGCCGGTCCCGTGTTCTTTGGTTGTATAAAATGGCTCAAAAATATTGGTCAAGTTGGCAGCCTCAATGCCGCAACCCGTATCGGCGACGCTTATTTCCAGGCAAGCGGGCAAGATGCCGTTATCACAGCGTCTGGTCTCAATTCGCAAGAAGCCTTGGTAGGGCATGGCTTGCAAGGCATTGAGAAAAAGATTCCAGACGATGTGCCTGATGTCCTCCTTATTAACATAAACCCAGGCGTCTTTAGCCAAATCAAGTTCGAGGCTGATTCCCCCGTGCCAGTCGGGCGTGTATCGTAATGCTTCCAAAACATCTTCAATCATGTCGCTGGTATTTACCAGTATAGGCTGTCCCGGCGCCGGTCTGGCCAACAGGAGAAAGTCTTTCAGGAAACTTTCCAATTGTTCCTTGCCCCGCAAGATGATGCGCAACAAACGTTCATCACTTTCCTGTAACTTCAGCCCCCTGCCTAAAACCTGAATCGACCCGCTGATGGTCGCCAGGGGGTTTCTTATCTCGTGGGCCAGACGGGCGGCCATCTCACCGATCAGGGCCATACGACGGCCTTTTTCGTAGTTTTCTTCCATATTCTTGATGGAAGTAAGATCCTGAAAAATGATGACGTCGCCGATCTTCTCGCCCTTACTGTCTTTTAACGAGGAGATGGAGCACCCTAGGATTACTTGGCGGTTTTCCCTGGTTTGGAAGGCCATTTCAAAACGGTTTTCTACCGGCATGTTTTCCCCTTTGCCCAGCAAATCTACGCTGATAGGAAGAATCTCCGTCAGTTGTTTATCTTCCACCTCAGGGAAGCGATAACCCGTAATTGCCTCTGCCGCAGGGTTGAATGATTTTATCCGTCCGGCCTGATTGATGGTCAATATGCCCAGGCTCACCGATTCCACAATGCTTCTGTGCAACATGTCCAGTTGCTCAAAGGCATCTTCCCGGGCCGCCAGCAAGAGACGCAGCTTTTTCTCCTTTCCCACCACAAAACTTGCCAAAAAGGCAATTATGTAAAAAGAAAGTATGTGGGTAAAAACCCGGGCAAAGACATAGCCGGCAAGGGAGGAGTTGTCGCCGGGGACAGAATAAAGGGGTTGAATCACTTTGTAGTATTCCAGGTCCAGGAGCGTTCCATAAGTGATACTGCAAGCGGAAGCGATAATAAAGCTGCCGCTTCTTTCCAGAAACAGGACGGAATAAATAATTATCAGGGTGTAAAAAACGGAATAGATGCTGCTTGTCCCCCCGGTGACATAAACCATGGAAGTGACTAATGCCACATCACAAAATGATTGGATATAGACGTTAAGCTTGATGCTTTTGATAATGGCCGGTAAGAGGAGATAACAGAACGAAAGAACATAGGTTGTGACGATAATCATGTAATAGAGGGAAAGTGAACGCTGGGGAATAAGTTCCATTTCCTCAAGATCGCTAAATACGGCAATGCCCAGCAGAAAGGTGATGATAGCAACCCTTCCCAGCAACAGCCAGTGCATGCGGGAAAACAATTCTTCCGGCTCTAATCGGTAATTATCCATAATGCTTTTCTATACAAAAGATTGTCTAAATACTATACTAAAAAAATGCTTAGACCGCTAATCTATCCCACCATTGCCCTCATGGGCGGCATCACCGCAGGATATTACCTGCCCCTGCCCGTCATGCTGCTCCCTGCGGTCGGCCTCATCGTGCTGCTCATTGGCCTGATGCTGGCGCTGAAAGCGAAGATGACGGTCGTCATCCTGCCTGTAACCGCCGCCGCAATGTTTTGCCTGGGCTTCCTGGATATCAGCCATACTCTCCATATGATGCCGCCTCCCGGCCATATTGTTCACCATTTGAGCGCAGGGAAAATGACTTTGGAGGGAATCATCGACGAAACTCCGCAGGAGGCGCCAGAAGGGCAAGGGCTCGTAGTTGCCCTCCGCAATCGGATGGCGGACAATCGGCATATGCCTGTGACAGGCAAGGCTATGCTACAGGCGCCGTCAGGTGACAGAGCTTGGCAATACGGCGACCTCATCCGCTTCCGCAGCCATTTACGGCGGCCGCATAACTTCCATAATCCCGGGAGTTTCGATTATGAAAAATGGTTGCGCGCCCAGGATGTCCTGGTACAGGGAAAAATCAACACTCCTGCCGATATCGTGCTCATCAGGCCAGGCCTGGGAAACAAATTCAAAATGGCTATCGAGCGGGTAAGAGACCAACTCCGTCAAGTAATCACCGCTAACGCCAATCCACCGGCAAGAGAAATTATCCAGGCCTTGCTGTTAGGGGAGACGAAGCCCATCCCGCCTTTGCTCAGGGAAGATTTTAACCGGACCGGAACCAGCCACATCCTGGCAATTTCCGGACTTAACGTGGCCCTGGTCGCTTCTTTTGCCATTTTTTCCGCCATGCTTCTCATGAAGAGTTCGCCCTATCTACTCCTCCGATTCAATGCCATCAGGGTTGCCACCATTACCGCTCTGATACCCGTTGTTCTTTACACATTAATTGCCGGGATGGGCATTTCCGTGATCAGAGCAGCCCTCATGCTGCTCACCTTTCTTCTGGCCGTGCTCCTGCGCAAGGACCGAGACCTTTTCAACACCCTGGCGCTTGCGGCTCTCGTCATCCTGGTGATCAGCCCCTATTCACTCTTCGATATTTCCTTTCAGCTTTCTTTTACCGCCGTGGCTTCCCTCATCTTTGTCTCGCCTCTCCTTAGCGGAATCCTTCGGACAAAGCAGGAGGACGGCGCTAAGTCAATCAGTTCTCTCCCCCGAAAGATCGGCCGCAGCCTGAGCCTCTTCGTCCTTGTCTCACTCAGCGCCACTTTGGGAACGCTACCGATCATTGCTTATGCTTTTAACGGTTTTTCCACCATCGCCCTCCTGGCCAACCTTCTTGCCGTCCCATTGCTGGGCATGGTTGCTCTGGCCCTGGGGTTGGCCGTGATTGTCGTACTTCCCCTTTCCGCAACACTTGCCGGGCTGCTGGTCAAGCTTGCTGCGTTGCCGGTCGGGCTGTCGGTGACGACAATAAAATTTCTGGCTTCCTTGCCCGGCTCATACGTCTTCGTGACGACGCCTTCCCTGCCGGAGATAACCTGTTATTACCTGCTCTTCGTTGTTATTGTTACCATGATCCGCCATAAAGTCGAGAGGAAAGCTCTCACGGACAGTCAAGGGAGTCGGCAACCGCTGTTTCTTAGACTTACACTTGTAATTTTAATCATCTTTTTTGCTGTTGATGCCATTTATCTGGCTGCCAGGGAACATAACCGGCACGGGCTCGAGGTCACGGCCATCGATGTCGGCCAAGGCAGCGCCGCGCTCATTCGTCTGCCAGGTGGAAAGGAGATGCTCATCGACGGCGGCGGCAGCCCCGCCGGCAGTTTTGACGTGGGAAAATTTGTGCTCGCACCTTATTTGCGGCGGCAAAGGATCGGCAAACTCGATCTGGTGATCTTGACGCATGCCCACCCCGATCACTTTCAAGGCCTGCTGTACGTCCTTAAAACTTTCCCTGTCCGGGAGGTGTGGACGAACGGTTATCCCTCTTCCTCTGCAGGCTACCAAGGTTTCCTGAACATTATCCAGGAGAAGAACATCCGCCACCGGATTTTGCGTAACGATGTAAAAAACATGATGATAAACGGCGTTATGATCAATGTCTTAAATGCCGGGGAAACGTCGTCACAAGTTCCCGGGCAGGCGGCGAAATATTATGAGACTAACGATACTTCGCTGGTGGTCAGGATTGCCTTCGGTAATATTTCCTTCCTTTTGCCGGGAGATATTTCTGCGGCAAGAGAAGAAAAACTGCTGGCGACGGGCGACAACATCAGGAGCGACGTCCTTTTTGCGCCCCACCACGGCAGTTTGACTTCCAGCAGCAGAGCGTTTCTCCAGGCCGTCAGACCTCAGATTGCCGTTATCAGTTGCGGATTCGACAACAGCTTTAACTTGCCTCATCCTGCGGTACTGGCAAGATATGCCGCGCTGCCGGCCCGCATCTACCGGACTGACCAGAACGGCGCCGTTACCATTGCCACGGACGGCAAGAGTGTAAAGGTGGCAACCGTCATTCGCTAAATGGGCGCCCCCGGTCATTTCCCCGTTATTTCATTGACACAAGCGTTTGTTTTGATTATATTCCCGCCAGGAAAGCGTGACAATGCGCCGGGGTAACTTTAAAAAACCTTAAATTCAGGAAAGTCGAAAACATGGGCCTCCTCAATCTGTTGATCAACGATCCCCTCTCCTTTCTTCTCCTTGCTTTACCGCTGTTATATTCCATCATTATTCATGAGCTGGCACATGGGTGGGTGGCTTCTCGCATGGGCGATCAAACAGCCAGGTTGATGGGGCGCCTGAGTCTGAATCCGCTGAGGCATCTTGATCCTGTGGGCACGGTCATGCTTTTTCTCTTTGGTTTTGGCTGGGCCAAGCCGGTGCCCGTGAATTTCCATAACCTTCGTGAACCGCGCAAGGGGATGATCATGGTTTCCGCGGCGGGGATCATCGCCAATCTGATACTGGCCTTCCTGGCCGTTTTACTGCAGCGTCTCCTGGCCCCGACACCTTCGAGCGTGCTCGAAACTTTTCTCTATTATATGGCCCAGATCAATATCATCCTGGCATCCTTCAATTTGATTCCCATCCCGCCCCTGGATGGGTCAAAGATCCTGATGGGGTTCTCCCCGCCCCGCCTCCAGTATGCCTTGTCCCGCCTTGAGCCCTATGGATTTTTTATTTTGATCGGCCTTTTGTATCTGGGGGCTTTAAATCCACTGATTAGCCTGCTCCGTGGGATAATCATGAATATTATCAGCCTTGTTTTGTCTTAGCAATTCAGGAAATACCTGCCATGGTGATACCCTAAAAATGCTTGAGTGCGGGCTTGCCTACAGGGTAAACATTAAACCCGAGGTCAAAGCACCGTTGATGATTAAGGATGTTTCTGCCGTCGAAAATGCAGGCCGGTTTAATCATGTTATGGTAGATGCTCTGGAAATCAAGTTCCTTATACTGCGGCCATTCCGTGAGGACGGCAATGGCATGGCAATTACGCGCGGCCTCATAGGGATCTTCTTCATAACTGATCACACCCTCCAGCCCTTTCATGTCTTTGCGGGCGTTGCTCAGGGCATGGGGATCGGAAATTACTAACTCGGCTTTTTCTTCCAGCAAACGTTTGGCAATATTGATCGCCGGGCTTTCCCTGGTATCGCCGGTGTTGGCCTTAAAGGCAAAGCCCAGCAAGCAGATTTTCTTGCCCTTCAAGGTGTTGTACATGGCATGCAGCATCTGGGCGAGAAAGCGCTCCTGCTGGTATTCGTTGATCTTGACAACGCTTTCCCAATACGCGGCAACTTCTGTAAGACCGTATTGCAGGCACAGGTAAACCAGATGGAGGATATCTTTCTTGAAACAAGAGCCGCCAAAGCCGATGCTTGCTTCCAGAAATTTTGGTCCGATGCGGCTGTCGAGACCGACCGCCCTGGCAACTTCCTTGACATCGGCCTCTGTTTTTTCACAGAGGGCCGAAATGGCGTTGATGGAAGATATGCGCTGGGCCAGAAAGGCATTGGCCACAAGTTTTGATAATTCGCTGCTCCAGACGTTAGAGGTGACGATTTTTTCCCGGACGATCCAGTGAGCGTAAATTTCGATCAGCGTATCCCGTGCCTTTAAGCCGCTTGCCGTTTCCCTTGAACCGATCAGGATGCGGTCCGGATTTTCCAGATCCTTGATGGCCGTGCCTTCGGCAAGGAACTCGGGATTCGACAAGACCTCGAATTGCAAGCCGTCGGGAGCTCCCTTTAGAATGCTTTCCATCGCCAAGGCGGTTCTCACCGGCAGGGTGCTCTTTTCCACGACGATTTTGGCAGAGTTTGAATGCTCCAGGATCTGCCGTGCGGTTTTTTCCCAGTAATGCAAATCGGCCGCCATGCCGGCGCCCACGCCAAAGGTTTTGGTGGGTGTATTGACGCTGACGAAAATGATGTCGTTGTCTCTGATGCCTCCTTCGACATCGCAACTGAAAAAGAGGTTTTTCCCTCGGGCTTGCTGCACAATTTCAGAGAGCCCCGGTTCATAAACCGGCAGATTATCTGAATTCCATGCCGCAATGCGGCTTTCATCAATATCCACCACCGTAACCCGGCAATGGGGGCACTTGTGGGCGATCATCGCCATCGTGGGACCGCCGACGTAACCGGCGCCTATACACAGGATTTTTTTTTCAAAATTCATATCTGCCTCTCAAAGGATGCTGCGGAAATAAGCAATGGTCTTCGCCAGGCCCTCTTCCAGCGCGACTTTTGGCTGCCAGGAAAGCGTTTGCCGGGCGAGGGAAATGTCCGGTTGGCGCTGGGCGGGATCGTCAGGGGGGAGCGCCTGGAAAATGATTTGCGAGGAACTGCCTGTCTTGCGGATGATGATTTCCGCAAGTTCCAGAATGGTAAATTCCTGAGGATTGCCCAAGTTGACCGGGCCGGTGAAACTATCGGCGCTTTCCATGAGGCTTATGAGACCGGTAATAAGATCGTCCACATAACAGAAGGAACGGGTATGCGATCCATCGCCATAGATGGTAATGTCTTCGCCCTTTAAGGCCTGCACGATAAAATTACTCACCACCCGTCCGTCGTTCAACGCCATGCGCGGCCCATAAGTATTGAAAATCCTTGCAATTTTTATTTTGACCCGGTTCTTGCGATGGTAATCCATCATCAGACATTCCGCCGCCCTTTTGCCTTCATCATAACAACTCCGGATACCAATCGGATTAACCTTACCCCAGTAATCTTCCTTCTGGGGACTTATTTCCGGATCGCCATAAACCTCTGAGGTGGAGGCCTGAAGAAGCTTTACGTTCAGTCGCTTGGCCAGCCCCAGAACGTTGATGGCGCCCATGACATTGGTCTTGATAGTTTTGATGGGGTTATACTGGTAGTGGACCGGTGAAGCGGGGCAGGCCAGATTGTATATCTGATCTACCTCCAGAAAAAGAGGATTGATAATGTCATGGCGGATCAACTCGAAACGCGGTTTGCCCATAAGAGGCAGAATATTATTTTTGCTGCCGGTGAAAAAGTTGTCCAGGCAGATGACCTCCTGCCCGGCGTTTATCAGGCGCTCGCATAGGTGTGAACCCAGGAAACCGGCGCCGCCGGTGATGAGAATGCGTTCCATAATTGTTAGCCTCGTATCATGAAGGTGGTTTTAGTGGCAATCAAAAGGTGATTTTGGTATTAAACTCTAATATGTGAGCGGATGTCAACTGGGAATTGCAAACTGCGGACCGTAATGAGTATGAATCAGGAACCTGAGCCGGGCAGACGGGGCAAACTTTATATTGTGGCCACTCCTATCGGCAATCTGGAGGACATAAGCCTGCGTGCGCTTAAGGTGCTCAAGGAAGTCCCGTTGATTGCCGCCGAAGATACGCGACGGACGAAAAAACTCCTGAACGCTTATCAAATAACTACCCGTTTAACCAGCCTTTACGAACATAACGAACTTAAAAAAAGCGGCGCCCTGATTGGCGCCATATTGGCGGGTGCTGATATGGCGTATGTGTCGGATGCCGGGACGCCGGGGCTTTCCGATCCCGGCTACCTGCTTGTCCAAGAGGCGTTGACCCATGATATCCAGGTTGTTTCCATTCCCGGCGCCTGCGCCGCTATTGCCGCCCTGAGTGTCTCCGGCCTGCCGATGGATAGTTTCGTGTTTCACGGGTTTTTGCCTGCCAAGTCCGGCAAGCGGCGGCATTTTCTCGAGTCTCTTGAAGATGAGACCAAGACCATGATCTTCTATGAATCTCCCAAGCGGTTGATGGCGACGCTCGGAGACATGCAGGCAGTTTTGGGCAACAGAAGAGTGATGGTGGCCAGGGAACTGACAAAAATGTATGAAGAAACAGTCCGAGGCAACCTGGGGGAGATCATCGCAGCCTGGCGGGCAAGAGATTTGAAAGGAGAGATAACCCTTGTCCTGGCGGGCAAAGAAAAAACAGCGGCTGCCTGTTCCGATGATTATGTGTTGGAGCTTCTGGAAATCTACAGGAAGAGCACGGGGCTTTCAGAGCGTGACCTGGTGGAAAGAATCTCCAGGGAACTGGGATTATCCAGGAGGATAGTTTACCGGTTGGCAATGCAGGCCAAGGGGGCTAATATTTAAGGCATTGATTTCCCTTGAACTGTTCAAACCGGTGTGGTAGATTCCATGCGCTTGTTTACTCAGGAAGAAGGCGACCGGCACCGGACAGGCGGTACCACGGAAGGGCAGGCAAGGGCTTTTGAGATATGGAGAAAGGCGGGCGCGCAGACATGGCGATTAAAGAAGAAATGCCCAAACCGATGGATCGCGATGGCGATTGTGTCGTTGAAGTGACAGCTTTATCTCCAAAACTAATGAGCGAGCGGGAAAACATTGTTGTCCGCGGCCACGGTTATAACCGGGTTTTGAAGCCGGAAGACAAGATATACAACCTTTGCGACGTCTTCGAGGAAGGGAAAGTAGGACCACTTTTATCATCTTCCCCTGGGGAGGCGATGGAAGAGGGGGTTCGCAAAATCGTGCTGGAGACTACCGAAAGGATTGCCAGGGAACTTATCCCGGATATTGCGGAAAGGGTCATAAGGGAAGAAATCGAAAAAATGAAGCATTCCCCTGGTGGTGAAGTTTGCGGTTAAACGGAGACCGTGTCATGGGAAAAAAAATCCTGCCGATTATTTTTTTTCTGTCTGTTTTTTTATGGCCGCAACCCGTAGATGCGATCAGGGCTACCAACGTCAAGATCGGCAAGGGGGAGGCGATCATCTCCTATTTGGCTGGCGCCGCCCAGGTGATGTCGATGGGGACGGATGTTTTCCAGACTCTGAAAATCGGTGATAAGCTGGCTGCCGGTGCGGAGGTAAGCACCGGCTCAAAGACGAAGATCGAGCTGATAATGCCCGATAAATCAAGGCTCCGCTTTGCGGATAATTCCCGATTCAAGCTGGTGCAGATCGAGGCCGGCGAAGCAGAGCCACGGTCAATAAAAGTTCATCTGGCCCTTGGCAAAGCTTGGGCAAATGTGAGCAAGGCCGTCGGCGCCGAAAGCAGTTTCGCTTTGACCTGTGAAAATGCCATTGCCGGTGTCCGGGGCACAATCTACCGTCTCGATGTTAATGAAGATAAATCGGCGCTGGTAAAAGTATATGACGGGGCGGTAGCGGTAACCGGTGGAGGGAAGGCGCTTGAACCTCCCCAATTGATCGGGGCGCCGCAAAAAATCGCCGGTCCCCTGCCCATTGCCGGCCCCAAGCCGGTGAGCATGGAAGAATGGACCTTTGTTGTCAAAGCTATGCAGCAGATCGTCATTGGTGGCGACGGCAAGCCACAGAAGCCCCAGCCTTTTGCGGAACGGGAAGACCAGGATAGTTGGGTCGAGTGGAACAAAGCTCAGGACAGTAAGCATGATTAGTGAGTTAGAAACGGCTTACTTGCAGTAAGCCGTTTCGTGAACGAACTTATCATGTTGTTTAGCGGGATTAGCAGGTAAAAACGATGCGTGCAACGTGAACCTCCCCAATTTCTTGTCGCTTTTCAGGATTATCCTTGTTCCCGTTACGATCGTTTACCTCATTGATGGCTCATATATTACCGCCCTGGTGATTTTTAGTCTGGCCGGCATAACGGACGCACTGGACGGTTTTCTCGCACGCGTCCTGCACCAGAAAACATTGTTGGGCGCCTATCTTGATCCTCTCGCTGACAAAGCGCTATTGACCGCCTGTTTCATCACGCTGTCTATCCTGCAAGTAATTCCCAGTTGGCTCACGGCCATCATCGTAACAAGAGACTTCATTATCCTTTTTGGTATTTGTGTTTTATTTATGGTATCCGGCTCTCTTGAAATTAGACCGGCTTTCATCAGCAAGATAACCACTGCTCTGCAACTCCTTACCGTCTTTCTGGCCCTTATATACAAGTCACTAGGGGGCGACGGGCCTCACCCCTTACTCTACGTACAATATTGGCTGACGGCGGGATTTACCGTTATTTCCGGAGCAAATTATGTATTCACGGGGATAAAGGCGATAAACCACAATGGCCCGCAATAAACCGCAAGCTCTAATCCTCAATACTTCACATGCAGCAGAAAAAGGCCCTGGGGTGGGGCGGTTATCCCGGCGTATTTACGGTCCCTGGCCTGCAATATCCCCGTCAGTTCTTCCAGGGTTCGCTTGCCTCTGCCAATTTCCGCCAAAGTGCCCACGATCGACCGCACCATATACCGTAAGAAACCGTCTGCTTCCAAGTAGATACTGACAATGTCGGAACTCTTGCTTTCCACGCGGGCCTCCGTGATGGTCCTGACACAATCCGCCGCCGCCGACCTTTTCCCGCAGAAAGCCGAAAAATCATGGCAGCCCTTAAGCAAAGAAAGTCCTCTTGCCATACTGTCAAGATCAAGGGGCGCCCGGACATGCCAGGTATAAGGACGATAAAGAACCGGTCGGATAGGCCCGTTAAATATCCGGTACATGTAGGTTTTGCTCTTGACATCAAAACGGGCGTGAAAGGATTCTGCGACCTCTTTAAGTTCCTTAATGACAATATCGCGTGGTAAGATGCCGTTGAGGCCGACCAGGAGATTTGGCGCACCGATAGGAGAAGTGGTTTTAAAGTGAGCTGCCTGGTTTACGGCGTGCACACCCGCGTCGGTTCTGCCGGACCCGAAAACCGCCGTCTTTTCGCCGGTCATCCGGCTGATGCTTTCTTCCAGAACTTGCTGAATGGTGGGGAGATTCTTTTGCCTTTGCCAACCGTGATAGCCACTCCCATCGTATTCCACAATCATTTTAAAATTACGCATGTTTGTCACGGTCCCGGCGATTGCTTCAAGTCAAGCAGCAGCCTCACCTGCCGTTCAAGGCCTCAATCGCAGGCAATGCCTTGCCACCCAGCAGTTCCAGAGAAGCGCCGCCGCCCGTGGAAATATAGGTAATTTTGTCGCTTTCGCCGGTCATGTTGATGGCCACGTCCGTATCGCCACCGCCCACAATGGTGGTAGCGTGGGAATTTGCCAGACTATGCGTGAGGGCCGTGGTTCCCCGGCTGAAGGCATCGATTTCAAAAACACCCATGGGGCCGTTCCAGACGATGGTCTTGGCGTTATTCAATGCCTCCGTAAAGAGCATGATCGTGGCTGGTCCTATGTCCAGTCCCATCCAGTTGGGATTAATCTCCTGTACGGGCACAATCTTTGTTTCTGCCTCTGCGCTTTTTGCCTCGGCAATAACGCAATCTACGGGCAAATACAATTTGATGCCCAGGGCTTTTGCCTGGTCAAATACTTCATGGGCCGTGTCCAAGAGATTATCCTCCACCAGTGACTTGCCCACCTCGTATCCCAGGGCTTTCAGGAAAGTAAAGGCCATGCCGCCGCCAATAATCAGCTTGTCCACTTTCTGGATCAGGTGAAACAGGGCTTCCAGCTTGCCGGATACCTTGGAACCGCCGACAATCGCGACAAAGGGGCGGATGGGATGGTCCACGGCATTTTTCAGGTAGTTGAGTTCTTTTTTTATCAGAAAACCTGCCCCGCATTCCTTGACAAACTTTATAATGCCGACGTTCGAGGCGTGGCTGCGATGGGCATTGCCGAAGGCATCGTCAATATACACATCGGCGTAAGCGGCTAATTCTCTGGCGAAGCCCTCATCATTGGCCTCTTCCTGCTTGTGGAATCTCAGGTTTTCCAGCATGAGGACGCAGCCAGGCTCAATATTGCAAACCATTTTCTTTACATCGTCACCGATGCAGTCCTTAGCCAAATGGACCTCCTTGCCCAAAAGCCGCGACAGCCTTCTGGCGACGGGGGCCAAGCTGAATTCCAGCGCCACCTTGCCTTTCGGCCTTCCAAGGTGGGACATGATGACGACCTTGGCTCCTCCATCGAGGGCGTAATTAATCGTGGGCAGAGCAGCCCTGATGCGAACATCGTCGGTGATGTTTAAACTGGCGTCCAGAGGGACATTAAAATCAAACCGACACAGTACCGCTTTGCCTTTTATATTAATTTCATCAATAAATTTCACGTGTTCCCCCTTCTTGATTCCCGTTTTGATTATTAAGTGTTGTTGCAATCGACATCGCAGGAACAATTACGAGACCAGCAGCCACGCTATATCCTACCCGCTTAAACGGGTCAAGATAGAAATTTATGATCGATGCCCTGCCTGCGGGAAAAGCCGCGAAATCGACTAAAAATAAACGTGGCTACCCAGGCGAATCGGATGTAAATGCCTTGCAATAAATTAATGATTAAATGCTTCCGAGGGACGACTATTTCAGCTTTCGCAGGATGTTTGGGCGTAGAATCTTGTTCGGGGTGTTTGCCGGGTAGGTGGGGTAATCGGGCGGCGGTGGCGGAAACGATGGTAGCGTCGTCAACGGAGGGGCAGCAAATAGCGGTGGCTTGCTGCCATCCGGCATACGCGAGGCAGATAGGGTGTCCGCAATGTTCCCCTCCCTCTTCTTATCTTTGGCATCAAGTGTTACCTTGATTTTATCATCCCCTTGCGCCAGGACAATGCGGTTCGGTTCGATCTCCCGGAAAATATAACCGCTCACACAGTCCTCCTTCTTCAACAGGGCAACGGCGATGCTTATGGTTTACAGACAATTGAGGACGCTCATGCTTTTTGCGGTATAAGGCCCCTTCATCTCACTTGCCTCCCGTCACCCGATACCTTGAGCCTGTCTGTTACCTCCTTCGGGGCCATGCACTTGGGATTTCCGGGGACCCCTGGTGAATAAAAAACTAGTACGGTGTCCCCTGATTACCCTCACCTTGAACGGTCGGCCAAAGCGTGACTTGACATAATCTTTCCTGTGGGCTATACTTCGGATAGCCTATAGGAGGTGCAATCATGGTGACAAAGATTCAGAAATGGGGGAACAGTCAGGGGTTACGCCTTGCCAAACAGGTGCTTGAGGACGCGTGCATTTCGGTCGGCGACGACGTTGATGTATCCGCGCGGGATGGTGTGATTGTTATTGCTCCCGTGAGGCGTATCCGCGGCGGACAGAGCCTGCAAGAACTGGTGTTACGCATACCCCAGAACTACGAGTCAGGAGAGGCTGATTGGGGCGGACCAGTTGGCCGGGAGGTGTGGTAAGTGAGACCTTACGTTCCGAAGAGAGGGGACTTCGTTGGCGTTACATTCGACCCACAGTCTGGTCACGAGCAGAGGGGCCGTCGCCCTGCCTTGGTTGTGAGCAATACCCTGTTTAACGAACGAACGGGCCTTGCAATTGTTTGCCCCTTAACTACGACAGATAGGGGCTACCCTTTCCATGTGGCTGTAACGGATAACCTCGACATAAGCGGATTTGTCATGGTTGAGCAAGTGAAGTCCATCGATTTTCGTGCACGTAAGGCTAAGCTTATAGGGAAGGCTTCGGGCGGGATGCTTGACGCGGTTCTCTCCATTCTTGATGCCTGCATTTATTAAAGGCCGGGGACATTCCGGGGTATTCCGGGCGGTATTCCGGGGACAGGATACTAAACTATTGACATTTGTTGTGAAGGTTTGATAAATCTAATCCCATGGCACGGATAGCAAGAATCGTCTCAGTAGGAATACCTCACCATGTTACTCAGCGGGGCAACCGCCGGATGC
>Ga0082335_1006296_pt1 | contig 15448 bp, 15 predicted proteins | sample Subgrocontami58m_FD_72375 | JGI IMG/M metagenome (GOLD analysis project Ga0082335, IMG submission 72375) | Subsurface groundwater microbial communities from S. Glens Falls, New York, USA - GMW37 contaminated, 5.8 m (SPADES assembly) (version 2) ...
ATCACTGCGGACACTCAACTTGGCCAATCCACCCGAATCGCTTTCCTACCGCCAGGCCGGCGTCGACATCGACGCGGGCGACGCGCTCGTCGAAGCCATCAAGCCGTACGCGCGCCGTACCATGCGGCCCGAGGTGCTCGCCGGCATCGGCGGGTTCGGCGCCCTGTTCGAGATCGGAAAGCGCTACGAGGAGCCCGTGCTGGTGGCGGGCACCGACGGCGTGGGCACCAAGTTGAAGCTCGCCTTCCAGCTCGCGCGCCACGACACCGTCGGCATCGACCTCGTCGCGATGAGCGTCAACGACATCCTGGTGCAGGGCGCCGAGCCGCTTTTCTTCCTCGACTACTTCGCCTGCGGGCGACTGGACGTGGCCGCGGCGACAGATGTTGTCCGCGGAATCGCGCGCGGCTGCGAGCTGGCGGGCTGCGCGCTGATCGGCGGAGAGACCGCGGAGATGCCCGGCATGTACCCCGAGGGTGAATACGATCTTGCGGGATTCGCGGTGGGCGTGGTCGAAAAGAGCCGCATCATCGACGGCCGCTCCATCGCCCCCGGCGACGCGCTGCTCGGGCTCGCCTCGAGCGGCGCACACTCCAACGGCTATTCGCTGGTGAGGCGCATCCTGGAACGCGCCAGGCCCGATCTGAACGCGGACTTCCACGGCCGGCCGCTCGGCGAAGTGCTGTTGGAGCCCACGCGCATCTACGTCAAGCCGCTGCTCGAGCTCATGAAGCACCTGCCGGTGAAGGGCATGGCGCACATCACCGGGGGCGGGCTGGTGGAGAACGTGCCGCGCGTCCTGCCGCGGGGATGCGACGCCCTGCTGCACGGATCGAGCTGGCCGAAGCCGCCGCTGTTCGACTGGCTTGCGCGCGAGGGCGGCGTCGACGGGGCCGAGATGCTGCGCGTTTTCAACTGCGGCATCGGCATGGTGGTCGTCGTCGCCCCAGGGGACGCGGACAAGGCCATGCGGCAGCTTGCGGCGGCGGGGGAACGGGTGTTCCGCATCGGCGAGATCGTGCCCGCCCAGGGCGCCAGCCCGCAGGCTCGGGTCATCCCGTAGGTTGGGCTGAGCGCAGCGAAGCCCAACGAAAGCGCCTAGCTCCAGCGCCGGGCGAGGTAGATTCCGGCGAGCACGACCGCACCGCCCACGACCTGCATCGCACCCATGCCCTCACCGAGGATCACCGCCGCGTAGACCGCGGCCAGCACCGGCTGGATCAGCAGGCTCAGCGAGGAGAGCGAGGCGGGCAGGTGCGCCATCGCGTACGCGATCAGGCTCTGGCCCGCCACCTGCGGGATCACCGCCAGCGCGAGCAAGATCAGCCAGCCGCGCGGGGACTGCGGAAGCAGTTCACCTCCCCAGCCGAGCGCGACCGGAAACAGCAGCAATGCGCTTACCGCGGAGCTGAGCGCCATCACGGCCGCGGTGCCGCCGGTGCCGCGCGAGCGCCAGATCGCGAGCATGTAGGCGCCGTAGAACATCGCCGTCACTGCGCCGAAAGCGTCGCCCGCGAGGCGCGTGCCCGCCGCGCCGAAGCTCGCGCCGACGAGCAGCGCCGCCCCGCCGAGGGAGATCGCCAGCGCGACGAGGAACAGCCGCGTCACGCGCTGCCCGAACACGAGCCATCCGCCCAGCGTGACGAAGATCGGCGCGAAATTGGCGAGCAGCGTCGCGTTCGCGACCGTCGTGTAGACGATAGACAGGTGCCAGAAGCCCAGGTCGCCGGCGAAGAAAACGCCCGCGGCGAGCACGGGCGCGAGCGCCATCTGCGGCGCGTTCCCCCGCCCGTCGGCCGGGCGCGCGCGGCGGGCCGCCCAGGCGGCCCAGGCGCCCAGGAACGGGACCGCCAGCCCGACGCGCCAGAACGCGCTTTGCATCGGGCCGACATCCGCGAGCCGCACGAAGATCGGCGAGAAGGCGATCGCCGCGCCGCCCGCGAGCAATGCGATGAACGCGAGCGCGCGCTCGCGCGTTGGATCGATCATTGGGGAACCGCGGCCTGTCAGTTCCGGTTGATCTCGAAGAACGCGTCGAGCAGCCGCCCCAGCGCGAGGCGCCCCTGCTCGGCCTCGTTCGCCGCATGCGTGTAGCGGACCTTGAAGAAATGGTTCCTGAGGCCGGTCACCAGCAGCCAGGACACCACCCGATCGGCGTCCTCGCTGCCGGGGCGATAGGTGTAGGCCGCGACGTAGAATTCCGGCTTGCCGTCGACGGGCTTGAGTATTCCCTCGAGGGGGACCAGCCGCTTCAGCTCCAGATACTGCGCGGATTCGTAGAGGCGGTAGACGTCGCGATCGGCGGACCGGAAGGCCGAATGCACCTGTTCGGATTCGATGCCGCTCGGGACGCGCTTCTGCGCGTAGCTGTAGAGGGTGAAATCGGCCTTGCCGAGGCCCTGGAGAACATAGCTGACCTGCACCCCGAGCCGCGGGTCTTCGTGCTTGTGCACGGAGGCGAATTCGAAGCCCGCGAGCCGGGAAGGAAACGCGAGGTGCGTATCGGGATGCTCATAGCCCGGCTGCGCCCAGGCGGGCGCGCAGACGAGAAACAGTGCAAGCAGGCGTCGGAATCCGCCCATCGGACACTCCAGAGTTCAAGCACCTGGAGTTTATCTCAGACGACCCGCAAATCGAAGACGAGCAGGTCGGCGCCCGAGGGGCTTCCGCGGTCATGTCGCGCCTCTCGACGCTCCCGGGGCTTCGATCGTGCGCCGCATCGCGTCGTACTGCTCTCGCGTAAGCTCGCCGCTCGCCAGCCGCCGGTCGAGGATCTGGCGCAGCGGCAGCGTGTCGATGCGCGAAGGGCACGACGCTTCGGAGGAGCCACGGCGCATCGGCATGCAGCCGCCGCGCCGGAACATCATGACCGCCATGGCGACCATGAAGATCATGCACAGCAGGGGAAAAATCCAGAACCATCCGTAGCCGTATCCCCACCAGTAACCGGGTCCCATATCGCACTCCATTCAGAGTTGACCGATGCGTCTCAGGCGGGGCCCCGGGCTCGCTGGCACGCAGAACTCCCGAGGAAGGAGTCCGGTTTCGCCGCCTTCATCCCTTTAGACGCGGCGGCGAGGCAAAAGGATACGGTCGAGGTGACGCCCCGGTGCGGAGAGTCAGGGCCTTCGGTCGCAGGCGAATTCGTTGCGCTCGTCGCGGTGGAAGCTGCAGCCCGTGGAGAGGTCCCGGCGAAGCTTCTCGCGGGCGCGGTGCAGCCGGATCTTCACGGTGTCCAGACTCAAGCCCATGATCTCGCCGATTTCGGCGTTGCTGAAGCCTTCCAGCTCGCTCAGTACCATCACGGTCCGGTAGTTCTCGGGGAGTCGATCGACGAACTCCCGTACGCACCGGCTCATCTCCCCTCGGATCACGCCTGCCTCGACCGATGGGGCCGACGCCTCCGTGGAGCCGCGCTCCAGCTCCGTATCCGGGTCGCTCTCGGTCGCGGCCATGCCGTACTCTTCCCCGTGCGTCGCCCGCGCACTCGAACCGCGCAAGTTGTCGATTGCAGTGTTGGTCGCGATTCGGTAGATCCAGGTGGACAGGCCGGATTCACCGCGGAACTGACGCAGGCCATTGCTGACCTTGATCAGTACATCCTGGGTCAGGTCTTCCGCGTCGGCCTGCCCGACAAGACGAGTCAGGTAGCGAAGGATCCTCGGCCGGTAGGTGTCGTGGATTGCCTGAAACTGGGCGGATCGATCGCTCATGCGCTCTTCCCGTGTCCCTGGCGCTGCCGAAGCTGCGCCTGTCTACAGGCTCAGGCCGAGGGGAGCGCCGGGCTGTGACCGGCATCAAGAAAAGCCGCGCGGGCTCAGACCGTCGCCTTGCGCAGCTGGTGCTTGAAGTGATGGATGTGGTTCAGGGCCACTTTCAGGTTGGCGCGGTCCCCTGTGGCCTTCGCCTCGTCGCGCTTCCTTTGCCATTCCCGGATCTTCGCCTTGACGGCGCCCTTGTCGATGCCCTTCACCTCGTGGTGGGCGTGCATGTCGATGTTGAGCGCCTTGCAGATGGCCTCGAGCAGGTGGTCCTTGTTCATCTGCGTGTAGCCCTGCACTGCAGGTTCGACGCCGGCAGCGATCTCCTTCAGTTCGGCCAGCGTCTTGTGCTTCAGTTCGGGAAAAGTATGGGCCATGGTAGTGTCTCCTTGTCCGGAAGGACTATTAGATCACCGCGGCGCGGGGTCTGTCATCCGGACCGTTTCCGGGGTCGACTCGAGCGACGAAGTGCGGCAGTCCAATTCCGGTCAAGGGACCAGCCGCGCACGGATGCCGTAGCGTTCGTACACCGGAAGCGCGCGTCGGTCGCAGGTGACGAGTTCGGCGCCGCAATCGGCCGCAATCGCGGCGACCAGCGCGTCGTATGCGGCGCCGCCGCTCACCCCGTGGTCGGCCAGGCCGAGAATGAAGTTCCTGTAGGCTCGCGCGCTCAGGCGCAGGAATGGCTGCGGAAATCGAGTTTCCAGGAACGCGCGGACGATGTTTCCGGAGCTTCGATGGGGAGGAGGCAGGCGCGTGAGCACGGAATACGTTTCCAGCGCGCAATGCTCGACCAGGCGAAGCCCGCCGTCGAGGATGCGTCGCGCGGGCTCGTGGTTCTCGTGCCAGGACGCAAATGCGGCAATGACCAGGCTGGTATCAGCCGCCTTCAACGTCGAACGCGCTCCAGCGTATCGCGGACCTGATCGGCAGTCAGGGCAGGCAGTTCGGTGTCCGGGACCGCAACCACTCCCTTGCCTCGTTTCTTCAGTCGCATCGGAGTCGGTGCGATTTCGATCTCGAGGCGACCGTCGCCCGCCCGGATATCCAGCGCCTGGCCGGGCTTCAGGCCGAGGGCCTGTCGCAGAGGTTTGGGGACGACGATCCGGCCGGCAGCATCAAGAGTGGCTTTCATGGAGCGAAGAATGCCATTAAAATGGCAGGACTTCAACCATGGCATCCCGGAACGTCGAAGGGATGCTGCCGATGTGCAGCCGACTGCGGCAACGCGGTTGGCGCCGGTCGGGAGGCGGGCGTGAAGGCCTGATCCGCCTACTCGCTGCGCAGCGCCTCCAGCGGATCCAGGCGCGCGGCGCGGCGCGCGGGCATGACGCCGGCGGCGAGGCCCACCGCCACGGCCACGAGCTCGGCCATCACCGCGTAGCTCCAGGGCGTATGCACGGGCAGCGCGGGGATGCCGAGCTTCAGGGCCTGGGCGATCGACCAGCCCAGTGCAAGGCCGCCCGCTCCGCCCAGGGCCGCGAGCAGCGCCGCCTCGCCGAGGAACAGCAGCAGGATGCGTTTGCGCGTGGCGCCCACCGCGCGCAGCAGTCCGATCTCCGAGGTGCGCTCGGCGACGCCGATGGTGAGGATGGTGAGGATGCCCACGCCGCCCACCATGAGCGAGATGCCGCCGATCGCCGCGACGGCGAAGGTGATGGCGCCGAGCACGGTGCCGAACACCTCGAGCATCTTCTGCTGCGACGTGACGGTGAAGTCCTCGGCGCCGTGGCGCGCGGTGAGGATGCGCTTGATGCCCTGCTCGACCTCGGCGAGCGGCGCGGTCGGCTCGTAGGTGATGTGGATCTCCATCAGGCTTTCGCGGTTGAACATCTCCAGCGCCCGCGCGACCGGGATGAACACCGTGTCGTCCATGTCGAAGCCGAGTATCTGGCCCTTGGACTGCATGACCCCGATCACGCGGTAGCGTTCGCCGCCCACGCGCACGCGGTTGCCCAGCGGGCTTTCGTCGCCGAAGAGTTCCCTCGCGACCTTCGAGCCCAGCACGGCGAAGGCGCGCGCGCTGCGCGGGTCCTCCTGCGGCAGGAACTCGCCGCTCGCCACCCGCATCTTCAGCGCCTGGGTGAAATCCGGCCCCACGCCGTAGAGGGTGACGCGTCGGCTCTTGCCGAGGTGCTTCACGTCCGCATTGCCCTGCACCAGCGGGTCCGCCACCTGCACGTAAGGCGCGCGGCGCAGCGCGATGGCGTCGTCGATGGTGAGCGGGCGGACCGTGTTCACCGCGCCCAGCGACGCCCCGTGGGTCTGGATGCGCCCCGGCGAGACGCCGATGATGTTGGTGCCGAACTGGGTGAATTCGAAGACGACGAAGCGGTGCAGCCCTTCGCCGATCGAGGTGAGCAGGATCACCGCCGCGATGCCCACCGCGATGCCGAGCGCCGTGAGCAGGGTGCGCAGGCGATGCGCGGCGAGCGACGCGTAGGTGAATCGGACGAAATCGGCGAAGAGCATGGCCGGTCCGCCTATCTGCGCGACAGCGCCTGCACCGGGTCGAGCCGCGCGGCGCGACGGGCGGGCGCGAGCGTGAACAGCACCGCCGTGATCACCGCGGTGGCCGGCGCCGCGATGAGCGCCCACCACGGCGACTGGAACGGGATCGCCGGGTAGAGCTGCACGGCGACATTGCGGGCGATCTGCCCGACCACCAAGCCCACGCCCGCCCCTCCGATCGCGAGCAGTACCGCCTCGGTGACGAACGCCATGCGGATCTGCGCGGCCGTGGCGCCGAGGGCCTTCAGCAGGCCGATTTCGCGCCGCCGCTGGGTCACCGCGATGAGCATCACGTTCATGATCAGGATGCCGGCCACCGCGAGGCTGATGGCGGCGATGCCGCCCACGGCGAGCGTGAGGGCGCGCAGGATGCGGTCGAACGTGGCGAGCACCGCGTCCTGCGTGATGACGGTGACGTCGCGCTCGCCCTCGTGGCGCAGCCGGATGATCTCCTCGACGTCGGCCTTCGCGTAGGCGATCTGCTCGCGGCTCTTCGCTTCGACCAGCACGCGGAACAGCGCCTCGGTATTGAACAGCGCCTGCGCGGCGGCCAACGGCACGATGACGATCTCGTCGGTGTTGAAGCCCATCGACTCGCCCTGCTTGGCCATGATGCCGACGATGCGGAATCGCCGGTCGCCGATGCGCAGCCATTCGCCCAGCGCCGGGCGCGCGCCGAACAACTCGGTGGCGACCTTGGCACCGATCACGCACACGGGCAGGATCTGGCGCGGATCGATCTCGGGCAGGAACCGGCCCAGCGCCACCTCCATGTGGCGGATGTCCATCAGGTCCGCCGTGGAGCCGAGCACGGGCGTCTCGCGGATACGCGCCCCGACGTGCACGTCGGCCGCACCCACCACGAGCGGCGCGATGCGCCGCACCGCGTGGCTGCGCATGAGCGCGAGCGCGTCCTCCAGCGTCAGGTTGCGCGGCGTCTTGCCCACCAGCACCCCGGGCATGGCGCCGGCCGTCTCGCTGCGTCCGGGCAGAACGATGATGAGATTGGTGCCCAGCGACCCGAACTGGTTGACCACGTACAGACGCGCGCCCTCGCCGAGCGAGGTCACCGCCACGACGGCGGCCACGCCGATGCCCATGGCGAGCAGGATCAGCAGCGTGCGGGCGGGGTAGCCGCGCAACACGCGCCAGGCGAATTCGAGCAGGTCGCCGAGCCTCATGACCGCTCGTCGGCGACGACGGCGCCGTCCACCATGCGCACCCTGCGGTGCGCGCGCGATCCGATCTCGGGGTCATGGGTGACGAGCAGCACCGTGCCGCCGCTGTGGTGCACGCGCTCCAGCACCGCCATTACCTCCTGGCCGGTGTGGCGGTCGAGGTTTCCGGTGGGCTCATCGGCGAGGATCACCGAAGGACTCATCGCCATGGCGCGGGCGATGGCCACGCGCTGGCACTGGCCGCCGGAGAGCTGGTCGGGCCGGTGCCGGGCGCGGGTCTCCAGGCCGTATTCGGCGAGCAGCCGGTCGAGCCGCTGTCTGCGCTCGGCGGGATCGATGCCCGCGAGCACCATGGGCAGCTCGATGTTCTGCTCCGCGGACAGGCGCGGCACGAGGTGGAAGAACTGGAACACGAAGCCCATCTTCTCGCGGCGCACGCGCGCCAGCTCGTCGTCGGAGAGCGCCGTGACGTTGCGGCCGTCGAGCTCGTAGGTGCCTGCGTCGGGGCGATCGAGCAGGCCGATCACGTTGAGCAGCGTCGACTTGCCCGAGCCGGAGGGCCCCATGATCGACAGGTATTCGCCCGGCGCGATCTGCAGGTTCACTTCGCGCAGCGCGCGCACCTTCTCGTCGCCGACGACGAAGGTCCGGTCGATGCCGGCGAGGCGGATCATTCAGCGGGCGGCTTCGCGGCGGCCTTTGGCTCGGCCACGGCGTGCGCGCCCGCCTTCACGCCTTCGCGCTCGAGCGAGGTGACCACCCGGTCGCCGCTTGCGAGACCCGACTTTATCTCGGTGAATTCCCAGTTCGACTGGCCGATCTCGATCCTGCGCTCCTGCAGCACGCCTTCCGGCCCGAGCGCGAGCACGCGGTTGCCCGGCATCAGCGCGCCGGTGGGAATTCGCACCACGGAGTCCCGGCCGGTGATGACGATCTCGATGTCGGCGCTGTAGCCGATCAGCAGGTGGCTTGCGTCGGCGGGGTTGCCGAACTCCACTTCCACCTCGACGGTGCGCGCCTGCTTCTCCACCGCCAGCACATAGGGGGCGATGCGGCGCACCTTGCCGGCGAAATGCTTGCCGCGATAGGCATCCAGCGTGATTCGGCCGGTCATGCCCACCTTGAGCTGGGCCGCGTCGACCTCGTCGATGGGCGCGGAGACATAGATGCAGGAGTCGTCGATCAGGTCCACCGCCGGCAGCGTCGGGATCCCCGGGGGAGAGGGCGTCAGGTATTCGCCCACCTCGCCGTTCACCTCGGCGATGATGCCGGCGAACGGCGCGCGCAGCACCGTGCGGTCGGTGTCCGCACGCGAGGCCAGGATGCGCGCCTCGGCCTCGGCCACCTGGGTCGCGGCCAGGTCGCAGCTCGCCTGCTTGGCCGCGGCGTCGGCGCTCGCGCGCTCGACCGCCTCCTGAGAGACGAAGCCCCGCGAGCGCAGCTCGCGCGCGCGGGCGGCGTCGCGCGCCGAGGCCTTGGCGAGCTCGCAGACCTCGCGCACCCGCGCCCGGGCCGTCTGCAGTTGCTCGCGCGAGACGCGCTCGCGCGCGGTGAGATCGTCGTTCCAGAGCGTGAGCAGCACCTGCCCCGCGCGCACCCGGTCGCCTTCGCGCACGTTGAGACGCTCGATGCGCCCGCCCGCGGGCGGGGCGAGCTTGGCCCGCCGGCAGGCCATGACCGAGCCGGCGCGGGTGTTGGCCACGGTGTTCTCCACGCGGCCGACGTCGGCCTGGGCGACCACCACGGTCACGGGTTTCGGCCGCGTGGCATACCACAGGCCGCCGGCGGCGAGGCCGGCGAGTATCAGCAGGATGGCGAAGCGCAGTGCGAGGCGGCGCAGCCGGCCGGGGTCGTTGCGATGCTCGGGTGTGTTCATCGGCTGCTATTATGCCGTGACGCGCCTCGCCAAGTTTTTGATCTTGCACAACTCATCGCCCGGATGGCCCAGGGGTGTAGAATTTTCCGGTTCGACGCGCCATGACCCGATTCATCCATCTGCGGCTGCACAGCGAGTTCTCGATCACCGACGGAATCGTGCGGATCGAGGAAGCGGTGGAGCGCGCCCTCGCCGACCGCATGCCGGCGCTCGCCGTGACCGACCTCGCCAACGTGTTCGGGATGGTGAAGTTCTACAACGCGGCGCGGGAGAAGGGCGTGAAGCCCATTATCGGCTGCGACGTCTGGATCGAGAACGAGGCCGAGCGCGACAAGGGCCTGCGGCTGCTCCTGCTCGCGCAGTCGCATGCGGGTTATCTGCGCCTGTCGAAGCTGCTGTCGCGCGCGTGGCTCGAGAACCAGCACCGCGGGCGCCCGGAGATCAAGAAGGCCTGGCTCGCGGGCCCCGGCAGCGAGGGACTGATCGCCCTCTCGGGGGCCCTGGCGGGCGACGTCGGCATCGCGCTCGTCCAGGACAATGCCGCGCAGGCCGAGCGCCTCGCGATGGAATGGGCGCGGACGTTTCCCGGCCGCTTCTACCTCGAGCTCCAGCGCGCCGGCGCGCCGCAGACCGAAACCTACGTTCGGGCGGCGGTGACGCTCGCGGGCCGGCTCGGACTCCCGGTGGTCGCTACGCACCCGGTGCAATTCCTGCGACCCGAGGAATTCACCGCGCACGAGGCGCGCGTGTGCATCGCCGAGGGCTACGTGCTCGGCGACAGGCGGCGCGCCCGCGTGTTCACGCCGGACAGCTATTTCAAGAGCCAGGCCGAAATGGCGGAGCTGTTCGCCGACCTCCCCGAGGCGCTCGCGAACTCGGTGGAGATCGCCCGGCGCTGCAGCCTCGAGCTGGAACTGGGCAAGTCGCGCCTGCCGCGCTTTCCCACGCCCGAGGGCGTATCGCTCGAGGACTATCTCGTCGCGCAGGCGGGTGGCGGGCTCGAGCGGCGGTTCGCCGCGCTCTTCCCCGACAGGGCGGCGCGCGGCGCAGCCCGGACGCGCTACGACGAGCGCCTCGCGTTCGAGCTGCGGACCATCATCCAGATGGGCTTTGCCGGCTACTTCCTGATCGTCGCCGACTTCATCAACTGGGCGAAGTCGAACGGCGTGCCGGTGGGCCCCGGGCGGGGCTCGGGCGCCGGGTCGCTGGTCGCGTACTCGCTCGGCATCACCGACCTCGACCCGCTGCGCTACGACCTCCTGTTCGAGCGCTTCCTGAACCCGGAGCGCGTGTCGATGCCGGACTTCGACATCGACTTCTGCCAGGACGGGCGCGACCGCGTGATCGACTACGTGAAGCAGAAGTACGGCAGGGAGTCCGTGTCGCAGATCGCCACCTTCGGCACCATGGCGGCCAAGGCGGTGGTGCGCGACGTCGGCCGCGTGATGGAGTGGGGCTACAGCCGCACCGACGAACTGGCGAAGCTCATCCCGTTCCAGCCCGGCAAGCTGATCACGCTGGAGGACGCGCGCAGGATGGAGCCGCGCCTCGCGGAGCGCGAGCAGGCCGAAGAGGAGACCCGCGAGCTCCTCGCGCTCGCCGGCCAGCTCGAGGGCCTGACGCGCAACGTCGGCATGCACGCGGGCGGCGTGCTCATCGCGCCGGGCAAGCTCACCGACTTCTGCCCGTTGTACGCGGCCGAGGGCTCGCACAACGTGGTGTCCCAGCTCGACAAGGACGACGTCGAGGCGATCGGCCTGGTGAAGTTCGACTTCCTCGGGCTGACGACGCTCACCGTGCTCGACTGGACCGTGCGCTACGTGAGGCAGCTCGGCGAGCCGGACTTTTCCTTCGAGCGCATTCCCCTGGACGACCCCGCGGCCTACCACGTGTTCGCCAGCGCCGACACGACCGCGGTGTTCCAGTTCGAATCGCGCGGCATGCGCGACCTCCTGAAGCGCGCGCGGCCCGACCGCTTCGAGGACATCATCGCCCTGGTGGCGCTGTACCGCCCCGGCCCGATGGACCTGATCCCGGAGTTCATCGACCGCAAGCACGGGCGCCAGGCGGTGAGCTATCTCGATCCGAGACTGGAGTCCATCCTGGGGCCGACCTACGGCGTCATGGTGTACCAGGAGCAGGTGATGCAGATCGCGCAGGTGATCGGCGGCTATTCGCTTGGCGCCGCGGACCTGCTGCGCCGCGCGATGGGCAAGAAGAAGCCCGAGGAGATGGCCAAGCAGCGCGACGTCTTCGTCGCCGGCGCGGAGAAGAACGGCGTCTCGAAGGCCACCGCGAGCGAGCTGTTCGACCTGATGGAGAAGTTTGCCGGCTACGGCTTCAACAAGTCGCATGCCGCCGCGTACGCGCTGGTCGCCTACCAGACCGCCTACGCCAAGGCGCACCATCCGGCCGCGTTCATGGCGGCCAACCTTTCGGCGGTCATGGACGACACCGACAAGGTGCACGCCATCTACGCCGACGCACGGGCGAACGGTCTTGCGCTGCTGCCGCCGGACATCAACCTGGGCGAGCACCGGTTCGTCCCGGTGGACGCTAGATCCGTGCGCTACGGGCTGGGCGCGGTGAAGGGCACGGGCGAATCCGCGATCTCGGCCATCGTCAGGGCGCGCCAGGGCGCCGACGCAAAGCCGGGCGGAGCGTTCCGGGACCTGTTCGATTTCTGCATGCGCATCGACAAGCGCATCGTCAACCGCCGCGTGATCGAGGCGCTGGTGCGCGCGGGCGCCTTCGATGCGATCGACGACCATCGCGCGGGATTGCTCGCCTCGGTGGGCATCGCGCTCGAGGCGGCCGAGCAGGCCGAGCGCGACGTGCTTCAGGTGAGCCTGTTCGGTGCGGCGGAGGAATCGCAGCACCACCGCATCGCGCTGGTCGAGCGGCCGCGCTGGAGCGAGCCCGAGCGGCTGCAGGCGGAGAAGGCCGTGCTCGGCTTCTACTACAGCGGGCATCCGTTCAGCGCCTGCCGCGAGGACGTGCGCAAGTTCATCCGCGGCGACCTGAGGAACCTCGCGCCGGCCGGCGAGGGCGAGTACGGGGGGCGCATTCAGGTCCTCGCCGGCGTGGTCGAATCGGTGCGCGTGCAGCGCACGCAGTTCGGAAGGATGATGGTCATCGCGCTGGGCGACGGCACGGCGACCCAGGAAGTCTCGGTCTATCCCGAGGTGTTCGAGAAGTACCGCGACATCGTCAAGGACGACGCGGTGCTGGTGGTCGAGGCGAAGGTGAGGCAGGTCCGGCGCTCGAGCGACGAGGACGGCGAATCGTCATTCATGCGCATCACCGCCGAGAAGATCTGCGATCTCGCGACCGCGCGCAGCCGATTCGCGCGCGAGGTGCGGCTGTCGATGAACGGGGAGGCCTCCGCGGCCGGCGCAGAGGGCGCGCAGAAGCTGAAGAGCCTGCTCGCGCCCTACCGCAACGGGCCCTGCCCGGTCGCGGTGCGCTACCAGAACGGCGAGGCGAGCGTGGAGATGCGCCTGGGAGAGGACTGGCGGATCAACCTCGACGATCGCCTGCTCGCGTCCCTCGGCGAATGGCTCAAGCCGGAAAACGTCGAAGTGGTCTACGCGTGAGCGGCGCGACCCCGATCGACCGGGCCCTGCTCGACGCCGTGACGGCCGAGGCGCGCGCCTCCGCGCGCAGGCGCATGAACCGCAATTTCCACGCGGCGGCCTCCGACCGCTGCAACCGGCTGCTCAATGCCGTGGAGCCGGAGTCCTACATCGCGCCGCATCGCCACCTCGATCCGGGCAAGGACGAGATCTTCGTCGTGCTGCGCGGGCGCTTCGGGGTGGCGATTTTCGACGACGCGGGCGGGCTCGTGCGCACGCACGTGCTTGCCGCCGGCGCCGATTGCCTGGGGGTGGACATCCCCCACGGCACCTGGCACACGCTCGTATCGCTCGAGCCGGGGTCGGTGTTCCTCGAGGCGAAGGGCGGACCCTACGCGCCGCTGTCGGCGTCCGAGCGCGCGGGCTGGGCGCCCGCCGAGGACTCGCCGGAAGCCGCTGCCTATCTCGCCCGCCTGCGAAAGTTGTTCGGTTGATTTACTCGGTGGGCAGGCGGTCGAAACCGCTGAACGTTCCTGCGCACTCGCTCACGTCAACCTCGACGACGTAGGCGCCGCGAGGACCCGTGCGGGCCCAGGCGATGATCGCTTCGACGGCCTGCGTTTCACCGTCCACGATGGCCTCGACGCTGCCGTCGCGGCGGTTCCTGACCCAGCCGGCGACGCCGAGCCGCTCGGCCTGGTAGCGCATCGACTCGCGATAGCCGACGCCCTGGACGCGGCCGCGGATGCGAAGATGTCTGGCCGTGCGCTTCTCCATCGTTCGCAGTATATTGCTGCGCGCATTTCACCATAACACACCAGAAGGAGGAGTGATGAACCGATTTGCCGCATTGATGCTCGCGTCCGCCGCGTTGCTCTCGGGTTGCGCTACGACCGGCTCCCAGTCCGACGTCGTCGCGCCCGACAAGGTCGTCTACCATTTAAGCGACGGCCTGGCGCAGGCCTCGAACGGCCTGCGCAACATCGGCAATCATCTGGAGGTCAATCCCAAGGCGAAGATCGTCGTCGTCGCGCATGCGCAGGGCGTGGACTTTCTCATGAACGGCGCCGCCGACAAGAACGGCAACCCCTACGAGATCACGGTGCAGGGCCTCAAGTCGCGCGGCGTGGAGTTCCAGGTGTGCGAGATCACGCTGCGCAACCGCAAGCTGAAGAGGCAGCAGTTCATCGAGGAGGCGAGCTTCGTGCCCTCGGGCGTGGCGCAGGTGACGAAGCTGCAGCAGCGCGAGGGCTACGCCTACCTCAAGCCCTGAAAGGCCGGCCGAACAGGTAGCGCTGTCATTCCGAGGAGCGCAGCGACGAGGAATCTGCTTTTCGACGCAGTCGACTTGCTGAACAAGCAGATCCTTCGCTGCGCTCAGGATGACGGTAAACGAGCGCGCCGTGAATTACACGACCCGGAAATTGCGGAACTGCCAGGGATCGGCGGGATCGATGTCCTCCGGGTACAGGCTGCCTCGCCCCGCGAGCGGGGTCCAGTCGGTGTACACGCCCACGACCTTGCCCAGATAGGGCATGGACATCTCCAGCAGCGACTGGTAGTCGAGCTCGTCCGGCTCGACGATCCCGGCCCTGGGATGCTGGAGGGCCCAGATGATGGCGCCCACGTACGGCGCGTTCACCTGCAGGCTGGTGGCGTTGTTGTGCGGGCATTTGCGCCGTGCTTCCTCGATCGAGAGTTGCGATCCGTACCAGTACGCCCCTTTCCTGTGGCCCATCAGCAGCACGCCGAGCTCGTCGAATCCGGCGTTGATCTCGTCGCGCAGCAGGCGCTGGTGCGGCGGAAAGCGCCAGCCGTTGCCGGAGAATTCGTGCAGCGACAGCACCGCGTCGTCGCAGGGGTGATAGGCATAGTGGCAGGTCGGGCGATAGACGGGCTTGCCGTCATCCCGCACCGTCAGGTAGTCGGGAATCGAGATCGCCTCGCCATGGGAGATCAGCCAGCCGTGGAACGGCCCCTCGGAGGGCGCCCAGGAGCGCACGCGGGTGGCTACGCCGGGCCGGTCGAGATAGATGGCGGCGCCGCAGCCGAACCCGTAGTTGCACCCGTCATGCGGCCAATTGCGCTCGTGCGTGCCCCAGCCGAGCTCGGCGGGCTGCAGCGACTCTCCGCAGAAGGCCTCGCTCGACCAGGTGTTGACGAACTCGTCGTTGCGCTTGCGTACGAGGCTGGTCTGGTGGTCGCGCTCCGATACGTGGATGACCTTGACCTCCAGCTGCATCGCGAGCCGCGCCCAGCCTTCGCGACTGGTGCGCGGCGTCGCATCCATCCCCTGGTCGTGCGCCAGGTTGAGCAGCGCCTGCTTGACCAGATGCGAGACCAGGCCGGGATTGGCGCCGTGCATCAGCACGCAGGCCGGACCCGAGGGGTACCGGGCCCGCAGCGCGAGCGCGGCATCGCGGTAAGCGTAGTTGGAGCGCCGGCCGGCCGGCACCGACAGGTCGGTATGCCCGCCCGGCCAGGGCTCGATGCAGGCGTCGATGTAGAACACGCCGTGCTGCTGGCACCAGTCGATGACCGCGATGC
>Ga0082335_1006298_pt1 | contig 15445 bp, 14 predicted proteins | sample Subgrocontami58m_FD_72375 | JGI IMG/M metagenome (GOLD analysis project Ga0082335, IMG submission 72375) | Subsurface groundwater microbial communities from S. Glens Falls, New York, USA - GMW37 contaminated, 5.8 m (SPADES assembly) (version 2) ...
AACCCTCCTAACCCTCCTAACCCTCCTAACCCTCCTAACCCTCCTAACCCTCCTAACCCTCCTAACCCTCCTAACCCTCCTAACCCTCCTAACCCTCCTAACCCTTCCCACTACTCCCCAGCATCTTCATCTTATGTCTCACGACTTTCGTCATGAGTTCCTTGGCCGGCTTCAAAATCTCCCGTGGATCAATGACCTCGGGGCGTTCTTTCAAAAATTTTCGAATACCAGCGTCGAAGGCCAGGCGCAGGTCAGTGTCGACGTTGACTTTACGCACGCCAAGCGTCACCGCTTTCTTTACGCTTGCGTCCGAGACACCCTTGGCGCTTGAGATCTCGCAGCCGTACTGGGTGCAAATGCGCTTGATGTTGGCGGGAATACCAGAGGCGCCGTGGAGCACAAGCGGCACGTCGACAGCCTCGGCAATGCGTTTCAATCGTCCGTAGTCGAGCTTGGATTCGCCTTTGAATTTGTAGGCGCCATGCTTGGTGCCCACGGCCACGGCGAGGGCATCGCATCCTGTTGCAGCGACAAATTCTCGAGCCTGTTGCGGATCAGTGAGATGGGCATCGCGATCTTCGACCGAGACGAAGTCCTCGATCCCCGCGATCGCTCCGAGCTCTGCCTCCACGCTGATTTTTTTTCTGTGTGCCAGCTCAACGATTCGACGCGTCTTCTTGATGTTCTCGCCAAAGGGGAGAGAGGATCCGTCATACATGACGCTCGTGTACCATCCGGACTCGATCGCCTCAACGACCAGGTCGTAGTTTTTGCCATGGTCTAAATGAAACACCACTGGGAGCTTGGTCTTGCGCGCGGCGATGTGCACGAGGCTGGCAAGCTCCTCCATCCCGGCGTACTCGATCGCCCCTTCGGAGGTCGAGACGATAACGGGCGAGTGCTCTGCCTGCGCGGCGTCCATAATCGCCTGGAGCGTCTCGAGATTATTCACGTTAAACGCGCCCACGGCGTAGTGTCGGCGATCGGCTTTGTTCAGAACATCTTTGAGGGTGACGAGCATAGAAGGGGAGAGTTAAGAGACTTCTGACCAATAATCGGATGGCGACACGACAGAAGAAATTGTGTCCGGGTAGGCTTTCATGAATGTTTTGAAGGAAAATGTTTGCGGAGTCCATTTACATTCGTAGGCTCGCAGTATTCCACCTTCCCGTTCAACCACATCTACTTCTTCCCCGGCGCGTGAACGCCAGAACATGATTTCTTGAGGGAAAATTTTCAGCGAGCTGTCCTTCATCCGTTCCGTCACGAAAAAATTTTCAAACACGGCTCCTCGGTCGTTTCGATGTGTGAGCGGGGTGATGATATCTACCAGAACGTTGCGGACACCCGTGTCCAGAAAATACACTTTGAATGCCTTTTTGAGTTCCGTTCTGGGATTGCGTGAAAAGCCATACACACGTTTGATCACGAAGGCTTGTTCCAAAAGTCGCAGGTATCGATTAACCGTAGTGCGTGTGACCCCAAGTGTTTGCGAGAGTTCGTTAACGGATACCAGGGAGCCAACCTGCAACGCCAGCGCGCGCACCAAATCTTCAAATACTTTTGGGTTGCGAATGGCTTCGAAGACAAAAACGTCCTTGTAGAGATAATTCGTTGCAATACCGCGGATGGCGCGCAATTTTTCGTCGATCGTTTGCGCAGTCACAACTGCCGGGTAGCTTCCATAGAGCATGAGTTCATGCACCTGCGTTTGTGTGAGCGCAAGATGTTGAGAGATTTCCGGTATGGAGAGAGGAAGCAATATGAATTCATGCGTCCGTCCGGTCATGGGCTCTTTAATTTTATTTGAGAGATCGAAGGAGGAGGATCCTGTCGCAATGACTTGCGTTTTTGGGTATGTATCAAAAAAAACTTTCAAGATGGATCCGATATCTTGTACGGTTTGAGCTTCGTCAAATACCACGATGGTCTTCCCGCGCACAAGTTCCAAGAGCCGGTCCGGTTCGCCTACAACAAAATGACGTCTTACCTCGGCAAGTTGGCAGTCAAAATATCCTCCCGTATCTCCATAGGGAGCAATGAGAGATTTGGAGAGAGTGGTCTTGCCGGATTGTCGTGGTCCCAAGAGCGTGATCATTTTACCCTTGAACAACAGTTCCCTGATTTTTGGTTCAAGAGCGCGTTGAAAAACCATACCCTGCAAATATAACAAATTGCTATCAAAGTAGCAATTTGTTAGAATCGTACCAAATCGATTACACCGTGGTTACTTTGAAGCTCGGTTTTGCTTTTAACCGTTTACGGATTTCGGTGGCACTCAAGAGTCCAATGGTTGGCCCGACGTGTCCGACGACCGAGGAGGAGTTCACCGCACCCCAGCGTAATCCTTCCGAGCAGGACTCTCCATGCATGAGAGCCCCGAGATACCCGCTCGCAAAGGCATCACCCGCGCCGGTCGCCTCGACGAGCTTTCCAGGAAAGATCGGGCTAAACCGCAGCTCGTGTCCGCCGTACTCGTAGGCACCGTTTTTGCCGTCTGTAATGATGATGTGCTTGGGACCACGCTTGTACAGCACGCCCGCGAGTTTGTGCACTTCATTTGAGCTCTCCCCCGAAAGAATCTGTGCCTCCTCGCGGTTGACGAACAATACCTCCAGATAGGGGAGCAGGTTATAGAGAGACTTCTTTCGCTCCTCGATCTGGATGCTCCCAGGGTTCATCGCGATCAAGACGCCGTCGTGCTTGGCGTACGCTGTGACCTGTTTGTAGATCTTCTCATAGCCCTCGCCCATCTCGCCCACATACAGCCACGCGGGTTTGGGGAAGGTCTTGGGGAAATGGTACTCGTGTTTGATATGTCCGGTGAGGATGGTCTTCTCGCCCTTGTAGTTGAGGACGACCGAGTACGTGCTTTTTTCTTTCTTGATGATCTCGATAAGAGAAGCGTCGACGCCCTCACGTTTGAGATGCTCCAACGCGAGCGGGCGGGTCGTGTCTTCTCCCATGACCGAGACGATCGAAGTTTTCTTTTTCATGCGTGCGAGTCCCACCGCGACGTTGGGAGCCGAGCCGGCAATTTGGGAGTCGACAACCTTGACGTTGATCTTGGCACCATAGTCCAGGCACAATTTGCACTCGGGCATTTTGAGCTCACAGGAGATGTTGGCCTCGTCCAGAACCACGAAGGTGTCGAGCTTAATGTCTCCGATGGTGATGAGGTCGTAGGAGGGCTTGGGCATAGTGCCTTCAGTATAACAAAAAAGAGGCGGTGAGGCCTCAGGGGAGCACGGTGAGGATGTCGTTGAGCGTGTAGCGGGTTCCGACCTTCCGGTTGTTGAGCCCCCAGCAGCGGCCGTTGCCGAAGGTGAAGGGCTTGGCGTCCGCGAAGGTGGCCATGAGTCGGACGACGACCGCGGGAGCGACGTTCTGGACGAAGATCTCAGCTCCGCCCTTGTCGACGATCACGAGAGGCTGCGTGTCGCAGTTCATGTAGATCGTGAGCGTGGCAACGGCTCCGCGAATCGGAACTTCGCTCGTCGATGCAACGACGATGTAGTCGCCGACGATCTTGTGGTCTGCCCACGCATCGCGTGCAGCCGCTTCGGCCTTGTCGAAGTCGGGGAAGCCCGCGCGGGCGCACTCGCGCCGGAAGTCCAGCACGCGATGGATCTCCGGCAACGTGAAGCCTTCTTCGCGCAGCCCCTGGACGAACTGCGCGTCCATGATGGCGATCCCGCGCACCACGACCGGGTCGAATCCCCAGCCGACGAGGTCGTCGGCGGTGACGCCAGTGAGGGTCATGAATTGCTCGAGCGAGCTGGGGAGGAGCTTGCCGTCGCCGCCGCGGGAGCGATCGAGCGGGCCGTACATGTGATGGTCGATGACCACCACCTCGAAGCCCAGGCTCGAGAGCCTTCTCTCGATCTCGACCCCTGGCATCTCCACGATCCAGACCTCGGTTCCGCCGGTCGCATTGATGAGCGCGTGGATGTCACCGCGCTCACGTTCGAGCGTGGCACCCATGCCCTGGCCCGAGCGGATGACGCGCATGCCCAGTCGATACGCCAGGAGCAGGATGAGCCGGCTCTCGGCATCGTTGTCTGGGCACACGAGGGTGATAAAGGACAGGTCTCGTCTCATCGGTTCCTCCGGGAAGCGGGTTATTTCCACTTGAAAACGAGGAGCGAGCGTATCAAAAAACCGGCCGTTTGTCAATGAGAACGGACCGGTTTTCTTGTTTAGAGGGTTTTGATTCGTTCAGCAAGCTGGGCAAGCGTCGCATGGTCTGCCGGCTTGGCTTGTTTGGGATCAAGCTGATTTCCTCCCGTGACTGGGACAAGGTGAATGTGAACGTGATCGACGCCAAAGCCCTCGATGGCCATTCCAATGCGGGGAACCTGAAACACGTCTTTGAGTCGTTCCGCGACCTGTTTGGCGGCGATGAGGACGGACTGGTAGCTCAAGTCATCCATGTCAAAGAGGTACGAGGCGTGAGCTTTTGGAATGACGAGCGTGTGGCCTTCGCGGATCGGGGTGATGTCCAGGAACGCGAGGTGGGCATCGTTCTCCCAGACCTTGTGGCAGGGGATATCGCCGGCGACGATTTTGCAGAATGGACAGTTGTTAGGCATAATAAGTCTGTGTCATTACATGAAAGATCGGTCTACTGTAATAGTATCAAATAGTTGAAACTTCTGCGATTTTTCTTTAACCGATGCTTGTTCCTATTAGTAGCTAACTTAATACGACATATGTCAGAGACAATATGTAGAGTTTGCGGAAAGGAAGGCCATCGAACCGGCGAGTGCACGCTGCCCGAACACCGGAGTGGCGAGCAGGATTTTGGGGCGGTGGAATACGAGGGTGAAGAAGAGAAGCCGCCCTATAAGACTGAGAAAATTGAATTTGGACCGGCGTTCATTGGGAAAAATATGTTCGAGGTTAGAATCGATCTCGAGGATGACATCGCCAAGTTTGTTCTTGACCCGAAAATGCGGGGGGGCGACTATGGCGGTCTGCACGCCTTGAGGTATTTTGAAGTCGAGGGCGTAGACGGGGTCGTGGTCGCGTACAGCTCATCTCCCGACGGATATCGTAGTGATTTTGGCGGATGGAAGGTCATCAAGGGACTTGCTGGACAACGGATCCGCGAGCTTGGTCGTGTTGAGACGTTCGAGGGGATTGATGAGGGAGAGAGCGATTACGACCATGCGTACGACCGCGGGACGCGCGTTCATCTGTCGAACGGCACGATTCAATTTGGGACGCAGGCAAGCGACCCGTATTACCCGTCTGGTTACTGTGATTTCGAAGCGAAAAAATAACATTCGCGTTGGCTCAACCTCGCTCCTGCCGTTCGTCGAGTATGAGCGAGGATTGCTTTGCGTAAGCCATGACATCGCTTCTGAGTCGACGAAACGGCGGCTGGAGTCGTTGCGTCCGAAGGGAACCAAGCACATGTACCTGTTCGTCGGGGAACCTCGAACTGGAAAGACGACTCTGGCGAAGATCGCGGGCATCAGCCGGTTCGTTTATTGTGTTGATACGGACGGGTTTTCTTCGGATTCCGTTCTTGTGCAGACATTACGGGAGCTTACTGCGTTTTTGGATGATGAGACGAAGTTGGTCTGCATTATCGTTTTCGGTTTGCACCGACGTCAGTTCGACACATTTTTGTCCAAAGCAACGTCGGCGGTGTCGCGCAGGGACGGTGTTTACCTGTCCGTTTGTCGGTTCGAACGGTTCTCGGAGGCATGTGGGGTTTGACGCGACCACCATTTTTGGTTTACTGCCATTAACTGATCCCTTATATGTCAGAGACAGCATGTAGAGTTTGCGGAAAGGAAGGCCATCGAACCGGCGAGTGCACCGTGGCTGAACAGCCGGGCGAGATGCCCAAGGTGCTTACTCTCGAGCGTTTGAAGGAGATTTCCTCGTTTGAGTCGGAGGTGCACGCAGATTCTGATTGCGAGCCACAAGCGAGCGTCGAGCTCAGCTCGACCGAGCGAGGCGAAGCAAACAAGGGTACATACCCCGCAGCTTGGCTCGCGGGAAAAAGGGCGAGCGGAGCAAGCTCCTTTGGCGGAGCTTGCTCCGCGGTACATACCCTTGATCCGCTGCTCGCGGCGATCAACCAGCGGCTGGGTTTGAATCTGGCAAAGCGTCCGGACGGATTTCACGCAACGATCGTCGGACCAGCGGAATTCGGCGTGGCGAAGACACTGTCGTCGCAGAAGATCGTGGAGCTTGAAAAACTGAATGAGGAGATTCAGCGTGGGGAGGGGGTCGTTGTGCGCGGGATTGGATTCATCGACGGAGCGACGCTCAACGTCCGCGAGGCGGACAAGGCGAAGCGCGCCGCGTTCGTTGCGATCGACGCGCCGAAGCTGCAGGCGTTCCGTGCATCCATCGGTCTGCGGCCGAAGGATTTTCATATCACGCTCGGATTTAAAACAGCCGACCTCCACATGCAGGTGGTCGGGATGAATGAGAAGGGAAAGCCTGTGCTCGGGCCGGTCGCAAAAAAAGCCGATTCGAGATTCGACGACTTGCTTCCGCTGGTTGAGTCCAGCGGAATGCGTTTCGGTTCTCTTTCCGGCGTCGCCAAGGAAAAGTCAAAGAAAAAAACCGGCTAGGCCGGTTTTTTGGATTGTGACGTGAGACTCGCGTCGGGTTTTTTGCCTCCCCATTTTCTTGGGGCGCGAGCAAGGGCTTCGTTGAGAATTTCGCGCTGCATGATCTCGAGTCGTTCCCGGGCAGCGACAAGGTGAGCGGGAACCAACGGAACCTTCTTGCCGAGCTTGCGCTGGAGTACGCGGTCGACCGCGAGCGCGATGAACGGGGCCGTGAGGCCGAGTCCTTCTTGAACCTCGCGCGGACTGCCAGACTCACCGAACCTGTCAGGCACGCCGATGCGCTCCATGGGGACAGGCACGGTGAGCGCGAGGGACTCGGCAACGGCACCCGCGAGGCCGCCAGCGGCTTGTGCTTCTTCGACAGTCACGATGGCACCTGTTTGTTTGGCCGCGTCGATGATAGCTTTGACATCGACCGGTTTGATCGTGTGCATGTTCACGACTCGGCACTCAATGCCGTGGTCATGCGAGAGCATCTCGGCAGCGAGCAACGCCTCATACAGCAATGGTCCAGCTCCCAAAATGGTCACGTCGTCACCATATCGATAGGTTTCCGCGCGGCCGACCTTGAACGGGGTTTTTTGCGTGGTGAACACCGGCGACTTCTCGCGGGCGAAGCGGAGGTAACATGGGCCCTCGAGCTTGGCCACGGCGATCGTGGCCTTCCTGGTTTCGACTGCATCTGCCGGAACGAACACGCGCATATTGGGCATGACACGCATGAGGGCGATGTCCTCGATCATTTGGTGCGTGGCCCCGTCTGGGCCCACCGAGACGCCAGCGTGCGCGCCTGCGATTTTCACGTTCACGTTGTTGAGTGCAACGGTCGTGCGGATTTGCTCCCAGTTTCGCCCTGGCGAGAAACAGGCGTAACTGGAAATAAACGGCACCTTGCCCGCCATTGCCATCCCCGCCGCGATCGAGGCCATGGATTGTTCCGAGACTCCCATCTGCACAAACCGATCAGGAAACGCCTCCTTGAAGGCAAGCGAGCGTGTTGATTCCGTGAGGTCCGCGCACAACACCATGACGTTCTTATTGCTCGTGCCGGCTTCCACTAGCCCATCACCGTAGCCGTTGCGTGTAGGGATCTGTTTGAGCTTTTTTTCGTTAAACAAGTCGCGAACAAGCCACGCTTCGCGGTTGAGACCGGATTGTTTAGAGAGTTTTTTCATAGCGGTAGTCCCGGGCTTTAGCCCGGGTGCAGCCCAGGCTCCCACCGTCGCCAAGGCTATGGCGGGCAGGAAAGCCTGGGTCTACCTTTTCCTTAGACGAGTTATTCCTTTCCACCCAAGCCAGACGATGAGTGCGAGCGGGACGCCGATGCCGATGCCGACGATCACAATCCAGATGACTGCGACGACCAACGCCTGCGCGATCGCCACCACAGCTTGGGCGGCTTGCTTCACGGTTGTGCCTGGGCGGAATTCCTTGCCGCCCACGGTGATGACGGGCTCTTCAGAGAGCGAAATCGTGATCGTCGAGAAGCCTGTGAGACTATCGAGGTATTGGAGCTGGCCTTGGAGGGACTCGATGTAGCCGCGGATGTTTCCCAGAGCGGACTCGATCTGCAAGATCTCCTCGACCGTCTTAGCGACATCGAGGATTTCGACGTAGCGAGACTCCTGGGCTTTGGCGTTTTTGAGGCGTGCCGCGAGGTCGATATATTGCTCGGTCACGTCTTCCGCACTGGTGGTCTCACGTTCGACCACGACGGCCATGCCCTTGAGTTCCTCGATCGTTTCGTCGAATACCTCTGCTGGCACGCGGATGGTGACATAACCGGAGAGCGTTCCGTCCTCGTGTTCTTGGATCGTGGAGGTCTGGACATAGCCGCCTTTTGCTTGCGCGAGCGTCTCCACAGCGGTCAGACTCTCATCAGCCTGGTCAACGACAAGGTCGAGAGTTCCAGTCTTGATAATTTTTTGGTCGACTTCGGCGGCGATAGCCTCGTCATACAGGAGGCCACCTGGTTCCGAAGTTCGAAGCGACTTTGTCTCAAAGGAGGCCGTCGAATCGGATACGGCCTGCGTGAAGGCACCCGAGTACGACGAGCTGGTCGCTCCAGAAAATGCGTTGAACAGGTTGGACGCGACAAAGACGATGATCGCGGTGAGTCCGACCACGGCGAGCCCGCGTTGGAGCCATGGGAAAAGTTGTTTGATGGTCATATAGTTCGGTCCCCCTCCTTTCCAAGGAGGGGCTAGGGGAGGTTGCCGTGTGCTTCGAACGCAGTTGCCGGCAACCCCCTCTCTCCCTCCCCCCTTTATCCCCCCTCGGGCAGGGGGGAGATTCTTGGGAAGGGGGAGGAAAATTATTGATGCTCGCTCACGATCTTCCCACCGAGCGTCCGCAGACTTCTGATCGCCTCGCCTGCCTCCTTACCAGGAGCCGGTGGCTTTCCGTGCCAGAGAAAATCGTGCTCCATGTAGGAAACGCCGTAGCCGGGAATGGTATCGGCGATGATGACCGTCGCTTTCTCGGAGACCCCGTGTGCGCGTTCCACCGCGGTCACGAAGTCGCGGATGGAGTTCCCAGCACAGCGTTCGACGTTGAGGTTAAAGCTCTCGAATTTTGCGGCGAGCGGTTCCAGTGGCATGATCTCTTCGGTGGTGCCGTCGATCTGGATATTGTTGCGGTCGATGATGAACGTGCAGTTGTAGAGTTTGTTGCGTCCGGCAAAGAGCATCGCCTCCCACGTCTGTCCGGCTTCAAGCTCCCCGTCGCTCATCACGCAGTACACGCGCCAGGGTTTGCGGTCGAGAAGCGCGGTGTAGGCAAGCCCCACGGCTTGTGACGAACCTGACCCCAGCGGTCCCGACGTGGTTTCCACTCCTGGGAGCCGCTCGCGCTCGGGATGGCCTTGAAGAGGCGACCCCAACTTGCGCAGGGTCATGAGCAGACGCTTGGGGAAATATCCGGCGTGCGCCATGGCGACATAGCGGATCGGGCAGATGTGGCCGTTTGAGAGGATGAGGCGGTCGCGGTCGTTCCAGTCCGGGCGCTTTGGATCGTGAACCATGACGTGGAAGTACAGGGCAGTGAAAATGTCCGCCATTCCCAGTGGTCCTGCCGAGTGGCCACTGCCGGCCTCGACGAGCATATCGATAAGATCCTCGCGGATCGCGGATGCGCGCTCCTCGAGCTGTTTGAGCTTTTTGTCGTGAAGGTGGAGGGGTTGGCGCACCTTTGGACCTTGTGTGAGGTTTGGCATAACGTGGTCATTGTATCATGGCACGAGCCAGTATGCGGCCTCTCCGCGTGTTTTTGTTTCCTCCGCGATTTGTTCTCGTATGCGGCTCAATGCGTAGGTACGGAGTGCTTCCTCGGGGTGTTCCTTGCTTGCGATCATCTTTCGCAGAAAGCCCATAAACGCATTTTTCGTTCCCGCTTCAAATTCGTCGCGGTCTTTTACGACGACCATGATCACCTTGTACGTTTCCCGCATGGCGGCTCGAAGAGCCGATGCGTGATCCTGTCCCGCTCCTAGGGCCTGCGCGTAAATCTCCTGCGCCTGTTGAAGCGGGGAGGACAAGAGTTCTTGAACTTGCGCGGCGATCTCAAGTCCGCGTGAGTGGATCCACTCAAGCCGTGTTTCAAGCGCGCTGACGACAAACGGGTTATCGTATTGGTAGAGCAACAGTTCGTCTTTTGAACGCTCGTCCATGGTGAGTGTTGTGCGGTCGAGACGCGTAAGGATGTCCTCCCAGTCCAGCCGGTCGCGGATAAACTTTTTGTCATCATACTCGCGCGCTTTCACTTTGACCGTGATCGTTTCACTCTGTGTGCGGTAGACCGCCATCAGCCCTTCGATATTTTTGAGCGTCCCGGCGGTCTGGGCAAGGCGGTAGATCTCTGCAATCGTCATGCCGGCAAACTGATCGGTCATCTCGCGGGCGGTGCGCAGCTCGAGCTCTTGCGCGGTGGCCTTCACCTCTTCCCAAGCGTCGGGTTTTCCGGTCGCGTTCTCTATGGCGTTGAGGAGCACCAGCGATTGTTCTCCCTCATAGTCGACAATATGCGCATCATGGGGAAGCAGTATTTCAAACAGGTACGTTTTTGCCGGATTGAGCGATTCCAGATTCTTGTCGGCGAGCATGAGGTCGGCAGCCTTGGTGTAAGCGTCATTTTCAAAACTGAATTTTGTCGATGTCCGCCATCGATCATGATGGTGGTACAGCACGATGAGCGTGCCATTGGCTTTTTCAAATACTCGGTCAGGGGCGATTTCCAATTCCTCAAGCGGGATCTCCACGCCAGCCTTGTGCGTTTTCTTGAACGGCCGAGCCATAATCGTTCCTTGTGCGTCCACCATGAGTCCGCGAAAATGCCGCAGCGTCGGATAGGCTTCCCAGAGGCGGCTCATTTCAGTGACCGGCGAATAGCTGGCGATCGTGAGTCCCGCATAATCGCCCTCGCCGGCCTTGGTTTTGATGAGCCCTTGTTGCTGGGCGTAGTCGATGAAGAGCAAGAGCCTCTCGCCCGTAGGTAGCTCGCCAGATTTGAGAATTTCGTTCAACGCAATCACGTCCGGTTCCTCGGCTGATGTGAAGGCAAGCTCGGGATAGTAGAGGCCATACAGACGCCCTTTGAGTTCCACGCTTGCATCCAGATTCACAGATCCTGAAACCGTGTGAATGGACGGCGGTCCTTCGTGCGTGTGGCCGCCCACAATGAGTTGCTCCGGATCGTGCGCAACCGTGTTGGCGAGCGGATGGGTTTCCTGTCGACCGCCACGCATGCGTCCGGTTCCAATCCCGAAGAGCATCTTTGTGTAATCCGAGCCAAGCGGCTCCCCGGATCTCGGTACACGCGGCAGCGAGCCGTGAACCGCCACAAGCCCCTTCCATTCTTTGTAGGTGGGGGCATTCTCCAGGACCTCGATAATTTTTTCAATGGACTCGGGCTTCAGGCGTTGTGTGAGGAGTCGGAAGGTTTTTTGTGTCTCGCTTGAATGGACGGCCTCACCCTTGAGCGCTTTGAGAAGATGCTCGTCGTGGTTGCCCTTGATGAGGATGGCTCTGCCGCTGCGCACCAGCGCGCAGATGTAGATTGCCGCTTCCGCGTCAAAAGGGCCTCGGTCGGACATGTCGCCAACAAAAACGATTGTTCGCTCCGGCGCAGGGTCACGGAGCTCTTTGTTCGCAAGATTTTCTCTCCGTACGCGGCCCGCGAGTTCGCGCATGGCTCGATAGCATCCTTGAATGTCGCCCACGAGCAAGAGGGGGGCATCGTCCGGGGCTTCTCGCACCACGTTGAGTCGGTCGATATCTTGCAGGTTTTCCGGAAGGTCAAGCGAGGGGATTTCGATGTGACGATCTGCCGCCTCCTTGCGGATCGTCTCGAGCAAAGCTTCTCGCCAGGGATACTCCTTGGGCAGCGCAACGGCGGTCGTGAGGTTGAGGTGCAAGCGTTGGCGTAGAATGTAGGCCATCACGTCGCGCACCGCCTCGTCTTCTATTGCCGCACGCAAGCGTTTTGCGATGGCCACAGCATCGATCACTTGATGGGGGAGCAGACTGCGTTCAAGCAGTTCACGCGCGGCCTGTGTGTCGGGTGCGAACAAGACGCCCCCCGCCGGGATGTCGTGCAGGCGCTCTGCGGGTTCTGTTTCGCGGCGCACAAATCCGGTTTCGGCCAGGGTGAGCAGATATTGCGCATGCTGCGCATCACGCGCCATGACGCGGTCCGCCTCCCAGGCCTCGCGTTCGTGATGGGGAAGATTCACCGTCACCCGATCCGCCTCCTCACCGTCGAGCACGTCCACCTGGCCGTCGTGGTATTTTTGCATCAGCCTAAGCGCATGTTGACTGTAACGGAATCGCTCTTTGATATATTCTTCGCCTGCGGGTCTGGTTCGCGCTTTGTCGCGCTCCACAGCCGTTTCAACGTCTACGTTGATGGCAATGACATGCACGGCGACACCTTGCGCTTTTGCTTTATCGACAAACGCCTTGCGCGTCACCTCGGTGAGATTCTGCGCATCCACAACCGTGAGGGCACCGCGTTTTAGTCGTTCTTCCACAAGTCGAGCCGCGAGAAGGAAGGCTTTATTTGAGATGAGTTGGTTTGAAGGATTGTTGCTGATCTCCCGTCGCAACGCATCAGTACTCACAATGCAATCCAGGGGAAAGTGATTCACCGCAAAGGTGCTTTTGCCGCTGCCTGGCACGCCCAGAATCAACACAAGGCTTCCGGCTTCAATGCGGATTTCTTTTTTTGGCCGTATCTCCGGAGAAGGTTCTCGCTCTGCGGGCGCAGTAGGAATGCGTTCAGTCATATACAAAAGAGTATATCAAAAACCCCGGATTTTGGTTCGGGGTTTTGGACAGTTCTTATTCAACAATCAGGTTTCCATTCATGCTCGAGTGATATGCGCAGTGAAAGTCGATCTCCCCCGCGTCTTGGAAGTATCGGGTGAATGTTTCACCCGGGTTGAGCGTACCGGTTCCCCAGGAGCCATTGTCCGACGAAGCAGTATGTTTGGTGTTGCCGTTGTTCACGAATCGCACGGCGCGGCCAGCATCCAGTTCAAGCGAGCTTGGGCTGTAGCTGTTGTCCACGATGCTTACGGTGAGATAGACCTTGAGACCCTTATCAATATCGATGGAGTCCGCATCGGCCTCTTCCGCATCCGCGTCGAACTGGGAGGCAAACTCAAGTGCCGAACCCATGGTGTAGTTGCTGAAAAATCCATCCGGCACATCATCGATCTGCTGATTCCAGTTTGAGCCATAGAGATCTCGGGCGACTTCCTCGGAAGGGATGCCGCGAATCTCTCCGTCGGCTCCCACGGCGTAGACGGTCGGGGAGGAGGTGATCTTGATCATCTTGACCCCCGGCTTGTAGGTGACGTTGCCACCGATCTGGATGTCCGCGAGGTCGCCGTCCGTGATCCACTTCACGTCATCAAAGTCGCTGTACCAAGTGAAGTAGGTTTTGTCGTTTGGGAATACATAGCGGAATCCGTCCAGGCCGTAGTAGTACACGGCGGAATACGACTCGCCGCGGATGAGATCGCCGGCCTCGATATTCTCAAGGTCAACGAGTGTTGCGGCGCTGGCTGTTGGGACAACGCTTACAAATGCCATGGCCACAAGAGCGAGCATTGCCAGCACGGTCGCTGACAAAAGGGTGGTTGTTTTTGTCATAAGGGTGCGAATGGTTAAGAGGTGAACGAAGAGAAGTATAGCATAGAAAAAACACGGGCTAAAGCCGTGTTTTCCACACCTACTTAACAATGATGGCGCCTTCAAAGATATTGCGATCATCGCCGTGCGACTTGGAATAATAGTGCCATGTGCCGGCCTCCTCAAAGTAGCGCGTGTAGGTTTTACCTGATTGGAGTGTCCCCGAGCCCCACACACGATCCCATTCTGTGACCGAGTGGGCTTCCGTATCGGTATTCGTCCAGCGGAGGGCCGAGCCAACCGAGATGGTGATCGTCGGAACCTGATAGCCGTCCTGGGCGATAGAGACATTGGAGAATGGACGAAGATTTTTGTCGTCGTTGATTGAGAGGGCATCTGCTTCCTCGACGTCTGGATCGTACTGGCTCTCGATATCGATGTCTCTGCCGATCGCGTAGTTCCCGAAGAATCCGTCGGGGAGGTCATCGACCTTCTGATTCCAGGTGATTCCATACAAGGCTCGAGCCACGGCTTCCGAAACGATGGAGCGCAGCATTCCACCAGCACCCACGGCATAGACGCGTGGGCTTGAATTGATCTTCACCATCTTTATACCCGGCTTGTAGGTGACGTTGCCGCCGATCTGGATATCCGCGAGGTCGCTGTCTGCGATCCACTTCACGTCTTCGAAGTCATCGTACCAGGTGAAAAAGACTTTGCTGTTGGGGAATACGTAGCGGAGTCCGTCTTCGCCTAAGTAGTAGACGGCCGAGTAGGTTTCCCCGCGGAAGAGGTCGCCGGCTTGGAGGTCGGCAGAGGAGACCGTGGCCGCGCGGGCGGGAGTCGAGAGGACTACAAGGGTTACGATGGCTACAAGGGCTACAAGGGCTACGAGGGTTTTTGCAGCGACCCCCCTCCTTTCCAAGGAGGCCCGCCCGACCGAACGACCAAGGATATTCATTCTGTCGTTCGGGCGGGGGTTGGGGGAGGTTGCCGTGTTCATAGGGTTGAGATTATTTTGTTGAATGTTTTGAGCGTCTCGGTTGGATCGTCGCTCTTGAATATCGACGAGCCGACACAGAGTCGATCGGCTCCGGCACGCACGAGTGGCTCGAAGAGATCCTGCGTAATACCTCCGTCCACCTCGATCACAAGGTCTTTGCGGTGAGCGCGCGCGGCGCGGATTTTCTCAAGGACGGACTCGATGTCTCCGCCGTGTTGCGGATCTCCGAAGGTCTGGCCTTGGAGACCTGGGTGCACGCTCATAATGGTGAGTTGGTTGACCGCGTGCAGAACTTCCTCGACCTCACAGAGCGGCGACTCGGGGTTAAGCGCGATGCCGACTTCGAGCTTTAGGTCATCGCGGATGTAGCCGGTGACGACGCCGCTGGGGCGATGCATCTCGGTATGCACGATGGCACGTGTGAACGTCGGTACGTATTTTTTCCATGCCTCTACGATTGGGATCGGGTTCTCGACCATGAGGTGAAGCTCCATTTCGACGTTCGTCTTGAGGTTTCCGATCCGCTCGGCATCAAACCAACAGGTGTTAGGAAACAGCGAGCCGTCGAGCACGTCGATTTGGATGAGTCGGCACGCTCCCTCGACGAGGCGCAGGTTCTTTTCAAACTCGCGTTCCGATTCCACAAGGAAGGCCGGCACGATTTCGATCATAGATTTACTACGGAGCTTGACAAAGAATTATCGGACTGATATGAT